>OCTA010000026.1_pt1 | contig 171450 bp, 126 predicted proteins | sample 1538991 | NCBI WGS metagenome assembly OCTA01 (sample SAMEA3539302, study PRJEB22396) | soil metagenome | biome: tundra; feature: field; material: soil | place: USA | collected 2010-05 | depth 0.15 m
GTCTTAACCACGCCGCCAGCGTTCATTCTGAGCCAGGATCAAACTCTCCGAAAAATCAGAGAATAAGAACCTAGTGATTCTTGAACTACTGAACTTGTCCGTTTCGGCCCTTTGCAGGGCTTCCGCGGACATCTTTTTGAATTTTGATTGGGGGTCCCAATCAATCGCACAAAGTAAATTTCAAAGAGCATTCCTTTTTGGGAAAGGTTTCCAGCAGGAACTTCCGCCCGGTCTTCGTCAACACTTTTCCCGAAAAATCGGAAGATGGAGACGATGAAGGAACGGCTTCCCCTGCGGAACTTCCGGCGCACCTACGCCGGTCAAAAGCCGGCGGGTATGCGGGGAAGGGAGGTGCAAGATGGGACCGCCGCGCCACGGTTCAAGTCCTTTCTATCGAAATTCCATCAGCCGTTGCCAACAAATTGTCATGCAATAGCTTGCAGTCATTCCTCCGAAATTCTTCTGCATTCCGCCGGCAGGGGCGGAAGCGGCCCGCGGCCCGGCCGCCGCGGCCGGCCAATATGTATTCGATTCATTAGTACACAAGGGCTGCAAACCCGGCACAATCCCGTCGGAAGGCGGCCGTCCGGCGCCCCGTCCCTCGATGAATCCTTGCCTCAATCGCCGACGGCCCGACAATGCCCCATCCATGAGCTGCGTGCTGCTTTCGGTGCCCCCTCACCTGAGAGATTTCATCCACTCCCCCGCCGGGCGAAGGATTTGGGAGAGCCGCCTGTGCGAGGCCGCGGGCGTGGGCAATGTGTTTGTCGGAGCCGATCCGCGGGCCCGCCGCCTGGGTTCCGGAGGGGGAACCGTCGGCCTTCTTGCACAGGCGTGGCGCGACGGGCTGAAGAGTCATCGAAAACCCCTTTTCGAATGGCTGGCGGACGGCCAGAGGCTGGTGCTCCATGCGGGGGGCGAGAGCCGCCGCCTTCCCTCCTATGCCGCGCTGGGAAAGGCTTTTCTGCCGATGCCGGCCGTCGATGGGCTCGCACCGCGGCGATTCGACCAGATGCTCGCGGACTTCCAGATCCCGGCCTACCGGCAAGTGCTCCGGGAAGCCGGGCCGAAGGCCGCTGTCCTGGTCACATCGGGCGATGTCTGGCTCGACTTCGACCCCATCCAGATCCCCCCCTCAACGGCCGACATCACCGGAATAGGCATGCGCGTGGCGCCCGCGATCGCCCGGAATTTCGGCGTGTATTTCGTGGCGCGCGACAACAGCCCGGCGGAGGGGCGGGGGCATGGAATCGCCTTCTTCCTCCAAAAGCCGCCGGCGGAGGAAATCCACCGCCTGTCCGCCCGCTATAATTTTTTTGTGGATACGGGCATGTGGCTCTTGAGCGCCGAAGCCCTGCGGCTGCTCTTCCGGAGGTGCGGATGGGATGAGAGAATGGCGCGCTTTGCCACACCCGACGGCCATCCGGCGCACCTGGACCTCTACACGGAAATCGGGTCCTCCCTGGGCGCAGCGGCCCGCACCCCCGCCGCCCTCAAACGGCTCGGCTGGCGCGCCCTGCGCACGGCCGTGATTCCCCTGGAGAACGCCCGGTTCTACCATCTGGGATCCAGCCGGCAGCTCTTTGAGTCGTTCGAACACATCCAGCGCGGGAAGTTCTCGCCGCAACGGGCGTTTTGCGCGGCGACGCCCCCGTCCGCGTTCACGAGCACTTCCCCCCTGCCGGTCTGGCTCGACGCCGTCCAGGCGGCGGCGATCCGCCTCGACGGGCTCAATGTCGTCTGCGGCCTTCCGGCAAAGGCTCGGATCGGGTGGCTCGCGCAGGGCTGGTGCGTCGAGACGGCGCCCGTCGGCCGCGGCGAATGGGTCCTCCGGCCCTTCCACATCGACGACACCCTGCGCGGAGCGCCCGGCTCGGGCGGGACGATCTGCGGCCACGACGCCCGGGACTGGCTCGCGGCGCGCGGCCTGTCCCCGGCGAAAGGGGATGTCTTCGCGCAGCCGATATACCCGGTGGTCCGGGCCGCGGAAATCACGCAGGAGGCGCTGAACTGGCATTTCGACCTCCATCCGGATCCGGCCGTCGGAGCCCGGCTGGCCCGCCATCGCCGGTTGTCGGCGGCCCAGATCCCGGACGCCGTGAATTTCGAGCGCTCGGTGGCGGAGCGCCGCGCGGCCCACGCCGCATGCCTGCGGGCGGAGTTCGAGGCGTGCCTGGCGAACGCCGACATGCGGGTCTTCACGCAGGATTTCGCCGCCATGGCCGTCTTCGCGCGGCGGCAGGCGCCATCGCTCCGCCACTGGCTGAGGGACCACGGCGCGCAAATCCAGTCCACCCTCAACAAGCCCGAGCACATCTCCCGCCTTCTGCTGCTCCTGGCCGAGTTGGAATCGGGCCGCAGGCGCGCCGCGCTCAAGGCTTGCGGCTACGCGCGGCTGCGCGACTCGGTCATCGCGTCGAGCCGCATGGAGAAGGCCCGGCCGCGCCTCGCCCTCAAGGACGACCAGATCGTCTGGGCGCGCAGCCCCGTCCGGCTCGATCTCGCCGGAGGCTGGACGGACACCCCTCCCTACTGCCTCGAGTTCGGCGGCTGCGTCCTGAATGCCGCCGTGCTCCTGAACGGCCAGCCTCCGATACAGGTGTTTGTGCGCGCGATACAAAGTCCGATGTTCAGGCTGCGCTCGATAGACCTGGGTTCGACCGAGGACGTCGGGAGCTTCGCGGGCCTGTCCTCCTTCCGGGACGCCCGCTCCGGCTTCAGCCTGCCGAAGGCGGCGCTGGCCCTCGCCGGCTTTCTTCCCGGCTTCATCGCGGGCAGGCCGCCGCGCACCCTTCGCGAGCTGCTCGGAAGGTTCGGCGGAGGACTGGAGATATCCCTGCTGAGCGCGGTGCCGAAGGGCTCGGGCCTGGGCACGTCCTCCATCCTTGGCGCCACCCTTCTCGGCGCGCTCAACCGCGCCTGCGGCCTGGGATGGGACCCGGTCGACCTGTACCAGCGGGTACTTTCGATCGAGCAGTTGCTGACGACGGGCGGCGGATGGCAGGACCAGGCGGGGGCCCTTTTTGCCGGCGTGAAGCTGATCCAGACCGAGCCGGGCCTGGCCCAAACCCCGGGCGTGCGCTACCTGCCGGAGCACCTGCTCGGCGATGCCCACGCCAACCAGACCCTGCTTCTCTACTACACGGGCGTCACGCGCCTGGCCAAGGACATCCTCAAGGAGATCGTGCACGACATGTTCCTCGGGCGGTCTGCCACGCTTCGGACCCTGGACCTGATCCGCGCCAACGCCCAGCATCTGCACCGCGCCCTTCAGGAAGGCGACCAGGCCGCATTGCATCGCTGCATCGCGCGGTCTTGGGACCTGAACAGGCGGCTCGATCCGGGGACAACCACCCCGGAAATCGAGCGCATCATCCGCCTGGCCGGCGACGACCTGGCCGCGTGCAAGCTGCTGGGAGCCGGAGGAGGAGGCTACATGCTCCTGTGCGCGGCTTCGCCCGAGGCGGGCCGGCGGATACGGCTGCGACTCGAGCAGCGCCCGCCGAACGCCCGCGCCCGGTTCATCGACTTTCGCGTCTCCGAACGGGCGGTCGAGGTGACCGTTAGCTGAGGTGGTCCCCGCGCCCGCCCAGGTGCCGTTCAAGGGCCCGGCGGAACGCGGGCCGGATCGCTCGCGCGAGCGCCGGGTTGGCGTAGCCCACCCACGCAACGGGCGAGGTCGTGTCCAACGGCGCCCGCAGCGGCCCTCCCCAGGGCGATTCAATGACGCCGCCGATCTCATCGAGTATCAGCGCCGTGCAGATGTCGTACGGATGGCAGACCAGGACCGACTTGAGCCCGAGCCTCCCAAAGACAAGCGGCCGGATGTCGGCGACCATCCGGTCGTGCCCGCTCAGCAGTTCGTAGACCTGGCCGCCGGTCGAGATGTACTGGTCGTCGAAAACCACCGGCGAACCCGTCCCGGGTTGACCGTAAAGGGCGCGCCACAGCGATTCCTCGATCTCGGCCGTCAGCGCCATGCCATCGGGAAAGAAGCGGACAAGCGAGGCGAAGCCGTGGCGGCAATCCTTCGCCTTCGAAGGCCGGAGGACCAGGCTCTGCCGCGTTCCGCGCCGCGCCGTGCGCAAGGCCGGCGGACACGGCCGGCAATCCACCGCCTCCGCCACGATGCCCGGCGGCCCGCAGCCCCGAATGGCGCTGATCTGGTCGGAGCGCCACTGCTTGCTTGTCGGCAGTTCCGTCATGGCGGCGACGACGATGTCCCCGAGACGATTTCGGGCCCCGCGTTGCGGCGCAAGACCCGCGAGGATCCATGCTGCACGCTTGTCGTACATGAGGTTTCGGGTTCCATCGATCGGGTCCAAAATGCACTTCCACACGGTCCGGTCCACGGAAACGCCGCGCGGGAACGTGACCGGGGCCTCCTCGCCCACGCCCTCCATCACCAGCTCAACGGGCCACGCGACCGGCCACCGGCGCCCAAACCATTCCATGATCGCCGCCTCGCTGATCCTGTCGATCCGGTAGATAGTGTCGGCAGCCGTGACCGCCGCGATCCGGGCAAAATCGCGGACTCCGCGCTCGCGCGCCCCGATCAGCGAATCGCGAATGAAGTCCTCGAGCGAGCAAAGCAACCGGCGCGCCTTTTCGAGCGTTCGGGCGGACTGGGCCAGGGAGGTCACTTCGTGGTTTTGCGGGGACCGGCCCTTTTTCGCAGCAAAAAAAACCCACCGCGGAAGGCGGTGGGTCGGAAAGGAAAGACCGGGAGGCGCGATCGAAGCCTATTTCTGCCACGTGCGCTTCTTGTGGCGGTTGGCCTTCAAGCGCTTCCGGCGCTTGTGCTTGTTCATCTTCAGACGACGTTTCTTTTTCAGGTTGCCCATGTGGTGAGACGTAAGACCGTGTGCCCCGGGGTTTCCCCTGTAAAGCCCGAAATGCGGATCAGGCGGGAATCCGAACCGCGCGGCGCAGCCGGGTGAAAACAACTTCGCAGCCGACCGCTTCGGAGTTCAGTCCGGTCAGTGCCGCGACCGCCCGCCGGTACAGATGCAGCTGTGCGCCGTAACGCGCCGCTTCCATTGCCAAGTCGGCATCCTCGGAAAGGATGTCGGTTTTGAAATCATAGACCGTTGCCGAGACCGGCTGTCCGGACGCGTCCCGGCGCACAACGGCCCGATCCAGAACGCCGCTCACCCACGCCTCGTCCAGGACCGTTTCGAATGCGCGCTCCCGCCAGACTTCGCTTTTCGGCGCGCTGGGCCGTTCCCACACCGGAGCCAATTCCGGCGCTTCGAGGCAGGCCCTCGCCTCCTCCCCTGCGGGTCCACGCGCAGCCCAGGCCGTTCCAAAACGCGCAATCTCGGCGGAACCGGCCCATTCCACCTGGCCCAGAAGTTCATGGACCGCGGTGCCGAAATCGGCCGCTCCGGTTGCCGCAAACAATTGGGCCGCGTTCGCCGGGCCGTGCATCTCCATGGACGGACGCCGGGCCGGCCGCCGCGCAGCCCGCGGCGTGCGGCCGGGATCGAGCAACGCCGTCTCCGGGCCCTCCTTCGGCGCCCCGGGCAGAACATCCATCCGCAGGTGCCAATCGGGATCCCCCCCAGCCCACGCTCCATTTGCGGCAAGACCTCCGATCTGCACCGTCCGCTCATCCGTTCCCAACGTTTCGCCAAGCAGTCGCGGGAAATTCACAGATTTCGAGGCGCCGGCGGGCTCGATGATGGCGTAGATCGCCCGCTTCGCCCTCGTCATGGCGACGTAGAGAAGTGAAAGCTTCTCATAACAAGCCTCCGCTTCGGCCGTCCGGACGTGGGCCTCGAGCACGGGGTCGCTCTCCCTGAAGATCTTGGTCGGCATTTCCAGAACCCACTGCACCGAGCGGTCCGGCCCCTTGTGCACCGCAAGGCCCTCCCGCCGGTGGGCGAGGGTCCGTCCCTCCAGATCGGGCAGGATGACAACATCGAACCCGAGCCCCTTGGATTTGTGAATCGTCATCACCCGGATGACGTCGGCTCCCTCCACATCGCGCACCGTGTACCGCTCCATGAAATCCACAAACTCCGTCACATCGCGGCTGCCCGTCCTGTCGAATCCGGCGGCGGCCGCGGCAAACTGCCGCGCGCGCTCGCGGCTGAACGCATCGTCCGCGGGAAGGCGCGGCTCCAGCAAGCGGAGCCATTCCTCGACCGTGCGCTCGAATCCGTCGGCGTGCACCTGGCGAAAAACCCGGCTCGATAACATCGAGGGATCGGTCAGGCCTTCGCCGCGGGCGGCGGTTCCCAGCGGGGTCATGCCCACGTGCCCCCAGGCGAGCGAGTCGCCCGGATGCGCCGCGGCGTGGAAGAGCGCAAGCAGCGCCGCCCCGAGCGGATTGTCGTTGCAGACATGCAAGTCGGATTCCGCGACGGCCGGCTGTCCGCCCTCCCGGCGCAGAAAATCGGCCAGGGCGGTCGCCGTCTTGTTTTGCTGCACGAGAATCGCGCACGTGAGGCCCCTCCCGATCGGGTCGATCTCCTCCAGCAGGCGGAGGCACAGCGCCCATCTTCCGCCCTCGTCCGCCGCGTGCAGCAGAGCCGCCTGGCCGCCGCGGTCCGGCACGGCACTTTCGTGACAGTGCCAGGCCGACGCCCAGGTCATTGCGGCAGGCTTTGGAAACAGCCGGCCCAATGCCGGCTCGTTCCCAAAGACCCGATTGATCATTTCAATCAGCGGCGGACCCGAGCGCCAGGACCTGAACAAGTGCTCTTCGACGATCGCGCCCGGGGCCGCCGCGTTGTAGTGCCTGAAGATCTCGCCAAACAGCCGCGGATCGCCCTCGCGCCACACAAAGATCGCCTGCTTCACATCGCCGACGCAAAAGAAAGTGCGGCGTCCCTCCGGGTCCTGCACCGCCTCGTCGATCAAGTTGCGCAGGATCGACCATTGGCCGAAGCTCGTATCCTGAAACTCGTCGAGGAGCCAGTGGTCCACCCCCCCGTCGAGCCTGAAATCGAGCGAGAGCCGATCGGACACGGGCCCCTCAGCCGAACGATCGGCGGGTTCGAGCAGGCGCTGGACGTCGGCGAATGTGAGCTTGCCGCTCCGCCTCACGGCATCGTGATACGCCGCCTCATACTCCCGAACGACCGCGTGGATGCCCCTGGTTGTTTCGAGCCTCCGGTTGAATTCTCCGGCCACAAGATGGCGGACAATGTCCGAGAGCGCCGCGCGAGCTCCGTCATCCAATTTTTGTTTCTTTTTGTCGAATTCCAATTCGACGCGCCCGGAGCGGAGATCATCCCATTTGGAAAGCGCCTTCCTTAGAACGTATTCGATCGCATCCACCGGCGCCGCTCCGGGCGCCCAGTTGCCGATCTCGTCGAGAAATCTTTCCCAACGGCCGCGCTGCTTCTCCCCCAGTTCCGCCGTTTCGAGCCAGGCTCGCATCGCGCGCAGAGACAACGCCCGGTCAGCGGCGCGGCCCAGCCACGGGCTGCCATCGGGCCAGATGCGGGCCGCGTTGCCCCACAATTCGGCGGCGGGAGCGTCCAGATAAGTCTGCTGATGAGCGTCGAGGAATTCGTCGAGCCTCGCGCTCAGGCGCTTTTCCTCCGCTCCAAACGTGGCCCGCTTGAACTCCTCCATGAAATCCTTCTGGGATTCCGCCAGCCCGGCATGCGGCCGCGCAAACATCTGCTGCAGCACCCGCCTCCGCTCCACGCGGGCGCCGTGCTCCTCGAGGGTTTCGAACTCGCCGGTGAGGCCGAGCTCGAACGGGAAGGCCCGGACAATGCGGGCAAAGAAACCGTCCATCGTGCCGAGCCTGAGGCGGTGCATCGAGTCGACGACCTGCCGAAGCATCGGCAGAAAGTCGGCGGAGCCGAGGGAGGGTTTGTCGATTTCCCCGGCGAGCCGGGCCGCCGCCTCGGGATCCCGGGCTGCAACGGCCAGCTTCCGGAGGATTTCGTCAAAGAACTCTCCGGCCGCTTTCCTCGTGAATGTCAGGGCCACGATCCGATCCGGCGCGGCGCCGCGGGCGAGAAGAGCCACGAACCGGCTTGTGAGCGCGTGTGTTTTGCCCGAACCCGCCGAGGCGAGAATCATCGTGTGACGGGGCTCGCTCATGGCGCACCCTCCCATTCGATGCTTGCCGCCGCCCCGTGATGGAAAAGGGCCGCGAACGGATCCCCTTCCGACTCGACCGTTTCGCTCGGGGGCCAGAAGTCGCCCGCGCGAATGGCTCCGCAGACACCTTCGGCGCAGCGCAGCGCCGAAGCACGCAACTCGGACGAATAGGAATCCCAGAGCTGAACGCCCGTCTCGCCGACCGCCTTCGGCAAGTTGAAATAGCCGCAGGCCGCCGCGGGAAACTCATCCGCCAGCGCCTCCAGATAGAGCGGAAGCTGCAGGTCCTTCCAAACCCGCGCCCTTTTCCCCTCAACAAACCTCGCAAATTCACGCGCCGCCAGCGTCCCCCGTCCGGCCCTCTTCAAATGCGCGTCCTCTGGCGAATGGGCCGAGTCGGACGTCTTGTAATCGAGCACCCGGACTTGTCCCGTTTCCAGGTTGCGATCAATCCTGTCAATCTTTCCGGCAACCGTCACTCCGCCGATCGAAATCTCGAATTTTCTCTCCGCTTCCAGGATGCGCCAGCCGCGCTCCCTTTCGCGCGCCTCGATTTCGGCCGCCTTCCCGAGACGCTGCCTCGCCGACTCGAGCTGCATCACAAGCGGCAGATCGGGCCGGCTTTTGAAACGCGCCCGGGCCTTTCGGTCGAGCGCCCCGGCTAGGAAGTCGCGCAACGCATGCGCATCCGTGCAGTCCCGCATTCCTTCATCCCGCGCCATTGCCTCAAGGGCCGCGTGACAGAGCGTCCCGAAGTCGGTGTCGCTCATCTCGCTCTTTTCCGGGTCCACAGGCTCCATTTTGAGGACGTCCCGCAAATAAAAGCGGAACGGGCAAACGAGCCATCGACTAAGTCCGGTAACCGCGATCTTCGCGGACGGCTGGACGCGCGGTGGCGGCTTGAGGCGCCACGCCCGGCTCCAGGCGATATTCCTCCCGGAGAGTTCAGGCTCCCGGAACAGAACCGCGATTCTCTGCGGCAGCTCCTCGTCGCGGCACTGAAGCAGCAGGCGCGAGGGCCTCAGCGGATCGCCGTCTTCCGATGTCCTTCCAAAGAAGACATCCAACCGCCCGCCGCCTTCGCGATGGGCGGCAATGGCCCGCAGAATGTAGGCGTCGCGCGCGAAGCGGGCTTCGTTGGAGCGGAGCCCGATCTTCTCCCGCAGGGATTCCGGCAGGAACAGATCCCCGACAATCGCCTCCGGGACGCGGCCGTCATTCAACCCGGCGACCGCCAGATGAGGCGCATCCTCCCACAGCAGCTCGAGCCATCCCTGCAATTCGACGGCGCCCGCGGGCTTCTCGTCGGTGCGCACCGTCGAACCGAAGAGGCGGAGCGCCAATTCCCAGCCTTCCGCCGGACGAAGCTCCTCCGCCGCCTGCGAGCATTCGCGCACGACTTCGGCCCATGCGCGCGCCGCGTCCGCGAGCCGCGCGTCGCCTTCGCGATTCAGGTCCAGCCGGCGCCCGGCGAAAATCCGGCCGAGCACAGCCGACGCGCCGTCGGCGAATGTCCCGGCGGCCAGCTGCCGGCCCAGTTCATCAATCTCCGCCAGGCCGAGTGCAACTGCCGACTTCTCTCCACGCGCTTCGGCGTGGCTCCTTGCCGCGGCGAGGTCCTGCGGCAGATGCCGGTCGCGCAGCTCGTCGAGCCCGGAAAGCCAGGCCCCGGTTGAGAAACCCGCGCCCAGCCGCCCTTGCAGATAAGCGACAAGGTCCGGACACCGCGCCAGCGCCTCGACCGCGGAAAACCGGGGTTCCTGCGAGAACGCGGCGAGCGCCGAGAGCAGATGATACAGGGCTTCGCCACGGCGCGCCCGTCCTTCCGGGTTGAAGACCGCGATTCGCGCATGTCCGAAAACGCTCTCCAGGGACGGCAGCAAATCGGGGTCCGCCACGCCGATCCCGAGGATCCCGTCGGGCGCCCCATATCCGGCGGCTATGGCCGCAACGCGCTCCGCCTGGGCCGCCGAGTCGGCACAGACTTCGACGTGGCAGACAGGCTGGATGCCGCCCTCCGGCGCGGAGGAGGAGACTCGAGCGGATCCGGCCAGGGCGAAGGGCCGCCGATTCCAGGCCGCCGGCAGGGGACGGCCCCATTCGTCAAACGAGCCCGCCTCGCTCTCGGGCGCATAAACGAGGATGTCGACCGGCATGGACCTTGCGTACGCCGCGAGCGCGCACAGCGCAGCGGGCAAGGGGTCGGGAGTCGCAACAACGACGGCGCGGTCCACGCCCGCGGGCGTCTCCGGGTTTCGCGCAGCCGACGCTCTCGCAGCCTGAAGGTCGATTCGGCCCCGCTTCCCCAGGGCCGCATCGTATCGGCGCTCCAACTCGGCAAGCTGCCTCCATCGGGGCTCCTCGGGCAATGTTTCCCCGGGGCCGGTGGACGACAAAAGCACATCCGCAATCCGCCAGCCGATTTCGCCAAGGGTCGCCTGGAGCCCCAGGAAGGTCTCCGCCAGGCGCAGCGCCCATGAAAAACTTCGCGCTGCGGGATCGAACGGAAAGACGTCCTGAAACTCTCCGGGATCCATCTTCCGAAAAACCTCGGTCCACGCCATGAGCATCTCCGTCCGGGACGCGACCGCGCCCTTCCTGTCGGAGATGAGGAGCCCTTCAGGTGTCAGGACGCGGGGCGCGAACGCGGCTTTTCCAAGCGCGGCCGCGCGCACCGCAACCGCCTCGCGCAATCGCCGGCCCGACTGCCGTGTCGGCACGACGACCAGAAGCCGGGACAAGTCGAGCGGCCCCTCCCCGCTCCAACCCGCCGCCAGCCATTCCACGGCCTGCGCGGCAAGCGGTCGTTCCCATGGGAGGAAGTGCCGGCGGACGTTGGGGGGCGCTGGTGCCACGCAGAAAGCCAAACGCCGATGTGCGCCGATAGACAACGCACAAAACATGCCCCGAACCAGCCCCGCGGCTCCAACGCCCGCAGGAGTGCAAAGCGCCTACTTCGCGAAGATGTACTTCGCCGCGCGGGCCTTCGCGCGATCGGCGGCGTTCCTGTGCACGGCGCCTGATTTCGCGGCCCTGTTCATGGCGCTGACATAGGCTGTGCCTGCCGACTTGGCTGCCGCGGCATCCTTTGCCTTCACTGCGGCCTCGAGCTTCTTGTGCAGGGTCTTGAGCTCGGTCTTGACGCCGCGGTTGCGGACTGTGAGACGGACGGCCTTGCGGGCGGCTTTGACGGCGGATTTTGTGTTGGCCATGATCTTATAAGTAAGGGGAGTCGGCCAAAGACTCAAACACCAGCGCAAGAGTCAAGCCTTCGATTTTTCGTCTATCCCCGGATTTCGGCGTCCCTGGAATCCTATTTTTCCCGGCGCAGCGACCGGTCAAATGGAGACTGCGGCCGTTCCCTGGCGCTCGTGTATTGCATTTGTTCGCTGATCCCTTTCGTCCATCTTGTGGCGCTCGTCTGCATAATCATCTTCTTTGTGAAAGTGTTCTCGATGACGGCCAGAATTGAGCGTCGTGGGTCGGGATCGGCGCCGAACCTGGCTTGAGCCTGCCTGCTTCGGCTCGCGAGCCATGACTGCCGGCCCTGTCGCCGCCTGAAGCAGCGGCGGGAGCGGTCGATTGGCGATGACTAATGCGGATGTTTAGGCCTCCTGATAGCCGCACGAAGCCTGACAAGTAAGCTTTACACATGACAAGGATGCTTTACATCTGTCGCCGGAAACCAATCATGTGATGAATATCAAACCTGATTCTGAGACGGCTTGCGGTTCGGATCCGGGCTCCTGGCTGGGGCCAATGGCGTGGGGCCTGGGCGCGGGCTTGACCGCGGGGGTTGCCACCGGGTTGTTTGCCTTGTGTAAGATGCCCCTGCCGCTGCGCGCGGCGTTGGTGGTCCTGCCGGTGCTCCTAAGCCTAGGCTATGTGAATTGCGTGGTGGGCCTGTTTCGCCGGGTCGACGAGCTCCAGCGGCGCATCCAGCTCGAGTCATTGGGGTTTGCCTTTCCTGCGACGGCAATCCTCGTGATGGCCACCGATCTCCTGGAAAAGGCGAAGATCTTGCCGGCCCTCCGCTGGGCCTGGGGCCTCCAAGTCGGTGTCATGTGCCTGCTTTGGCTGGCGGGCTACCTGATCGCCAGCCGCCGGTATCGATGAAAAACCGCCTGCGCGAACTGCGTTCGACGCGCGATTGGTCGCAGGGTGACTTGGCGGAGAGGCTTCAAGTCTCGCGCCAGACGATCAACGCGATCGAGACCGAGAAATACGATCCGAGCCTGCCGCTCGCCTTCAGAATTGCGCGGTTGTTCAAGCGGACGATCGAAGAGATCTTCGCGTTGGAGGATGCCGACCGTCCTTGGTAGGCCCGGCTTCATCGGAAAGCCTCGCTTGCCGCGCCTGCATGGCGCGACTGCCCCAAAGATCACGTGGCCTGCCGGAGCCGATCGCCTGCGGCGATTCGCTGGACGCCGTTCAAACGGCCAAGACTTCATAGCCGTCGCGAGCGTCATCAGCATGCTTCAAGAGCCGCCTCGGAAAAAACCTTAGCTTTGGGGCCGATAAGCCGGATTCTGTTCCCCCCGGTTTGGCCGGGGTTCAGCCGTCATTTCTCTTCCGCCTTAGCTCCTTGCGGAGCTCCGGCGAATCCGTCTTGGCCCGGCTTGCGCCGGACCTCGACGGATGCGACATACCCGAGGTTATCGGACGGGCCGCCCAACCTCCTATTTTGTCTTGCACCGGAAGGGGTTTTTCGTGCCGCCCGCCTCGCGGCGGAGCGCGGTGGGCTCTTACCCCACCTTTTCACCCTCACCCGCCTTCCGCCCGCCTTTCGGCGAGCTTGGGCGGGCAGTATGTTTTCTGTGACACTGTCCGTCGCCGCGGCTTGACCCGCGGCGCCTGCACTTGCCTTGCGGCTCGTGCAGCATCCTGCCCGGTGGTGTCCGGACTTTCCTCTCCAAGTTGCTGCGGACGCGGCTTTCAACCACGTCTTGGGATCAAAGAACCTGGAGCGACGACTTGGCCCCAAAGCTAAGGGGGACAGCCTACTCTCCGGCGGACCCATGGCAAGAGTCCGCTGCCACTGTTAATAACCTTCGAAATCGGGGCGCCCCCGGCCGCAACCTCAGCTTTCGAAATAAATGATCCGGCCGCATTGGTCGCAGATGGCCAGGTCGCCATCCGGGCCCTTGCCGCGAGAGGCGGAATCCGCCTCGCTGGAAATCTTGAGATGGCAACCCCCGCACTTGCCCCCCCGAATCGGCACGACGGCGGGCATGTTCCTAGGAGCCAATCGATCATAGGCCCGGAGTGCGGCCGGCGACACCCGTGTGCGCGCCGCAGCCAGCTCTCCCTGGATCACGGTCAGCTCCGCGGACAAACTCGCCCCTCGCTCGCTGAGGCTTCGAATCCGGGCCTCGTGTCCAGCGACATTCAGTTTCGAAAGAGACTCGGCAGCCACGAACTTGTTCTTCGCCCCATCGATGGCGTACATGATTTCCAGCTCCTGGCTCTCCAGCTCTCCAATCTGCTGTTGCACCGTCTCGATTTCATGCCCAAGCGCTTGATATTCATCATTTTTCCTAATGGAAAGCTGCTGAGTCCGGTACCTGCCCATGCGTTCCGCGGCCGACCCTATCTCGGTTTCCAAGCCCTTCTTCCTTGTTTCAAGATCCCTTTGCTCCATCCGCGCCGTCTCGATCGCCGCCTTTTCCTCTTCAATCGTCCTCTCGACGGCCTGCACCTCCCCCGGCAGATTCCTCAGCTGAGCCTCCAGCCCAAGTCGCTTGCTATCGCGATCTTGCAGTATCAGGAGCGCTTCGACAGCGGGACTTGGCATGGTTGTCTCAGACTGGGACGTCCTGTGCGGGCGGTCAAATGAAACCATCCTTCGCAAAGCGAAGGATGTCGCGCCGTAGCTAATGGACGAAGGCGGACCTCGAATCCGTCAAAGGCTCAGATTTCAGTCCTCGCCCCGGACCTTTGACGGGCCTGTCCCCTTTTTCCGCCCGCTTGCAAGATCATTCGGCGATTTCGATGTTGCGGCGAGAATTGGCCGGCATAACCCCGCATCGAGCTGAAAATCCGCGAGAAACAGAAAAACTGCAGGCTTCCAGAACCGAATTCTCAGGATCTCGATTAGGAAAGCCCCAGATCTTCTTGTCGCAGTAAACAGGCCAGGACGGGCCTGACCCTCTTCCTCCCTATGGGGGTAGCGCCACCCTTTCTCCAGGCCCACAGCATCAAAAAAAAGGGCATTTATGAGCCGTTTTTCCCCTAAAATAACCCTCGCGTGCCGGCGTGTTTTCCGAAAGAATTTCCCCTTTAATTATCACCCGATTCCACTCCTTCATGGCCGACCCAAGCGACCCCTCACAAATTTCCAAATCTCAGTCTGGTGCGGAGACTTACGACGCATCCAAAATCCAGAAACTCGAAGGCCTGGAAGGCGTGCGCAGACGCCCCGACATGTACATCGGGGACACGAATGAGCGGGGCCTCCACCACTGCGTTTTTGAAGTCGTTGACAACTCGGTGGACGAGGCGCTCGCCGGGTTTGCGACGGCCATCCGCGTCAGCGTCCATCTCGACGGTTCCTGCTCGGTTGAGGACGACGGCCGCGGCATCCCCGTCGACATTCATTCCGTCTACAAGATTCCAGCCTTGGAACTTGTCCTGACGAACCTGCATGCTGGCGGAAAGTTCGGCAAGGGGGCATACCAGGTCTCCGGCGGGCTGCACGGCATTGGCGCAAAGTGCGTGAACGCGGTCTCGGAATGGTTCGAGGCGGAGGTTCGCCGCAATGGCAAGGTCTACCAGATGCGCTTCGCCCAGGGGAAGACGACCCAGAAGATGACCGTGATCGGCGACACCAAGAAGACGGGCACCAAGATCACGTTCCGGCCGGACCCGGAAATCTTCCTGACCACCCGCGAGTTCCAATACGAGATCCTGGCCCGGCGCCTGCGCGAACTCGCCTTCCTGAATCCGGGGATCCGGATCGAGCTCGAGGACGAGCGGTCGCAGAAAAGCGACCTCTTCTTCTTCAAGGACGGCATCACGGAGTTCGTCCGCTTCCTGAACCAGAACAAGAACGTCCTCCACGACAAGCCGATCACCTTCACGGATTCCGTCGGCGACGAGGCCGACCCGACCAAGGCGGCGACCGTCGTCGACGTGTCGCTGCAGTACAACGACACCTACAACGACCAGGTCTTCGCCTACGCGAACTCCATCTACAATCTCGAGGGCGGCACCCACCTTTCGGGGTTCCGCACGGCCCTGACCCGCGTCATCAACAACTACGCCAAGGCGAACAATCTCATCAAGGAGAAGGACCCGTCCATCACCGGCGATGACATTCGCGAGGGCCTGGTCGCGGTCATTTCGGTGAAGGTGCCCGAGCCGCGCTTCGAGGGCCAGACCAAGACCAAGCTCTCCAATTCCGAGGTGGACGGAATCGTCCAGAAGGTGGTCGGCGAAAAGCTGAAGTTCTACCTCGAGGCCCACACGGCCGTCGCGAAGCGAATCATCGAGAAGACGCTGCTGTCGGCGCGCGCCCGCGAGGCCGCGCGGAAGGCGCGCGAAACCATCCGCAAGGGAGCCCTCTCGGGCGGCGGCCTCCCCGGCAAGCTCGCCGACTGCTCCGAGCGCGATCCCGCCCTCACGGAGCTGTACATCGTCGAGGGCGATTCCGCCGGCGGTTCGGCCAAGCAGGGCCGGGACCGCCGCTACCAGGCCATCCTGCCCCTGCGCGGCAAGCTCATCAACAGCGAGAAGGCGCAGATCGACAAGGTCCTCAACAACGAGGAGATCAGGACCCTCATCACCGCAATCGGCACCGGCATCGGGACGACGGACAACGGCGACGACGACTCGGCCTTCGACCTCGAGCGCGCCCGTTACCACAAGATCATCATCATGACCGACGCCGACGTGGACGGCTCGCACATCCGGACGCTCCTGCTGACCTTCCTGTACCGCAAGATGCGCGGGCTGTTCGACAGGGGCTTCGTCTACATCGCCCAGCCGCCGCTCTACAAGATCAAGCGCAAGAAGCGCGAGCAGTACATCGACAACGACGAGCAGATGAACCGCATCCTGCTGGAACTCGGCTCCGAGGACGTCGTCCTCACCCGCATCGAGGACCAGCACGTGTTCGCCCCCCAGCAGATCGACCGCATCGTCGAGGCCCTCGCCGCCCTTGAAAAGCTGGGCGCGGGCGTCGCCCGCTACGGCGCCTCGCTCAGCGCCTACCTCGATCTCCACGATCACACGACCCACGAGCTCCCGCGCTACGTGGCCCGGGTGCGGGAGGGAAACCGCGAATCGACCGAATTTCTGCGCGACGAGGCGGCCCGCGCGGCGTTTATCGAGGCGCACGGGCTCGACGCCGACCTTTTCGAGCAGCCCGAGAACACACGGACCGAAGCCCGGCCCGATCCGTCGGCCAAGCGGATCACGATCCACGAGATCTTCGAAAGCACGGAAATGTCGAAGCTCCTCAAGGTGATCGCAAGGACCGAGCTGCAGATCAACCGTTTCGGGCCGACCGAAGCGCCCCGCTACGTCATCACCGAGAACCCGGGCCAGAAGAACGAGCAGAAGACCGAGCTCCACGCCCCCCTGGAAATTGTCTCGCAGATCCGGGCAAACGGCCGGAAGGGGCTGACCATCCAGCGTTACAAGGGCCTCGGGGAAATGAACCCGAAGCAGCTCTTCGAGACAACCATGGACCCCGAGAAACGGCGGCTTCTGCGCGTGTCGGTCAACGACGCCGCGAAGGCGGACGCCCTGTTCACGCTTCTCATGGGCGACGACGTCCCGCCGCGCCGCCAGTTCATCGAGGACAACGCCCTGAACGTCCAGTATCTGGACGTGTGAGCGGGCCCGCTTCCGCCTCAAGAAAGAACATTCCCGATGTACACCGGTTCCGAAAAACTCTCGTCGGCCAACATCACCGACATCATGCAGACGGCCTACATCGACTACTCGATGTCGGTCATCATTTCCCGGGCGCTGCCCGACGCTCGCGACGGCCTCAAGCCTGTGCAGAGGCGCATTCTCTATGCGATGCTCCGGCTGGGGCTCCTGCACAACCGCCCCTTCAACAAGTGCGCAAAGGTCGTCGGCGAGGTGCTGGGCAACTACCACCCCCACGGCGACGCGTCCGTGTACGACACGCTCGTCCGCCTGGCCCAGCCCTGGGTCGTGCGGTATCCCCTGATCGATCCGCAGGGCAACTTCGGCTCGGTGGACGGCGACCCGCCCGCGGCCTATCGCTACACCGAGTCCCGGCTCGACCAGATCTCCGAGGAGCTGCTGCGCGACATCAACGAGGACACGGTCGACTTTGCGCCGAACTACAACGAGGAGACGACCGAGCCGACGGTGCTTCCTTCCGCGCTGCCGAGCCTCCTGATGAACGGCTCGACGGGGATCGCGGTCGGCATGGCGACCAACATTCCCCCGCACAACCTGGACGAGATCATCGACGCGACCTGCGCCATCATCGACCGGCCCGGCATATCGGTCGACGAGGTCTGCGACATCATCCAGGGGCCGGATTTCCCGACCGGGGGGGTGATTGCGGGCCGCGAGGGGATACTGAGCTACCTGAAGACCGGGCGCGGAATCGTGCGCATCCGGGGCAAGGCCCACACGGAGGAGATGAAGGGCGGATCCGAGCAGATCGTGATCACTGAGATCCCCTACAACGTCAACCGCTCGACCCTGGTCACCCGGATCGCCGAGCTGGTCTCCGAAAAGCAGATCGACGGCATCCGCGACCTCCGCGACGAATCCGACGAGAAAACCCGGATCGTCGTCGAGCTCAAGCGCGGCGAGCAGGCCAAGATCGTCATAAACCAGCTCTTTCAGAAGACGGCCCTCGAGTCGTCCTTCGGCGTCATCCTTCTCGCGATCGACCACAAGCGGCCGAAGCAAATGAACGTGAAGGAGCTGCTCGACTGCTACATTGCCCACCGGCGCGAGGTGATCACGCGACGCACGCGATTCCGCCTCCGGGAGGCCGAGGAGCGCGCCCATATCCTGGAGGGCTACAAGATAGCCCTCGACAATCTCGACGACTTTGTGCGGGTCATCCGGGCCTCCTCAAGCCGCGACGAGGCCAAGGCAAAGCTGATGGCCCGCTATCCGCTGAGCGAGCGCCAGACCGACGCGATCCTCGAACTTCGCCTCTACCAGCTCACCGGGCTCGAACGCGACAAGATCGAGGCGGAGTACCTGGAGCTCCTGAAGCTCGTCGAGGAGCTGCGCGGCATCCTCGAGTCGGAGGCCAGGCTTCTGGCGCTCATCAAGAGGGAACTCCTCGAGCTCAAGGCAAAATACGCGTCGCCTCGCAGGACCGAAATCGTCGCGGCCGTCGGCGAATTCCGGATGGAGGACGTGATTCCAAACGAGGGCTGCGTCATCACCGCCTCGCATCTGGGCTTCATCAAGCGCACGCGCGTGTCGGACTACCGTTCGCAGAAGCGCGGAGGCAAGGGCATCATCGGGACCGAAACGTACGAGGAGGATTTCGTCGAGCACCTCTTCACCGCGAGCACGCACGACTACATCCTGTTCTTCACCAACCGCGGGCAGTGCCACGTCAAGAAGGTCTACGAAGTCCCCGAGGGCACCCGGGCCTCCAAGGGAAAATCCGTCACAAGCTTCCTCCGCCTGTCCGAAGGCGAGACGATCGCCGCAATGATCTGCGTGAAGGATTTCGCCGATTCGCTGCATCTGGTGATGGCGACGAAGAACGGCGTGACGAAGAAGACGAACATCGCGGACTATGCCAACGCGACGCGCGAGGGAGGCCTGCGCGGAATCAGGCTCGAGGACGGGGACAGCCTCGTCGGCTGCGTCCTCACAAACGGCACCAACGAAGTTGTCCTCGTCAGCCACAAGGGGCAGGCCGTCCGGTTCAAGGAGGATGATCTTCGCGACCAAGGCCGGGACACGGTCGGCGTGACCGGCATGCGGTTCAAGTTCGACGGGGATTTCGTGAAGGCGGTCGAGGTCTGCGACCCGGTCGCCCAGCTCCTGATCGCCCGCGAGGACGGCATCGGCAAGCGCACTCCGTTCGCCGACTACCGGCTCATCTCGCGCGGCGGCTCCGGCGTCATAGCGATCGACCTGCCGGAGGACGGGTCGGTCAGCGTCGCCGGCGCATTGAGCGTCGGCGACGACGACGAGGTCATGCTGCTGACAGCCAAGGGCCAGAGCGTGCGCACAAGGGTCCGCGAAATCCGGGAAACCGGCCGCGGCGCAAGGGGCGTGAAGCTCCTGACCCTCGCGGAGGGGGACAAGCTCCTCAGCATCGCCCGGATCGTCGAGACCGAGGAAGAGGAAGCGGCGGCGCCCTGACCGTCAGCGGAAGCCGGACGCAGCCCGCGCCATGAGGTCCTTCAGGCTCGTTTCGGCGAGCGAACGAAGGCGCAGGTGCGCGTGCGAGAAATCATGGTGCACGGTCGAGGCGTTCGGCACTGCAACCACCCATAATCCGGCGCGCGCGGCGGCGCGCGTCCCGATGTTCGAGTCTTCGAAAGCGATCGCCTGCCTTCCCTTGATTCCGAACCGGTTCAGGACCCATCGGTACACGTCGGGCTCCGGCTTCGGCGATGCGACGTCCTCCCTGCAGGCCAGGCAGGAGAAAAGATGCAGCAGCCCCAGCCGGCCCAGGTGTCTTTCGACATGCGCGTGGCTGGAGTTCGACGCGAGCCCCAGGCGGAGGCCGGCGCCCTCCGCCTCGTGGAGCAGCGCGGCTACCCCGGGCAGCACCGGAAGGCCGCGGTCGAGCTCGCGGTTCCTCTTCCGGCGTTCGGTTTCCAGCGCCGCCCGATCCGCGCGCTTTTCGAATGCGTGCCACGGATCGAACGAAAAATCGACGTGGCCGACGCTGCGCAGAAAAAGTTCCCGGTCGAAGCGGACACCGTGCGCCGCGTGGACGTCCTCGTAGGCGCCGATCAGGGATGACTCGGTGTCGAGGATCAGGCCGTCAAAATCGAAGACGAGGGCGTTTAGGCTCTGCACGGAATCGAAAATGACATTGCCGAAACCGGACGCCAGCGCGATTCTTCCCCCATGAACCGGAGCATTACAGTCGCAATCATCGGAATGGCCCTGGCAAGTTGCGCCTTTGCGGATCCGGACAAGTTCTCCCAGATCGTGAAGCCCGACGACTTTGCCGCCGCGGGATTGTCCAAGCTCTCTCCCGACGAGCTGGCGCGGCTCGACCAGCTGGTCGAGTACTACAAGAGCGGGGCGCTCGACGCCGCGCGGCCGCAGGCCGCAGCCGCTTCCGCGGCGCAGGCTGCGGCGGAGGCGCGCGCCAGCCAGGCCGAGGCCGACGCGAGGACCGCGCGAGCCGCCGCCGACAAGGCAACGGAGGAGGCGACGGCCCAGGCGGCCGCTGAGAAGAAGGCGTCCGGAGGCGGAATTTTTGCCCGCGCAAAGGTGCTCATCACCCCCGGAACCAGGGTGGAGTACCAGTCCGTCGAAAGCCGCATCGTCGGGAAGGTCAGGGGCTGGGACGCGCACACCGTTTTCACGCTTGAGAATGGCCAGCGCTGGGAGGTGTCCGATTACAGCCGATATTTCAATGGCGGCGCCGTGAGCAATCCGAAGGTCACGCTCACTCCCATGGGCACATGGGGCGGATTCAAGATGGCAATCGAAGGCGTCGGCGAGATGCGCGTCCGGCTGGTGGGCGATACCGGAATCACCACTACTGGCGGGCAGGCGTCTCCGAAGTGATCCGGCGGAAGGCGCCGCGGCCGGGGACTACCAGAATTCGCCCTGCCGCATCCGGTCGCGCTTGTCCGGGTCGAGCGTGCTGAGCGCAAGCAATTGGCCAAGGCTCAGCCGGGCGCACTGCGGAAACCGCGCCAGCGCCCCCAGAAGCAGGGCGCCCGCGAGCGCGTCGTAAAGCGCCGCATGGTAGCGCCGGCGCCCCGGAGGACAGTGGACCGCCGCGTGCGAATCGAGCTCGGCCTGCAACCCCGCAGCCACAACAAGGTCTTCCAGCCGTCCGGAGTCGAACTGCGGGTACAGCTGCCCGTAGAGGCGCGCCGAATCGATCCACGGCCCCCAATCGACGATCTGTCCGCCCGGCCACACGAAATCCGGCGAGCTGCGCGGATAGGGCCACACCGATTTCAAAAGCGAATTCTCGGCGCCCGCGAAATGGGCTGCAAGCGGCCCGCGCTCCCTCAAGCCGGCAAAATACTCCCAATCCGCAGCCAGGGGCGCCGCCCCCTCGAGCACATCGGCCCCCAGTCCGTGGATCTCCGTGTCCTGGGCGCTCACCGGCCCCGTCGCTCCGCACATCCGTGTCGCCGTTTCCACGATGCGCCCGCCGAGAAGAGTCGCCACGCCGTGCTCGAGCACGCCCGAGGCGCGGCTCCCCTCGAAATCGACGAAGAAAATCGGGTGCTCGGTCCAGACCATCCCCCTAGCCGTAGCAGGCGACAAGGCTGCTTAACCAGCCTGAATATGCGGTCTCCCCGCAGCCGCCATCGCCCGCCCCGCGTGCCAACCCGTCGTCCAGGCGGCCTGAAAGTTGAAGCCGCCCGTGACCCCGTCGATATCGAGCACCTCGCCCGCAAAATGCAGGCCGGGGCAGATCCGGCTCTCCATGGTCGCAAAGTCCACCTGGTCCAGCCGGACGCCGCCGCAGGTCACAAACTCCTCCTTGTTCATGCTCTTGCCCGCCACGGGAAAATCCCCCGAGGTGATCTGCATCGCCAGCGCCCGAAGGACGGCCTTCGAGACTCCGGCCCAGACCGCCCCTTCCGGCACGCCCGCCGCCGCGCAAAGTCTTTCCCAGAGGCGCACGGGCAGTCCGAGCGGATTGACGGCCGCCACCCTCCGCCTCGGGTTGAGCGATCTCTCGGCCGCAAGGGCCTCCCCGGCCCGGTCGGCCGCAAGCGGCGCGGCCCAGTTCACCCCAAGGGTGAATCGATATCCGGCTGCGTGCATTTCGCGCGCACCCCAGGCTGAGAGCCGGAGGACCGCAGGCCCGCTCAATCCCCAGTGCGTGATGAGAATCGGGCCGGACGCGGCCAATCCCGTCCCCCGCACTCCCACCTCGGCCCGCGGCGCGGAAAGGCCCTCGAGCCCCTTCAGGCGCGGATCGTCCACGTGGAATGTAAAAAGCGACGGAACGGGCGGAACGATCGCATGGCCGACGGCCGCGGCCATCGCAAGTCCGGCCGAGCCCCGGTTGCCGCCCGTGGCAATCAGGACGCAATCCGCGGTGGCCGTCTCGCCCGTCGCAAGCCTGAGCTCAAACGCGCCCCGGCGGCCCGCCAGCGACAGAACCCCGCATCGCGTCCTGAGGCGCCCGCCCGCCCGGCGCAGCGCCTCCCGCAGGCAATCGACGATCGTGGCGGAATTGTCCGTCACCGGAAAAACCCTTCCGTCCTCCTCCGTCTTCAGCGCCACACCGCGCCCGGCGAACCACGCGAAGATCTCCCGCGGTCCAAACCGATGAAACGGTCCGAGGAGTTCCCGCGCACCGCGCGGATAATTCCGTACCAATTCTCCGGGTTCGAAGCAGGCGTGCGTGACATTGCAGCGGCCTCCCCCCGACACCCGGACCTTTGCGAGCGGATGCTCCGTGGCCTCGAAGACCGTGATCTCCGCGGAGGAGCACGCCTCTCCGCAGGCAATGGCTGCAAAAAAACCGGCGGCTCCGCCGCCGACGACCGCGATGCGCATGGAGACCATCTTACATGCGGAGGGAGGGAGGGATGTGCAAGACGATGAATCTCTGAGCGGCAAACCCGGCCACCCGGACGGAGCAAAAAGGCGTGAGTTCCGCCCCGCCCTTCGCTTCTATTGCGGAAGTGGACCTGACACCCTACCGCGCCCTGATGATCGAGATGGCCATGCGAAGCGGCGAATTCATACGCCCGTACTTCGCCAATCCCACGATGAAAGTGGAGATGAAGGAAGACGCGACGCCTGTCACGATGGCCGACTGCGGCGCCGAGGAGCTCATGCGCCGCATGATCGCCGCAAGGTTTCCCCGGCACGGAATCATCGGGGAGGAGTTTGGCCCGACGGAGCCGTCAGCGGAATTCGTCTGGGTTCTCGATCCCATCGATGGAACGAAGTCGTTCGCCTCCGCCTGTCCCCTTTTCGGGACCCTGATCGCTCTTTTGCACGAGGGCCGGCCCGTCCTCGGGGCGATACACCAGCCCATCCTGAGGCAGCTGCTCGTCGGGGACGGAAAGACGGCAGAACTCGACGGCCGGACGGTGCGGCTGCGACCCTGCGCCTCAATCGAGTCGGCAACCCTCCTGACCAGCGATTTCCTGGACCCGGCAAGGCACAGGGACGGCCCCGCCTTTGCCGAACTCGCCCGCAGAGCGCGCCTTGTCCGCACGTGGGGCGACTGCTACGGCTACCTTCTGGTCGCCACGGGCTGGGCGGACATCATGTGCGACCCGATCATGAATCCCTGGGACATCCAGGCTCTCGTGCCCGTGATCCGCGGGGCCGGGGGCGTGATCACCGACTGGAAGGGGGGCGACCCCGTGAAAGCCGATTCCATCGTGGCCGCCGGCCCCGGCATTCACGCGCAGGTCATCGCCGCCTTGAATCCCACTCGGCCGTAATCACCGAGGTGATGCCGCCCCGGCCCTTCCACTCGCTGACGACCGTCAGCCGGCGCGGCGTCAGCCGGGCCCCGAGATCGTCGCATATCCTGTTCGTCACCGCCTCGAAGAAGATTCCCTCGTTGCGGAACGCGTGAAGGTAGAGCTTGAGCGACTTGAGCTCGACGCACTTCTTGTCGGCCACGTAGCGAACCGTGATCGTGCCGAAGTCCGGATGGCCGGTGACGGGACACTCCGACGTGAATTCGTGGTGCGTGTGCTCGATCACGTAATCGCGCCGTGGCGCCGGATTCGGGAAGGTTTCGAGAAGCCTGGGATCAGCCATGGTGGAACGGTGCCCGGCCCTCTTCATGTCGCCGTCTCGGTGAACCGGTTCTCCCGGATGACGGTGATCTTGATCGTGCTCGGGTACTGCAATTCCTCCTCGATGCGCCGGCGCAGGTCCTTCGCCAGTTCCCGCGCCTTGTCGTCCGTCACGTGCTGCGGCGAGACGACGACCCGGATCTCCCGCCCTGCCTGGATCGCGAAAGCCTGCTGGACGCCGTCGAGCGACATCGCCAGCCGCTCCAGGCGCCCCAGCCGCTGGATGTAGCTGTCCATCGATTCCGCGCGGGCTCCCGGCCGGGTCGCCGAAATCGTGTCGGCCAGGATGACGAGGCCCGCATAGATCGTCTCCGGCTTCACCTCCTCGTGGTGGGCGGCAACCGCATTCACGACAATCGGCGTCTCGCCATGCCGCCTGATGAAATCCGAGCCGATGGACGCGTGGCTTCCCTCCAGCTCGCCCGGCACGGCCTTCCCGATGTCGTGCAGCAGGCCGGCGCGTTTTGCGATGTTCGAGTCGAGACCCACCTCACTCGCCATGACCGATGCGAGGAACGCCGTCTCGACCGAATGGTCCAGCACGTTCTGATTGTAGGAAAACCGGTATTTCAGGCGGCCGAGCAGCTTGATGATCTCCGGGTGCAGTCCGTTGATGTTGAGCCTGGCCACCGCATCCTCGCCCGCCTGCGTCGTCACGAGCTCGAGATCGTCCTGCGCCCGCTTCACGAATTCCTCGATGCTCGCCGGATGGATGCGGCCATCCTTGACCAGGGCCTCCAGCGCGCTCCGGGCGATCTCCCGCCGCACGGGGTCGAACGACGAAAGCAGCACAAGCTGCGGCGACTCGTCAATCAGGAGGGTGACCCCGGTCGCCGCCTCGAAAGCCTTAATGTTTCTCCCCTCGCGGCCTATGATCCGGCCCTTCATGTCCTCGCTCGGAAGATGCACGAGGGTCGCCGTCAGGTCGTTGTTCGGCTTGCTCGCGATCCGCTGCATCGAGGCGATGATGATCCGTCGGGCCGTGCTCTGGAGTTCCTGCTCCGATTTCTCGAGGGTCTCGCGCCGCAGGGCGCGCAGCTCGTCCTGGCATTCGAGCATCACCTCCTCGCGCAAATGCCGCTTGATCTCCTCCGCGTCCATCTGGGAAACGCCCTCAAGCCGCTTGCGAAGGCTCTTGGAAAGGGCCCGGATCGCATCGCGCGCCTGTTTCACGGCCGCGCCCTCGCGGTCCAGCCGCTCCTGGCGCTGCTCCATCTGGTAGTCGAGAAGGGCGAGCGACTCCTCGTGCGCGCGGATTTCGCGCAGTTGGACGTCGGTTTCGATCTCGCGCCGGTCGAATTCGCGGTTGAGCTCCGCGCGTTTCTCCCGGATCTCGGCCTCGGCCTTCTGCCTCGTCTCCTCGGCCGCGACCGCCGCCTCCCGCCGCGCCACCTCGACAAGCTCGGCGGCCTGCTCATGGGCCACGCGGCGGGTGTGCCGCGCGAGCAGCCATGCGACGAGAAATCCAAGGGCCACGCCCAGAAACGGCGCAAAAGCCAGCGACCAGTCGATGGTATCGCTTTCGGCGCTCAAGAATCCGGCAAGTATGACGGCGCTGGCTTGTGTCAAAGGTGCGGGAGACTGGCGCCGCCTCGCCGAAAGCTCAAGCCGTAAGCTAGGGTTTGCCAGCCCAGCCGGGTTCTGCTTGCGTCGCATCTCCCTGTGAAATCGTCGCGGTTGCCCGACCTGTTCAGTCTGTTTCGCACGTCCACGCGCGAGCGTTGGGACGGGGCGACTCCGCTGGCGATGGCCGCCCTGTCTACGATCGGGCTTTTCTTCATATACAGCGCCCAGTTTTCCAGCTCGGCGGACTCCGCGGCCCACGAGACCGTGCTAGGGTGGATAAACCGTTCCTACTGGATGAAACAGGCCCTGTTCCTCGGATTTGGCGCCGTTTGCTACGTGGCGGTGTCCCTCGTCGATTACCGCCAATGGCTCAGCGTAGCACATTGGATCTACGTTATTTGCATGATCCCGCTGGTCCTGGTCCTGTTCATCGGGACGCGGGCCTATGGCTCCCAACGTTGGATCGACCTCGGCTTTTTCCATTTTCAGCCGTCGGAAACCGTTAACATTGCGATCCTCCTGATCACAGCCAGCATCCTCATACGCAGTAAGATAGGCACGGTTAGCCAGTCGCTCGGGGTGCTGGGGAAATTGACCCTTGCCGTGGGTAGCCCCATCTTGTTGATTCTGCTTCAACCCGATCTCAAGTCGGCGATTGTCCTGCCCCCGATGGTCTTTTCGATGCTCTATGTTTCCAAGCTGTCCTCCCGGTTCTTCGCGGGAGCCTTGGGTGCGTTCCTGCTCATCGTCGGCATCGTGGCATTTGATACCTGGCGATACGCTCAATTCATGGACCGCCTCGAAGCCCAGCGCGACTCCTCGGCGGCCACGAGTCACGAATCGGTCTACCTTCGCGACAGGGGCGCCTATGAGTCCCACTCCTGGGTGCCGCTCCGCGACTACCAACGCAACCGCATCCTCTCCTTCGTCGATCCCGACAGGATCGACCCAATGGGAATCGGCTGGAATCAGCGGCAGTCGCTGATCTCGGTCGGCTCCGGCGGCCTCACCGGCAAGGGCTGGACGGAGGGCACCCAAGCCCGCCTCGGCTACCTGCCGCGATCGGTCGCCCACAACGATTTTATCTTCTCGGTCCTCGCCGAGGAGAAAGGTTTCCTGGGAAGCATAACGGTTCTCAGCCTGTTTGGTGTAGTTTTGTTCAACGGCATACGCATAGCCGGCCTCGCCCGAGACCGGCTCGGCACGCTGCTCGCCATAGGCGTCACCGTGCTGTTCACCGTGCATGTGTTCGTGAACATCGCCATGACCATCGGGCTGGTGCCCATCACGGGCATCCCGCTTCCCTTCATCAGCTACGGTGGCTCCTTTGTGCTTAGTTGCTGCTTGCTGCAAGGACTGGTCCAAAGCGTCTATCGCTTCCGGAAGGACTTCCCATGACACGTCCTCCTTTCCGCGATATCGACCGCCCTGCCGGAATTTCCTGCGCCGCAACTCGCGCACCCGGGTGCCCCGTGCAAAACCCAGACAGCACGCACCATGAGCGATCAACCTCAACCAAACGAGCCCGTCCCTGCGGACTCCACCCAAACCTATGACGCGGACATGGCCAATCCCCCGACCGTCCGCGAGGTCGACACGGCCAGCGCGGCCGATCTGAAGGCAAGCGCCCAGGAACGCGCCCAGCAGCGCCCCCTTCTCCAGAAGATCCTGTCGGTCTTCCGGAAGGAAAAGGGCTCCTACCGCGAGCTGATCATCAATTCCGAGCCCCTCGAAAAGCGCGTGGCGCTTCTCGTCGACGGCCGCCTGGAAAAATTCGAGATCGAGCGCGAGTCCGACAACCGGATGGTGGGCGGCATTTTCAAGGGCCGCATCAAGAACCTCGATCCGGGCCTCAAGGCCGCCTTTGTGGACATCGGCTACTCGAAGAATGCCTTCCTCCATTACTGGGACATGCTTCCGGCCGCCGCCGACTCGTCGGTCGAGGTCGTCCGCGTGAACCGCAGGCGGGACGCGCAGCCCAAGGGCGACGTCACCGTGAAGGACATTCCGAGCCTGTACCCGCCGGGCACCGACATCGTGATCCAGGTCACCAAGGGCCCGATCGGCTCAAAGGGGCCGCGCACGACGACGAACCTGTCGATTCCCGGCCGCTACCTTATCCTTACGCCGTACAGCGACGGCTGCGGCATCTCCCGCAAGATCGAGGACAACAACGAGCGGCGCCGCCTGAAGCAGCTCATCAACGAGCTGACGATCCCCGAGGGCATGGGCGTGATCGTCCGCACCGCCGGCGAGGGCAAGAAGTCCCGGTATTTCGTGCGGGACCTGCACATCCTCCTGAAGAAATGGGAGGAAATCACGAAGAAGATGCAGGACGAGCGCGCGCCGACCTGCCTCTACATGGAGCCCGATCTCGTCGAGCGCACCGTGCGCGATTTTCTGACCGAGGAGGTCGACCGCGTCCTCATCGACAACAAGGCCGATTTCGAGCGCACCCAGGCCCTCGTCTCCCAGATCTCCAAGCGCTCCCGCTCGCGGATCGCCCTGTACAACGACAGCATCCCGATCTTTGAGCGCTTCAACATCGAGCGCCAGATCGAACAGACCGGCCAGCGCAAGGTTCCGCTGCCGAGCGGAGGCGAGATCGTGATCGACGAAACCGAGGCCCTGATCGCAATCGATGTCAACACGGGCTCCCACAAGAACAAGGCCGGCGACGAAAAGAACACCATCTACGCCGTCAACCTCGAGGCCGCGCGCGAAATCGCCCGCCAGATCCGCCTGCGCAACCTGGGCGGCCTGATCATCATCGACTTCATCGACATGAAGGAGCGGCGGCACCGCAACGCGGTCTATGAGAAGATGGTGGAGCTGATGGCGACCGACAAGGCCCGCAACCACATCCTGCCGATCTCCCAGCTCGGCATCATGCAGATGACCCGCCAGCGCCAGCAGGAGTCGCTCTGGTCCAACCTCTACACAGACTGCCCCTATTGCCGCGGCCGCGGAATCGTCAAGTCGGCGACCACCATGTCGGTCGAGCTCCAGCGCCGCCTCTCCTCCGTCGCCCGCCGCCTCCAGCTGCGCAAGGACGGCAAGGAGTATTCCCTGCGCGTCCTGGTCCATCCGGGCATCCTCGAGCGCCTCCGGAGCGAGGACGCCGACCTGCTTGTCCGCATGGAGGGCAGCTACGGCGTAAAACTGGCGTTCCGCGCCGACCCCGCGTACCACGTCGAGCACTTCAAGATCATCAACGCCGAGACGGGCGAAGAGTATCGCTGATGCCGGTCGAAAGCGGCGCGAAGCGTTGCAAAATCGTCGGGGAGCCGGGCTTCGGTCCGGCGTTCCGCCATCCGGGCGCATTCCAACGGGCGTTTGGCGAAGCCCCCGGCCCATTGCGTTGAAGAGCCGGATGGGGTCCGCGTCCGACTCCCGGGATTGCCCGGCGATGCGATTTCGATTCCGGAGGCCGCAGGGGCGGATGGTTGGGGCCGACAATCATACCTCAGGCACCAAGGGCAGCAGGTTGCCGCTCGCCTGCTGGTGGCTGCGATGGGCATAATCGAGCCACTTTCGACTTCTCCATCGGTAGTACATAAGCAGCCCGCGCAGCCATTCCTCGGACATCATAGCGATCCAGATCCCGGGCAGCCCCCAGCCGAGTTTCAGGCCGAGGAACCAGGCTACCGGCACTCCGATGCACCATTCCGAAAAAACGGCTATCTGCACGGGAAACCTTGCGTCGCCGGTCGCGCGGAGCGCATTGATGATGACGATATTGAAGACCCTGCCAGGTTCGTAGACGATGGAAATGCGCAGGAGAAAGACGCCTCCGGCCAGGATGACCGGATCGCGAGTGAACATGCCGAGCAGCTGCGCCGCCGCGGCGGCCACCACGATGATGGCCCCGGTGGCGATCAGCAGGCCCGTGCGCACGCTCTTGAGCACCTCCCGGTAGGCTTCCTCGAACAATCCCGCACCTACGAGCCGTCCAATCAGAATCTCGGTGCCCAGACCGAGGGCGATGCTGAACAGGATCACCAGCCGCTGCACCTGCTGGGTGTAGGTCATCATCGCGAGCTTTTCCGCACCCAGGCGCGACGCGAAGCTGGTGATGACGATGAGCTGCAGCCAATAGGTCATGTTTTCGCCCGCGGCGGGCAGGCCGATGTGAAGGATGCGTCGGATGCGGGGCAGGCTGAGGACGAAGTAATCGCGCAGGCGAATCATCAATTTGAGACGGCGGCTCAGCAAGATCCACAGGGCAATGCTCGCTGCCACCCTGCTGCAGACGCTGGAAATGGCCACGCCCGTCACACCCAGTTTCGGGGCGCCAAGAAGGCCGAAGAGGAGCACGCAGTTGCCGGTGATATTCAGCAGGTTTTGGATCATGGTCACCACCATGGCATCGCGGGTGTACCCGTGCGCCCGCAGCGAGGCGCCGATGGCGGTATTCATCGCCTCCATGAACAACGTGCCTCCCATGAGGGTAAGAAAGGGCTTGGCGTAGACCATCAACTCCGGCGGCAACTGCATGAATCGCAGCAGGGGAACGGCCATGAAAAAGACGGTCAGACTGCCGATCAGGCCAATCCACGTGTTTACGGCGATGGCGGTCGCCACGATCTTGGCGGCCCCGGGGCGATCGCCGGCGCCTACGTGGTGCGTGATGACGACGCTCGCGCCGATGCCGACGAAATTGAAACAGATCAATGCCAGCACGATCACTTGGTTGGCGACGCCCAAGGCGGCGACGGCGCCGTCGGCCACATGGCTGACCATGAACGTGTCCACCGTGCCAATGAGGATTCGCAGCGTCTGCTCGACGAAGATCGGCCACGCGATCTCCAGCAGAGTCGGGGGCCTGGCGGGTGTGCTGGATTTCATTTCCTCAATCCAATCAAACACAGGCTATCGCCCGGCGCGTAAAGCGGATATTCCCGATGTCCGTTGGCCGGTCCGCGGCATCCATTCCGTTTCAGGCAGCCTTGATTCTGTTTCCAGGACTTACGGCGGCACAGACGGCCGTCCAAAGTCGGCAGGCGTCACTTCATCCCCATCAATAAAGACCGCGGCCGGTCGGATAACGACCCGCCGGAAAAGAAATCGCCCCTCCGCCGTCGGTGGCGCAGTCATCGACGGTTCTCCGGGTAGGCGCTGTGCTCAGCGTCGCGCGGGAAGCGCAGGCCGCGGCTCCTCACAACGGCTTCAGTTCAAAGAGGAGGACGTCGTTCTCGCGCACGACCTCGTCGAGGGAAAACGTTCCGTCGCCCCCGACTGTGGCGAGCGATTGGGCGAAGGGCGCTCCGCTGTTGGCCGACTTGATGTACGCGACCTGATCGGGTGTGAGCTGGGCGGGAGCCCCGAGATCGCGGTAGGTCGCGTACGCGTCGTTGGCCCGGTAGCCGACCCGATAGACGGACAGGCCGTACCGACCGGGCCTCAGGCGATTCATCTTGATCGTTACCGGCATGCTCCGGGCCGGCGGCAGATCGCGCGTGTAGAATTCCTGGTTGTTCACGCTCTTGCCGGGGTGCGTGTACGCATAGTCCCAGACCAGGGCCTCAACCCCGCCGCGCCCGTCCTTCGTCACCCAGGAGGAAGGGTCATCCGACCGAAGTTCCGTCGTTCCGAGCCTGTTGAGGTACTGAAAGGCGTAGAAAGCCGCCTTGTCGATGCCTTGATAGTTCACAAGCCCGAAACCGCCGTGAAAGGGCGTCATCCGCGGTCCGGCTTCCTCAAAGATGTCCGTGAACACCCAATACGAAAGCGAATCGGCGGCGGCGGCGGTTTGCCGGACCCGATCCACGATGAAAGCCGCGCTGTGATAACTGTCGTGAATCGGATCGAACGGCGTATACGACGCGCTCCATTCCGTCATGTGCAGCGGGAGTTTCGGAAGAGGCGACTGGTCGATCTGGCGGCGGACCCGTTTCACGTCCCCCGAAATCGACTGCGGGTTGGGGCTCAGCACGGTGCCCTTGGCGCCGCTTTCGTCGACGTAGCCTTCATCGACCGCGTACGCGTGCGTGGAGATGAAATCCACCGGCACGCGATTGTCCGCGCAAAAGGCAATGAATTCCGGAACCCACGCGCAGCCCGCGGTCGCGGGACCGCCTACCCGGTAGGATGCGTTCACCGCTTTGATCGCGCGGCAGGTTGCCTGGTACAGCTTGAAGTAGTCGGCCTGCGTGCCCGAGAAGAAATAGTTCAGATTCGGCTCGTTCCAAACCTCGAAGAACCACGTCTTCACCTCCTCGTCGCCATAACGCTGCTGCCAATGCGCAGCGGCGGCCCGAATGAAATCCTCCCATTTCCGCCAGTCCTTCGGCGGCGTCACGTTGCCGCGCCACCAGAAACACGTCTGGCTTCCGCTCGCCAGGTCGTTCGGCATGAAACTGAGCTCCACGAAAGGCTTCATGCCGATGCTCAGCAGATAGTCGTACAGCATGTCGACGTACTGCCAGTTGTAGACCGGCCTTCCTTTGTTGTCCTCGCGATAAACGCCCATGTCATCGGTGAGCAGGCCGTGCATCCGAATATACGTGAAGCCGCACTGTCGGCGCACAACCGCGAGTTGCCGCTGCCAATCGGCGCGGAGCCCTTCGGCCGCGCGACCGGCGCCGACGCACTGCTGGAACATCCGGTTCACCGGTCCCGCCTCGCGCGTGTAATCGACCGCGATCACGCGCGGCGGCGCGCCGCGCGCCGGTGTCTCGGGCTGGGCGGCCAAAGGGGTCACCGGCATGGCAAAGGCGACGAAGGCGGAGAACGCTCGAATGATCATGGCACGGCGCTCACTTTGTACAGCATCACATCGTGGGGTTGGACGGTGATCGGGAGTTCCTTCTCAAAGGTGCCGGCGTCCTTTTGCCGCCAGAGGTCGCGGAAGAGCCGCCTGCCGGGCAGGCCCAGGCGATCCAGTTTGACCGTGACCGTATGAGCAATGTCGCCGCGGTTGAAGAAGCCGAAGGCAACGCTTCCGTCCTCGAGCGGTTTCCTGTAGACGTCGACCGCGCCGATGGTCCAGACTCGACGGGCAGATACGCCAAGAGCGTCCTGATCGATGGCGAGGATCTCGTCGTTGGTCAGCAGATTCAGCGTGAAGGCGTCCATGTGCTCGATGTCGCAGCCGATCAGGAGCGGAGCAGCCAGGAGGCACCAGAGACTGATGTGGGTGTACTGCTCGGCAGGCGTGAGCCGCGTCTCGTGGAGTTTTGGACCCCAGCCGACCCGCCCGACGACCAGCATGTCCGGGTCGTTCCAGCCCCCGGGTCCCCCGTGCGGCACCCATGAGTCCTGGTTGAATCCGATCTCCGAAACCGAGTTTTGCCACAGACCCGGCGTGTCCCAGGTGTCCCAGACATCGCCGGTTGTTCGCCAGGCCTGCGCCCATTTGGACAACTCGGTTATGGCGTCCAGCGGCGCGGCATTGGAGAGGCTCAACACAATGTCTCGGCCGGTCGCGCGGAGCGCCAGCGCCATCTGTCGGGTGTGCGCAACGTCGTTGGGATTCCAATCGTACTTCAGGTAATCGAAGCCCCACTCAGCCCATCGGGCGGCGTCGCGGTCGGCAAACTCATAGCGGCCGATGCGTTTGTTGGCTTCGTAGTCCTTGAGGTGCTCCCACGCGCCGTCTTGCGAATCGGATGAACCGCCTGCGAAACCGCCGTACGTGGTGATCCAGGGCGAGGAGTAAATGCCCGCCTTGAGACCCATGCCATGGATCACTTCGCAAAGCGCCTTCATATCCGGAAATTTCTCGTTGCCCTGGAGAGCCAGGCTCGGGCCGCTTCGTTTGCCCTGCCAGGTGTCGTCGATGTTGACATAGGTCCAGCCATGTTCGGCCAGCCCCGTGGAGACCAGGCCGCGCGCCGAGCGGAGCATCTTCTCCTGGTCGACCGATCCGGCCCAGCAGTTCCAACTGTTCCAACCCATCGGCGGCGTGAGCGCGATCCGGTCGCCGACGACGATGCGAAAACGCTTCTCGGCGTTGCCAAGGGCGTTGCGCGCACGAAGGACCACCGAATAAGTGGCGCGTTCGGTGAGATGGCCGCCGATGCGGCCGGTGGCAGTATCGAAGATCAGTCCAGAGGGAAGATTCTCGATGCTGTATGTTATCGGGCGCAGGCCGGTGACCGGAATCGAATAAAGAAACGGCGAGCCGGGGCGGACGCCGAATATGGCCGGGCCATTGATACGAGGCGCGGCGGGCGCCAGCGGCGTCAGAATCTCCGCAGGCCCGGAAGCCATTGAGGGAAGGGCGGCCAATGGCAAGCTGGCAGCCAGGACGGCGGCCAAATGAGGGAAGGTTAGATGGAACATCGGGAATGCGGCGGGTGAGGAAGATTGCGGCGGCAACGGGCTTTGCGGACGCGAACCATTTCTGCAAGGCGTTTCGCCGGCGTTATCACCTCAGTCCCGGTGTGCATCGCCGGCTGATGACTTGAGTCGCGGCGCTCCCCGGAGTTGGTATCCAACGGAAGAAGGCGGGCTCAAAGGCGTGATTGCCGCCCCGTCCATCGTACCCAAGAGGCGGGCATACGGAGCACAGGCACCGGGAAATTGAACCCAGGGCGGTGATTTAACGAAAAACTTGCCACCGAGGGGTCTCTCCGCACATTACCCTCTTCAAAGCCGACCCGATTCATCCCTCCGGTCTGCGCCCCGTTTCCAAACGGTCCCCATCCATGAACTGCATCGCCCGCACCGTTCTCCTTTCGATTTTGAGTCTTGTTCTTTCGCCCGTCCATGGCCAGGACTCCGCCTCCTTGCCGAGAGAGCGTGTCTCCTTCAATTCCGGATGGCGGTTCATCCACGGAGACCCCACCTGGCTCGCCGCGCAGATTGATTATGCCGCGACCAAGAAATGGATCCTGCCCACCAGCGCCAGTTTGCTCGGCGCCGACGCGGCAAAACCCGCGCGCCCGGCCGGCAATTTTGGATCCGACATCGACTATGTTCGGTCCGATTTTGACGACTCCGGCTGGCGCTTGCTCGACCTTCCTCACGATTGGGGAATCGAGGGGCCGTTCAAGCAGGAACTTCCCGGTGACACCGGCAAACTTCCCTGGTGGGGCATCGCGTGGTACCGAAAATCGTTCACCCTGCCCGTGAATGACGCGGGTCGCCGCATCACGCTCGAAATCGACGGCGCGATGGCCTATTCCTCCGTATGGCTGAACGGGCAGTTTGTCGGCGGCTGGGCTTACGGCTATTCGTCCTACCAGCTCGATCTGACGCCCTATGTGAAGATCGGAGGCCGCAATGTCGTCGCCATCCGGCTCGACAACCCGCCCGATTCCTCCCGCTGGTACCCGGGCGGAGGCATCTACCGCAACGTCTGGCTCACCAAGACCAATCCCGTCCACGTCGCCCACTGGGGCACGACGGTCACAACGTCCCGGGTCTCGCCCGACGCAGCCGCCGTCGCCGTGGAAACGCTCACAGACAACGAAGACGGCGAAGCAGCCGATGTGACTCTCGCCACCCAGCTTTTTGAGCTCGACCTGGACGGTCAGAGAACGGGCGCTCCCGTCGCCGCGGCCGCGCCGGTCCCCGTCCACGTTCCCGGCCACCACCAGCCATCCACCACTCAAAACCTCCTGCTCGCCAAGCCCCGGCTTTGGAGCATCGCCCGTCCCTGCCGCTATGTCGCCGTCACAACGATCGAGCAAGGCGGGCACGTGCTCGATCGCTGCGAAACTCCTTTCGGCGTTCGCACGGTCGCCTTCGACGCGGACCGCGGCCTTCTTCTCAATGGCGAACGCGTCCCCATTCACGGAGTTTGCCTGCACCACGACCTCGGCGCCCTTGGCACGGCGATCAACCCGAGCGCCATCGAGCGCCAGCTCGAGATTCTCCAGGCAATGGGTTGCAACGCCATTCGCACATCCCACAACCCGCCCGCGCCCGAATTTCTCGATGCATGCGATCGCCTCGGTTTCGTCGTGATGGACGAGGCCTTCGACTGTTGGGCAACGGGCAAGACCCGCAGCGACTACCACCAGCTCTTCCCCGACTGGCATGAACAGGATTTGAGGGCGCTGATCCGGCGCGACCGCAACCACCCGAGCGTCGTCATGTGGAGCATCGGCAACGAGGTCATGGAACAATGGGGCGATGACGGGCAGGAGGGTTGGAAACTTGCCAGGCGCCTCGCCGGCATTGTCCGCGAGGAAGACCGCAGCCGCCCGGTCACCGGCGCGTTCAACGGAACGCAGTGCGGTTACAACGGCATCCAACACGCGGTCGATGTCCTGGGCTACAACTACCGCGTTGAGGAGTACGCGAGGTTCCGCGCGGCCAATCCAACGATCCCCCTTTTCGGCAGCGAGACCGCCTCCACGCTCAGCTCGCGCGGCGAGTATTTCTTTCCGCTTAGCGACGACCAGCTCGATCCGGTCGCCCGGTCCAATTTTCAGATCAGCTCCTACGATCTCACAGCGACCCAATGGGCCACGACACCCGAAGCCGAATGGCGCGCGGCCGACGGCGCTCCAGGCTATGCCGGTGAATTCGTGTGGACTGGATTCGACTACCTCGGCGAACCCACCCCCTATAACTCCGACGCGACGAACCTGCTCAACTTCTCCAACCCCGCCGACAAGGAACGCATGGCGAGGCAACTCACCGAGCGCGGAAAAATCGCCGTGCCCTCCCGCAGTTCATATTTCGGGATCATCGACCTCGCCGGCTTTCCGAAGGACCGTTACTATCTCTACCAGGCGCGCTGGCGGCCCGATCTTCGGATGGCCCACATTCTGCCCCACTGGACCTGGCCCGAACGCGCAGGCCTTGTCACGCCGGTCCATGTTTACACATCGGGCGACGCGGCTGAACTCTTCCTGAACGGCCGCTCGCTCGGCCGAAGAACGAAGCCCGAAGGCGCGTGCCGGCTGCGGTGGGACGACGTCCGGTACGAGCCGGGAGAACTCAGGGTCGTCGTGACCAAAAACGGCCGGCCCTGGGCCGTGGACGTCGTGCGAACCGCCGGTTCCGCGGCAAAGGTCGCGCTCTGCGCCAATCGCGCGACCCTTCATGCCGATGGGGCCAGCCTTGCCTATGTGTCCGTCGCAATCGGCGACAAGGAAGGCGTCATGGCGCCGCGCGCAAACAATGTCGTGCGATTCTCGATCAGCGGCCCGGGTGAAATCATCGCAACGGACAACGGCGACGCCACCAGCTTGGAGTCGTTTCAGGCAAAGGAACGCCACGCCTACAACGGACGCGCGCTTGCCATTGTGCGCGCAAAGGCCGGGCAGTCCGGTGCGATCACCCTGCTCGCCGAGTCGGACGGTCTCGCCGCTGCGAGCCTCACCCTCCGCGCCGACTGAGGGAAGACCGTCCTCGGGCGCTGATCGCGTGCGCAATCCGGGCCACCGGTTCGTTTTCACGATCCCTGTCGGCGCGGATCGGGACTCCCCCGCCTTCTTCCATCCGCAGCCGACGGCGACGGCCAACTCCGCTCTCAAGCACCGTACAAAGGATCTCATTAACAGCCGGGCTGCGCCTCCCTATGATCGAGGATAACGGCGCCGTTCGGCCCTCCGACGCCGATCGATCCAATGAAGATCATTGCCGTCCTCGCCACCCTCTCGCTCATTCTGCCGGCCGCAGCCTCGTCGCTCCCGGGCACGACTGCCATCGGCCCCGTCCCAAAGCAGGCGCAGCTGCGGGTCGCCACGGTCCAAGTGCGCGTCGCGCCAGACCATCGGGACTGGACCTACGCGCCGTGCGAACCGGCTCGCTTCAGGATCATGGTCGTCGCTGACAACGAGCCCGTCGACGGCGCCGTCGCGAGCTATTCGGTGGGACAGGAAATGTTGCCGGCCCAAACCAAGACCGCGCCGGTGCCGCTCGACGGCCTCGTCGTGGACGGAGGCACGATGCGGCAGCCGGGTTTTCTGCGCTGCATCGCCACGGCCGAGGTCGCGGGCCACACCTACCGGGGTTTGGCAACCGCCGCTTTTGATCCGGAAAAGATCGTCGCAACCCAGGTCGAGCCTGCGGACTTCGACGCGTTCTGGCAATCGGGGCTGGCTGAACTCGCGAGAGTCCCCATCGATGCGAGGCTCACGCTCCTGCCCGACTCCTGCACCTCCACCGTCAACGTGTACCACGTCAGCTTTCGCACGGTGGGGCCGACCTGGAACACCGCAGTGGCGCGGATCTACGGCATTCTCTGCGAACCCAAGGCACCGGGACGCTATCCGGCTGTTCTTGAAGTGCCGGGCGCCGGCGCGCGACCCTATGCCGGAGATGCGGACCTCGCCTCGCACGGAGTCATCACTCTCCAGATCGGCGTCCACGGAATTCCGGTGAACCTGCCGCTCGAGGTCTACGACGAGCTCATGCCTGGAGCCTTGAACGGCTATTGGTCGTACAATCTCGACAACCGGGACACCTACTATTACCGGCGGATTTACCTCAGTTGCATTCGCGCGAACGATTTCCTCGCATCCCGGGAGATGTGGGACGGGAAGCGCCTTCTGGTCATGGGAGCCAGCCAGGGGGGGCAGCTGTCCATCGTCACCGCGGCGCTCGACAAGCGCGTCGTCGGCCTCGCCGTGACCCACCCGGCATATTGCGATGTCTCAGCGGAACTGCACGGGCGCGCCGGCGGCTGGCCGCATCCGTTCCAGCCCGATCCGGTTACGGGCAGTCCGTCTCCGAACGCGACTCCGGCAAAAATCGCAACAGCGGCCTATTACGACACGGTGAATTTCGCGCGGCGCGTGCGCGTCCCGGGATATTACAACTGGGGCTATAATGACGAGGTTTGCCCGCCCACCTCGACTTACGCGGCGTACAACGTTATTTCCGCCCCCAAGGAGCTGGGGCTCACTCTCGAACTCGGGCATTCCTACACAAAGGAACAGGGCGAGGCCATCTATTCCTGGGTCACTCGTTTTCTTGGCCTAAAGTGAAGGGCGTATCGTCGATCGCCGAAGGAAAGCGGTCTTAAATCACGCGCAATGGGTCTCATTTCATTCGCAGGCCCGAATCACTAGTATGAATCAGCGAGCCGCTCCGGCCGGCCCCGATTTTAGGCGCACAACGGGCAGCGAATGGCCCTTTTTGCATCCTTTTCCGAACCCCGAAAAAAATCTTATGCTGCTCAGGATTTCCGGTCCTGCAATTTCCAACCTTCCCTGGCAGGACAAGCCTGCCGGAATGGACGATCTCATTTGGCGCTACGATGCCAATCCTGTCATCGGCCGCAGGCCTTTGCCGCGGGTGACCGGGATTTACAACAGCGCCGTGATACCATTCGCAGGGAAATTCATCGGGGTTTTCCGCACGGAGGGTATGGACCGCATGCCCCACCTGCATGTGGGCCGAAGCTCCGACGCACTGAAGTGGACGTTCGAGCCGCGACCGATCCAGTTCCACTGCGAAGATCCCGAGGTGGGGCGCCACGAGTACGCCTACGATCCGCGGGTGACGCCCATCGAGGGAATTCATTACGTGACCTGGTGCAACGGCTACTACGGACCGACGATCGGCATCGCCCGCACGACCGACTTCGTCCGTTTCGAGCAGCTTGAGAACGCCTTTCTGCCGTACAACCGCAACGGCGTGCTTTTCCCGCGCAAGATCGGCGGCAAGTTCGCGATGCTCAGCCGCCCGAGCGACACGGGGCATACGCCATTCGGCGACATCTTCTACAGCGACAGCCCCGACATGGTTTACTGGGGCCGCCACCGACACGTGATGGGCAAGGGCGGCCAATGGTGGCAGGGCACGAAGATTGGAGCGGGCCCGTCGCCTCTCGAAACGAGCGAAGGCTGGCTTCTCTTTTACCACGGAGTCATCACGACGTGCAACGGCTTCGTCTATTCGGTTGGTGCGGCACTGCTCGATCTGGACGAGCCGTGGAAAGTGATCGCCCGGACGAACCAGGCGCTCCTCACCCCCGAGGCGCCGTACGAACTCGCCGGCTTCGTGCCGGGCGTCTGCTTTCCGGTGGCCTGTCTTTGCGACGCCCCGACGGGCAGGATTGCGCTCTACTACGGAGCAGCCGACACCTTCACCGCGCTCTGTTTTTGCCGCGCCGACGAAATCGTGGCTTTCATCAAGGCAAACTCGATGTAGCCGGCTTCGGCGGCGGCATTGGGATTCATCATGCTATCGCTGCCTCTCGCCGGATCCAACTGGCGCGTCCGCGACACGGTGCGCGCTTCGAAATGGTTTCCGGCCGTCGTGCCGGGTTGCGTGCATCGGGACCTGTTGCGCCTCGGACTGATCCCGGATCCTTTTTTCGGGATGAACGAAGCCGGCCTTCAATGGATCGAGGAGCGCGACTGGGAATACGGCACGAGTTTTTCCGTGCCGGCCGCGCTGCTTACGGAGGACGGGGCCGAACTCGTGGCGGACGGCCTCGACACGGTGGCCACCGTCCGCCTGAACGGTAGGGATGTCGCCCGCACGGAGAACATGTTCGTCGGGTACCGCTGGAACGTGAAGCGGCTCCTCCGTCCGGGACGCAACGAACTGAGAATTCGTTTCGGGAGCGCGATGCGATACATCCGCTCCAGGAGGAAGAGCCACCGGCCGCGCGAGCACAACGATCCGGTCGGACGATGCACCGTAATCCGGAAGCAGCAATGCCAGTTCGGCTGGGATTGGGCTCCGCGCCTCGTCACGGCCGGGATCTGGCGCGACATCCGGTTGGAGAGTTGGAGCGGGAACCGCCTCCGCAGCGTCCGCGTGACGCAGGATCACCGGGGCGACGGCAGCGTCGTCCTGGGCCTGGCTCCGGAGCTTGCGCGGGCAGACGGCGGGGCAAGGTGCCACTGGCGGATTGCCCTGGGCGAATCGACCGTGGCCGAGGGAGCGGGAACCGAAATCGCCATCGATCGGCCGAAGCTCTGGTGGCCGAACGGCCAGGGTGAGCAGCCTCTCTACCGCCTCGATGTCGACGTCGAGGCTGACGACGGAACTCCGATCGGGACCTGGAGCCGGCGCATCGGGCTTCGCACGGTCGCATTGGACCGGCGAAGGGACGCATGGGGAAAATCGTTCCGATTCGTCGTCAACGGCCGGCCGATCTTCGCAAAGGGCGCGAACTGGATTCCCGCGCACAGCTTCGTTGCCGGCCTCACAAGGAACGACTACGAACGCGACCTCGCAAGCGCCGTCCGGGCGCACATGAACATGGTCCGGGTCTGGGGCGGAGGCGTCTACGAGAGCGAGGATTTCTACGATCTCTGCGACGAACTCGGACTTCTCGTGTGGCAGGACTTCATGTTTGCCTGCACGCTCTACCCCGGAGACCGCGCTTTCGTCGAAAGCGTGCGATCCGAGGCCGAATACCAGGTCGGCCGCCTCCGCCACCGCGCCTGCCTGGCCGTCTGGTGCGGCAACAACGAGGTCTTCGGCTGCAACGCGCAGGAGTTGCGCGCCAGCCGCCGGCTCCTGGCCGATTACGAAAGGATTTTTCACAAGGCTTTGCCTGCCGTCGTGTCGGACCGAGATGGCGTGACCGCCTACTGGCCCGGTTCCCCGTGGCGCGGAGACCTCGATTCGTCGCACGCCGCCGGAGCGAGCCGGGGAGACACCCATTTCTGGGACGTCTGGCACGAAAGGCATCCCGTCAAGGATTACGAAAAGCACCGGTTCCGCTTTGTGTCGGAATTCGGCATGCAAAGCTTCAGCTCCCCGGAAACCCAGGCGACGTTCTGTCCGCCGGAAGACGACAACGTCTTCGGACCGACGATGAAGAATCACCAGAAGGGCCGGGGCGGCAATCAGATCATCCTCGACTACATCTCAAGGCGCTATCGATTTCCCGAGGGCCAGGAGGCGCTGATCTACCTTTCGCAGCTCAACCAGGCCCACTGCATGCAGACAGGCGTCGAGCATTGGCGGCGCAACATGCCGCGCTGCATGGGCGCTCTCTATTGGCAGCTCAACGATTGCTGGCCGGCGAGTTCCTGGAGTTCGCTCGAGTTCACCGGACGCTGGAAGGCGCTGCATTACATCGCCCGGCGGTTCTTCGCCCCGTCGCTGGCCTTGGCGGAAGTGCTGGGCGATGAAACCGAAACGATCGGCAACGCCCGCCGCTCCTCGGTCCGGTCGGTGCGCCTCTTCACCGTCAGCGACGATCCCGTCCGGCATCGCGGCGTCCTACGGTGGGACCTTTTCCATTTGGACGGACGCCTCCTTCTCGGCGGCCGGGTGGCCGTCGTGCTTTCGCCGGGAAAGGCGACGCGGCACCGGGATCTCAACTTTGCGGCGCAAATAGCGGAACACGGCCGCGATGCTCTCTACCTGCGCATTGCCCTCGAAATCGGAGCCGGGCGCGTGAGCGAGGAGACGGTCTTCCTTTCGCCTCCGCGCTATCTCGCGCTTCCGAAGACCCGCGCCGCCGCCGCCCTGCGCATGATCTCCCCCACCCGGGCCAGGATCGCCTTCACCTCGCCGGTGTTTCAGCACCGGTTCGTTTTCTATTTTTCGGGGACTCCGCACCGCGCCAGCGACAACTATTTCGAACTGTATCCCCGCGAAACCAAGACAATCGAGGTGGAATTCGATTCGCGCCAGCGCGCCCCCCGGCTGCGGCGGCGGCTCGTTTTCCACTCCCTTGCGGACTCTTATTGACGACCGCGCAGCGGAGCCCAGGTTTAACGACAAATCAGCCAACCCCGCCCCGAAATGGATGCCCCACCGACCGCAGATTCCGAGTCGAAGCCCGCCCGTTCCCACGCAATTGCTGCGGAAGACCGGGTACCCTATTCGCAGAAGATCGGCTACGGCATCGGCTGCTTCATCGACATGTGGGGGCATTGGCACTACCCAAATTTCGCCAGCCTGGTCTTCAACATCTTCCTCGGCGTCAATCCGTTCTTTGTCGGCATCGCCGTCATGCTCAACCGGGTCTTCGACGCGGTCTCGGACCCCCTGTTCGGCTGGCTCTCGGACAACACCCGCTCGCGCTGGGGCCGCCGGCGCCCCTACATGCTGATCGGTGCGGTGGTCGCGGGCCTGGGCCTGCCCCTCGTTGTGGCAGTCCGTCCCGGCTGGGGCTCCACCCTGCTGCTGGGCCACCATGTCCCCTATTATTTCTGGTTCATGCTGGCATCCTCGGCGGTCTACCTGCCGCTGGTGAGCTGCTTCAACATGCCGTTCCAAAGCCTGGGATACGAGCTGACACCCGACTACAACGAACGCACGGTCGTCTTTTCATACCTCAACATCATCAGGACCCTGCCCCAGTTGGGCCTGTTCTTTGGCGGGCAATTCCTGACGATGGCCGTCTGGGTCGGCGCCGACCGGTCCAACCTGCCGGAACGACTCAAGCTGCTGTTCACGACCTGGGACGCCTGGAAAAAGGCCCCGGGCAGCGCAACGCCCAACATCCTGCTCGGCGCCCAGGTTTTTTGCGTCCTGTGCGGCGTCATCATGATGATCGCCGGCCTGACCTCCTTCGCCCTCGTCCGCGAGCGCTATTACGGCAAGGTCGTCGCGGGCAAGCAGACGAAAATTTCAATTTGGGAAACGCTGTGGCAGACGCTCCAATGCCGCCCCTTTCGCATCCAAGTGCTCATAAACCTGGCCTACGGCTTGGGCCTGAGCATGGTGGGCACGCTGGGCTTCTACGATACCATCTATTACGTCTGCGCCGGGGATGTCTCGGACGGCTCCCGCTGGAACCTGTGGATGGGGGTCGGGGGCATGGTGCTCGGCGCCGCGGGCGTGCCCGTCTTCGCGATTCTGGCGCACCGCCTGGGCAAGCGGCATGCGCTGGCCCTGGTGTTCGTCAGCGCGATCACCGGATTTATCCTGAGCTGGTGGCTGTACACCCCGGCGGTTCGCTGGCTGCAAATCCTGTCCTCAGGCATCACCGCGTTCATCGGCTCGGGTTTTTGGACCATTTGGTCCTCGATGGTCGCCGACGTGGTCGATTACGACGAGTTGCAGAACGGCCGGCGGCGGGAAGGTTCGTTTGCAGCATGCAATTCCTGGATCAACAAGGTGGGCATGGCGCTCGGAGCCGGGACATCGTTCGGCATCCTGGGATGGATCGGCTTCGATTCCCGCCTCGGGGGCCATCAAACGGCGCACACCCTCTTCATGATCCGGCTTTTGTTCGCCGTCATTCCGATCTGCGGTCTGCTGCTCGCGCTGATCGCCTTGTTCCGATTCCCGCTGACGCAGGACAAAATGGCTGAAATCCGGGCGCAGTTGGAGGCGCGCCGCGGAAAGGTCTGAGGGTCCCTCGATGGTCCGCGAGGGACAGGGGCAAGAATTAGGTTTCCGAAAGAGGGGGGGTCTGTTTTCGTGCGTGGCCATGGGATTGCCTCTCGTTCCCGGAATCACCCTTGCCACAGGCGGAGTGCCGCCGCGCGCGGACGTGACGCTTGCCCCTCTGTTCGCGGATCACGCCGTTTTGCAGCGGGAGAAGCCGGTGCGCATCTGGGGGCGGGCCGCTCCCGGAGAGCGCGTGACGGTGCGCTTCGGCGGAGCAACGGCCGCCGCGGTCGCCGACTCGAATGGGCGCTGGATCGCCGAACTGCCGGCGATGCCGGCGGACGCGGCCGGCCGGGAACTTGTCGTCTCGGGAAGGAACACGCTTCGCGTGCGGGATGTCGTCGTCGGCGAACTCTGGCTGTGTTCCGGCCAGTCGAACATGGAGTTCCGGATGTTCGATCCCACCGGAAACGTCTACCATGTGAAGAACGCCGCGGCCGAGGCCGCCGAGGCCCACTTCCCCCTCATCCGCCAGTTCGCCGTCGAGCGGCAGATCTCCGAAACGCCCGCGGACTCGGTGCACGGCTCATGGACGCCCTGCGATCCGCAAAGCGTCAGGCAGTTCACCGCGGTCGGCTATTTCTTCTCAAGGGAGATATTCCGTCAACTCGGCGTGCCCATCGGCATCATCAACGATGCATGGGGCGGCACACCGGTCGAATCCTGGATGAGCAAGGAGGCGCTGGCGAGCAATCCAGTCTTCGCTGCGGTGGGCGAACGCTGGCAGCGGGCCGTGATGGATTATCCGGCCAAGAAGGCCGAATACGACGCAGCAAAAGAACGGTGGGATCGCGACGAGGCCGCAGCGGCCGCGGCCGCAGAGGCGCGGCACGCAGCCTTCCTGAAGCAGGATCCGATGCCTTGGCCGCCCGGGGGCCCCGGAAGCGAGTACACGCCGACCGTGCTCTTCAATGGGATGATCCATCCCATCCTGCCCTTTGCCATTCGCGGCGTCCTCTGGTATCAGGGAGAATCCAACACGGACCGTCCCGCCGAGTACCATGCGCTTTTCGCCGCGATGATCCGTTCTTGGCGGGCGCGCTTCGCGCAGGGCGACATTCCGTTCTTTTGGGTGCAACTGGCGAATTTTAACGACCCGAACGACGCCACGGGCCAGGGATGGGCGTTTCTCCGCGAGGCGCAGAGCCGGACGCTCAGTCTTCCGGAGACCGGCCAGGCCGTTGCAATAGACATCGGCGATCCCGACGACATCCACCCGAAAAATAAGCAGGAGGTTGGCCGGCGGCTGGCCCTCATCGCCATGGCGAAGGCCTACGGCATGGCCGTGGATTATTCGGGGCCGGTCTTTGACGGGGTTGCCGTCGAAGGCGATGCGATGCGCGTTCGATTCAGGTTTGCTGAAAAAGGCCTGATCGCCTCACACACGCCTCTCCGGTCCTTCGAACTCGCGGGAGCCGATCGGATTTTCCGCCCTGCCTCGGCTGTGATTTCAGGCGACACGGTCGTCGTGCAGTCGCCGGATGTCCCAGCGCCCGTGGCGGTCCGCTACGCTTGGCGCGACGCTCCGGAGGCGGACCTTTCTAACGGTTCCGGATTACCTGCGGCGCCATTCCGAAGCGACGCGTGGTGATCGATCCCGGCCGGCGCGGGATCACCTGCGAACATCCGCGGCCTTTTCGCCCCAAATGATTCCGCGGCCTCCCGTGGCGACGTAAACGCGTCCGTAGACTCGCGGATCTCCGATGATGGCCCCCACGCTGCCGAATCGGTGCGCCGCGTCCGTGATGCGCACCCAGGTCCCGCCACCGTCGTCGGAGCGTAGGATCCCGTCCGTTTCGCCGCATTCGCCCGCGACAAAAATGGCCGGCCTGTCGCTGCCAGGCGCCGCCTTTCCGAAGCCGACCGCAAAAGCCAGATTGAGCACGGGCTGCCGGGAAAGCCTGCGGCCTCCATCCGTTGAGCGAAACAACCCGAAGCCCGCCGCAAGCCACAGTTCGCCCTCGAATCCGGGAACAGCCCGGATTTCGGCCCATGGAAACATACTGCCGGACGGAGAACGCAAAGCTTCGACCGAGGGTAAGAATCGGGCCCCGCCGTCGTCGCTCGTGTAAAACGTCCCGGAAGCCGGTTCGAAGCCGTAAAACAGGCGCGGATTCACCCGGTCCGCTGCGATCCTGAGGCCCCGGGGCGCACCCAGACACGGGACCCAAGCCTCCCCGTGATTGGCCGAGCGATATGGAACGGAACGGCTCGACGCCCAAACGATGGCGCCTCCGTCCGCGGAGACCGCGAGCGAGGCATGGTCGCCTTCGACGGGCGGTTCGCTGGCAAAGGCCGCCCAGTGGATGCCGCCGTCGTTCGAAAATGCTCCGATCGCGGTCTGCCCCGGATTCCTCCGCGCCATGCCAACGCGCACCAGAAAACCGGGCATCTTTTGCGCAAAATCGATCGCTTCGCTATTCGAAAGCCTCGGTGGAGCCGCGAATTGGAGCGTCGACCGTCCGAGATCGTCGTGCCGGAATCCGTCGACATCCGCAATTGCGCTGACTAAAGGGGCGCCTTCCGGGGGACTGGCAAGTCCGAGCGGTACGGTCTCCTCCAGGCCTTCGTCGGCAAAGACCCATCGGGCTGCCTCGCCCGCACCGGTCCGGGTGAGATTGATTCCCTCCCAGATTCCATAGCCCGTCGTGAAAAACGCATGATCCGGATCGAAGGGATCGACTTCCACGTCTCCGATCCAGTGCGGCCGGAGGGAACTTGTCCAAGGAAAGTCGTTGCGGTCCCAGACCGCGTCGCCCAGCAGTGGGCGCCAGTGGATTCCCCCATCGGTGCTCCGGAAGATTTCGTCGTGAAGCGCCCAGCGGCAGAATGTCGTCGCAAGGACGGTGCCCGGATGGTTGGGATCGACCGCCACCGCGCCATAACCGAATGGCTTCTCCTCCGTCGAAGGCTTGATCGGAGTGACGTCCGTCCATTTTCCGGAACGGGGATCGTGCTTCCATACGGCGCCATCCGCCATGGAATCCGGACCGGGATCGAGTCCGTAGCTCACGTAGAGCACCCCGTCGGCGGCAAGCGCCACGTGGTTGGGCCTGAGGCCGGTTGGCTGCCCCGTCAAAGTCTCCCAGGTCGCCCCGGCGTTCCCGCTGCGCCACAGGCTCGCGCCCCGGGTCGAAACGGCGGCGTAAACGACGGGCGTCGGCAGGCCGGGCCGGCCGCTATGCGCGTCGAAACGGACGCAGACAACACCGATCGCCACGGTCCGGTCGCCCCAGGTCGGAACCGACGTGTCCGCCGCCGAAATTTCGGGAAATCCGCCGACCCGCGACCACATTGCACCGGCATCTCCGCTGCGCCACAGGCCGTCGCGCCGGGTGCCGAAGAAGATGACCCGGGGATCGTTCGGATCCACCGCAAGCCTCTCGCCGTTTCCGCGCCCCGACTCATTTCCTCCAAACTTAAACGGCAGGTCGGTGCGGCTCCACGTCCGGCCCCGATCCGGCGAGCGAAGGATCACCCCGTTGGAGGCGGAGGAAAACGTGTACGTGCCTGCGGCTGCGTACACGACTTCGGGATCGGTCGGATCTACGGCAAGGCTTTCGATCCCGAGCAGGTTCCAATCCTTCGGCCCCATCCAATCCATGAGCGGAATCCAGCGTCCGGCCCGCGCGTCCCATCGATACGCGCCGCCGACGTCGGTCCGCAAATACGCCAATCCCTTCTCCGCCGGATGGAAAACAATCCCGGTCACAAAGCCTCCCCCGCCGATTTTCACGTTCTTCCAATCATACGCCTCGGCGGGAATGTCCGCGCCCGCGAGTAGCCGGGAAGCGCATCCAAGAGATAAAAGAGCCAGCATGCGAAAAACGGTACGGAGGTTCATGAACAGGTTGGATTCAGCGGGCGAGGGGCGGCTTGCTTCTTCATGGTCATGATGAAGGGGCCGCGGCCGCGATGTCGCGAAGTCGCCTGGACGCTTCCAGGCCCGCGCGTCCATTATGATAGGGACACTTCCAGAAGCTGACTTTGAGTTCGCTTTCGAGCACACGGCCGTCGCGCGTCACACCCCGGAACCACTCGCCGCCGGCCCGATCGATGAGTCTTGCCTCGATGAAATCCCACGCTCGGAAGGCGGCCTCAAGAAAACGCTCCTCCTTGGAAAGCTCGTAGGCATTCAGGAACCCCACGACCGCCTCCGCTTGAGGCCACCATTCCTTGTTGGCGTTGGACAGACCCTCCGGGCCGCCCTCGTTGTAGACGGCGCCGTCGACATCGACGCCCTCGGCAAGCGTGACTTCTGCAATCTTGACCGCCAGCGCGCGGGTCCGCGAGGCGAGTTCGGCTTCGCCCAGCGCCTCAGCCGCCCGGGTCAGGAGCCAGGATGCCTCGATGTCGTGCCCGTACGAGACCCGATCCGAGCGCGGCGTCCAGTCCAAGGCGAAAAACAGGCCGAGGTGCCCGCTGGCGGGATTTACGATCCGCGTGAGCATGATATCGAGCAGCCCGGCCAGGGCGTTCCGCAGGCCGGGGGCGGGCCAAATATCAATGAGGCGCGTGTAGGCTTCCAGGATATGAAGGTGCGTATTCTGGGACTTGGGTTCGTTCAGGTCGAAGGCGCTCAGGCGCACGTCGGCGATCGGTGTCCATGCACGATCAAATGCCTCGAGATAGCCTCCGTGCTCCTCCCGCGCATGCTCCTCGATGAGCCGGTGGACGGCGATCGCCCGCTCGAGGGGTTGCGCGCGTCCGGTGACCGCGTGGTATTCGGACAGCGCATAGATCGCAAAGGCGTGGCCGTACACCTGCTTGCGGTCGCGGAGCACCTTGCCGTCAGCGGAGAGGGACCAAAAAAATCCGCCGTTCTGGCGATCCGCAAAACGCCCCGCCAGGTCGTCATAGGCGCGGTCTGCCATCGCAAGGTAGGCGGGATCGCGGTACCGGCCGTAGGCCGCCGCAAACGTCCAAAGGATGCGCGACGTCAGCAGGGCTCCGCGTTCCGCGGATGCGTCGGGCGACAGATCGTTGGTCAGCGCGCCCACAAACCCGCCCCCGCCGTCCACCGCATGGGCGATCCAGAAGGGAAGAATGTTCCCGCGCAGGTCCCGCTCGATGCGGGCGCGGTAATCGGAGAGAAGGGGCAGGTTCATTGCGACATCGCGGCTTCGGCGGAGTACGGAAAACGGGGCCGCCTCGGTCCGCGATTCAGCCAAGCGTGGCGACGATCTTCGTGCCGTCCTTGATCCGATCGAGCGGAGCGAGGTCGCCCGCCACCGTCACGCCGTTGATGACGAGGGACGCGACCCCCTTGCTCACGCCCTTGGGGTTGTTCACCTGGATCCTCACCGTCCTGCCTCGAAAGACCCGGGTCATACTGAAGCCCGGCCAAGCCTTAGGGATGCACGGGTCGATGCGCAAACCGTCGATCTCCGGCCGGACTCCGAGAATCCATTGGAGAGCGGCATGGTGGCTCCACGAAGCTGTTCCGGAAAGCCAGGGTGTCGCCGATTTTCCGGCGTTGCGGTTGCACGTCGCATAGGTCGTCTGACAGTGGACGTAAGGTTCGATCTCCCGGACCTCCGCGCGGGTGTTGTAGGCAGCCGGCATGAACGCTCGGTAGTATTCGAAGGCCTGGTCGCCGTTGCCGAGCATACACTCGGCGATCACCGCCCAGCTCTGCGTGTGGCAAAAAATGCCGGCGTTTTCCTTGATGCCGTGATTGAATATCACGCCGACCATGATCGTCGGGAGCGTGTGGGTGAACGGTGGGGCGCTCAGCATGATGCCGTACGGGGTGGCAAGATCTCGCTTCAGGGCATCCATGCAGGCGCGGCCCTGCGCAGGCGAGGCGGCCCCCGAAATGACCGCCCAGACTTGGGTGTTTATGTAAAGCCTGCCTTCAGTCTCGAGCTTGGAACCGTAACGATGGCCGTCCGCTCCGATCGCCCAAAGGAACCATTCCCCGTCCCATGCGGCCTGCTGAATGGATTTCTCCAGTTTCGCCAGTTCCGCGCGAGCCCATCCGGCCTCTTCGGGCAGGCCGAGCCGGTCGGCGATCCGGGCGTACGTGTCGAGGCCGTAACGGAGCTGGAAGGCCACCATCACCGACTCCCCGTCGTGACCCATCTTGACGCAGTCGTTCCAATCGGCGAGCAGGCCGCACGGCAGGCCGTTCTTGCCGGAACGCTCGATGTTGAATTCGAGGGCACGTCGGAGATGACCGAGCAACGTCGCCTCCCCCCGATCCGCGTAGGGCAGCACCTTCCTGTAGAAGTCGACGTCGCCGGTCTCTGCGACGTAATCGGGCACCGTGTTGAAGAACCACTGGCAATCGTCGGACCGGAATTCCTCGCTCTTGGGCGCAGGCATCCGGCCGGGATGGTGGCTGAACGGTTGCACGACCGGCATCGCGCCTCCGTTCGCGACCTGTCCGGTCAGCATGAGTTCCAATCGAGGCCGGATCTGATCCCTGAGCATCGGGATGGCCCCGAGAAAGTCCTGCACCGTGTCGCGGAATCCGAGGCCGTCGCGCTCTCCGTTGTATATGAGCGAAGCGTGGCGGGACCACGTGTACGTGATCAGGGCGTTGTAGGCGCCCCAGACGTTGGTCATGGAATCGAACTCCGGATCGGGTGTCTTGACCTTCGTGCTCTCGAGCAGGCCGTGCCAGTGCGCGATGAGTTTCTGCAGTTCGGCTTCGCAGCGCTCGGGCGTGCCGAATTCGGCGCGGGTCCGGTAACCGTGGGACTCGGGCGTGCCGAGACCAAGCATCGCGATGAGTTCGCGGGATTCGCCCGGCTGCAGCGTGATTTCGACCTGGAGGGCGCCCACCGCGTTTCCGCCTTCGGCGAGGAAATTCGAGCACCGGCCGTCGACCACCGCCTGCGGATTGGCATAGGTGTTGTAGACGGAGCCCAGGAACCGCTCGCGCACGGTATCGTAACCGGCGAGCGGCGCCCCGACCAGCGCCATCCAAAGGCGGTGGCAGCCCATGAGATTCGACGGATCATAGGGAAAGTACGGATGGACGGCCACCCCGAGCATCTCCTGCTCGACCGTGGCCTTGGTGATGAACTGCGAATACTGCAGGTTGGTCAGGTCGCCGGGCATGAACCAGGGGCTGGCCATCTCGCAGTAGGTGAAGATGGAAAGCCTTCGTTCCTTCCTGGACCTGTTGGTGACCTTCAGGCGCCAGTATTCGAATGCCTGGCCGAGCGGAACAAAGTACGTGGATTCAGTCTGTATGCCGCCGTAGCGCGATTCGATAATCGTGTAGGCCGTGCCGTGGCGGCACGTGCTCCGGTACTTGTCAAGCGGCTTGCCGACCGGCTGCCACGACGAGGACCAGTAGTCGCCGGTCCCGCGGTCGCGAAGGTAGAAATAGCGGCCGGGCTGGTCCATCGGCACCGAGTTGGACCGCATGCGCAGAAAGCGGCTGGTTAGGGCGCTCTTGTAGAAGCTATAGCCCCCGGCGTTGTTGGTGATGATGGCCCCGTAATCGAGGGAGCCGAGATAGTTGCTCCACGGCCGCGGTGTATCCGGGCGCGTGATCACGTATTCCTTGGCGGCGTCGTCGAAATGTCCGAATTGCATGGGAGAGAGGAGGATGAAAAAGGGAGAAATGCGGAACGCGCTCCGGCTCCGGTCATGCGCCGAGCGCGACCTCGACGTCCACCTCCGACCGGCCATCCAAAGGCGGCCGCAGGAGGTTGCCCGGCACGCTCCGGCCATCGACCACCATGGAATCGACGCCCTTCGAGACGCCCTTGGAATTCTTGACCGCGATCCGGTAGGTGACGCCGCGGAACTTGCGGACGACCGAGAACCCCTTCCATTTCTTCGGGATGCAAGGATCGATCCGCAGGCCCTCGAAATCCGGACGGATGCCGAGTATGTACTGGCTGGCGACCACGAAGGACCACGCCGCGGTTCCCGTGAGCCACGAGTTCTTGGCCTCGCCCGGGGTCGGGGAGAACTGGCTCGCGGTCATCTGGGCGTAAACGTACGGTTCGGAGCGATACACGTCTAGCTTTTTCTTGGCCGACGGACAGATGCTCAGGTAATACTCAAGCGCCCGGTCCCCGTCGCCGAAAAGGGTCCAACCGATGTGAATCCACGTGTTATTGTGGGAAAAAACTCCGGCATTCTCCTTGTAGCCGGGCGGATAGCTGGAAACTTCGCCGAGTTCCAGGTGATAGGTCGAGTACGGAGGGTACTGCAAGGCGCAGCCGAGGCCCGGCTTGTAGAGGTATTTCTCGACGGCCTCGAGCGCTTTGCGTGCGCGCCCGTTGCCCCGGCCGGCGCCGCCCAGGACGCACCAAGCCTGGCTTTCGATGTAGATCCTGCCCTCGGCGCAGGTCTTCGAACCGACCGGTTTTCCGAAATTGTCGAAGGCACGGATGTACCAGCCCCCATCCCAGGCCTGGGTCTCGACGATGTTGAGCATTTCGGCGTAGCCCAGGTCGATGCGCTTCGCATCGTTCTCCCGCTTGAGAAAGCGATAGAGCGCAGCCAGGTCGCGGGCGGCATATAGGAAAAGTCCGGCGATCATGACCGACTCGGCAACGTCGCCCTTGGCCTTGTTGGCCGTGTTTTGAAACGATTCGTTGGGCTGTTCCGAAAAACAATTGAGATTCAGGCAGTCGTTCCAGTCGGCGCGCCCGATCAGCGGGAGACCGTGAGGTCCGCGATTCCGCAGCGTGTAGGCGATGGAAACCTCGAGGTGGTCGAGGAGCGTGTCGCTCGATCCGTGCCTGTCGGCGAAGCCGATCGGCTCGGCCAGGATGGTTGCGTCGCCCGTTTCGCGGATGTACGCGCACGTCGAGAGAATGAGCCAGAGCGGATCGTCGTTGAATCCGCTGCCGGCCTCGGCGTTGCCCTGTTTCGTCAGAGGCTGGTACTGGTGGTAGCAGGTGCCGTCGGAAAGCTGGGTCGCACCGATATCCAGGATGCGCTGGCGCGCGCGAGCGGGCAGGAGGTGCACAAAACCCAGGATGTCCTGGTTCGAATCGCGGAAGCCCATGCCGCGGCCGATTCCGGTCTCGTAGCCCGACGTGGAGCGGGACAGGTTGAAGGTCGCCATGACCTGGGCCTGATTCCATGTGTTGACCATGCGCCGGAGGTGCTCGTTCGGAACCTTGGGCGCCTGGTAGACGGAGAGCAGGTCTTCCCAGCGCCGTCTCACCGACGCGAAGGCCTCGTCGATGACCTTGAGATCCGAAAACTTGGCCAGAATCTCGCGACCCTTTGCCTTGTTCATGACCTGGGGCCTGTCAAACTTCGGCAGGTCGCCCTGTTCGACGTAGGCGAGCACGAAGGCGAACGCCTCCTCGCCTCCGGGCGCAAGCGTGAGGTCCAACTGATGCGCGCCGATCGGATTCCACCCGTGAGCCCGGCTGTTCGTGCACCGGCCGGCGAGAACGGCGCGGGGATCGTGAAGACCGTTGTGGACTCCCACAAAAGCGTCCCGCGAGGTGTCGTATCCGTCGATCTTTCGCGTGCAGCCGAAAAGCGCGTAGTGGTTCCTGCGCTCGCGGTACTCGGTCTTGTGGTAGATCGCAGATCCCTCGACCTCCACCTCGCCGATCGAGTACGTGCGCTGGTAGTTCGTCATGTCGTTCAGCGCCTCGAAGAAGCAAAACTCGACAAACGAGAACACCGTGAGCTTCCGGGGCTTGCGGGTGCGGTTGCGGACGGCGACCCTCCACACCTCGAGGTTCTCGCGGGGTGGCACGAACATGAGCTGCTCGACTTCGACGCCTTCCTTCTTTCCGGTGATCCGCGTATATCCCAGTCCATGACGGCACTCGAACGCGTCCAGATCGGACCGCGTGGGTTTCCAACCCGGGTTCCACACGTTCTTCCCCTCCTTTATGTAAAGGAAGCGGCCATCGTTATCCATTGGACTGCTGTTGTATCGGTAACGCGTCAGGCGGCGCAGCTTTGCGTCCCTCCAAAACGAAAAGCCTCCCGCCGTTTGTGTGCACAAGCCGAAGTATTCATCCTGGCCGAGGTAGTTCAGCCAAGGCAGCGGCGTGTCAGGACGCGTGATGACGAATTCGCGGTTTGTGTCGTCGAAATGGCCGAAAGTGGGCATGGGAATCAAAGAGTGCTTGGCGGTTTGCCGGCTGAGACTACAAAGCGGGCGGCATGGCCTCGATGTACATCGTGCTGCCGCAGCGGCCGCGGGAATCGCCCTTGAGGTAGGGCGTGAGTTGCTCGAGCTCCGCCAAATCGAATTTCGCGGCGCCGATCCAGACCTGGCTCAGGTAGCCCTGGTCGGGGGAGCCGAGGGCCACGCCTTCATAGGGACCCGGCTCCACGGAAAGGGTCCAGCCCCGAGGGCGGACGATGGTGAGCGCCTGGGGCGCAAACCCGAATTTCCCGGTGTCGATTCCGGACGCGACGGTGGGAAGACCGGCGAATCCGTTCCGGACAGAAGCGGCGGCTCGGGCAGGCGGCATGATGTATGGGGCTTCCGGGTTCGCAGAAGAAAGCCGTTCGCCCGGCTGGGGAAAAGGCTTGCCTAATTTATCGGTAAATCAAGTTTTTTTCGCTTTCCGCGCCAACCTCCTCCTGACGGAGAATTCGACGCCCCTTTCAGCCTCTCGCGCTCCCGGCGCCGCTATTGCATCGCGCGGGGTTCTCGCGTAAGGGTGGTCTGCGGATGAAGCCCCCTGTCCTTCTTGTGTTTCTCACCCGTTTTGAGGAATGCACGTCGATGCTGAAGGGCATTGCGCATTATGACCGCCTTCACGGTCCGTGGCGCCCGTTTCTGGACGACGAGGCCCATGCCGAAGACAACCCGCTCTGGCTGCGAAACAAGAAATGGCGCGGGGCCATTAGCCGGCACACGACGCCGGCGCTCGTCGCCTTGTGCGCAGAGCTCGGCATCCCGCTCGTTGACCTCAACGACACGCCCATTTTCAAGGGGGTGCCCAAGATCAGGCCGGACAACGTCGGCATCGGCCATCTCGGAGCGGAGCATTTCCTCGAGCGCGGCTACTCGAAGTTCGGATATTGCGGATTCGGCAATGCCGGATGGTCGTGCGAGCGGCGCGACGGCTTCGTCGAAGCGCTGCGCCTCGCGGGCAAGACCTGCAACGTCCTCGACGTCAACTATCCCGGCGACCTCACGCCCAAATGGGACGAGACGCAGACCCGAATCCTGTCCGCATGGCTGCGCAAGCTCCCCAAGCCGGCCGCGGTCATGGCCTGCAACGACATGAGGGGCCTCCAGCTCATCAGCGCCGCCCACGCCGCCGAGCTCCTCGTGCCCGAGGAAGTCGCCATACTTGGGACCAACAACGAGACCATACGCTGCGATCTCGCCGGCCCGCCCCTGTCAAGCGTCGCGACAAACGGTTTTCTCTCGGGCTACGCGGCAGCGGAGACCCTTGCGCGCCTCATGGAAGGGCGGAAACCCGAAAGCATGGATCGAAGGATCGAGGCCGTCGGCGTCGTAACCCGCCAATCCACCGATGTGCTTGCGATCGAGGATCGCACCGTCGCCGCGGCACTGAGTTTCATCCGCGACCATGCCTGCCAGGGAATCAACGTCGAGCAAGTCATGAAGCACGCCTTCGCTTCGAGGAGCCAGCTCGAGAAGAAATTCAGGCGCCATATCGGCCGCTCGCCGCAGAGCGAGATCCGCCATGTCCAGGTCTCAAAGATCCGCCAGCTTCTCGCCGAGACGACCTTTCCCCTGAAGAAGATCGCCGAGCTCACGGGATTCGAGCACATCGAATACATGAGCGTCGTTTTCAAGCGCCTTGTGGGCGAGTCGCCGGGCGCTTACCGCCGGAAAGTCCAGCAACCGCACCAAACCTGAGCGCCCGTTCGCAACGGGCACATGCCCGGACGCCGCGCGAATGCCTTGGGGAAGCGCCCCGCCCGGCGGCGGCTGCCGGTGTCATGACGCCCTCCCGGATCAGGGCGATCGAATCAGGACGACGGCGCTGTGACGCGTGATGGGCGGCACGGCCAGGATCAGGTCGCCCCCGGTGTGCGCGATCGACTTCGCCTGGCCCGCCACGCCCTTCACCGTGTCCCACCACGTCACGGACCATGTTCCCGCGGGCACGCGGTCGATCGTGAGGGTGCCTTCAGCCGGCGCCTCCGGTTTCACGGCATAGAGGTTGGTTCGGTGCCAGACCCACGCGCAGATGTAGCGGTCGTTCCGCTGTCCGACGGCTGCAAGCACCGCGGTATCAAAACCGAGATCGATCCCTTCGACGTCGACCCAGTCCGAATCGCCCGGATTCTCGACGACAAGCGTGTGCCGGCCTGCCGGGACCGGAAACGACGGCTCAAAAGGCCTTCCCGGCGTCGGAGCGTCGGAAGCCTTCGCCTGCCAAGATCTTCCGACAACCACCTTCCCGTCCAGCACGAACCGGATGGACGCACGGGCGTTGCCGACTCCAACGATCCGCGGCCGAAAAACGGTCGGGCGCGGCAGTTCGAAGTGATACGTGGCGCGGTCCGGATAACCGTCCGCAACGCTTGTCGCCCAGCCGGTGTAAATGCGCGGGATGTCGGCGAAACCGAGGGGCATCCGGCCGTCGAGAGGCACGTCGATGTCGGGCGGGGCGCGCCTCTCCCACGTCTGGCCGCCCGGCAGAACCAGCGGGACCCGCGCCGGCGAATCGACGAAAGCCGAGAAGGGGACGAGGTCGCGCTGGCGCGCGAAACCGGAAAGCACCATGAATCGGTTCACCGCTCCGATTTCCCCGAGGCGGTCCTGCTTCAGAAGTTCGGCCCCCTTCCACGGCTGCGCGGGAATCCGGCTCTCTCCCATGATTCCGGCCCATATGGCCGGGACCAGGGTTGTGTCAGCGTCAATGGAGCCCGGCGGAGCGAGCAGATGGTCATCGCCGAACTCGCCGTAGAAGACGGGACGGTCCAGTTTCCGCGCGTCGGGCGTGAAACTGCGCGCTCCCGCCAGGAGATTCGACGCGTACAGGTGCGGCTGAAGAAAATCCATCTTTTCATAGATCGGGCTCGCCACGTTCGCTGTGCTTGTCGTCAACAAATGGCGGTACATGTCGACCGAGCGGATGAAGTCGGCCATTTCGCCGTGCCAGCGCGCGACGGCCGCCTCGTTCTTGTCGCGGTCGATCGCATCGACCCAGTGCACCTCGTTGAACAGTTCCCACGCGAACACCGCGGGCGACCAGCCCCACCGCGCGACGATGTAACGGTATTTCATCATCGTGGTCAGCCGCGCCCGGGGATCGGTGAAAAAATCCGAAGGGGACTTGAGGAACCCTCTGGGATTGGCGGCGTTCCACGGATTCTCCTTCCAGTTCGAATTCGCCCCGGATGTGTATTGCCCGTGGTGCTGGAGGACGATCTGCAGGTAGACGCCGCGCTCCTCCGCCGCGTCGACCAGATGGTCCCAATTGTCCGCCACCGTCGGATCTATCCCCCCGGGAGGGGCCGGCGGCCCGAGCCACTCCGGGATCCAGTCCAGGTTGAGGCTGCTCCAGTGCACCATCCAGACGCGCATCCAGTTCAGCCTCGCCTCCGCGAATGCCGCAATCGCCCCTTGGTAGTACGGCACGCAATCCCCCTCGGCCCAGGCAAGGTTTGCGCCCACAGGCACGAAAAGCCTGCCGTCGGTCCCGATGAAGCCGTGGGCGTCCTTAGGGTCGCGAATGATCGCCGGGAGCCGCTCCTTCGCATGGTTCTCGAATTCCGCAGGGCCGACCGGTTGGCAGGACACCGCCGAGGCCGGACGGCCTTCCGTCGTCTCTAAGACCCCTCCAAACTTGTACGTCCCCAATTGCTCGGCCCGTACGCGGACTTCAAACCTTCCTTCGGCGACGTAGAATGCCGGCAGGATGAGCTTTCTCCCGGAAGGGGGAGAGACTTCAGCCCAAAGCTCCCGGGCGAATGGGTTTTGGATGCCCTCGGCCTTCTGCGGTGAAAAGTCGAAGGCAATCGGTTTGCCTCCGAGAGCGCCCGGCAGAAGGCCCCCCGCTAGCGCCGCGAGCAGTCGGAACGGACGGCCTGAGAAATGGATGACGGTGGAATTCTGCATTTCGCGTCGCACGGAATTGTTCACACAGCCTCCTGTTGTTGAAATTAACAGGAATTCCCGCCGTCGTTGTTCGGAAATGGTCGGCATGGCTGCACGGGGCAGGATGGGGCTCGCCGGCTGTCTTTGATCGGCTCCGCCTCCGGCGCGGTGTTGTTCGTGGGCACGGTCGGCCCGGCGGGTCTGGTTGCCGGCAGCAAGATCCATGGGGACGGCAGTCTGGTCACCCTGCCCGCGCATCGGTCCAAATCATTGAGCGACAATAAGCGGCGCAACCGAGAAGATCGACGGCGCCGCGCAAGGTCTCATCCCAAAGCCGGCGGCGGGCCGCCGCCGGCTGGGAATCGATCGATTAGCACATCAGAACGTGAACGTATTGGTCAACGTGGCCCCCATTCCCCATTCGATGCGGGAGAATCCCACGGAGCCATCCGGCTCGATGGAAGCCGGAACCAATTTGTCGTTTTCGCCCACGTTGCGCAGGTTGACCTGTATGTTCCAACCGATCTTGGAGGTGAGTTTCCGATAGTAACCCAACCACAGGTCGACGTGATGATCGGCGGGGCCACGCCAAGGCTTGGTGACATCGAGCGCATTGGTCACCGCATCGTACTGATACCCCAAGATTTGCCGGTCTTGCCAGCGATAGGCCAGCCCCGCATTGACCCCCTTCAAGAAACCCTTATCAAAGCTGTAGTTGGTGATGAAGTTCGCCATGTACGGGGAGAGTTCCGGTGCCACGTGACCAATCTGCGCTTTCAACAGGTTGTAGCCGGAAAGAATATTGGCGTTCCAGTTGTACGCAAACGTGCTGCCACCCCAAAGTTTGATCAAGCCCGCCGGGGTGGGATTGTTGACGGTTCCGAAGAATTTGCTGAAGCTGGCGATCCAGGCATCGATCGTCGGACTGATCTCGTTGATGGTGGCATTGACCCTCGTGGCATTGACGGACACGCTCCATTGCTCGGTGGGCTGAGCCGTGAGCTCGATTTCGTACCCCTTCGAGCTCGTGTTTGAAGAAGCCACCGGACCGCTGCCAAAATCCTTGAGGTTGCCCGCGTACGCCGGCTGCAGTCCGAGATTGGAGGCCCCTACACCATTCACGGTATCGTAAATCCCGGAACTGTTGAGTCCATAGGTGGGAATCGCCGCATACATCTGGGCGTCGGTGGTCGCGGCATGCATGGCCGCGATATTCATGCCAAGCCCGTACTCATCGGCGGTATGCTGAGTGAGCGGCATATTATTGAACATGTACAGCGCATCGGCCCGGAGTTGAGCCGGCGTTGCGGGCGTGACTTGATCGGGCCCGGTGATCCCGTTCCAAGGCCAACCCCAATTACCCTGGCGATAGTTGTTGATGCCGTCCAGAGCAGCCAGGGCAGTCGTCGCCCCCCAATAGGGGAGCGCCCAGGCATAATAGAGGTTGTTGCCGAAGCCCGCCCCGGCCTCACCCGCCAGGGTGGCATTGTTATCCGTGGTCTTATACCAGTCGACCTTGAACTTCAACCGGTCGCGAAGGGTTGTAATCACAAAACCATATTCTTTGGTCGTGCCGCTCGGATTCGGAATCTGATTGCCGGCGATATCGCCCCGCGGGGCGTCAGCCTTGAAATTCGACGAATCATCGGAGAAGATGCTGATACCCGTGTTGAACGGCATTTTCGCCCGGATCGAATTCGGGGTGTGCAGAACGGCGCCCCAACTCTTGCTCTCGCCCACGGCGAGGATTGTATTGGTCGGCGACGTATCAACCGAGTAATCCATGACGGAGACGTTGCTCGATCCCTTCGGGGCGTTGCTGTTCGAATTGGCCACCGTGTCCTTGCGCCAGCCGAACACTGGCACAAAGTTGCCGTCCCACATGTGACCCTGCCATGTGATGCCGCGGGACTGGATCCTGTTGAGCGATTTCGTTCCCGCCGTATACAGCGAGTCAATATCCCCGTTGTCGGCATTCAGCGTCTGGAAGCTCTGCGTCGTCCAGCCCACGTAATTCGCGGGATTGGCCGATTGGGTGCCCGTGTTCGTCACCGCACTCCCGGTTTGGTCGTGGGAGATGTATGTATACGGATCAGACGGCAGGTAGGCGGCGCCCGTCGCCGGATTGATGCCGGGCTTCCAGGTGGAATTGAAATACCTCACGGTGTCCCACTGCGGCGGGGTCAGATTGCCCGTAATGTTGCTCAAATTGGCGCCCGAGGCGGACCTGGCGTTCATCAGGCTGGGCCCGAGGTAGGCGATCCAGTCGATTTGCCGCGCGCCGGTCGTGATGTCGCTGCCCTGCTGCAACGTGGTCTGCATGTAGTCGGGCGTCGTCGCCCAACGCGCAAACGACCGTGAATCATCGCGCTTCTTATCCTCAGAGAGCAGAGCAGTGAAAGTGTGGTGGCCTAGGAGCTTCGCCAGCCATGTGTCGCCCAAGAAATCCGTCGCCCGGAGATCGCCAAAGCCGGTAAACCGGTTGCCGTCTCGGGCCACGTAATCCGTGTTGTTGCCATATTGGCCGCTGTTGCCGACATAGGGGCGGCCCACGTTCGGATTGGGTGATCCGTCCGCCAGTTCGGTGTTCATATCCATGCCGATGGCATACCCGCCACCCGACAGGAAGCTTTCCTGGCCGTTGTGGTACCTTTGGTAATCGTAGGTGAGTTCGGCACCGATGCGGGCATCGAGGAAGGTCTGATCGATCGAGACGTTGCCCGCCCGCCAATTCGCAAACTCGTTCTTGTTGTTCCCGTCGAGGAGCTTCTTGTAAAAGTCGAAGATGCTCGGGTCCGCCAAGGACTTGTCGGAGTAATAGATGCCTCCGGGCAGGACCGCGGCGGCGTACGAGCTGTAAGCCGAGGGCACCCAGTTATGGAAGAACTCGAATCCGCCGATTTCCCCGCTCGTGTTGCCATTGGAATCGACGCCACCGCTGGTAATGATGGTCGGCACCTGGGTCCGCAGCGGCGCGCCACCGCTGGCGTTGTAGACACTCTCGATGCCGGTGCTCTGCCGGCCCATGGCGCCCAACAGCCACGGGAACTGGCCGTTGGGGTACAGCACGGGGCTGTTGGCATTGCCATACTGGTTCCACGTCGTGTTGGGATTCAGGACGAGTTTGTTCAGGTTATTGAACGTGCCGAAGCCCGGGATGTTGAAGGTTCCTGTCAGGAACCAAGGCGTGATCTGGTCGTTCGGCGGAAGATCGCGCGGGTTGTTCGAATCTACCTTGCCGTCTTCAAAATTGGCGCGAATCGAAGTGTGCGCGTCTTTCCCGAAAAGGTTCGGGTCGTAACGCACAGCCGCATACGTCCGCCTGTCGTGATTGAACGCCGGCTTCTGCTCGTAGTACGTGTGGTCGTCCAACAACTCCAAACGCACGGAGAGCTGTTTGGGAATGATGACTTGGTTGAGGTCCACGAGGTCGCGGATCGAGCCATTCAGATCCACGCTGTTTGCGAACTTGTAGGCATTCGTGAACGTGGCGCTGTTCAGCGTGGTGTTGACAATACCGGCCGGGCTGCCGACGCCGAACAGGATCGAGTTGGCGCCCCGTTGAAGTTCGACGCTGTCCACATTGTAACTATCCCACGGAATCTCGCTCAGGAAATAACCGCGGCTATTGTCGGCGGCCTCCAAACCGCGCACCCGGGTATTGTTGTCGGGGCGAAGCAGATTGCCGGTTTCATCGTAGGTCGCCGAGCCCGCGGCACCCGAAAAGTTGCCGCGGACGCCACCGACCTGGGTGTTTGGCATGTAGACCAGCAAACTCTGGGCGTTTGTGCTGTCCGTGTCTTTGAGGAACTTTGGGGTCACCACCGTGATCGCGGAGGCCACATCCGCGAGATCAGTCCTGATGCGCGCGCCCGCCAAGGTTTCCGTGGCCATGTACCCGCTGGTCGTGGCGGTCGATTCGACAACGAAGGGGTCCAGCGCAATCGCCGTCTCTTCCGATTCGTCCGCCGGCGCGGCGACCGGCACTGGAACCGGAACTTGCTTGTTTGTCTGATCCGATGCTGCGCTAGGCGCCGTTGCCACCTGCGCCAAGACACGCGTGAAGCCGGTCAGAGCGAGGAAAGCGGAGGCGGCGACAAGCGCGCGCATCCGCACGAGGTTGGACATCCTGATTTTCATTGGGTGTGTTTGGTCAGGGATCTGTTAGGCGGGTTCGATCCATTGTGGGGAAGACAAACGGGTAACGCAGGGGAGCCGGGGCGGCTCTGTCATGGGGGGCCTCGGTGATTAGGCTACACTATAGCGGGAGCGGGTTCCGCCGGGAATGAGTTCGGTTGCACCCGATTTAAGATTCTTTGCCTACTTTGATTTAACGTTATCTCCTTGGGAATATCATGCCGATTATGGCTTGCCATGGGTGATTTTTTGTTTTGGTTTAGCGATAAACCTTCTCCCCGAGGGCTGCGCATTCCCGTTTCATGAAATTCACCGACGGCAATTGGCTGCTTCAGCCCGGCGTCCGCACCCATCATCCCGCCGAGGCCCACGACATCGCGGTGGAGGGGGCCGAGCTCGTCGTTCACGCATCCACCCGACCGATACGCCACCGCGGCGACACCCTGCAGGGACCGCTCCTCACCGTGCGCGTCTCGTCGCCGGTCGAGGACGTCGTGCGCGTGCGGATCGAGCATTTTACAGGAGCGAGCGAGCGCGGCCCGAAGATTCCGCTGGTCGCGGCGCCGGCGCCCGAAGCGGCGGTGCGCGCGGACGAGACGGGAGCCGAGCTGCGGACGGGCGCGCTCGTCGCGCGGGTGGGCCGCAAGGATGGCTGGTCGGTGTCGTTCTCGGGCAACGGGCGCATGCTGACACGCAGCGATGCCAGAGGCATGGGCTATGTCGAGTACGAAGGCCGCGGCGCATTCGTCCACGAACAGCTTTCTCTCGGCGTCGGCGAATGCGTTTATGGCCTGGGCGAGCGTTTCACCGCGTTCGTGAAGAACGGACAGGTCGTCGAGAACTGGAACAAGGATGGAGGCACGGGGAGCGACCAGGCCTACAAGAGCGTGCCCTTCTATCTCACGAACCGCGGATACGGCGTCCTTGTGAACGAGACAGGGCCGGTTTCCTTCGAGGTGGCCTCCGAAAAGGTTTCACGGATGCAATTCAGCGTTCCCGGAGAAAGCCTCGAGTATTTCGTCATCTATGGCCCGACTCCGAAGGAAGTCCTGGAAAAGCTCACCCGGCTCACGGGGCGGCCCGCCCTGCCACCCGCCTGGTCGTTCGGGCTTTGGCTCACCACGTCGTTCACGACCAATTACGACGAAGCCACGGTCACGGGGATCATAGAAGAAATGAAGGCGCGTGACATTCCGCTCCACGTGTTCCATTTCGACTGTTTCTGGATGCGCGAATTCAACTGGTGCGACTTCCATTGGGACCCACGCACCTTCCCCCACCCCGTCGAGATGCTTCGCCGGTTGCGGGAACTTGGAGTGAAGATCTGCGTGTGGATCAATCCCTACATTGCGCAGCGGTCCCCTCTCTTCGCCGAAGGCGCGAAAGGGGGCTACCTTCTCAGGCGGCCCAACGGGGACGTCTGGCAGACGGACCAATGGCAGCCGGGCCTGGCAATCGTCGATTTCACGAACCCGGCGGCGAGAGAGTGGTATTCCGGCTACCTGAGGCGGCTCCTGGAGATGGGCGTGGACGCATTTAAGACCGATTTCGGCGAGCGCATCCCGACGGACGTCGTGTTCCATGACGGCTCCGACCCGATGAAGATGCACAACCACTACCCCGTTCTCTATAACGAGACGGTTTTCTCCACGCTTGAGAAAGTCCGGGGACCCGGCGAGGCCGTGGTTTTCGCGCGGTCGACGTACGCCTCCGGGCAACGCTACCCGGTCCACTGGGGCGGCGACTGCAATTCCACCTTCGAATCCATGGCGGAAAGCCTGCGCGGCGGTCTTTCCCTCGGGCTGTGCGGCTTCGGCTTCTGGAGCCACGATATTGGCGGTTTCGAAGGAAAGCCGCCGGCGGAGATATACAAGCGCTGGGTCGCCTTCGGGTTGCTCTCCTCGCACAGCCGCCTGCACGGCAGTTCCTCTTACCGCGTTCCGTGGCACTACAACGGCGAAGCCTGCGACGTCCTGCGCTTCTTCACGAAACTCAAGTGCCGGCTCATGCCCTATCTCTGGGGCGCCGCGGTCCAGGCCCATGTCGAAGGTGTCCCGATGATGCGCGCGATGATGCTTGAGTTTCCCGGCGACCCCGCATGCGACACCCTGGAGCGCCAGTACATGCTCGGAGGCTCGCTCCTCGTGTCCCCGGTTTTCTCCCAGGACGGCTGGGTGGACACCTACCTGCCCGAAGGCGCCTGGACACACCTCCTGACGGGTGAAACCGCCACCGGAGGCGGATGGCGCCGCAGCCGGCACGATTTCTTCAGCCTGCCGCTTTTCGTGCGCCAGCGCACCCTGCTCCCGCTGGGTGCTCAAGACGACCGGCCGGACTACGATTTCGCCGAAAACGCGACCTTCCGCCTTTTCGAACTGGGCGACGGAGAGGAAGCGTCCTGCTCGGTGCCCTCGCGAGACGGCGCATCGGCGACCACCCTGAAGGTCGCGCGGCGCGGAGACGTGCTGGAAGCCCGCCTTTCGGGCGTTCCCGCACGCGGTTGGAGATTGCAGCTCGCAGGCACAAGGGAAGTCGCCGCGCTAACGGATGCCACCGTCACTGCCGATCCGTTGGGCGCAATCGTCGCGCCCGCCCCTGGAGCATCCTCCGCCAGGATCCAGATCCGCCCCTGAATATCCTGCCGCTTCTCCATCATTCTTCCTCCAGCCGCCGCGGCCCCGATCGCCGGATGCGCAGCCAGCCTTTCGGGCACCGGGACGGCGTCCGCGTGAATATCAAATCCGAGAATCGACTTGCCGCCCCAATTCGCTGCGGGCAACAATCCTGACGTCGCAATTGCCCTCCTCATCCAAGAAGAAAAGCCCCGTGCGCGCGGCCACGCTCGCCGACGTTGGACGTGCGGCGGGTGTATCGGCGATGGCCGCCTCGGCCGTCTTGAACCGCGCACAGACGTCGTCCCGCATTTCGGCCGAGACGCGGGACCGTATTTTCAAGGCCGCGTCGCGCCTTCGTTACCGCCCGAACGCCGCCGCCCGGGCCCTGGCTAACCGCCGGATGAACACGATCGGCGTGGCCGCCGTGATCGAACGCGGCGAGCTCAACCAGTATTTCCTGGAAGTATTCAACGGAGTTCTCGAAGCGGCGGCGAACAACGATCAAAACGCCACCGTTTTTACACTGCACAACTGGGAAGGCGACGCCGCCCGGTTGAACGGCTTCTGCGATGGACGAATCGACGGGCTGATCCTTGTGGCCCCCCTGCTGACCGGGGCCTTCGCCCGGACACTGCCTGAGCACACCCCCTTCGTCGCCATCCATGCCAACAACGCGCTTCCCGGCGTGATCAATCTCGAGACCGACGAGGAGACCGGTGCGTACGATATCACCCGCCATCTCATCAGCATCGGCCATCGGCAGATTCTCCACCTGACCGGACCCCTGGGCATGCTCGGGACGGAGCGCCGGCTTCGCGGCTACAGACGGGCCCTCGCGACAAGCGGCATACCCTTCGACAAGACGCTCGTGATTGTGGCGGGCTACAACATTCACGACGGAAGGGAAGTCATGCGCGCCTGGTTGAAACGATCGGCCGGACAGCCCCTTCCGCAGGCCATCGTCTGCGCCAACGACAGTATCGCCATCGGCTGCCTCGAGAGCCTGGCTGAAGTCGGAATCAAGGCGCCTCAGGAGATTTCCGTGACGGGGTTCGACGACACGCTGTCAGCCCGCACCGCCGTGCCCCAACTCACGACCGTGCGCCAGCCGCTTCGTGCCATGGGGGCGCGCGCCGTAGATGTCCTTCTCGGCCGGATCCGACACCAGCAAGGCCACACCCCCGACGAAGCGCCGAAAAGCATCATTTTCCCGGTCGAGATCGTCGTGCGCGATTCGGTCCAGAAGCCGCCGAAGACTCCGGCCATCGTCCCGACGCCGTCCCGGCGCTGAAGTCGAGGCGGGCATGCGCCGGCGGCGAGCGAGGACCGGACCGGCCGCCGTCGGCATCCCCTTCACATCAAAAGATTCCTTGGCGGTAAACGGAACTCCGGCGAGCGGACCAACAGATGTTCATGTCGCCACCAGTCGATCGATCCCCGCAGCCTCGCCATAGAGTCGCCTTGAAAGGGCGCGCCCATCATTGTCATTCGCTGAATTATATGAAAACCCTGTTGTTTGCAGTCGCATATGGCGCAGGTGTGTTTCTGGTTGCGGGCGCGGCGGCGGCCCCGATTGGACCTGCACCCGCGATGCGGGTCGTGGAGCTGCGGTGCGAGCATCGCACCGATCCCTCCGGCATCGGCGAAGCGAATCCCCGGCTGAGCTGGGAATTGGTCGCGACGGATCCCGGAGCGCGGAATCTCAAGCAAAGCGCCTGCCAAATCCTAGTGGCGGATTCACCGGAGGCACTTGCGCGGGATCAAGGCGACCTCTGGGACTCCGGCCGGATCGCTTCGGATGCCGCGGCCGAGATCGCCTATGCCGGCCGCACCCTCGCCTCGCGCGAAGGGTGCTGGTGGAAAGTTCGGATTTGGGACGCGTCGGGCCAGACCTCGGGCTGGAGCGAACCGGCGCGCTGGACAATGGCTCTATTAGAGCCTTCGGCCTGGCGCGCGGAATGGATCGGCCTCGACGCCGCACCGCCCGCCGGCGCCCTGACGGACGTCCAGCGCGCGCGCGTCGGCGCCCTCGCGTGGATGCAGGCCGACGCGCCTCCGTCAGGAACGTCGCCAGCCTCCGTCGTCATCCGGCGCGGGTTCACCATCCCGGCGGACCGAACGCTGACGCGGGCCACGTTCATCGTGATGCCCGACCAGTGGTGCACGATAACCCTGAATGGGCGCGGCATCGGCGAAGCCGCGCGCTGGGAGCCGCCCGTGCCGTTCGATTTGACGGCATCCGTCGCGCGCGGCGACAACGTCCTCGGCCTGAGGGTCACGCAAGCCGACGGCTACGCGCCGGCCGTCGCCGGCGAATTGGAGCTTACATTTGCGGACGGGGGCTACGTCCGGCTTGAAATCGATCCCACTTGGCGATTTTCAACGGTCGCCGCGGATGGCTGGGACATCCCCGGATTCAGCGGCCCGCCGTGGGCGCCCCTGAAGGACCTCAGCGGCCGCGCCACGCCCTGGGGCAGCCCCAACAACAGCTTCAAGTTTTTTCCGCCCCCGCCCCTTCTGCGCAAGACGTTTCAGGTCGCCCAACCTGTGCGCCGGGCCACCTTGTATGCGACGGCGCTGGGGCTCTATGAGGCACAGGTCAACGGCGCGCGCGTGGGCCGGGACTATTTCACTCCGGGCTGGACGGACTACGCGCACCGCGTCCAATACCAAACCTACGACGTGACCGATCTGGTCAAGCCTGGCGCCAATACGCTCCAGGCGCTCTTGGCGACGGGTGGTATGCCGGGATCGCGGCCTATACAGGCCGGCGCCAGGTCTACGGCGGCTATCCGCGTTTCGCCGGCCAATTGGAGTTGGCGGACGGGAGCCTGCAGACAGTCGTTACGGACGCATCCTGGCAGGGCGCGTTCGGGCCGGTGCGCTCGGCCGATCTCCTCATGGGTTGCACCACCGATCTTCGGCGCGGACCGGCGGACTGGCAGCCCGTGGTCACCGGACTCAGGGCCGTGCCGGGAGCGTCCGCCGCAGCGCTCGCCGGGTTTGTCCTCGAGCCCGCGACGGTCGATCCGGTGCGGATCAGCGAGGAGCGCCCGGCGGCGGGCGTGACGGAACCGACCCCGGGAGTGTATGTGATCGATTTTGGCCAGAATCTGGTGGGCTGGGTGCGCCTGAAACTCCGGGGGATCGCCGGCCAGAAGGTCGTGATCCGGCACGGCGAAATGCTCAATCCGAACGGCACGGTGTACACGTCCAACCTGCGCGGCGCCGCAGCGACCGACGAATACTGGCTCAAGGGCCAGGGTGAGGAGATCCTGGAGCCGCAGTTCACCTTCCATGGCTTTCGCTACGCACAGGTCACGGGTTTGGGAGCCGCCCCGGCGCCCGCCGATGCGGTTGCGATCGTGGCCGGTTCGGCGCTTCGGCGCACGGGCGATTTTTCCTGCTCGAATCCGCTGCTCAATCAGCTTTACCGAAATATCATATGGGGCCAGCGCGGAAACTATTTCGAGGCGCCCACCGACTGCCCTCAGCGCGACGAGCGGCTGGGCTGGACGGGAGACACGCAGTTTTTCATCCCGACTGCCGTGTACAATTTCGACGTGGCGAGCTTCATCGAGCGGTGCCTCGTCACGATCACGGACGATCAGGGCCCGGACGGGACCTTCCCCGATGTCGCACCAGCGACGACGCACAACCCGAAGGCGATCACGGCGTGGGGCGACGCGGCAATCGTCTGCACGCACGAGCTCTGGCGCACCTATGGGGACACCCGCGTCGTGCAGCGCCGATTCGACGGGTTGGCGCGGTACATCGGCTGGCTCGAAGTGTCCGCGCAAAAGGATATCCTGGCGGTCGGCGGCTATGAGGACTGGCTGAACCAGGGGGGCGGCGCCGATCCCCTGGTCATCGACACTGCCTACGGCGCTTACCTCTGCGGGCTCATGGACGACATGGCGCGTGCGATCGGCCGGCTTCCCGAGGCGGAGCGCTTCGCCGCCTTGCGGCAAAAGTTCGCGGACGGCTTTCGCGATCACTTCCTCCTGGCCGACGGCAAGATTTGGAACAGCAGCCAGACCGGTTTCGCGCTGGCCTTCGACCTGAACCTGCTCCCTGGCGCGCTCAGGGAAAAGGCGGCCGCCCAATTCGTCGCTGACGTCGCGGCGCATAACGGGCATCTCGCCACCGGATTCATCGGCACTCCCCGGCTTCTTCCGGCTCTCGACGTGGCGGGCCGTGACGACGTCGCTTACGACGTGCTCCTCCAGGACACGTACCCATCGTGGCTCTTCCAGGTGAAGAACGGGGCGACGACGATGTGGGAGAGGTGGGACGGATGGACCCCCGACAAGGGATTTGAGACGATCGACATGAATTCGTTCAATCACTACGCGTTCGGCGCCGTGGGCCAGTTTCTCTACCGGCAGGTGCTGGGAATTGACACCGACGGGCCGGGATACCGCCGCATCCGGATCTCCCCGCGGGCGAACCGCCGCCTGACCGAAGCGCACGGCAGCTATGAGGCGGTGACTGGCCGAATCGCGGTGGCGTGGAGGATCGCGGGCGAAAGCTTCATTCTCGAAGCCACCCTTCCGCCCAATACGACCGGGACGGTGCAGATGCCGTCCGGCCAAACGTACGAGATCGGCTCAGGAACGTACCGCTACCAGGAGCCGTTCAAACCTTCGAATTGAGGGATCTGCCTTGCCACCCCTGCCCAAAGCGTCGCGGCGCGACTTTCCCGGCGGAGTTGCCTTGCTGGGTGCTTCGACTCTCCTGCGTGGAAGCACCGACTTTGCGGCGGCACCCGCCGATCAGCCGACCCCGGTTTCTTCCTGGCCTGCGGGCTTCCGCAAGGAGGCAGCCGGCCGGCTTCTTGATTACTTTGGGAAGACGGCACCGCTGCTCCTGCGGCCCGCCGAAGGCATTCTCGTGCATCCGAGCATTGCCTGCAGTCTTCCGGGGAAGCAATACTCCACCAACCTTTGGGACTGGGACACGCTTTGGACCACGCGCGCCCTCTTCCGCTTTGCTGCGATTTCAAACGATCCCGCCTTTCGCCGCAACGTGGGCGAGCATGCCATCGGCAGCTTTCTGAATTTCCTCGACCACCAGTCTGACGAAGGTCGCATCTCCATCATGCTTGACGTGAAAGATGCCGATCCCTTCGGAACCCTGAAAGCGGACAGGCCCAAGTCGCAAAATCAAGCGAAGCCCGTTTTTGGGCACCTGGCGCTCCTGATCGCCGATGAGCTCGGCTCCGTGGACTGGCTGGCTCCCCAGTTCGACAAGCTCCTGCGTTTTTATGCATCGTGGGTTTCCGGCAACCAAAGTTCGATTGGCCTTCTGGTGTGGGGAAACGATGTCGCCATCGGAAACGACAACGATCCCACCACCTTCGGGCGGCCCTTCTTCTCTTCCGCGAATTTGCTGCTGAACTGTCTCTTCTATCAGGATTTGAAAGCAGCGACGGAGCTGGCGCGCCGGCTCAATCGTCCCGACGACCGGCAGCGTCTCAGCGCCCAAGCCGGCACGCTGGGAGAGCAGATTCGGAAATATTGCTGGGATCCGCGCGATCGTTTTTTTTACACCGTCGATGTGCAATGCGTCGATCGGCGGAGGGAGCTGATCCCCGCTGTGAGGCCGGGCATGGATATGTCCTGGCAATGTCTGCCCCTGCGCGTGCAGACCTTCACCGGCTTCCTGCCGCTATGGTGCGGCCTGGCCACTCCAGAACAGGCGCGGGCACTCGTACAGACGAACTACATGGCGGATGACCGCTTTCGCGGAGATTGGGGAGTTCGATCGCTCTCCTCAAAGGAATCCATGTATTGCATGGATTTCAGCTCGGATCCCAGCAATTGGCTGGGCCCTGTCTGGATAATCGTGAATTATTTCGTTTGGAAGGGGCTTACAGATTTTGGGTTCCAGGGTGAGGCGGGCAAGCTGGCGGACAAGACGCTGCGACTTCTTTCCACCGATCTGGCCACCAACGGGTCGTTGAACGAGTATTACCACCCCGACAACGGAAGGGCGTTGAGCCATGGAGGTTTTATGGATTGGAATCTGCTTGTGTTGGAAATGCTGTAATTGACCGGCGCCGCACCGGCCGCCCTGTGGACAGTAGTTCTGTTCCCGGCATCGGCATGGCAGCAGCCGGCCCGTTTCAGGACCTGTTTGGATTGTGCCCGGGAACAAGTTCCGAAAGTCAGTCCAGGCTCAATGGATTAGCATCGTTGATTTTTGGCGCAAACGCCAATAAGCGCGGCGCATGAATCCGCCAGGGGTGCCAAAAGAGCTAGCACTCCCTTCCCGCCGCGGTGAACTGGGCCGCTCCTCGCCATGCCGTCCAATCAGCGCCGCGATTCCGGTCTTCGCGTGAATGGGGCTCTTCGGCCCTGCGGCGCAACAGATCATGACCCGGCGCCTCTCCGTGCTCGAGGTTCGCGCGGCCGCGTGATTGGAAAGGTTGCCGCGCTGCAGCCGCGGCGGAACGGGCGCGGTCAGCCGGATTATCCTCTGCGCGGCATCGAATGGATGACCTGCCGCGCCGGGGCTTTGCCCCACGCACGGGGTCGAGCTGTCGGTTACAACGTAACAACTTGCAGCCGCCTTTCCTGTCTGTTATCGGTATCCGCCATTTGGACGAGAACCCCATGCCTAAGCCGCCACCGCCACCCGGTTTGATCCGCCACCGCCACCCCACCATGGCCGACGTTGCCGAACGGGCCGGTGTTTCCAAGATGACCGTGTCCCGCACCATCAAGGGCGGCGGTCAAGTGTCCGAATCAGCACGGAAACGGATCCAGGCGGCAATTGACGAATTGGGCTATGTGCTCGACCAGACGGCTGGCGCGTTCTCCTCGAAACGGTCCGGCTTTGTTGCGGTGATTCAACCTTCCATCAACAACTCGAATTTTGCCGACACTGCGCGCGGCATCACCGCAGCGATTGCGGATAGCGGACGGCAGCTCCTCCTCGGCTTCACGGATTACCGGGTCGAGAATGAGGAAAAGCTGGTGGAGGCCATGCAGAGGCGGAGGCCCGAAGGGATCATTCTGACCGGCGGCAGCCATACCGACCGCACGCGTCGGCTTCTGGCCGCCGCGGCTGTGCCGGTGATCGAGACATGGGATTTGCCGGCCAAACCCATCGACCACGTGGTTGGATTCTCCAATGTCGACGCTGCCAGCGCCATGGTGCACCGGTTGTACGAGCGCGGCTACCGCAATATCGCCTTCATCGGCGGCACTTCAAACCGTGACGACCGCGGTGCCGAACGCCGCCTTGGTTACACCAGCGCGATTGAAGAATTGGGCCTTCCGAGGGGACGTGTGGTGTCCTTCGGCGAGCCGCCGATCTCCATGGAGCAGGGTGCCGAGGCAATCGTCCACTTGGTCCAGCAGTGGCCCGATGTCGACGCCGCCGTCTGTGTCTCTGATCTTTCGGCCTTCGGTGCCGTGATGGAATGCCACCGCCGGGGCTGGGCCGTCCCAAAGCGAATCGCCGTCGCGGGGTTCGGGGACTTCGATGTCTCCCGTTGCTGCCACCCCCGCATCACGACCGTTGCGGTCGACGGTCAGGAGATTGGGCGGGCCGCGGGCGCCCTTCTTCTCCGCTCCATCGATGCCGCCCAAAAGGGTTTGCGCCTGGCGGCAGAGACCGTGCTCATCCCATTCCAAGTGCTGGAACGGGAAAGCACCTAGCTCCCCAAGGCGGATATTTATGGGAAGAGTCCGCGGCTTTGTTTCGCCTCGGCCACACGGCTGATTCCGAGGGTGAGGGCTGCGAGACGGCGACTGAATTGAAACTTCTTCTTCTGGGTGTCGACCGAGGCTTTTGCGCGGCCGAGAATGCCGAAAAGTTTCTGGATAACCTCGTCGCGGCTCCAGTAGTAGTTCTGAAGGTTCTGGAGCCACTCGAAGTAAGACACGATCACCCCGCCCGAATTGCACAGGATATCAGGGATCAACTCGATATCGCCGCGCTCCGCGATGATCTTGTCCGCCGCGTTCGTGGTCGGACCGTTGGCAGCTTCAGCCAGGATGCGGCACTGGAGTTTTGGCGCATTCTTATCGGTAATCACTCGCTCAAGCGCGGCGGGTACAAGGACCGTGCATTTCAATTCGAGCAACTTCTCGTTCGATATTGCTTCTCCTCCATCGAAGTCCATCAGGGATTTCGTTGCCGTAACGTATGCGAGGGCTTTCTGGAGGTCGATCCCGCCCGGGTTGAAAATCCCTCCGGTGTAGTCTGAGATCGCGATCACCTTGAGGCCGCGGCTTGCGAAAGCGAGAGCGGCTTCGCTGCCGACGTTGCCAAAGCCCTGGATGGCGACCGTCGCGCTCTTGAGCGGAATGCCCAAATCTTGGAGATAGCCGCTGACCAGGTAGGCGACCCCGGCGCCGGTGGCTTCGCGCCGCCCTTGTGATCCACCGAGGGAGATGGGCTTCCCGGTGACGACGGCCGGCGCCATGTGCCCGACGTGGTTCGAGTAGGTGTCCATCATCCACGCCATGATTTGTTCATTCGTCCCGACATCGGGCGCTGCGATGTCAATATCAGGCCCCAGAAATCCAATCATCTCCTGCATGTATCGGCGCGAGAGGTGTTCGAGTTCCGTCGTATCAAGGTCCCGCGGATTGACGATAACGCCGCCTTTGGCGCCGCCGTACGGAAGCCCGACAAGGGAGCACTTCCAGCTCATCCACATCGCCAGAGCGGCAACCTCACCAAGGGTCACATGTTCATGGAAGCGAACACCTCCCTTCGAGGGCCCGGTCGACAGGTTGTGCTGGACGCGGTAACCCTCAAACACCGTCACGCCACCATCGCGGCGCCGGATGGGGAGTGCGACCGCAAGGCAGCGGCGCGGATACTTGGTCCTATCGCGGATTGCCTCAGGCAGGCTGATGGCGTCGGCCGCCTGGTCGAACTGCCGGCAGGCCATTCGAAAAACGTCCGACTCGTAAAGGCTGGATACGATCGCCTTGGACACCGGTTCGGAGATATCTGGTTAATTAAACGCCAATTGGACCTTCATCGACCGCGTGCGGTCGCTGGCGATCTTAAACGCCTCCTGGGCCTCGCCAATGGGGTAGGTGCCGCTGATGACCGGGGTAAGATCGACTCTTCGTTCGGAAATCAGCTTTGCCGCCAATGCGAATTCAGAATGAAAGCGAAACGATCCCTGGAGAGATATCTCCTTCGTGGTAATCATGTTGAGCGGTACAGTGATGTCGCCGCCAAGCCCGAGTTGGAGAACGATCCCGCGGGGTCGCACCACCTCCAGGCCGGCACGCAAAGCCCGCTCGTTGCCGGAGCATTCGATCACGATATCGAAGGTGCCTTTATCGACCGCATACGGTGCCTCCCAGGCTGCGCTTGAAGCACTGTTGATCGCCACATCCGCTCCCAGCGCCCGGGCGACGGCAAGCGGTTGATCGACCACGTCCGTGACGACGACGGTCGCCGCTCCGTGGAACCGGGCGGCGGCGACGGCCAGAACACCAATCGGCCCGCAACCGGTCACCAGGACGCGCTTTCCGACCAGAGAACCCGCCCGCGAAATGGCATGCAGACAGACGGAAAACGGCTCGGTCAAGGCGAGCAAGGACGTCGGGACGTCGCCCGCGATCCTCACACACTGGCTCGCCTCGCAAATCAGCGCCTCGCGGAAGGCGCCCTGGACATGGGGTATCCGCATCGCGCTTCCATAGAACAGCATGTCGAGGCATTGATTGGGCATGCCTTCCCGACAGTACTTGCACACGCCACAGGGCCGGCTCGGGTTGACCACGACTCGATCGCTAACAGCCACCCCTGTCACGTCCCCGGCAATTTTCGCCACTCTTCCGGCAACCTCGTGCCCAAGGATCATCGGTTCCTTAAGCCGAACCGTTCCAAATCCGCCGTGATTAAAGTAGTGCAAATCGGATCCGCAAATGCCGCCGACCTCGACCCGGACCATGACCTGTCCCGGCCCAATCTCACCGACTTCCTGTTGCTCGAGACGCAAGTCTTTGGGGGCATGAATGACGAGTGCGCGCATCGTAATTTCCTGTTTTGACGACGGGTTAGGCAACGGGAGTAAGAAGAGGACGGCCCGAAAAATGCGCCGCAAGATTTTCACGCACGAGCTGCCCCATAGCCTTCCTCGTTTCCACAGTGCCACTGGCATGGTGCGGCTGGAGAACGATATTATCGAGCGCCAAAAACCGAGGATCAATGTTCGGTTCATTCCAGAAGACATCGAGGCCTGCGCCGGCAATCCGGCGCCCTTCGAGAGCGTCAAGAAGGGCCGGTTCATCCACAGTTGATCCCCGCGAAACATTGATGAAAAACCCATCCGGGCCAAGAGCCTCAAACACAGGGGCATTGAGGATCTTCTCCGTTGAAGGTCCGCCGGCCAGCGTTGCAATCAGCACATCGGACCACGCCGCCAGCGCCACGAGGTCTTTGAAATAGGTACGCGGATCATTCTGGCGCGCCGCGACATCAAAGTATCCGATCTCAACATCGAAGCCGGATAGCCGCGTGGCCACGGTCGTCCCGATGCGTCCAAAGCCGGCTATTCCCACTCGCTTGCCATACAAACGCGTCACAAGGTCCATGCTGCGCCTCGCCCAGGCCCCGGAGCGGACATGCGTATCCGCTTGTGGTATACGGCGCATGATCGAGAGCGCAAGGCCGACCGCAATATCGGCCACATCACCCGTCAGCACGTCGGGCGTGTTGGTCACCGGGATTCTTCTCTTTCTTGCCGCCGCGAGATCGATGGCATCGGTTCCGACGCCATAGCAGGCTATGATCTCAAGCTTTGGCAGGGCGGCGATCAGATCACCCTTCGCCCCGAGCTCGCCACGTGTGGCTATCGCCCGGATACGGCCCGCCCGGTCCGCAAGGAAAGCAGCCCGGTCCGGCGCATCCCACAGCCGGTGAATCTTGTAGGATGCGTCCAAGATCTCCATGTCCCATGATGGATAGGATCCTATCATAAGGACGTCAGGATGGTCATTAGAGCCCTTGTGGCTCCGGGGCGGTTCCTGGTCTTCTGGACCTTGGCTCTTCATGGGTAGTTCGAAATGTTACCGGTACCTTATTTGTGCCATGCCGTAAATGCAAGATCATCTTACTGGTTCCTAAAGCATAGGGCGTCTGCTTTAGAAACCTCTTGACACGCTGGACGTTATCGGTAACATTTTTGACCTATGAACCCTACTGTCGGGACTGACGTCCCGCAAGCGGCTTACCGATGAGGAGAACCGCATCATGAATCTATTCGATCTCAGCGGGCGAATTGCGCTGATTACCGGTTCGAGCAAGGGCATCGGCTACACGATTGCCGAAGCGCTCGGGTCAGCCGGCGCGACCATTGTGCTAAACGCGCGGGATGCGGTGAGGCTTGCTGCTGCCAAGGATCGCCTGGCGGCCCAGGGAATCGACGTGCGGGTTTCGGCCTTTGATGTCACCAATCCCGACCGAGTCTTCGCTGCCGTCGAGGCGATCGAGATCGAAGTCGGACCCATCGATGTACTCGTCAATAACGCGGGCATGCAATTCCGCTCGTCGTTTCAGGATTTCCCGTGGGAAGCTTGGCGGCAGTTGTCGGCGACCAATATCGACAGCGTGTTCTTTGTGGGCCAAGCCGTGGCGCGAAAGATGATTCCGCGTAACCGGGGCAAGATCATCAACGTTTGCTCGGTCCAAAGCGAGTTGGGCCGGCCCGGCATCGCACCGTACGCCGCCACCAAGGGAGCCGTGAAAATGCTGACCAAGGGCATGGCCATTGACCTTGGCAAGTTCGGGATTCAGGTGAACGGTCTCGGCCCCGGATATTTCAAGACGGAACTGACGAAAGCGCTGGTCAACGACAACGCATTCACCGCATGGCTTGCAGGGCGCACCCCGGCCGGGCGGTGGGGCTCCGTCGAAGAACTGAAGGGGGCGGCGATCTTCCTTGCCTCAGAGGCGTCCAGCTTCGTGAACGGACACATCCTTTACGTCGATGGCGGCATCACGGCGAGCCTCTGACGCTTGGCCGGCCGCCGGGGTCTCGTGGAGATGACCAACGAGGTCGAATATAAATGAAAAAAGATAATCCATCGTTGCCTATCGCCGGTCGTGTGCGCCGGATCAAGCCCTCGCCGAGCACGCAGGCTGCCGCACGGGCCCGCGAGCTGAAGGCGCAAGGCCGAGACATTGTCGATCTTGCCCTGGGCGAGCCGGACTTCGATACGCCGGAGCCCATCAAGCAGGCTGCTTGCGCCGCCATTGCCCGCGGTGAAACAAAATATACCCCGGTCAACGGAACCCCGAGGTTGCGGGATGCCATTCGCGCCAAGCTCTTGAAGCGCCTCGGTGCAACCTATGGCGCAAATCAGATTGTCGTCGGCTGCGGCGCCAAGCAGCTCATTTTCACCGCGCTCTTGGCCACCGTCGAAACCGGAGTCGAAGTCATCGTGCCCGCGCCCTATTGGGTCTCCTACCCAGACATGGTGCTGGCATGCGACGGAACCCCAGTGATTGTTCGCTGCGGCGAGGAAACCGGGTTCAAGTTGACCGCAGCCGCCTTGGAATCCGCGATCACGCCGCATACCCGTTGGCTCATTCTCAACTCGCCGTCCAATCCCACAGGCGCTTCCTACACGAAGGATGAACTGCGTGCGCTCGCCGATGTCCTGATTCGCCATCCCGAGGTCTATGTCTTGCTCGACGACATCTACGATGAAATCGTGTTCGATGGCGCCACCCCTCCGAGCCTCATCCAAGTCGAGGAGCGCCTGGTCGCGCGAACGCTTCTCCTCAACGGTGTTTCGAAGACCTATGCGATGACCGGATGGCGGATCGGCTATGGCGCGGGGCCCGCCGCGATTGCCGAAGCCATCAATACCTTGATCTCGCAGTCGACGTCTTGCCCGTCCTCAATCAGCCAGGCGGCCGCTGTCGCAGCGCTCGAGGGCGATCAGAGCTTCGTCCATAAGGCGCTCGGCATCTATGCCGAGCGGCGCGATGCCGCAGTCGAGCTCCTGAACAAGATTCCCGGCTTTCATTGCATCAAGCCGCAGGGAGCCTTCTACGTCTTCCCCAGTTGCGCCGGTGTGATCGGCAAGACCACGCCGGAAGGCAAGACAATCGCGAACGATCACGATTTCGCTATGTACCTCATCGACCAGGGTGTCGTCGTCATCCACGGCGCCGCCTATGGGCTGTCGCCGCACATCCGCCTCTCCGTCGCCACCGGCATTGAGCTCGTGCGCGAGGGCTGCGTTCGAATTGCCAAAGCAGTGGCTTTGCTACGCTGACCGACCTGGAGAAAATCCTATGATACACGTCCACACGAAGATCAAACGGCCGAGCAGCGAGCAGGTCGCCAACCTCGCCCGGCACAGCACGGCAACCATCCATGAGTGCCAAGGCCGCCGAGGCGCCCTTCATTCGTCGATCAAGCCGGTCGATTACACGATGTCGCTCTGCGGCCCGGCTTTCACCGTTGCTTGCAACTCACGAGATAACATCATGCTGCAGGTCGCGATCAGTTATGCCCAACCCGGCGATGTGCTGGTCATCACAGGAGGCGATATGACCGAGGCTGGGATGTTCGGCGACGTGCTGTGCAATGCGGCCATTGCCAGGCGCCTCGGGGGGTTGGTCATCGATGCCGGCGTCCGTGACACCATCCGGTTGCGCACGCTTGGCTTTCCCGTTTTTTCCCGTTCGATCTGCATCCGAGGCACGGTCAAGGAAACCCTCGGCCCGATAAACCTGCCGATCGTCATTGGAGGGGAACTGGTCAACCCCGGTGACATCGTCCGCGGCGATGCCGACGGGGTTGTGGTCGTCCGGCGCGAGGAAGCCGATGAAGTCGCGGCAAGATCGCGCGCCCGTGAAGTCGAGGAGGAAAAGCTCATCGCCCGCTACCATGCCGGCGAAAACACGATCTCCGTCTGCGGTCTGGCCCCTGTGCTGAAGGCAAAAGGCCTGATCGTTGAGGAATGACAAGGCTTATGACAGAAATGGCGGGAAAACTGGACAATTAATCAATTTTACAAAAACGAAATTACCGTGAAAGCATTAGCAAGATATGGGAAGGCATTTGGGGGTTACAGGTGGATTGATGTCCCGGAACCGAAATGCGGAAATGAAGACATTATTGTCGAAATCAAAGCCGCTGCCATCTGTGGCGCAGACATGAAACATTTTAAAGTGGAGAACGGATCGGACGAGTTTAACTCAATCAGAGGGCATGAATTCTCCGGCGACATTGTAAGCGTCGGCAAGGATGTGACAGATTGGAAAATCGGACAAAGAGTCGTTTCAGACAATACCGGTCATGTATGTGGAGTCTGCCCATCCTGCGAAGCGGGAGATTTCATTACCTGTCCCGAAAAAGTAAATCTTGGCCTCGACAATAACAAGTGGGGCGGCGGTTTCACAAAGTATTGTAAAATTCCGGGTGAGATCCTTAGAATTCACAGGCACGCCATCTGGGAGATTCCGCAAAATGTCACATATGAGGAGGCGGCCGTACTTGACCCGATTTGCAATGCATATAAGGCGATTGCGCAGAGATCGAAACTTCTTCCGGGTCAGGACGTGGTTATTTTCGGCACCGGCCCGCTAGGATTGTTCTCTTTGCAGATTGCTAGAATTATGGGCGCGGTTAATATTGTAATGGTCGGTTTGGAAGAAGATACCAAGGTTCGTTTCGGTGTCGCAAAGAAACTGGGAGCCACCCATGTAGTAAACGGCTCCAAGGAGAATGTTGTCAGTCGCTGCAGGGAAATATGCGGCAGGGATAACCTTGGATTGGTTGTTGAATGTTCAGGTGCGGGCATCGCCTTGCAACAGGCAATTCAAATGCTTCGTCCAAACGGAGAGGTTGTAAGAGTCGGCATGGGCTTCAGGCCCTTGGAGTATTCGATAAATGACATTACAGTTAATGCCATTTCCATCATCGGTCATATGGGTTATGACACAACGTCCTGGAGAAATGGACTTAGATTATTGGAAAAGGGATGGATTCAGGTTCAGCCGATGATTACCCATAGAATGGGGCTTTCTCATTGGGAGGAAGGCTTTGAGGCAATGGCAAACAAAGAGGCAATTAAGGTCGTTTTTCACTACGATTGTGATTAATTCAAGCTCGAGAATCGGGTTATATATTATTGCTGACAGGAAACTGGATCCAACGGGATTGAGCGGATCCGTTTTTTTCGAGTCATCCCCCAGGGTTGGAATGGATTGTTTTGAAGTGCCTAAGACCTCCCGAAGCCCGTCCTGATTGACGCCAATGCCAATGGCCGGCAGGATGCTGGCGAACAAAGGGGGGGGCGCCGACCCCGCAAGAATCCAGCTCGACCGTGGCAGTCTCAATAGAGAGGCAGCGCGGACTTGCGGCGCACCTGTGTGTAAATAATCAGCGCCGCGATGGGATGCAACAGTCCGGTGCAGAGAAACACCGGTCCATATCCCACGTGTTCGACCATGCGGCCAACTTGGCTGTTGAAGAGCAATCCGCCAGCCGCCCCTGCAGCCTGCGTGAGGCCCACCACGCCTCCAATGGCATTCTTCGGGAACATATCCCCGATCAAGGCCGGCGTGCCCACCGTCCAGGTAAGGCACATCACGGCAACCGGGCATGCTATGATCAGCACACCGATGGTTGTGCTCATATGGGGCACGAGAACACCGAGCGGGCCGATCACAGCCGCGCATAACAACACGCGTTTGCGGGCCGTCGTCGGTTCCCATCCACCCCGAACCAATTTGTCGGAGAGCAGCCCGGAACTTACACCGCCAAGGTTGGCGGCGAGCCATGGGATCCAGCAGACGGCGCCCGCCTGGGTGAGCGAAAGCCCGAGTCTCTCCTGGAAGTAGCCGGGAAGCCAAAAGAGGTAGAAATACCAGACGGGGTCGCTGATGAAGCGCGCCGACACCAATCCCCATACTTCGCGGCTGCGGACCATCTTCCGCCACATTGGACGCGTGACCTTATCCTGCGACACTTCGTCGTCGCTCGCGCGAAAGGTGAGCCGCCAGGCGGCGATCCAGGCAAATCCGATGATTCCTGGTATCCAAAATGCCGCACGCCAGCCGAAATGCGCAGCCATCAGTGCCACGAGAGGCGGGGCGAGAACGGTGCCCACCGTGCTGGCCGACCCAAACAATCCTATGACAAAACCCCGCTGGCCGACCGGAAAGAGAATCGAAATCGTACGAATGGCCGCCGGTACGGTGCCGGGTGCCGCCAAGCCGAGCGTGAACCGACACGCACCGAACTGCCAAATGCTTCGCACAAAACCGATGCAGATCATGGCGGTCGACCAGACGCCATTGAAAATGCTGAGTGTCACGCGGCTTCCGATGCGATCAACAATCGTGCCGCTAAGAACATACATGACGACATAAGGCGCCATGAAAACTGTCAGCAGCACCGAGTAGTCGCTGTCCGTCAACCCAAACTCCGCCTTGATGGTAGGTTTGAGCATCGAAAGGGTCTGCCGGTCAAAATAGCTGAGCAACCACGATCCGAAGAGCAGCCCGAAGATGACCCAGCGGCGGCGATTGGGGGTGAGAGACATGCGTGGGGAGCTTAAGAATTGTTACCGGTATCTCTTCCGGACGTCAAGGCTGCTTATCCAGGGGCCGGGATGACCACAAACAAAAACCGAGAACGGGGTTGCAGTCGGTTTCGGATATTGCAAGGATATCGGTAACATAATCAGCCAGCGCCGTCATGGATCTTGTCCACCTGAAAACATTGATTGACCGGATGGCTTCGTCGGGGATGTCAGAACTTGAGGTGGTTGAAGGAGGCGAGAGAATCCGGATCCTCAGGGCGGATCCTTCCCAGGTCGGCCGCATGGATTCCAATCCTATTCCCTCACCTGCCAAGATCCAAATCGCCAACCAAGTGCAGCCGGAGCCCATCGGGATGGTAGCGCCAACCACAATCAACGCACCGATGTTCGGCGTTTGTCACCTCTCCCCGTCTCCTGATGCGCCGCCCTTTGCATCCATTGGCGATAAGATCAAAGTCGGGCAGACGCTTTGCCTTATTGAAGCGATGAAAATGTTCACGTCCGTGGCAACGACTCAGGCCGGGGTGCTCAAGGCGGTGCTGGTCGAGTCGGGGTGTGAGGTCGATGCCGACCAACCTCTGTTCCGCTTAGAGTGAGAACGTGACCGGGCGATCACCTAAGCCATTGACAATGAGGAATCCTAAGTTCGACAAGATCCTGATTGCCAACCGCGGTGAGATTGCACTCCGCATCCAGCGCGCTGCCCGCGTCCTCGGGCTCAAGACCGTTGTCGTCTACTCGGAGGCGGACGCGAACGCTCGGTATGTCTCAACCGCCGAAGAGGCCTATTGCATCGGTCCGGCCTCGGCGAGGAAAAGCTACCTGAACGGGGCGGCAATAGTCTTGGCCGCCAAGGCCAGCGGAGCCGGAGCCATCCATCCCGGGTATGGCTTCCTGGCGGAAAATGCCGTGTTCGCAGAAATGGTTGAAGACAACGGATTGGTTTTCATAGGGCCGACGCCGGCCTCCATTCGCCTCATGGGCGACAAGGTCGCGGCCAAGAGCGCGATGCTTCAGGCAGGCGTCCCCTGCGTGCCGGGACCCGATAGGGCCCTTTCACGGGATGAGACGGAGGTGCTGGCAACAGCCGCCGCGCTTGGCTACCCGGTGATCGTCAAGGCAGCGGGCGGCGGCGGCGGGCGCGGCATGCGAGTGGTGCATTGTGAGCGTGATCTGGCCTCCGCGGTCTCCGTCACACGCGAGGAGGCACGGAGCGCCTTTGGCGATCCGGAACTCTACGTCGAAAAGTTCCTGGAACACCCCCGTCACATCGAGATCCAGGTGCTATGTGACAGTCACGGCAACGCTCTCTGGCTCGGGGAACGGGACTGCTCCATGCAGAGGCGCCACCAGAAGGTTCTCGAGGAGGCGCCGGCGCCGGGCATACCGCGTGTTCAGATCGAGGCACTCGGTAGGGCTTGCACGGCGGCGTGTCGTCGGATCGGCTACCGGGGGGCTGGAACGGTCGAGTTTCTTTACGAGAATAAGGCATTCTATTTCATCGAGATGAACACCCGCATTCAGGTCGAACACCCGGTGACCGAAGCGACAACCGGAGTGGACATCGTGAGGGAGCAGATTCGCATCGCTCTGGGAGAGCCTCTACCCTTTGCGCAAGGCGATATCGATATTCGCGGTCACGCACTCGAATGCCGGATCAACGCGGAGCAACCGTTCACCTTCACGCCGTCGCCCGGCCTCATCACCCGTTTCGAACCGCCCGGCGGACCGGGTGTGCGCGTCGACAGCCATGTGGTCGGCGGCTATCGCGTGCCGCCGTATTACGACTCGCTCATTGCAAAGGTGATTGTGCGCGGTGCCACCCGCACTGACGCCATAGCGCGGATGCAAGCGGCGCTATCCGAAATGAGGGTCGACGGCGTTGAAACAAATCTGCCCCTTCATCGCGAGATCCTGGCGGATTCCGGCTTCAGAGCCGGCGGCTTCGATATCCATCATCTGGAGAGATGGCTTGCGGCGAGGGCGCGATCATGACCACGCGATCGCAACACTCTGCGTCCCGCGTGGCTGATCACGCAAAGGACCGGCCACACGTCAGTCACCTGGGCACCTCGGCGTTGCTCTTTGAGGCGCCCGGGTCCTTTGATCTCCAAAACCAACGGCGGATATGGGCACTCGGGCACAAGGCTCAGGGCTGGCCTGACGTGCGTGAAGCTGTTCCCGGCATGACCAATCTTCTCCTGACATTCAAGACTCCGCCACGCGACATTGAGGCTCTGGCGACGGCTTTATTGGAGGCGTGGGAGAGCGGCGATGAGTGGACGGTTCAGGCAAAGACCTTCGATATTCCCGTCACTTACGGCGGAAAGGACGGTCCGGACCTGCACCATATGGCGGAGCACACAGGTCTTTCGATCGACGATGTGGTGCGGATCCACACCGGGATTCCCTACACCGTCTTTGCCCTCGGCAGTCATCCCGGCTATGGTTACCTGGGGATCGTTGATCCTCGATTGGCCATTCCCCGGCGCAAGGTGCCACGAGTTAGTGTTCCCGCTGGATCGGTGTCCATCGGCGGCATGCAAACCGGCGTCTCGGCCTCGCCAGGCCCGAGCGGGTGGCACACCATTGGGCGGGCCACAATGTCGTTTTTCGATCCGGCATTGTCAGAACCGGCGTTGCTGTCACCGGGCGACATTGTGCGGTTTCATGTGGAGCGCATCATCCCATGATAGAGATTCTGTCTTCCACTCCGCTTCTCACCGTCCAGGATCTCGGGCGGGAGGGATACCGCCGGTTCGGTGTCGGCGCGTCAGGCGCCATGGACCGGGCCGCTTTGACCGTCGGCAATATCCTCCTCAGCAACGGACCGGATTCGGCGGGTCTGGAAATACCCATGTTTCCGTTTTCGGCCCGCTTTGGATGCGACATCTCGTTCGCGGTGACGGGTGCGGATGCCCAGGCCATGCTCGACTCCGCCCCCCTGCAGCCATGGTGGGCGACAAGAGCCAAGAAAGGCCAGGTGCTCACGCTTTCATCCCCGTTGAGCGGAATGAACGCCTATCTGACGGTGGAGGGTGGATTCGATGTTCCTCTGGTCCTTGGGTCGCGCTCGACGCACCTTCGCGGCGAATTCGGCGGATTCCACGGGCGCACGCTATGGAAAGGCGATGTCTTGGCGGTCGGCCCGTCTCGTTTAAGCGGGCCCTTTCCCGCTGGCGGATTTGGCGTTGAGCCGCCCCAATTCGCGCTGCCGCTGGGCGATTCTGGCACCCCCAACGTCACGTTCATTCGCGTGATGCCAGCCGCCGAGTATGATCGCTTTGGCGCAGAAACTAAGGCGAGCCTTTGGTCGACGGATTGGAAAATCTCTCCGCAAAGCAGCCGAGCCGGCTACCGGCTGGTCGGTCCCAATTTGTTGCTGGAGTCCCAAATTGAGATGCGCTCGCACGGCCTTGTTTCCGGAGTCATTCAGGTGCCGGCGGGCGGCCAGCCGATCATCCAGCTCGCGGATGCCTATACGGCCGGGGGCTACCCGAAGATCGGCACCGTGATCGAGGCCGATCTTTGGCGGATCGGGCAGGCGCGGCTCGGCAGCGCGCTGCGATTCATCAAGGTGGATTATGCCGAGGGAGTCGCCGCGCTTGACGCCCTTCAGGCATACCTCGGAGAGGTGCGCGCCTCAGCCGACCTGATGCGGGCAAGCGCCGTTTGAGCACGGGAGAACTCACGATGGATACGGCTGAATTGGAACAAATAGCGAAGTGGCTGCGGGCTGCTTCTCTTTCATCGATCGAGATCGAATGCCCCGGTTATTCGATTCGAATCTCGGTGGCCCCAACAGGACCGGCGTTGCCACAGCAGGCGCCCGCTCGGACGACAACGGCAACGACGATCGGCGCGTTCCTTGACCGGCATCCCCTTCGGGCCGCGGCGTTGGCACAGATCGGAGCGAACGTGGAGCCTGGGACCGTCGTCGGACTGGTGAAAAACGGGCGCCTGCTGACGCCAGTGATCGCAACTCTATCGGGAACCGTCGCCCGGATCCTGGCCGCTCCGGGCTCGCCGGTCGATTATGGCAGGCCGGTGGTTGAAATTGCCCCACATCCCCTCAAGTGAACGATTAAATCATGCAAATCGACCTGAATTCGGACCTTGGCGAGGGTTTTGGAGTCTATCGCATCGGAGATGACGAGAAGCTGTTGGATATCGTGACCTCCGCCAATGTCGCCTGCGGTTACCACGCCGGAGATCCGGTCATCATGGACCGGACAGTGCGCCTGGCCTTGGCGCGCGGGGTCGACCTGGGCGCCCATGTCAGTTATCCCGACCTCATGGGGTTTGGGCGCCGGGCGATCCAGATGGACCTCTCCGAATTGGAAAGGCACATCCTTTACCAGCTAGGCGCCCTTTACGGCATCGCGAAGGCGGCCGGGCATCGTGTCACGCACCTCAACGCCCACGGGGCGCTGGGCAATCAAGTCTGCGCCGAGCGTGCGGTGGCCGACGCACTCGCACGGGCGGTATCGAGCTTCGATTCCAAGATCAGGCTGCTGGTACTCCCGGGCACGGAACTCGACTATGCGGCCCGCGAAGCGGGGCTCCCCACGGCCAACCTGTTCCTGGCAGACCGAGCCTACGACGATACCGGTCGATTGGTGGCCCGCAAAATCCCGGGGTCCGTGATCAAGGACGATGCATCCGTTCTCCAGCGTGTGCGGCAATTGCTCAAGGACGGCACAATCACCACGTTCACCGGCAAAAAATTGCAGATTTCCGTCCAATCGATTCTCGTTCACAGCGATACTCCTGGCGCAGTGAGACTGGCCGCGACCATCCGCCGCGAAATCGAAGCTGCCGGCGGCAGGGTGGTTCCGCTTTCCAGGCTGGCGTAACGGCCTGATTAAGATACGGGCGGTCGATAACGACCGCCCGCTTTCGAACCCAATCGAATCTCGATCCGTCCAATGCCTCAGAAGGAATACACCAGCATGATGTGGGTGTTGCGCGGCAGGGCATCCTGCAGGTCGTGGACGTAGCCTTGTGCTCCAATGGCTGGGACGACATTGGGGATCTGGTTAAACAGGTTCAACACGCCCACGCTCACGCGCAGTCCGGCCAATACCGGGACTTTGGGGCCAAAAAGGTAAGAATACTGCGCGTCAAACTTGAGCTGTTTATGGGCGGACTGGGCGGGAGCTGTGGCGATGGTCACTCCACCGACATATCGCACGTCTAAATCGAGCGAACTTCCTTTCTTATCCCATTCGACGCCTCCGTAACCGCGCCATTTGGGCATCGGAAATCCGAAGTTGTTGGAATTGTCCGTTCCGAGGCCGTTATATGCGGTTTGCCCCTGCAGCGTCACGACCTGATACTTCAGCAGCTCTGTCGCGCTGCCCATGAGCTTGAAATGCCCGAGGTCTCCGCCATTGATCCTGTAAGTCGCATCGAAGTCGAAACCGTCGGTCTTCAGCGAGGCGGCGTTGAAGTACGGAAGGTAAATCTCCGTAAGGAGCCCGCTGGTCGAGCTGCGGACGATATTGGGATTGTTGCCCACATTCGAATTTACCTCGGCCTGGGCCGTCAGAACTGTGATCAAATTGGTGAAGTTAAAGCCCCAGTAATCGATTCCAACCGACAGATTCTTATTCGGTTCGAACGTCAAGCCTCCATCGAAAGAGTCGGATTTTTGCGGGCCGGCTTTTGGCGAACCGATCGTGGTTGTGGGGACTGAGACCGATTGGCCGCTTACCGGATCAACAACGGTAACGCCGCTCGAAAACGAGTTGCCGAATCTTTGGTACAAGCTGGGCGACTGAAACGCCCGGCCTACGGACCCGTGGAAGTCAAACCAATCTATCTTGTAATCCAGCGCGACCTTGGGAACCAGTGAATCATTCCAATTGTCCTGCTCATATCGCGCCGATGCTGAGAGATCCAGACGACCGGCGTCATTCTTCATCAACGGCACGCTTGTTTCTGCAAAAGCAGCGCTCGTGTCCGCCCTCCCATAGATTTGCGGAACACCCGGGCCCACCTGAGCCAGTTCGCCGGCGACCTGAGCCTTGTCGAATAGTTCGTTAAGGGTTTCCGAACGTCGCTGAGCGCCTACCGCCAGTCCGACCGGACCGGATGGGAGGCGGAAAAGGTTGCCTGTGAGGACGCCATCAAAACTGTACACGGTCGCTTCATAGGTGTTGTTAACCAGATACACTATGTCATTATAGATGTCGGGCGTATTGTATTGGGGGGAACTTGACGACACGAGCATGGAATTGCCAAACGGATTGTAGAATTCGTTGTGGTTAATGCCCAGCGTGCCGTTGAGGCCTGCGTTCACCTCGTTGACGAGCGCATCCTGGCCCTGATATCCTGCAACCTGATCCGAGTAGGTCCAATTGAGGGTCCAAGACCAGTCTTTCGAGATCTTCCCCTCAAGTCCCGCATCCATGCGGAGACTGCGGGTAGTGTCGTGCCGGACCAAGAGTGGCCCGTTGGTCGAGCTGAATGGCCGGAACTGGACCAATGTGACATTCTCGTTGAACGGGATGCCCGAGGTCGGATCAGTCGGATTGGAAGTCAGCACTGCGTTGCCGTTCGCATCCAGCAGCGGTCGCGACGGGTTGGTTGCGCTGGGCACTGCATAGAGCGGCTGCCCCAGGGAGTTCACCGCCCGGAACGTGTTGCCAGGATTGTAGCCTGGCACCACAAAGGTCGTCGTTGACGTCGGCCCGGTGGCGGCCGTCGGGATTAGGGATGTCGCGCTCGTGGTGTCTACTGATGCGGTCAAGTTTATGTCTGGCGTCACCTTGTACTTGAGCGCCTCGCGGCTATTATAACGAGTTTCTTGCCAGACCTGCCCATAGCTCTTCCAGGTCATGCGGCAGACTCCGTTGATTAGGAAAGTATCCGTACCCCAGCTCGCGGCATTGCCGGTGGTGATATTATCATTGGCAATTGTCCCGCAACTCGGATCGGCGAAGGTTGCGGTATGCCCGGTGATCACGCCGGCCGCATTGCGGACGGGGATTTGCATGTTGCCAGGCCAGCCTGACGCCGATGACATCGTCGCCGCATTTGCCTGGGCCACTCCGGTCATGCCATCCGTGAGCGGCGTCTGCGTGGTGTACTGAAAGGCCGCCATGATGTGCAACTTGTCGGTCACCTGGCCGCCCGCAATTATCCCCTCGGAATAGCGGTAGGCGGAAGAGTACTGAAGATAATCGCCGGTATCACTTCGGACTTCGACACCGTTGAAATCATCGCGCGTGATGAAATTGACCACACCTGCCACCGCATCGGAACCGTACAAACTGGAAGCCCCGTTCTTCAACACTTCGACCCGTTCGAGGGCGATTTCGGGAACAAGCGAATTCACGTCGACCCGACCGTCAGGCTCCACCGGGTTGCGAGCCGTCCGAAAACCATTGAGAAGGACAAGAGTCGCTCCCGCCCCAAGGCCGCGAAGGTCGACGGACGCACCGCCGTAGTTCGTGTCCGAGTCGTTACCTCCGGTGTTTCCGCCGCCGGCCCAGGTGCCCACGTTTTGGGGCAGCATCTTGAGAAACTCCGACGGCTTTGCGACCGCCCCCATGTTGAGCGCGTCGGACGAGGTGAGAACCGCGACAGGGGCTCCCGTCTCCTCGAACGAGTCTCTCTGAATGTACGAACCGGTGACCTTGAACGTCTCCAAGACGACCGCTTCGGAATCGCTTGCAGGGGCCGTGGCGCCCGGGAGAGCATTTGTCGACGCCGCATTGGCCGGATTGACTGTTTGCGCTGTGAGACCGGGCCAGCCGGCAGACACAAATAACGCGGCTAACCAGACCATACGGGCACGCGAGTTCTTCATGTTTCTTGGGAGGTTGAGTTTCTTAGGGGTACCGTTCGAAAATCATGGCAGGGAACAGCCACCTGAAATTTGTTACCGATCCCTTTTGTGCTGTCAATAAATAATTAAAGTACAGCCGTTATCGTTGTTATAATATTCATTACCAATCAAATAAATAGCCAACTAAACACATCCGATAAAGATATCGGTACCAAATTTTGTGCTAATTCGTTGTTCTTTTGATCATAATCTGCTTTGTTGGCACGCCGTGGACCCCCGCAGCGCCAGTTCGCCATCAAAACTTCACCCCGGATGCGTTCTGTTCGCGGCGGATTTAACCTTCGATGCCATTCAACGCTTTTCCCAGCGCATGGCGGCATGTCTGATCGTCACCCTCCTCACATGCGCTTGTTTGGCCTTTGCAGATTCGGGAGACGCCGTCGATCCGAGTTTGGGTTCGCCTTTTTACAAGAGGGATCGTCCGGTTTTGGGAGCCGAGAGTGCGCCAGTCATAGTTATTGAGGTCATGAGCTACAAATGCGCTCACTGCCGCCGATTCCACGAGCTGGTTTTCCCAACGATCCGCGAGCGCTACATCACCCCCGGCAAGGTGCGCTGGATCATGATTCCCGCTTCCGAAGATCAAGCCGATTCGAGCCTCGCGATCTTTAAGCTAGGCCGCTGCGCCGATGAGCAGGGAGACTATTGGAAGCTTCTCGATTTCATGTTCGCAAACGGCCTGCGGTCGTCGTTCGCCCTCGATGGCCTTCTCGACAAGGAAACTTCCGTTGACGCCGCTGGAATCAAGGAATGCATGACTTCGTTTAGGGTGCGGCAGGAGGTAATGGGCGATTTTCGCGAACTTGGCAGTCTCCTTCAAACGGGCCTGTTTCAGGGGACTCCAACATTCTATCTTCGAAGAAAGAAGCCGGACGGCACGTTCGTGGAAGCCAGCATCAGCGGCGAGCAAAGACTCGGCTACTTTTCGAAGGCTCTGGACCAACTCCTGGCGACGCCATGACCGAAGGGACAAGGGTCAACCGTCTGCATGCGTTGCTGCGCCAGGTCAGGATGAGGCGGTTGCTCGTCATGTTGTTTGCGGCTTTAGCCGCCGGTTTTTTGACTGATTGGTTTCGCCATGATCGTGTTTTCTTTCTCAGTCCGCTGCCCGAGTTCAAGACTGTGCCCGCCGAGAAATGACCCGCGCCTTTCCTGAATTCCCACGCTCTCGCTCTCCCTGGCCGATGACCACTTTCCGCCTGGTCCTGGGGGTTGTCTTCTTCTGGGCTGGCGTTGAAAAGATCGTTCATTCAACCGCCTTTTTTTCCTCCCTCCTCGACTACAAGGTTCCTTTCCCGGAAATATTCATCCGGATCGTGGCCATTGCGCTGCCATGGCTTGAGGTTTTCTGCGGCGTTGCCTTTCTCGTGAACGCCTGGGCTGAGACTGTCCGCCCGTTGGTCTCGATGCTGTGCCTCGTCTTTGTCCTCATGCTTGGCCAGGCGATTCTTCGAGGTGTCGAAATTTCCAACTGTGGGTGCTTCGGTCCCTCGGCAAATACCTGGATCGATCATCCCGCTGTCGCCTTTCTGCGCGCGGTCGCCCTTTTCGTTTGCTCGCTTTACCTCCTGTTGCCGAGAACGCTCAAGACCCGATGAATGTCTTTTAACTGAAAGTGCCCCCACTGGAAGGCACGCCGGCTAACGATTGCCCGGGTGAACTCCAACCGCGGGCGCAAGAACTTTCAGCCACTTGGCGCGAGAGCACTATCGATGTATCTGACCGGATTTCGGGCGGCAAAATGACACATCCGCCCTCGACTCCCCGCGGGTCGGCCGGTCCAATGAGAAAGCCGTGCGAATCGAAAAATGGTATCTCGACTGCGTGGGGACCGACGGGGCGGGGATCATCGGTTATGCGGCCAGCATCGGCCTTGGACCCCTGGCGCTGCGATGTGCGGAAACATTGCAGTGGAATGCCGGCGAGCCGGCGGCCCGGCATCGGTTTGCGCTGGCCGGAAGATTTCCGCAGGAAACCGCTGATGGCGTCGCGTGGCATTGCTGCGCCATGGCCGCCGGTGGCCAATGGCGGCGGCGACAGGCGGGGATAGCGGCCATCACTCTGCACAATGAGCCGGCGGGACAGATCGTGTGGACCTGCTTCTGTCCGGCGGCTCGCGCCGCGGTGCGCATCCGCGACGACGTCTGGGAGGGGTCCGGTTACGCGGAGAGGCTGGTCCTGACGCTTCCGGTCGACCGATTGCCGTTCCGCGAGTTGCGATGGGGGCGATTCATCGCCGATGCGCATAGCTGCCTTTGGATCGAGTGGAAAGGCGCCGTGGAGCGTCGCTGGTTCTACCACAACAGCAGTCTCGCGGATGCCATTGCGCACGGTCTCAACGAGATGACCTGGAACGGGCACCGGCTGAGACTCGACAGCGGAGCCACCCTCCGAACCGGATGCGTGACCGACACGGCCTTCAAGGGCGCCGGGCGGTTGCTCCGGCTGCTTCCCCGGGCAGTCCGTGGCATCGAGGAAACCAAATGGTGCAGCCGGGGCGTATTGACCGACCCGATTGGACGCGAGCATGCCGGCTGGGCGATCCACGAGGTCGCCCATTTTCCACAAGACCGTGATCGGTAAATTACTTTACGGCCTTGTCTTTTGCGCCGCATTGCCGGCGCTCCTGCTTTTCTGGGCGGGTGCGCTCGCCATGAAATATCCGATGCTTCCCCCGGTCGGTCCATGGCCGCCGGGGCTGCTGCTGGCCGCGATCGGCGCAGGCCTTATGCTGCGCGCAATGTGGGAGCTCTGGCATCTCGGCGGCGGCCTGCCCGATGAACGCCTTTCCTCCCCCCCGGTTTGTGGCGCGCGGGCTTTATGGCTGGGTCGCCCACCCGATTTACCTTGGCTTCGCCTTGCTCATGCTCGGAGTTTTCATTGCCGGCAGCATGCCGGCCGGCGTCTGGATCGTTTCGCCGGCACTCTGGCTCGGCATGACCGCGCTTGTGATAGGTTATGAACGGATCGACCTGCAACGGCGGTTTGGAGCCGGTCAGGCGACTCCGCGACTGGGTCTGCCGCCAGACTCGCCCGAACCGCCCCGATGGTGGCACCGCGCCGCGGTGGTTGTGCTCGTCCTCGGACCGTGGCTGGCGGCCTATGAATGCATCGCGAGCCTGCTTCGGGGTCGGACGGGCTTTGAAACCTATTTCCCATTCGAGCATGCATGGCCGCCGCTCCAATGGAGCGCCGCGTTCTACGTCGGCGCCTATGTCTGGGTCGCGCTTGCGCCGCTCGCGGCGACCTCACAGGCAACGCTAAGGCGCTTTATTCGCGACGGCTGGCTGGGTTCGGCGCTCATCTTCTGGTGCTTTCTCGCGCTGCCTCTTACGGCCACCCCGCGGCCCCTTGGCGCGACCACGTGGCTTGGCCGCCTGTTGGAGTTTGACCGCGCCCGCGACACAGTATTTTGCGCCTTTCCGTCGTTCCACGTCTTTTGGCCATTGCTCGCGGCCCCGCTGTGGGCGAAGAGGATGCCGGCCCCGGCCGCCTACGGCCTTGCCGCATTGATGGCCGCAAGCTGCGTGACAACCGGCATGCATTCGTTGGCGGATGCGGCGGCAGGTCTTGCCGTGTTCGCCGCGATCAGCTGGACCGACCGCCTGTGGCGCCGCCTCCTGGACCTGACGGAGGCAATTGCCAACTCCTGGCGGGATTGGCGGATCGGCGGTGTCCGGATCATCAATCATGGCGCCTACGTCGGAATCGCGGCGGCCGCGGGGTGCTGGCTTGTCGGCGTCCTGCTGGGGGACAGGCATGCGGGTTCAATCCTCGCCGTTGCCGTCTGCGGCCTGCTCGGCGCGGGCGCATGGGCCCAGCTCCTGGAGTCGTCGTCCGGCCTGTCGCGACCGTTTGGATACTATGGAGGCGTCCTGGGCGGCTGCCTCGGCGTGCTCGCGGTCCAGTTTTGGCGGAGCGAGGGCTGGCTTTTGTGCGGAGCGTATGCCGTGGCGGCGCCGTTGATTCAGGGCGTCGGGCGCCTGCGCTGCCTCGTGCAGGGCTGCTGTCACGGCCGTCCCTGCCCGGATCGCGCCGGAATCAGGTACCGCCAGCCGCTTTCCCGGGTATGCAAGATTGCGCACTGGGCGGACACCCCCGTCTACCCGACGCCGGTGTATTCGATCATTGGAAATGCGTTGATTTTCGGGCTGCTGCTCAGGCTCTGGCTTTCGGGAGCCGACCTTGGTCTCGTCGCCGGCTCCTATCTCATCCTGAGCGCCTGTGCCCGTTTCATGGAGGAAGGATATCGCGGCGAACCGCAGACGGCCCGCTTCGGCGGCCTTCCGATCTACCAATGGCTGGCGCTGCTTTTCGTAATCGCCGGGGCGGTCCTCATGGTCTTGCCGAGTCCGTCCGCGCCGCCTTTCGGCGGCATAAGCGCAATGCCGCTGCTCTCCGCCGTGCCGTTCGGGCTGCTGGTGTGGTTCGCCATGGGCGTCGACTTTCCAGAGTCCAGCCGGCGGTTTTCCCGTCTGGCGTGAGCCGGGGCTTTCCTTTTCAAAGATTTCCATCGCGGCAGCAGTCCCAAATGATTCCGGCCATCGGCGCCGGAACAACCGAGGGTCGAACACCGATTTGGACGAAGCGATCTCGGAGCGGGTCGTTTCGTCCGAATCGGTGCTCCACCCAATTAGGCGGGTGCTTGCGCAATGCCGGCAAGCAGGAGTAACGTGCCGGACCAGGCTCTGCCGAACCAGGAGGCCTCTTTGACAAGAAACTTCGCCTATTTTCTCGCCGCATTGTCGGCGATCCTTGCCGCCGGGCCCGCCGCCGCGGCAGGTCCGCAGCGGGTGGCCGTGTTCGATTTCGAATCCGGACCCGGCTCGCAACCGGGCGCCGGGGCTTCGGTCTCGGCGATCGTCCGCGCGGACATCGCCTTGCTGCCGCCGCTTGCCTCCGTTGATTGGCAACAGGCCGGTGCGCCGCAACCCGGCAGCCGGTTGGAGTTTTCCGAACCGGTCTCGCGCGAGATCGCGGTGGACCTGGGGCGCCGGACGGGCGCGGCCTACCTGGTTGCAGGACGCTTCTCCATGCAGGGGTCCGATGTCGTCCTGGAATCCAGGATCATCAACTCCGACACGGGCGCCGTCTCCGAGGCCACGGTGCGCGGGAAGCCTCCGATGGCGCTCGCCGACCTTGTTTCCGCCTTGAGCGTCAGGATCGCGGCCATCGTGACCGGCCGGAGCGATTTGGAGGCCGCCAGAATTTGGACGCCCGCTGCAATCCGTGGGACGCAGGAAAGGACGGACTGGCTGATCTTCAGCGAAATGGAGACCGCCCGGGTGTCCGCCATCGACGGCCGGTCCCTCCCGGGAGACGCCGGCGCCTGGAGCAGGGAGGCCGCCCCCAGCCCGGGCCGCCACCAGGTTTCGGTCAGCTGGTCCGTTGACAACGCGACGGCCGAGGTGAGCTTTGTGTGGGACGCCAGGCCGGCGACAAGGTATGAGGTGCGCTCCGCGAGCGGTCCGGAAGGGGCGCTGAAACTCTGGATCGAGGATTTGTCCGCGGGCAGGCCTGCCACGCGGGTCGTGACGGGGCGCATCCGGACGCGATCGGAAATCCTGATCGATACACGGATGCTCGGGCCCCAATGAGCGGGACCTGAGCGGGGGAGAATCAGCCCGGGGGGCCGGTCAGTTGCTGCCGTCCGCTCACGCGGCGGTCTTCCGAAGCGCCTGGTCGATGTCCGCCAGGATGTCGCGCACGTCCTCGATGCCGATCGAGAGGCGCACGTAGTCGTCGGTCACGCCGGTGGCGCGCTGCTCCTCGGGCGTGAGCTGCTGGTGCGTGGTCGTCGCCGGATGGATGACCAGGCTCTTCGCGTCGCCGATGTTGGCGAGGTGAGACAGCAGCTTCACCGAGTTGATGAACTTCCGGCCGGCCTCGCGCCCGCCCTTGATCCCGAAACCCACGATGCCGCCGTAACCCGTGCCGAGGTAGCGCGCGGCCATGGCGTGGTTCGGATCGTCGGGAAGCCCCGGATAGGTTACCCAGCTCACCAGCGGATGCGCCTTGAGAAAGCGCGCGACCGCGAGCGCGTTTTCCGAGTGCTGGCGCTGCCGCAGGTGCAGCGTTTCCAGCCCCTGGATGAACAGGAACGAGTTGAAAGGGCTCAGGGCCGGACCGAGATCGCGCAGGAGCTGCACGCGGACCTTTATGATGAAGGCGATGTTGCCCGCGCCGGGAAATGCGCCAAACGCGTCCCAGAACTTCAGCCCGTGGTAGCTCGGATCGGGCTCCGTGAACTCCGGGAACTTTCCGTTGTTCCAGGAAAACTTCCCGCTGTCGACGACCACGCCGCCGAGGCTTGTTCCGTGGCCGCCGATGTATTTCGTCGCGGACGCGACGACGATGTCGGCGCCGTGGTCGAACGGGCGCACGAGCCCCACTCCGATCGTGTTGTCGACCACGAGCGGCACGCCGGCCTTATGCGGGATCTCCGCGAGCGCCGCGAAGTCGGGCACGTCGAGCTTCGGGTTGCCGATCGTCTCAACGTAGAGGGCGCGCGTCTTCGCAGTGATGGCGGCACGGAAGGCGCCAGGATCCTTCGAATCGACGAATTTCACGGTGCGGCCGAGTTTTGGCAGCGTGTGATGGAAAAGCTGGTAGGTGCCGCCATAGAGGTTGTTGGCCGAGACGATTTCGTCCCCGAGCCGCGTGATCGCGAGAATCGCGAGCGTTGCCGCGGCCATGCCCGAAGCGACGGCGAGCGCGCCGCTGCCCCCCTCAAGGGCGGCGATGCGCTGTTCGAAGACGTCGGTCGTCGGATTCATCAGACGGGTGTAGATGTTGCCGAACTCCTTCAGCGCGAATAGCGCCGCGGCGTGGTCCGTGCTCTTGAAGACGTAGGATGACGTCTGGTAGATCGGAACGGCGCGGGCACCCGTCGTCGGATCGGGAACCTGGCCCGCGTGCAACGCGAGCGTGGCGGGATGGTAGGTCGGGGAACTCATGGAGATTAGGGTCGGGGCGGCCCGCCCCCGATATGTCACGAATCGGCCTTCTGTGCCAACTCCAAGAGCCCGCGGACGAGCCTGCAAAGCTCGTCCTTGCCGAAGGGCTTGCCGAGCACGCCATCCACGTGAAGTCCTCTTGCAATGTCGAGGTACATGTCGGCGCTCAACAGGCCTCCGCCCGTCATCGCCACAATCGGCAATTTGGGGTGCGTCTTCCGAAGGCCGCGAATCAGCTCCAGGCCGTCTCGATCGGGCATCAACAGATCGGTCAGCAGCAGATCGAACCTCCGGGAGCCGATGAGCCTTGCCGCCTCGTCGCCGCCGGCCGCGCAAAGGACCTCGCAGCCCGATTCTTCGAGGTGCAGCCGGATCACGTGGCGAACGGCCGGATCGTCATCGACAACGAGAATCGTGTGCACGCGGGGATTGGGGCGATGCCAACTCCGGGAGAGTGATTGTTTTCAGCGGGAAAGCAATCCGAGCCTGCGAGGCTCCCGCCGGTCCGCCAGGATCCCCTCAGCCGCCCAGTCTCACCACAAACTCAAAGAAGCCAAGGATCGCGAGCACGCAGGCCGCGCACAGCAGGAAGCCGGCCGCATCCCTCCGGCTCCACTTCGTCAGCTCCCAGTTTGATTGCGGGAAAAGCTTCAGGTGGTCGAATCGCGACGGGTTCGCGACGCTTTCAGCCACGGCGGCCGCGTCGGCTTCCGGAGTCGGCGCCACGGGAGTCTTCAAGCGGGCGTAGAATCCGGCTGTCCTGCCGGGATCCACGGGGCGGGTCGCCAGGCTGATCGTGAAAAGAAGGACGAGCGGGACAAGCGCATCGACCAGATACCGAACCGCGAGGAGCATTGGCGCGGTGAACCGCGTCACGTCGATCCCAAGAAGCGAGACGGCAAAGATCTCGGTGCTGAAACGACCCAGGCCCTCCCTCGGAGAACCCGGATCGCGCGGATCGATCCGGGCAACGCCCTCCTCGAAGAACACGGGCACCGGCTCGACCGCTTCCCGGCGCACGATGCGCTCCCCTTCCCGCACGGCCCGCCCTTCCCGCACATCGCCCGCGTTCGCGGCCGCTTCGCGGGCAACCGTTCGCGCCGCCGTCATTCGTGTCAGCGATTCCGACCTGCGAAGCGATGGCGTCGCGGTGACGATCCAGGGAATGACCGCGACGAAGAGCACGGTGACAATGACCTGAATCCGAACCGCCGCCTCGGTCAGCCTCCGCCAAAGGAAAATGAGCACGACCGGGGCGCCCCAGGCGACCGTGAGCGCGATCACGAGCTTCATGAGCGCGGTCGCGCTGCGCAGGTAGACAGCCGACGACGCGCCCGCGGCCAGGATCACAAAGACCACGATGCGGGCGACCGCCACGTAGTGCGCCTGCGGCCTCCCATGCACCCGGGGTTCGTACAGGTTTTTCACGACAAGCGACGAAACAACGACCGCGCTCGAACCGGCATACGAAAGCATGCCGCCCAGGACACCGGCGACGGCGATGCCGACGAGGCCCTGCGGAAACAGGGTGTGGGCCAGAAGGCCCCATGCCTGGTCCGGATCCGAAAGTGCCGGAATGAAGAGCGCGGCGCCGAGGAGTCCGCACAGGCACCAGGCAATGGTCATCAGCCTTTTCGCGAGAGTGGCCGCAATAGCTCCAAAGCGGGCCGCCTCCTCGGTGCGCGCCGCTCCGCTGATGTTCATGTTGCCCGAGGAGGCGTTGGTCCCCAGGAACGCTGCGAGCTGAAACGCGAGGATGGAATACCAGGTGTACTCTCCCGCCGCTCCAGACCTGAAGATGTCGAACATTTGCGCAGGCAGCCTGGCGTGCAGTCCATGAAACCCCCCGATCCGCGCCAGTCCGAGGGGAATTGGGCCGAGGGACATAGTCGTGACGAAGAGCACCTGCGCCACACCGATCACGGCCGAGGCCCGCAGGCCGCCAAGCGAAACGAAGACAGCCACAAGCAGCGCCGATGCCGGCAGAAATACGGCGGGCCGGACATAGGAAACGTACGGGCCGATCGCCCCCCTCTCATAAAGCCCGCGAAGCGCAACGTATTCCGCTGTCTCGGCCGGGGCCAGCGATCCGGCCTGCGACAGCCCCCGGAGGCGGCAAAGCTCGCCGTACTCCGCCACCGAGCGCCGCTCGGCGGACGTCAGCGCCGACTCCGGTTTCGCGACAATCGGCTGGAGCGTCTTCAGACCGGCAACATCCGCGAAGGCGATCGCCACGATCGCCGTCAGGATCGCGGTGGCCGAGTACAGGATCGCCAGGAAACGGCCGCCGAACCGGGCCTCGAACAGGTCCGCCATGGTGACGAGCCGTGTCCTGCGGAACCAGACGTTCATGAACCAGTAATACGGCGTCTGAAAGAGCGAGATCAGCCCGAGCCAGCCTCCCCCGGCGCCCTGCACATACACCGAGCTTGTCGTCGCCGTCGCCGTGCTCGGATCGGCCGTATTTCCGAAATTCAGGAAGAACTGGAGCGGCTTGCCCAGCCGCCGCCCGGCCAGAAAGAAATCGCTCTGCCCCGAAACCATCCGCGCCAGAATCCGGCCGGCAACGACAACCCCCGCGATGTAGGTCGCAATGATCGCAAGATCGAGAGGGGCGAGGCCGAACAAGGTTGCGGTGAGCCTAGGGCGGGGCGAACTGGGCTAGGTAGGTGCCCGGCCCGCTTCCCGGGTCATAGCCGACGGCGCGCCGGATCTCCTTACCGGAAGCGTCGGTGACTATCACCGTCGGATATCCCTCGATTGAAAATTTCTCCCTCAAAGCATCGTTCTGCACCTTCAAGGCCTCCGGCAATTGTTTTCCCCTTGGAAAGTCCACGTAGACAAGGACGTAGTCCTTGGCAAACGCCTTGAAATCGGGAGTCGAGAGAACCTCTGCATCAAGCTTCTGGCAGTAAATGCACCAGTCGGAGCCCGTGAAATCGAGCAAGAGCCTCTTTCCGGATTTCGCGGCCGAGGCCTTGGCAGCCTCGAAATCAGTTGTCCAGGCTGCTTCCACGCGAGGTGCCGGCCAGCACAAATCCGCGCTCGCGAAAACAAGCGCGGTCAACGCCGATGCCAGAACGAGCCGGGAAATTCTCATGGACAGGGAGGAGCTGCAGTGTACGCACGCCCGATTGTCCGGCAAATCTAAACGTTCCTCCCTAGGCGAGGAAGGAGTGGTTCTCGGAGCCCTTTCGGAGAGTTCCGTAAACCGCGACGATCATGAGCCGCCGGCAACGACGGTGGCGGGCAAGCCGCCTCGGAGCCCGCGACCCGGCGAGGCTCCCGCCCCGGATGCACGAACGCTCCTCGACGCGGCGAACTCGCGCAGGACCTGCAACCGGACGCGATTGCGGTCGTCGGCCTCGATCTCATCGGGCGAACGCCGGCCCCCTCGCATTTCCATCATGCGTCGCATCTGCTTCAGGGAGAGCTGCTCCAGCTGGCGTATTCGCTCGCGGGTAACCTTGAATTTCCTGCCAACCTCCTCGAGGGTCGTTTCCTCCCTGCCGTCCAGCCCGAAGCGGAGCCGGATGATTTCGGCTTCCCGCCCGCCCAGCGAGCGAACGGCTTCGCCGAGGTCCGATGTGAGGTTCTTCTCGCCCAAGAGGTCCGAGGGGCTCGTCGCGCTGTCGTCGCGCACGATTTCGCCGAGCGTCGAGGAGTCGTCCGTGTCGCCGAGCGGAGCGTCGAGCGAAGTCGGATGGACTGAAACGGACTTGAGATGCGCAAGCTTTTCCAAGGGCATCTGCAACTCGGCAGCCAACTCCTCGTCCGTGGGGTCGCGCCCGAACTTTTCGGCGAGGGTGCGGGCCGTGCGGCGGATCAGGGAAATCTTGGCCACCGCATGCACGGGCAGGCGGATCGTCTTGGACTGGTTCGCCAGGGCCCGCTGCATCGATTGTTTGATCCACCAGGAGGCATAGGTGCTCAGCTTTCCGCCCTTGGATGGATCGTACCTGTCGACCGCCTTGATGAGGCCGATATTGCCCTCGCTGATAAGGTCCAGCAAGGGAAGCCCGAAATCGCGGTAATCGAGGGCAATCTTAACGACGAGTCTCAGATTTGCCTTTATCATCTGCTGCCGGGCCGCGTCGTCGCCCTTGCGTATGAGCCCAGCCAGCTGAACCTCCTGTTCGATCGTCAAAAGAGGGGTCTTCCCAATTTCACTGAGGTAAAGCTGCAGGCTATTGTGATCCGGAGTCTCCCCGCGTTGCGACGCGGGCGCAGGACCATCTGGAAAATGTTGTTTTTCGTTTTTAATCATTATCTTGCAAATTTAATGAGTCCATATCGGGAGAATCACCCGTCCGCGCCATCCCATGCAGTCAGGAGAACCATTGCCGAAATGATGAGTACCGCAGATATCATAGTTGACTGGTTAGTTAGTAACTTATTAAAAAAAAAAGATCCCTCATAATACGCTGTTCAAAATGAGCGGGGCGGAAGATGGCGCCACCGACCTGGCCCTGAGCAGGTCCAGTGCCATGGCTGGCAGATCGTGGACGATCTCCGGATCGTTCATGATCCTTCCCTGACTGATCACCCCCTCAACCAAGGCCACCAGGCTCGCCGTCCTCGTGGACGGGTCGCAGGCCTCGATGGCACCCTGAGCGATTGCATCCCGGATCGCCGTTTCAAAATAGCGCCGTTTCTGACCGCAGATTTCCCTCACCTTGGCGCTCACCCCCTCGTCCTGCGTGCTGATCTCCGATCCTATCGAGCAGACCGGGCATCCCAGCACCTTCCCGAACTTCTGCTTGGATTCGACCTGCCGCTGGTACAAACCCTCGAGATAGCGCGTGATTCTGTCCAGTGGATCGACCGATGGGGAAAAGACGCTGTCGTATTGGGGCTTCCAGCTCTTCTTCCACAGCCGGTCGAGCGTGGCCACTGCCAGGTCGGCCTTTGAGTCGAAAAAGTAGTAAAAGCTTCCTTTCTTCACCCCCGCGCGCTGGCAGATGTCATCGATCGTTACAGCACCGTAACTCTCTTCCCACATAAGGCCGAGAGTCGCCTCCATCAAACGCTCCTTTGCATCGCTTGTTCTGCCCATGCGGACAAATTGTTGACCTTTTGGTCAACTTGCAAGCAAAAACGCCTTTTTGACCGCGGAGCTCTGTCTCGCGCGTCTCTATCGCACGTCGAGCGTTTCCGCCTCGTAACAGAGGCCGAGTGACGGCACTTCGACCGCCTTGCGCTTCCCGTCCTTTCGGATGCGGCCGGCCACCCAGGCCTCGCATCCGGCGGCCGCGGCAGCGGCCACGACGGCTTCGGTCTGGCCGGGCGGCACGTATGCGGCGAAGCCGATGCCCATGTTGAAGGTGGCATAGGCCTCGCGGACGGAAACAGGACCCGCCTCCATGACGAAACGAAAGAGGGGCGGCAGGGGCCTCAGCCGGGTGATCTCATAGACGAACGGCTCCTCCAGGCGCATGAGCTTGCGCCAGCCGTGGCCGGTCACATGCGCAACGTAGTTGAGTTTCACCCCGCGGCGCTGGCACTCGCGGACAAAGCCCACGTAGATGGCCGATGGCGCCAGGAGGGCCTCCCCATACGAAGTCCCGTCGTCGAGCCGAGTCTGGTAGCCCTGCGGCAGGCGGCCGGCCACCTGCCGGCAGAGCGTGAGTCCGTTGGTCTGCACCCCGGAGGAGGCCAGGAAAACGATCGCGTCGCCTTCGGAGATGTCGCCAATGATGCGATGCGACTTGGGGGCGATGCGGCCGATGGCCGAGCCCGCGAGAACGATCGTTTCGGGCAGAATGAGTCCCCGCAGGGTCGGCGTCTCCCCCCCACCCCAAACCGCGCCCGCCGTCCGGCATCCTTCCGCAAAACCCCGGACCAGGTCCCCGGCGCGCCGCTCGTCGGCAAACCAGCCCGAATCCCCCACCGCCGCGTGCATGGCGACAGAAATGGGGAGCGCCCCGCAGGTGACAAGGTCGTTTGCAATGGTGGCCACGGTATCTATGCCGATCTCCCGGTAGAAGCACCGCCCGGTCGCCTTCTCCACCGCGTCCGCCACGAGATTCTTCGTGCCCAGGCCTTCCTCGACATGGGCCAGATAATGGTCGTCCGCCTCGATCAGGTACGCGCTTTCGCCGCGCACCGAGGCCGGCTCGCGGTAGCCGTGCTCCCGCAGTAAGTCCACCGTTCCGCGCGCCGCGCGCTGGCAAGCCCGTTTGAAGGCGTCCAACCGGTCATAGCGCACGCCGGATTCCTCGTAGCTAAGCGACATTTTCAGTATGAACGCCCGTCGGCCTTTTCGAAGTAGTTGACATATGCCTGGTTGACAACACGGTATCCCCCGGGCGTGGGGTACTTTCCCGTGAAATACCAGTCCCCCGTGTGGTTGGGCACCGCGTCGTGCAGGTTCTCGATCGTCTGGAAAATGATCTGGACCGGCCCCTGCCATTCGATCCCCTTCGGCCGGACAAGCTCCGCGATCCTTGCCGAGATCTGCTCCGGCGTGAACGGCTCGTAGATGCGGCGCACGTGGTTGTTGAGGATCGTGCCGACCGGCAGCGCGATCTCCTCCCGGCAGGCCCGATAGACCTCTTCCAGGAGCTCGGCGCGGCCGCTCTCCTTCAGGAGGGCGACAGCCGCCTCAAAGGCGATGAAGTTTCCCAGTTCGGACATGTCGATTCCGTAACAGTCCGGGTAGCGGATCTGCGGGGCCGTGGAGACAATCACGATCTTCTTCGGGTTCAGGCGGGAGAGAATCCGCAGGATCGAGCGGCGAAGCGTCGTTCCCCGGACGATCGAATCGTCGACGCACACCAGGTTGTCCGTCACCTTGACCGAGCCGTACGTGATGTCGTAGACGTGGCTTCCGAGCTGCTTGCGCATGTTCTCCTTGCCGATGAACGTGCGCAGCTTGATGTCCTTGCTGACCACCTTCTCGCCGCGCGGCCAGTTGCGCAGGATCAGCTCGTCCAGGAGGGCCTCCGTGAGGCGGCCCTCACGGCTGGCATCCAGGATCGCGGACTTGACTTCGTCCCGCCTCCGCACTCGCAGGGCGGACATGAGCCCGTAATAGGCGACCTCGGCCGTGTTGGGAATGAAGCTGAACACCGAGTTGCCCCAGTCCCCGTCGATCGCGCGCAGGACCTGGCCGGCCAGATTGCCTCCCAGGGCCTTGCGCTCCCGGTAAATGTCGATGTCGTTGCCCCGGGAAAAATAGATTCGCTCAAAGGAGCACGACGTCCTCGGCAGCGGCGCCGTGAACGGATTGACGGTGATCGTGCCGCGCCGCTTGATGACGACGACGTGCCCCGGGGGCACCTCCCGCACATCCCCCGCGGCCGCATCGAAAACGGTCATCAGCGGCGCGCACTCGGAGGCGAAGGCCGCGACCTCGTCGCTCTGGAAATAATAGCAGGGCCGGATCCCGGAGGGATCGCGCGCGACAAAGGCGTCGCCGTTTCCGATGAGCCCGCACAGGACGTAGCCGCCGTCCCATTTCTGCGAGGCCCGGGTGAGGACGCGCGTCAGGTCCAGGTCCTCGCTGATCCGCTTGGAAAGCTCCTCGCCCGCCAGCTCCCTCTTGCGCAGGAAGCGGTAGATGTCCTCGTGCTCCTCGTCCAGGAAGAAGCCTATTTTCTCGAGGATGGCCTGCGTGTCCGTCGCAAAGATCGGGTGCTGGCCCATCGCGATCAGGCTTTCGTTCAGCTCCCGCGTGTTCGTCAGGTTGAAGTTTCCGCAAAGCGCGAGGTTGCGCGTGGGCCAGGGGCTGCGGCGGAAAAACGGATGGCAGGCGCTGAGATTGTACCCGCCGCTCGTCCCGTAGCGCAGGTGCCCGAGAAGCAGTTCGCCTCCGAAATCGAAATGGTTCTTCACCGTGGCGGCGAATTCCGGATGAATATCTCCGTCGGCGACCTTCTTGTGGTACTGTCCGAGCAGGAGCTTGAAGATCCGGTCCAGCGGATCGCTCTTCACGTTGCGCTCGCGGAACATGAACGGCTCGCCGGCGGGCATGTCGAGCTTCACGCAGGCCGCGCCCGCCCCGTCCTGCCCCCGGTTGTGCTGCTTTTCCATCAGGAGGAAAAGCTTCGTGAAGCCCCAGAGCGGCGTTCCGTACTTCTCCTGAAAGTACGAAAGCGGCTTCAGGAGCCGCACCAGGGCAACGCCGCATTCGTGTGAAATGAATTCGCTCATCGCGGGAGGGTTTCGGTCATTCGAGGCCGGGGCGGGCCATTGCCGATTCAATGCTCGTTTCCCACGCACGGCGCAACTCCGCCACGTTCCAGGCGGCGCGAACCGGGCCCGCGCCGACCTGGAGCATCCGCCCCCGCGTCACCCGGCCGATCACCGACGCCGGGACGCCGGCGGCCGCGGCCGCCCCAAGGACGGCGATTTCGTCCGTCACGGACACGACGATGCGGCCCTGGCTCTCGCCAAAAAGCAGCGCGTCGATCCGGGGGGCGCCGAGGCCGGCCAATTCGAGGGTGGCGCCCAGAAGCGGGGGATCCGCGCCCTCGGAGGCTCCCGGCGCAAAGACCATCTCGGCGACGGCGACCAGAAGGCCTCCCTCGCTCAGGTCGTGGGCCGCCCGGACAAGCCCCCCCGCCCGGATCTGCCCGAGAAGAAATTCGTCCAGGGCCCTTTCAGCCGCCAGATCGACCTGCGGGGCGTCGCCTGTTTTGAGGCCGTGGACCACGCCCAGGTACTGGCTTCCGCCCAATTCGTGCGGCGCCCCGCCGAGCAGGAGGATCTTTTCGCCGGGAGCCCGGAAGAATTGCCGCGTGACCTGCCGTTCATCCTCGATCAGTCCGACGACCGCCACGGTCGGTGTCGGGTCGATCGCCCCCGCCGGCGATTCGTTGTACAGCGAAACGTTGCCGCCGACGACCGGAACGTCGAAAAAGCGGCAGGCCTCGGCAAGGCCGCTCACGCATTCGCGAAGCTGGAAGAAGTTCTCGGGCTTGTACGGATTGCCGAAATTGAGATTGTCGGTCATCGCGAGCGGGGCCGCTCCCGAGCAGGCGAGATTTCGCAGGCATTCGGCCATCGCGATCATCGCCCCCCGCCTTGGATTCAGCGCGCAGAATCGGCCGTTGCAGTCGTTGCTGATCGCTATGAACCTCTCCGCCTCCCCCAGGCGCAGCCGCACGACCGCGGCGTCGCTGCCCGGAAGCACGACCGTGCCGTGCTGGACCATGTGGTCGTACTGGCGGTAGATCCACCGCTTCGATGCGATGGTCGGGTGTCCGAGGAGTTGCGGAAGCGCGGCCCCCACCCCGGTCTCATCGAGGTCGGAAAGCGCGGCGGGGGTCCAGGCCCGCATCACGGCCAGAGAGGGCGGCTCCAGCGCCTCCCGATCATAGAGCGGAGCCTGGTCCGTCAGGACGGATGCGGGTATGTCGGCCACGGGGACGCCGTGGTGCGTTACGACCATCCGGCCCGTGTCCGTGACCGCGCCGACATTCGAGGCGTGCAAATCCCACTTCGCGAAGATCTCCTCGATCTCCCGCTCCCTTCCCCGCTGCACGATGACGAGCATCCGCTCCTGCGATTCGGAGAGCATGATCTCGTACGAATTCATGCCGCTCTCGCGCTGCGGCACGCGGTCGAGCTCGATCTCGATCCCAGCGCCGCCACGGCTTGCGGTCTCGCAGGTCGAGCACGTGAGGCCCGCCGCACCCATGTCCTGGATGCCAACGACCAGCCCCGGGACGGCCATCATCTCAAGGCACGCCTCGATGAGGAGCTTCTCCATGAAGGGGTCGCCCTTCTGCACGGCCGGCCGGTCGGCGGCGCTTGCCTCGCTCAGTTCCCGGGACGCGAATGACGCGCCGCCGAGCCCGTCCCGGCCCGTGGCCGCACCCACATAGTAGACCGGGTTGCCGACGCCGGTGGCCTTCCCGCGCCGGATCTGATCGTGGCGCAAGACTCCGAGGCACAGCGCGTTGACCAGTGGGTTTCCCTCGTAGCTCGGGTCGAAATAGACGTCGCCGCCAACCGTCGGGACGCCCACGCAGTTCCCGTAGTGCGCGATGCCGGCCACAACACCGCGCAAAAGCCGCCTCGTCACGGGAGACCCCAGATTTCCGAAGCGCAGCGAATTGGTGAGCAGCACGGGCCGCGCTCCCATCGTGAAGATGTCGCGGATGATTCCGCCAACCCCGGTTGCCGCGCCCTCGAAGGGCTCAACCGCGCTCGGGTGGTTGTGCGACTCGATCTTGAAAGCCACCGCCCAGCCCCCGCCCAAGTCGATGATCCCGGCATTTTCCTCGCCTGCCTTGACGAGCACCCGTCCAAAGTCCTTCGTCGCCCGCATCTTCTCCGTCGGGAAGCCCTTGAGCAGCCTCCGGCTGTTCTTGTACGAGCAGTGCTCCGACCACATCACCGAGAAAATGCCGAGTTCGGTGAGCGTCGGATCGCGCCCCAGGCTGCGCCGGATGCGCTCGTACTCATCCGGGAGGAGCCCGTGCTTTTGCACCAGCTCGCCCGTCACCGCGCGATTGAGAATCGGATCGGGGTTCGGCGGAAGAGGGGCGGAAACCTTCGGTTTCGTGTCGCTGGGCTCAGGGTGCGAATCGGCCGTCGGCATGGTCGGGCTGGAGACTATCCGGAAATCGCGACCGGCATCATTGGAGCGTCAGGTTTCGCGGAGAACGCGGGAAACCGTGCGGCCAGGACGGCCCTCGCGACCGCCAATCCGTCCCGGCTCGGGTGAAACCGCTCGAAGGCCCGCTCGGGATGCGGCATCATGCCGAATACATTGCCCGGCTCGTTGCGGATACCTGCAATCCCGGCGATCGAGCCGTTGGGGTTCCGGACGTATCGGAACAAAATCTGACGATTTGCCTCAAGCCGCGCCAAGCCCGCGCTGTCGATCCGGTAATTGCCCTCCCCATGCGCGATCGGCACCCGGATCGTCGCTCCAAGGACGCCGGTGCGGAAAGAGTCCGTGCTGTCCTCCACCCGCAATTCACAGGTGAAGCAGCGGAACTCAAGCGAGGCGTTGCGGATCAGCGCGCCCGGCAGGAGCCCCGCCTCGCAGAGGATCTGGAAGCCGTTGCAGATGCCGAACACAAGGCCTCCGCGGGCGGCGAACTCCCGCACGGCGCCCATGACGGGCGAGAACCGCGCGATCGCGCCGCAGCGCAGGTAGTCGCCATAGGAAAAGCCGCCAGGGACAACGACCAGGTCCGCCTCACCCAAGGCCCTGTCCTTGTGCCAGACATAGCGCGTCGGAAGGCGAAGGCCGCTCGCAAAGATATGAAAGGCGTCCTGATCGCAATTCGATCCGGGAAATTGCAGGACCACAATGTTCATCGGGACGCGATTTCGTAGCGAAAATCCTCGATGATGGGGTTGCTCAGCAGGTCCCGGCACACCTGGTCCAAACGGATGCGGAACTCGGGCGTGTCCTCCGCCTCCACCTCAAGCTCGATCAGCTTGCCGATCCTCGTGCTCTTCAGCCGGGAGAATCCCAGGCTCTCCAGGGCGTGGCCCACCGCCGTTCCCTGCGGGTCCAGAACGTTTTTCTTTGGCGTGACAAAGACATTGATTTTCACGGGGGCTTAAAGCCAGACCATGACGCCTTGAATCCCAAAACGGTCAAGGGGTTTCTTGAGCGGCTGGCCCCGGTTGCCTCCTAAGCCGAAAAAACTCCTGGATAAGCTCCCGGCAGGCGTCCTCGAGAACCCCTCCGGCCGCAATCTCCAGATGATGGTTCGCCTGGGGCAGGAGGTTGAGGTTGGTCGCCCCGCCGAGGCACCCCATCTTCGGATCCGGGACGGCATAGCAGACTCGCTTCACCCGGGACATCAGGAGCGCGCCCGAACACATGGGGCAGGGCTCCTTTGTCACGAAGATGGTGGCACCGTCGAGGCGCCAATCGCCGACCTTGCCGGCCGCCTGTGTGAGCGCGAGCATCTCCGCGTGCGCGGTGGGATCTTTCGCACCCTCCACCCGGTTGTGGGCCGCCGCGACGATTTCTCCACCCATCTCGATCACCGCACCTATGGGAACCTCGTCTTCACGCCAGGCGTCGATCGCCTGGTTGTAGGCCATGCTCATGAAGAATTCGTCGTCGCGGACGAGCTGCGAGGGAAACCGTTTGTCGAAAGGGGGCGTCACGTGCGGGATGGATTGGAAGGGGGGGCCGGTCTGCCCCCGGCCCGCAACCTAAAGCCTTGACTTAGGGGCCCATTTCCCGCCTTACAAGTGGCTTTTCACGCCTTCCCGCATTTGCATGATGGCCCCTCAACATCCCGCGATCGCGTCCCGCGTTTCCGCTGATCATGGCTGACGGCAACGCGATCGAGGTGGAGGGCAAGGTGGTGGCTGTGCTTCCCGGCACGATGTTCAAGGTGCAGCTTTCGAACAAGCACGTCGTTCTGGCGCACATTTCGGGCAAGCTCAGGAAGAACTTCATCAAGATCGCGGCGGGCGACACGGTGAAGATGGAGATGAGCCCGTACGACTTGGAAAAGGCGCGGATCACCTTCCGGATGAAGGAAACCAATCCGGGCCGGCCCCCTCCCCAGCGCCGGCGGTACTAGCCGGACGAAGGGGTGCGCCGGGCACCGGCAACCCCGATTGCGGCGCCATGACGCGTGGCGGGACCGCAAAGCCGGCGAAGGCATGTTTGGGTTGGCACCGGCGTTGAAAAACGGGTACTTCCGTTTCCATGGCCCGCCGCCCCAGGATGGATCGCTTGGCCGCCAGCAAGGCGCCGGCGGCTTTTGCAAACGACACCGACGCGCTCATTGCGTTTCTCGACCTGGAACGCGGCCTTGCGCGAAACAGCCGCGAGAGCTACCAGCGCGACCTGGATCAGGCGGCCGCATTTCTCGCCGGCAAGGGCGCGGCGGACTGGAGAACGGTCACGGCCGGGCAGGCCGGAGAGTGGCTCCGTTCCCTGAGCCGCAGGGGCCTGGCCCCCGCCAGCCTCGCCCGCAAGCTCTCGGCCCTCCGCGTCCTCGCCCGTTTCCTCGTGCACGAAAACCGCAGAAACGATGATTTCACGGCCCTCCTTGCCGGCCCGAAGCTCTCGCGGCGCCTGCCCGACACGCTTTCGCCCGCGGAAATGGAGCGCCTGCTCCGGGCACCCGCCGGCGGCGGTCCGCCGGCCCTTCGGGATCGCGCGCTTCTCGAACTGTTCTATTCGAGCGGCCTCCGGGTTTCGGAACTCGCCGGCCTCACCCTGCAGCAGCTCGATTTGCAGCAGGGATTCCTGCGTGTTTTCGGCAAGGGCTCGAAGGAGCGGATCGTGCCGGTCGGAGGGCGGGCGTGCGAGGCGCTCTCGGCCTACGTGGAATCCGGCCGGCCTCATTTTGTGAAGCCGCGCACCGGCAGCGAACTGTTCCTGAGCAGCCGCGGCGCCGCGCTGTCCCGGGGTCGGCTTTGGATGATTGTCAAGGCCTGCGCGCGCCGGGCGGGCATTGCCAAGTCCGTCAAGCCCCACCTCCTCAGGCATTCGTTCGCCACCCACCTGCTGAGCGGCGGCGCCGATCTCCGCTCGATCCAGGAGATGCTCGGCCACGCAAGCATCTCGACGACCCAGATCTACACGGCCGTGGAGCCGCAGCGCCTCCTCGACCAGCACGCCCGCTTCCATCCGCGGAACAAGTGATTCCTCGCAGGCAGTGTCCTAAATGGAAACCGCCAGGACTCCGGGTCAGTTGACGTCCGCGCACTCCGGTGCTTGCTTTGCCGAGGTTAACACAAACTCGAATCATTTCATCATGGCCTACGAACTCCCGAAGCTGCCCTACGCCACCAACGCCCTGGAACCCCACATCGATGCCCGCACGATGGAGATCCATCACACGAAGCACCACCAGGCCTACATCACCAACGCCAACAATTTTCTGAAGGATCAGCCGGCTCTCGCCGCCCTTTCGGTGAACGCCCTGATCTCCGACCTCTCCAAGGTCCCGGAGGCGATCCGCACCGGCCTGCGCAACAACGCGGGCGGACACAGCAATCATTCCTTCTTCTGGCTGGTCCTTGGCCCCGGCAAGGGCGGCCTCCCCAAGGGCAGGCTGGCCTCGGCGATCGCGGAGTCCTTCGGTTCCTTCGACAAGCTGAAGGAGGACTTCGGCAAGGCGGCCGCAACGCGTTTCGGATCCGGCTGGGCCTGGCTTGCCGTCACCGCCGACAAGAAGCTAGCCGTCGGCTCGACGGCGAACCAAGACAGCCCCCTCATGGGCAAGGCCGTCGCCGGCTTCGAGGGCAGGCCCGTCATCGGGCTGGATGTCTGGGAGCACGCCTACTACCTCCACTATCAGAACCGGCGCCCCGATTACATCGCGGCGTGGTGGAATGTCGTGAACTGGGACGCGGCCGAGGCGAACTACCTGGCGGCCCTGGCCTGACGCCCGGTCAGCGCGCCCAGACGTTGGCCTGGAGGGCGGACCCGAAACTCGCCGGGCTGACCGGCGTGCTCTTCTGCGTATCCGTGTCAAGGATGCAAATCCGGGTGGTCACGGAGTTCCGCGCCGTGTAGACGACGTGGCGGCCGTCCGGGAGCCACGAGGGCTCCACGCCGTCGAAGGACGCCTTTGAGGCCTGGTCGGCCGTCCCCTTCGAGAAGGAATACACGCCTATCTGGAAGCGACCGCCCGCGCCGAACGTGAACGCGATCCTGTCCGGATCGGCGCGACTCCAATCCGGCTCGGAGCAATAGTTGCTGAAGCCGCCCGCGATTCGCTGCATCCCGCCCCCGCCCGCCGACATGAGATAGAGCTGGGGGCCGGGCTCCTGGGCGAACACGAGCCGCGCGCCGTCCGGCGACCAGCAGGGCGAGGCCTTGACCGTGTCCGCATGGGTCCAGCGGGCGGGGTTATGGCCCAGCGCGTCGCTCACCCATATCTCCGGGGAGCCGCTTCCCGTCAGAACCATCGCGACCCTCCGGCCGTCGGGGCTGTACCGCGCGCTGATGTTCGTCCCCTTGTAGCTCGCGAACGCCCTGCGCTGGTTCGTCGTCAGGTCGATGACATAGATATCCGGGGCCCCGTGGACATAGCTCGTGTAGATGACCTTGGTCCCGTCCGGAGACCAGCGCGGCATGAGGGCGTCCGCCCGGTCGCCCGTGATGCGGCGCACCTCGCCGAAGAACAAATCGCCCTCATAGACCTCCGAATATCCGGTGGCCCTGCCGATGAATAAGATCCGAGATGCGAAATAGCCCTTGAGCCCCAGCCCGTTCGTCTGTTCGACGGCAAAGTCGGCGGCGCGCAGGAGCGCGTTGCGATCGCTCGTTCCCGGGACCATCTCGGCCGCGACGGGCTCGCCGTTCCTCTTCGTGACATCGACCCTCACCTCGCGGGGCCCGGCAAGCGTGAAGCGGATGTCGTAGGCGTACCCGCTCGCGAGCACCCGGTAGCGGCCGTGGGACTGGAAGGCCTGCAGCGCGAGCGCGTTCAACTGGGGGACATCCGCAGAGACCCGGACCGGTATCGTCTTGCTCACGGTGACGATGTCGACCGAGCCCAGGTCGCGCTGGGCATACGAGGGCGCGGCGGCGCAAATGAGGAGAAGGAGAAGGAACGTCGGTTTTTGCATGTACTATGGCCTCATTTCTATTTGCGCGTCGCCTTTGCATAACAACTCTTATTTGTTGAAGACTGCATTTTCCCAAACGTGACCGCCGACGAAATCAAGGAACTCCTGAAACAGGTGAAGTATCCCGGCTTCAGCCGGGACATCGTCTCTTTCGGGCTCGTGCGCTCGGCCTCCTTCTCCGGAGGCACCGCGCGCGTGGACCTCATCCTGACGACAAACGACCCCAAGGTGCCCCTGCAGATACGCGCCGACGTGGACAAGTGCCTGCGCGCGGCCCCGGGCGTCACGGAAACCGAGATCACCCTCGCCGTGCAGCCCGTTCGCGGAAAGACCGGCGGCGGGAACCCCTCCGAGACGAGCGGCGCGCCGAAGGAAATCCAATATGCGGTGGCGATCGGTTCGGGAAAGGGGGGTGTTGGCAAGAGCACGTTCGCCGTGAATCTGGCCTGTGCGCTCGCCCGGAGCCTTTCGGCCCGCGGGCGGCCCGGACGGGTGGGCCTGCTCGATTGCGATATCTACGGACCGAGCCTTCCCCTCATGATGGGTCTGCATGGCCGGCCCGAAATCGAGGGCGACGGCCCGAATGCGCTCCTGGTGCCGATGGAACGGCATGGGGTCAAGGTGATGAGCATGGGATTCCTGGTCGATGACGACACGCCGGTCGTCTGGCGGGGCCCCATGATCATGAAGACGATCCAACAGTTCGTGCAAAACGTGAAATGGGGCGGGCTCGACATCCTGCTCGTCGACCTGCCGCCCGGGACGGGCGATGCTCAATTGTCCCTTGTCCAGACACTTCCGCTCGACGGCGCCGTGATCGTGACGACTCCCCAGCCGGCGGCGGCCAATGTCGCGCGCAAGGGCGGGCTCATGTTTCAGAAGGTGAACGTCCCCATTCTCGGCGTCGCGGAGAACATGAGCCATTTCATCGATTCGGCAGGGAAGAAACACGCGTTGTTCGGCGAGGGCGGGGGCCTGCTCACCGCAGAACGGCTGGGCACGACCCTGCTCGGCAAGGTCCCGCTGCTCACCGAGATCCGCGAGAGCGGAGACCGGGGCGAACCCGTTGTGGTGGACGAGCCGCAGGGCGCGGCTGCGGCGGCCTTCCAATCGATTGCCGAGGCGCTCATGTCCCGCCTGGAGAAGCCAGCCGGGACGCAGATGTAACAATTTGGCAAATTTGCCGGCATTGACAGCCGCGGGGCCGGTCCCTCTCATTTTCATTCACCTACCGCCGCATGACACCGACTCCCCAAGAGCCCGACCTTTCGTCGCGTGAGTTTGTGAAGCAGTCCAGCCTCTACCAGGAATTTCTTGCGGAGAGGGAGGAGATCCTAAAGCACAAGTGGCTGGAATCCGAGCGTCTCGGCTATGACATCGGTTTTGAGCGGGCGCTTCTGGACTGGATCCGGAAACACAGGGAAGGCTGGAGGGCCGCCCGCCGCCAGCAGCTCGCCGTCCACCAGGCCGGAAGTTCTCCGGCGGGAAGACAGGCATCGCAAACCATCGGCGACGCCAAGCACGCCTGAAGTTACTTGATCTCCTTGTGCAGCGTGTGGCGCCTGAGATAGGGGTTGTACTTCTTCTTCTCGATGCGCTCGGTCACGGTCTTCTTGTTGCGAGTCGTGAGGTAACGGGAGACGGGTTTGCCCAACTTCTTGGCTTCGGTGCACTCCAGGGTGACAAGTTCTTGCATGGGTAAAATGGGTTAAGGGCCCAACGAAATCAGAGCCCGGCCCGCCTGCAACCCCAATCCATCGCCCTCCAGGCTGGATGAAGATGCCGATTCCGCCGGACGTCGGTCATTGGCCCCGAATCGGGCGCCTGCCTTCGACGGCGGCTGGGTGGCTGTCCCCAATCCGATTTCGCTGCAACCTGCTCCTCTTGGCTCGCATTTTCTTGATGATTGGCAATAACTTAAGAGAATATCACGCATTTGGCATGCAGCGAACACGTCGCGCCATATCCGCCCGGACGATGCCGATTGCCCGGCCCCGGGCGATCGGGACCGCGAACCGGAGCGCCCGTCCCCCCTACCGCCGCTTCTCCGTCAACGGCACCATCACCCCGCGGCGGAACAGGGTGACCTGTCCTGTGCTTGAGGATACGGCGACCGAGATGCAGTTGGCGGCGACGCTGATCGCCGCCGCCGCGGCGTGGCGGCTGCCGAGCCCGCTCGGCAGGTTGTGATCGCTGTCGGTCGCCTGGACCAGGCTCCCGGCCGATTCGACGACGCCGTCGCCCCGGATGATGAACGCCCCGTCGATCGACGAGAACTCCTTCACCGTTTCATCCATGAACGGATTCAGGATGTTCCGGTCCTCCTCCTTGTAGCCGAAGAACGGATTGAGGACGAGCGGCTTGGTCAGTTCCGACACCTTGGCCGTGTCGCCGACGACAAACAGGCACCCGACCGGGCGCCCCTCCCGTCCCTCGACGGCCAGTTCCGTCGCCACCGCCACGACCCGCTCGAACACCTCCGGCTTCACGTCCGCCGGCAGCAGGTCCGACGTCGGGCCCGTGAGCAGGGTCTGGAACTCCCGCTCAATATCCACGACCACAAGCGTGTCGAACTGATTGCTGCCGGTCATCCCGCCGATGCAGCAGATCCTGTCCGTGAAGGCGATCACGCCCCTCGTCAGGGCGACCAGGATGGCGCTTCGCAGCTGCGCCAGCCGCTGGCTCGAGAACGAACGCACCTGGATCGCCTCGGCGAACTCCTTTTCGCCCTCGATCGCCTCGATCGGAGTCCGGGTGACGAGGATTGTCTTCAGTTTCGAGCGGACGGCCCCGTGCTCGATTCCGCCGATGAAGGTGTCGCCAAAGACCATGATCGCCCCGCAGCCGGCGCCGCGCGCCACGAATTCGGCTTCGCGAAACATCAGCCGGTTGATGCGATTCTGCTGCACCTGCACCGGCCGCAGCCCGCCAAATCCGCCGACCAGCCGCTCGTAGAGGGCGTCCAGATCCGGGGCATTGACCAGGCTGTCGACCAGCTCGGGCTCCCTCACCTGCCGCGCGATGGCCGCAAGCACCTGCAGGTAGTCCCGCGCCTTGTCCCCGGCAATCAGCATCACGATCAGCCGGACGGGCTCGTCGGCGATCGAACCGTCGTGGCGGACGCCCGCCCGGCTGCGTCCCACCGCAAGCACGTACCGCCGGGACATCTTCACCCGCACGTGCGGCAGCGCGACGCCCAGGCCGAGATAGGTGGTCATCGTGCTCTCCCGCGCCAGCAGCCCCTTGAGAAGGGCCTCGCGCTTCAGGTCGGGAAACCTGGCGACGGCGACGGCGACGAGTTCGTCGAGAGAACCCTCCAGATCGACGCTGCGCAAGTCGATGACCCTGCTTCGGGCGATGACCTTATCGAGCCGCATTGAAGATCATTCCGCCGCGCGGAAAAGCCCCTCCTGTGCCAGGCCGGGAGTCCGCCCGGTCACCTTTCCCATTCGAGCGCGCCCTTCTTGATTTCATAAAGCAATCCCAGAACCAGCACGCCGATGAAGAACAGAACGGGGCATAAGATGGAGATGTGATGGGCGAGGAAATCACGGTACACGAAGGTCAACGGGATGAGGATCACAACCTCGAGATCGAAAAGCATGAACAGGAGCGCCGTGACGAAAAATTTAACCGAAAAACGCGTACGCTCGATTCCTCCTCCGGCGATGCCGCACTCGTACGCGCTGTCCTTGATCGTGGTCCGCAGCGCGCGCTGCCCGAGCAGGCTGCTCGCCGCGACGACTCCCCCGGCGATGATCGCGGCCAGCACGGCCTGGATGAGGAAGGGCAGATAAGCGGCGCTCGTCATTCAGCTAACAAAAAGGGTGCAGGGCGCCTCCGAGACAAGCGGTAATTTCGCGGAATCGGCGGATGGATCTCAATCAGCGACCGGGATCAGCCTCGCATTCTGCGTCCGCGTGGAGCCGACCCCCAGGGTTTCGGCAAACTCCAGGGTTCGGATGTCATCGGAAATCGCCTCAAAGCCGTCCCTGCGCCGCCAGCGGTTCATTCTCTCGCGCATCAGGGCGTCCATCATCACCGGGTCGGAGCTCAGCCATACGTACGGCTCGGACGCCGTGTACAGCGAATTGAAGTACGGGCCGCCGATGTATTGGTACGCCTCCAGGCTCGCGATCGTGAAGAGCCACGTCTGCCGCAATTCCGGGATCGCGCTCATCTCGGCGACGGCAGCGGGGGCGTTCGCCGGCGAGCGGAAGAAGCGCGCCGTGTTCGAGGCGTTCCAAAGGGTCGCATTGACCAGGGCCCCGTTCACGCCGAGGACCATGTGGTCGGTGTAGACGGGAAGGTTGATCCAGAAGTCCGCGTCGAGGAAGAGCGGCGTCGCGAGGAAGCTCTTGCGGTCCTCGTCGGTCGTGGAAGTGTTGGAATAGTCGCGCGTCTGCTGCTGGGCAACAATCGGATCAAACCTCTCGGGCAGCGGACTGTCGTAAAACCAGACCGGGTCGTAGTACCGTCCCGACTCAAGGACATAAACCGGATTGCCCTCGAAAGGCGTCTTGCCCGTGACGAGCGAGGGAAGGTAGCCCGTCATGCGCAAACGGAGCTGGTTCAGGCCCACCAGGAAGATGTTCCTGTTTTCATAGCCGCGGCGCTCAAGCGCGACGATGACCGACTGCACGAGCGGGATCGGCGTGGCCAGCCCCGGGCCCGAGTCGGAATAGATCTTGAGCCCCACCCGTTTCTTGCTCCCCGGCACCAGCTTGTGCCCGGTCGAACGCTCGTAGCTTGAAATCAGCGCCTCGACGGCGCGGTCGTAGTTGTTCCTGTCGAAGTCCGACAGCCGGACCTGCCACACTGGCTCCTTCGGCGCTTGCGGCCGGGTGGGCGCCATAGGGGCGTCGCCCTGGCAGAAGGACGGTCCGGCGGCGGCCAGGACGGCCCCGAGAAGGAACAGGCGTGGGAGACGGATCATAACATAGGTATGTCGCCCGGGACCGGGCAATGTTTCATCGCGCAAGCGTCAAACTTGACAGTACCTCCAACCGGTTGAAAGTGCATTCTTCGTCTGTCAGGGCGCACCATGCCAGTCATCAAACCCACATGCCTCCGCGACTTGAAGTTGCGCATCAATATCGCGGACGTTGTCTCGCGCACGGTGACCCTGCGCCGGTCAGGCAGCCGCCTGAAGGGCCTCTGTCCATTCCACAACGAAAAGACCCCGTCGTTCCACGTGAACCCGGAAAGGGGCTCCTTCAAGTGCTTCGGATGCGGAAAGGCCGGCGACATCATCGAGTTCGTCCGCGAGACGGAGCAGCTCGGCTTCACGGAGGCCGTTGAAGCCCTGGGCCAGCGCTTCGGCATAGTGATCGAGTATGAGGAGGGGTCGGGTCCGACGCGCGAGGAACGTTCGCTCCGGCAGGAACTGTACGACCTGCACGAGCAGGCGGCCGATTTCTACCACGAGGTTTTCAAGGGCGGAGAGCCGGCCGGGGAGTACATGCGTGAGTATTGGGCGGGGAAGCGCCGGTTTCCGCCGGAGCTGGCGGTTGAGTTCAAGGTCGGGGCGGCTCCCGCCGAAGACGGCGGGCTGGCCGCACGCCTTTGGAGACGCAAGTACTCCGAGGAGTCGCTGCGGCAGTGCGGCCTGTTTTTCGTGCGCGAAGGGGCGCTCTTCGCCCCCGGGGCCCTGCGCCCCAGGTTCCGCGGCCGGCTGATGATTCCGATCCGCGACTATCAGGGCCGGGTCGTCGCCTTCACCGCGCGCCAGACCGACCTCACTCCGCAGGACGACCCTGCGCGCGAGGCAAAATACGTCAATTCGCCGGAGACTCCCATTTTCACGAAGGGCCAGCTCCTCTTCAACCTCGACCGCGCGCGCACCGCCGTCGGCGAGGGCCGGCCGTTCCTCATGGTCGAGGGCCAGCTCGACGCCATGCGCTGCTGGCAGGTCGGCGTGAAGACCGCCGTGGCGCCCCAGGGCACGGCGATCACGGAAGGCCAGCTCTCCCTCATCCGCCGCTACCACCCGGAAATCGAGTGCCTCTTCGACAGCGACGGCGCCGGCCAGAAGGCCGCGCTGCGGCTCCTGCCGATGGCCTTGAAATCCGGGATCGAGGTGCGGTTCCTGTCGCTTGCGGGCGCTGGGAAGATCGATCCCGACCTGCTCTTCCTGGAGCGGGGCGCCGCCGCCTACGAGGAGCTCCGCAAGGGTGCGATGAGCGCGATGGGCTTCGCCTGCCGGGCCCTCCTGCCGGGCCCGGGCGACGTGTCGCCCGAACAGAAAAGCCGGGCCGCGAACGCGGTTCTCGAGATCATCCTGGCGGCCGAAAGCGAGGTCGCCCGTTCGGGATACCTGGCGGAAGCCGCCGTCCATCTGCAGCTGCCGCCGGCGGCCCTCAGCAGGGACTTTGAAAGGCTGCTCAGGCGCGGCGAACGGCAGGCGCGGCGAACCGGGGAACCCGCGGGGGTTCAGACCGGCCTTTTGGGCCGGTCTGCCACGCCCGAGGCGGACCTGCTTCTCGTTTGCCTGCACTGCGAGACGCTGGGCAAGCCCCTGAGCGCGGCGTTCCCCCACGAGTGGATCGACACCCGCCACACGGCCGGCCTGCTCCTCGACCGCTTCCTGGCCGAATTCGAGCACGGCTGCTGGCCGGGCCGCGACCACCTTGAGGAACTGCTGGAGACTCCGGACGAGAAGGCCCTCGTCGCATCGCTCCTGTTCGACCCGCCCACGTTTGACGATCCCTCCAAGGTGGCCCGCGAGGGGCTCATGCAGATGCGCGCGCGCTCTCTCGAGCCGCGCCTGCGCCAGATTGAACTTGCATTAGCCAGGACCCCGGCTGACAGTAAGAATGACGCAATTTCTCTGCTGAAGGAGAGCCTTGAACTGCAACGCCAGCTGCGCCAGCCGGTCGCTCTGAACGTTGCAGGGTGAGGCCTTTTGTCATTTTCGCCCATCGTTTCCCAGCACCCACCACATGCCGCGCAAGCCCAAGCCATCCACCGATCAGTCCGAGGCCGTAGAAGAGGTCCTCGCCAGCCCGCCGGCCCCGGCGTCTCCCGAGCCGGGGGAATTGCCCGAGGGCGCGGAGGCGGCCGCACCGGGCGGCATAAACGAGAAGATCCGGCAGCTCATCCGGCTGTCCAAGGAGCAGGGATACCTGACCTTCGACGACATCAACGAAGCCCTCCCCGAATCGGTCGAGAACCAGGAGGAGATCGACAACGTCCTTTCGATCCTGCAGAACCTCGAGATCGAGATCCTCGAGCCCGACCAGGTCGAGGACTACAAGCAGCGCCAGGAGGAGGCCGAGGAGGAGGAGTCTCGCACGTCGCAAAACGACATACTCGACGACCCGGTCCGGATGTACCTGAAGCAGATGGGCCAGGTGCCGCTGCTCACGCGGGAGCAGGAGGTCGAGATCTCTAAGCGGATCGAGAACGCCGAGCTCAAGGCCCAGGAGGCGCTCTTCCATGCGTCGATCATCGGCGGATACATCGCGAACCTGGGGTCCAGGCTGCTCAGCCGCGACGAGCGGTTCGACCGTGTCGTGATCGACAAGAAGATCGAGAGCCGCGACGCCTATTTCAAGGCGCTGCCGAAGCTTGTCGAGACGACGCAGCGCGCCGAGCAGTCGGTCGCCGAGGCGTGGACGGAGCTCTCCCGGGCGCGCACCGACCCCGACAGGAAGAGGGTGCAGGCGAAGTTCAGGAAGCGCGAGTCGGCCCTGCGCGCGAACTTCCCGAAGTTCTACTTCAAGCTCAAGGTCTATGAGGAATACCTCGACCAGCTCTGGGAGACCCTAGAGGAGATCGACTTTCTGCAGGCCCAGCTCGAGCGGGTTAAGCTTCCGAAGACGAGGAAGGACGCCTCGATCGACACGCGCGAGGTCAATGCGAAGCTGCGCAAGATCGAGCTCGGCCAGCGGGTGGCGCCGGCCGCCCTCCTCGACATCGTCCGCCAGTCCCAGGTCCACATCCGCGAGGCCCACCGGGCGAAGACCGAGATGGTCGAGGCGAATCTGCGCCTCGTGATCTCGATCGCCAAGAAATACACGAACCGCGGCCTCTCCTTCCTCGACCTGATCCAGGAGGGCAACATGGGCCTCATGAAGGCCGTTGAAAAGTTTGAGTACCGCCGCGGGTACAAGTTCTCCACGTACGCGACCTGGTGGATACGCCAGGCCATCACCCGCTCGATCGCCGACCAGGCCCGCACGATCCGGATCCCGGTCCACATGATCGAGACCCTGAACAAGGTGATGCAGGTGCAGAAGCAGCTGCTCCAGGAGTACGGCCACGAGCCCACGCCCGAGGAGGTGGCCGACGAGATGAACCTGCCCGTCGAGCGCGTGCAGCAGATCATGAAGATGGCGCAGCAGCCCATCTCCCTCCAATCGCCCGTCGGCGACGGCGACGACACGAATTTCGGCGATTTCATCGAGGACAAGTCGGCGGAGAACCCGTACGACATGACCGCCTACTCCCTGCTCCGGGAGAAGATTATCGACGTGCTGGATACGCTCACCGAGCGCGAGCGCCGCGTCCTGTCCCTGCGCTTCGGCCTGATCGACGGATACAGCCGGACCCTCGAGGAGGTCGGAAAGCAGTTCAAGGTGACCCGCGAGCGCATCCGCCAGATCGAGGCGAAGGCCCTGCGCAAGATGCGCCACCCGACCCGGATCCGGCAGCTCCACGGCTTCTTCGACGCCGAGCAGATCGACAATGCGCAGAACCTGATGAAGGTCGCCGCCACCACCCGCACGCACGGGCACGGCCACTACCACCTGGATCCCGCGCATCCCCTCTCCGGCTTGAAGTCCCCGCAGGACGAGCCGTTGTGACGGGCCCGCAAGGGACGGCCTCCGGGAAGGCTTTTACCTTTACACAGCGCCCATTCGGGATAGCTTTGGCGCATGGCTACGACCAGCGTCTTTTTGGCGGGAATCCTCGGTGGTCAGGAACTGTGGTTGATCCTGATCATCGTCCTCGTTCTGTTCGGTGGATCCAAGCTTCCGTCGCTGGCCCGTGGGCTGGGCGAATCGATCAAGGAATTCAAGAAGGCCCAGCGCGAGGACGAGCCCAAGCCCGCCGAACCGAAGACGGAACCGAAGAAGACCGAGCCGGCAAACACGCCCGGTTCGAACTGACGCTTTTCCCGACGCCTCCCCGGCGGCGGCGCTGCCAGCGTATTTAACGCGTTGACAGTGTGGGCGCCTGACGATTTGTTGCCGGGGGCGGGGATGCCCGCAGCCCCCCCCTCCCCCAGCGTCCCGCATATGGCCAATCTCTTCGGTTATTTCTCGAACGACATAGGTATCGACCTGGGCACCGCCAACACGCTCGTCTACGTCAAGGACAAGGGCATCGTCCTGCGGGAACCGTCCGTGGTCGCCCTCGACACAACCACCCGCAAGGTGCGCGCCGTGGGCGTCGAGGCGAAGCGGATGCTTGGGCGCACCCCGGGAAACATCACCGCGATCCGTCCCATGAAGGACGGCGTGATTGCCGATTTCGACGTCACGGAGGCCATGCTCCGGTACTTCATCCAGAAGGCCAGCCAGAGCTTCCGGGCGCCGCCGCGCGTCGTGATCGCGATCCCCTCCGGCATCACGGCCGTCGAGAAGCGCGCCGTCATGGATTCGGCGACGCACGCCGGGGCGCGAAAGGTGATCACGATTCCCGAGCCCATGGCCGCCGCGATCGGCGTCGGCCTGCCGATCGACGAGCCCGCCGCCAACATGATCGTGGACATCGGCGGGGGCACGACCGAGATCGCCGTCATATCGCTGAACGGAATCGTATTCTCCAAATCGATTCGCGTCGCCGGCGACGAGCTCGACGCCGCCATCATCAATTACATGAAGCGGGCCTACAATCTCCTGGTCGGCGAACGCACCGCCGAGGAGATCAAGATCACCGTGGGCTCGGCCTACCCCCTGGACGAGGAGCTGACGATGGAGGTCAAGGGCCGCGATTCGGTCGCCGGGCTTCCCAAGACGATCCACATCACCTCGCAGGAGATCCGCGAGGCGCTCGCCGACACGGTTGCGTCGATCGTCGACGCCGTCCGCACGACGCTCGAGCGGTGCCCGCCCGAATTGTCCGCGGACCTGGTCGACCGGGGTTTCGTGATGGCCGGCGGCGGCTCGCTGCTCCGCGGGATCGACCGCCTCCTCAGCGAAAAGACGGGGCTTCCCGTCACCGTGGCCGACGATCCCCTCTCCGCCGTCGCCAACGGGACCGGCGCCGTTTTGAACGACTTGTCCTGGCTCATGGACAACGTCTAGTTTTTGCCGCCGGGCGGCGCGTTGTGTTGCTCCCGAAGGGAGTCGGATTCAACCTGCCTCAGCCTTGCAAAAACGCTTCGATCAAGCCCGCCCCTTTTTCACCCTCGGCGCCGTCGCGGCCGCGTGGCTCGTGCTGCCCGTCGCCGGGAAGGCCTTCCTTCGGGCAAGCTTCTTCGAGTTCACGGCGCCCGCGGCCGTTGCGGTCTCCCGCGTCCGCGACCTGCAGGAGTACTGGTCCCTCCGGCTGCACACGCGCCCCGGGCTGATCGAGGCCGGCCGCGACCTGGCCCGCGTCAACGCCTCGTACGCCCTTTCCATCCAGCAGAATGCCGAGCTTCAGGCGGAGGTGGACCGTCTTGCACAGATGCTGCGCATGCCCGCCCGGCCGAATTTCCGCCTCGAGCCGGCCCGCGTCGTCCAGCGCGATTTTTCCACCTGGTGGCAGCGCCTCGTGATCCGCAAGGGCCGCGACGCGGGCATTCCCGTCGGCGCCCCCGTCGTCTGGGCGGAAGGGGTCGTCGGCCGCGTCTCCGAGGTGCACGCCTATGCCTCCGTCGTCGAGTTGATCAGCAACCCGGGCGTCCGCCTGGCGGCCTTCGTCGAGGGGGATCCCCAGCCGGTCTCGTTCCAGGGGGGAATCAACCCGGCCTTCGGCACCGCCCGCGGCATCGTCGAATTCGTGCCGCTTGACGTTTTCGCGCACCCCGACAGCCCCCGGCGGCTGGTTACTTCCGGTCTGGGGGGCGTTTTCCCAGCCGGTCTTGTCATCGGCAAGGTGGTCAGGGTCGCTCCCAGCGGGGACGGCCTTTTCAAGACGGGCGAGGTCGCGTTGGACCCCCGTCTGTCGGACTTGACCGAGGTCTCGGTTCTGGTGCCGGTGAACCCTGCGCCGCCCTGAGCCGGCCCATTTCGACATGCGCGGCGGCTTTGCATTCTTCCTGACGCTCCTTCTCCTCCAGGCGCTCGTCGCCGCGGCGAACCACTCCCTTGCGCAGGCGGGCGCCTGCCTGTTCGCCGGCGGGCTTTTCGTCGGAACGGCCGCCTTCCTCCTTCCCTTCGGGCCGGGCTTCGCGGCCGTCTTTGCAGCGGGCCTGGCGTGCGACGCGAACGCCGACGTGCCGTTCGGCACCCATGCCCTCCTTTTCGCCTCGGCCCACTCCGTCCTGTTTCACTTTCGCGACCGGCTGCCGCACGACGAAACGGTGGGCCTCGTCCTGATCGGCCTCGTCTGCAACCTTGCGCTGTTCGCCTTCCTGACGCTGCTGCGCATCCACCTGTCGCCGGCGCCCGCGGTGGAATGGTCGCGGGCTGCGTGCGACCTCGTGCTGTCCCAAATCGCCATTGCGCTGGCCGGCCCGTGGTTTTTTCACCTGCAAAGATCGGCCCTCGCCCTGGCGAGCGCCGGGCCCGCGCGGCCCCTTCTCTAGGCCATGTCCGACGACCACGATTTATCGGGACGGTCCGGCCGCCTGATCGAGGAGCACAGGACGTTCGATTCCCGCGTGGCCTTCTTCCACGTGATCGTGGGCGCGATTCTCCTGATCCTGGCGAGCGGCCTGGCCTATCAGCAGCTCACGAGAGCCCGGACATACAGCCTCACCGAGCAGCAGCAGACCGAGCGCAGGATCATCATTCCGGGTCCGCGGGGAAACATCTACGACCGCCAGGGCGTCCTTCTCGTCGGCAACGAGCCCCGCTTCACCGTCGTGCTCTATCTCGACGAGCTCCAGCAGGATTTCTTCCGCGAATCGATTCGGATACGGAACAACTACCGGGCCACAGGCGACCGCGACCTCCCCACCTGGAACCAGCTGGAGCAGATCGCGCACATCACCGTCGCCCAGCGCTACCTCGACCAGGTGAATGCGATTTTGGGCCGCAGCGACCAGATCGACGCCAACTCATTCAAGCAGCACTTCAACCGCAGGCTCTACATGCCGTACACGCTCGTCGAGGATCTCAGCGCGGACGACTTTGCGAAGCTCCTCGAGCACCTGCCCGTACGCTCCCCCCTGCAACTGTACACGGCGATTGAGCGTTTTTACCCCTTCGGTTCGGCGGCATCCCACGTCCTCGGCTACGTGGGCGCGGCCGACAGCGCCGAGCCGGAGGATTTTCCCGGCGAGGACCTGAAGACCTTCTCCATGCGGGGCACCGTGGGCAGGGACGGCCTTGAGAAGCGCTTTGATGCCGGGCTCCAGGGCCAGTCTGGCGGGTCGATCTTTCGCGTCGACCAGGCGGGCTACAAGGTGAACCCCCCGATCGAGGAGCGCAGGCCGGTTCAGGGGAAAAACCTGCGAACTTCCCTCGACATCGACCTGCAGCTCGCCGCCGAGTCGGCGCTGCAGGATCTTGGAGAGCAGCTGGGCACCGCCGTCGCGCTCGATCCAAGGACGGGCGAAGTTCTCGTCCTGGCGAGCAAGCCGGACTATGATCTCAATAAGTTCTATCCGCACATGACCCAGGCCACGGTCGCGGACATCCAGGCGAGGGGGGCCTGGCCCAATGTCGCGATCGGACAGTCGGGAGCGGGCCTTTTTCCACCCGGCTCCACCTTCAAGACGATTGTCACGATCGCCGGGCTGCGCAGGGGCACCCTTTCGCCGACCGACACATCAATCGACTGCGAAGGCCATGTTCGCATCGGAAACCGGGTTTTCTCCTGCGACAACGGCAACGGCCACCATGGAAGACTTGACCTTCGCGAAGCCATCGCAAAGAGCTGCGACATCTATTTCTGGGAGCACGCCCTGATGATAGGCCCGCAGGCGATCGCGGACGAAGCGCGCCGGTTCCATCTCGACCAGCCCACCGGAATAGAACTGCCCGGCGAGCCGAGGAAGGGCATGATCATTCCGGATCCGGCGTGGAAGAAAAAGGCCCGGGACGAAGCGTGGACCGAGGGTGACACGGCCAATATGGCGATTGGCCAAGGAGACGTGCTGGTCACTCCCCTGATCATGGCCTGCTACGCCGCTTCGCTCGCGCGCAACGAAACCTACACCGTGCCCACGCTTCTCCACGATCCGAACCGGCCGCAGCAGCATACCGAGCCGATCGGACTCACCCCGGAACAACGCTCGGTGCTCATCGACGGGATGGAGGGCTGCACCAAGCCCGGAGGGACGGCGGAGTATTTCAGCACGGTCGAGGACCAAAAGATCCCAGGGGTGCGCATCGCGGGAAAAACCGGCACGGCGCAATACGGCAACCACCTCAATATCGCCTGGTTCATTTGCTTTGCTCCCATTGAGAACCCGGAGATCGCGATAGCCGTCGCCATCCGCAGCGACAGCCCCGGTGAGAACTACGGCGGCGGCCGGAACGCCGGGCCCGTCGCCGACGCCATTCTCAAAAAATTCTTCGAAAAACTGAGCCGCCCCTCCCCCAATACCATAGCCGGCGTGGCGCGCGTGACACACTGAGAACGTGAGCGGTCAGCGGAGTCGGGGCCTTCCCACACCGAGGAGGTTGCGGCCTCACCCGACGTCTCATGGCCGCCATCTGGCCGGCATCAGCCGGCGGCACGGAGCGCGATAGCGCGAAGATGGCGAGGCGAAGCCGAGGCCCGAAGGGATGACCTCGGCGGGTGCCCATCGGGCAGCCGAGGTCACAATTGGCGGCCGGCCTTGACGGAGGTCCGGGGCTTGGCCGCTCGCGACGAGGGTGGGAAGGACTCCGACTCCGCTAGCTGAGAATCTCCACCATGCGCGCGAACAGCCGGTTGACCCTCTCCTGGTTCGCCTTAACCGCATCCTTGAAGTTCGAGAAATCGACCGCCGTGCCTTCGAGGCCGTTTGCGTAGTTGTCCACGATCGCGATGCTGTTGTACCGCAGGCCGATTTCTCCGCAGAGGTCCGCCTCGTGCGCCGCGGTCATCCCGATCACGTCGCCCCAATGCCGGAGGATGCGGATCTCCGCCTGCGTTTCGAAACGCGGTCCGCGCATCTGCACGTAGATCTTTCCCGTGTGGATCGCGAACTCGGGCGCGAGCCCGGCGACCAGGGCCGGAATCAGGTTATTGGCGATTCCGGCGGTGCCACCCTTCAGCTCCTTGTCGAAGAATGTCGCGGGCCCCTGCTGCAGGCCCACGTAGTCGCTGCAGGACACAAGGGTTCCGGGGGGCAGCTCAGCCTTCAGCGAGCCGACCGAATTGAGGGACACGACATCCCGGAAACCCAGGTCCGCAAGGGCCCGGATGTTCGCCCGATAGTTGATCGCGTGCGGAGGAAGCGGGAACCCCTGGCCATGGCGGTTGATGAGCACATGCTCCCCCTTCGCCTTGCAGGCGACCGGCCCGTAGGCGGTTTGAACGGTCCTCGCCTCCCAGGCCGAGAACAGGGCCGAATGGACGATGCTCGTGCCGCTGATGAACGCGACTTTCATGCCGCGAATGACGGCACTCCTGCCGTGGATGACAATCCTTTGTTTTGCCCCTTATTCCAAAGCCGCCCTTCTTCCCTGCTTGCAACCCGCCCGCCCCCACCGCCACGCTACCCTGGTTTTCCGCATGCCTTCCCACTCCCCCGCCGGCGCGAACCCGGCCGCCATTCCAGGCCACGTCGCTATCATCATGGACGGCAACGGGCGATGGGCCAGGAAACGCGGCCTGCCGCGCATCGAAGGGCATCGCCGGGGCGTGGAAACGGTGCGCACGATCACCTTCGCCGCCCGCGACCTCGGCGTGAAGATGCTGACCCTGTACGCCTTTTCCGTCGAGAACTGGCGCAGGCCCAAGGATGAGGTCGGGGCCCTGATGGGCCTCCTGGAGCACTACCTCAAGAAGGAACTCGATACCTTCGTGAAGGATCGCGTGCGCCTCCGCACGATCGGCCGCATCGATGAAATGCCCCCCGCAGTGCAAAGGCTTCTGCGCGTGACTGTGGAGGAAACCAAGGCGTTCACCGATTATACGCTTGTTCTCGCCCTCAACTACGGCTCCCGCGCGGAGGTTGTGGATGCCGCCCGCGCCTATGCAGCCGCGGTCGCCGCGGGCCGGGAAAAACTGAACGACGGCTCGTGGGCCACCTTCAGCCGGTTTCTCTACACCGCCGACCTGCCGGATCCCGATCTGGTCATCCGCACCTCCGGCGAAACGCGCATCAGCAACTTCCTCCTCCTGCAGGCCGCCTATGCCGAGTTCGTCTTCACGCCCGTCCTCTGGCCCGACTTCACCCGGACGGACCTTGCCGACGCGATCGCCGACTTCGCCAGGCGCGAGCGCCGCTACGGACTCACCGGCGAGCAGGTTGCCACGCCGGCCCCGGTGAAATGATGACCAAGCGCGTTCTCAGCACGGCAATGCTCTGGGGCGGCCTTGGGGTCCTGCTCTGGTTCGGCGGCACGCCATGCGCCGTCTTCCTGGTCGGCCTTGTCTCGCTGCTCACGCTGCGCGAATTCTACCAGATCCAGTCCGCCGCGGGCCAGGCGCCTTTCGCGAAGCTTGGCATGCTGTTCGGAACGCTGGTCACGGTCGCACCCTGGTTTCAGGCCAGGATGGGCTGGTCCGAGGAAAGGCTGCTCCCGCTTGCCGTCGTTGTGTTCGCCATTCGCGTCCTGGGCGAACGTACCCCGGAGAAGCGGGTCTCGTCGCTCGCCTCCACCCTGTTCGGCCTGGTCTACGTGGGACTCATGCTGCAGTTCTTCGTCCGCATCCTGACGCCGCAACCCGGCGACATCGTGTCCCCGGCGGGCCGGCTTCTCCTCTGCCTTTGGCTCATTGTCGTCGCAAAGGTCTGCGACACAGGGGCCCTGCTGACGGGACTCGCCATCGGCCGTCACCCGCTGGCTCCCCAGATCAGCCCCAAGAAGACCTGGGAAGGAGCGCTCGGCGGCGTGGCTTCGTCGGTCCTTGTCGGGGCGATTGGAGCCTGGATCGCGAGATCCCAGATGGCCCCGTGCCTGACGCCGGGCCGCGCGGCCCTTGTGGCGGTGCCGGTTGCGACCGTGGCGATCGTTGCGGACCTGATCGAGTCGGTTCTCAAGCGCAGCGCGGGCGTCAAGGACTCCGGCAGTCTGGTCCCCGGCATCGGCGGGGTCTTCGACGTGACCGACAGCCTGCTGCTGGCGGCTCCGGTCGGATACTTCCTTTTCGGGCTCGCCTAGGCGGCGCCGGCCCGTCCCGACCACCATGGAACCCTGTCCCGGCACTACCCTTCCTCGCAAGCGCGTCGTCTTGCTCGGGGCGACGGGTTCGATCGGCACAAGCGCGCTTCGCGTGATCGCCGCGCACAGGGACCGCCTGGAACTGGTGGCCGTCGCCGCCCGCTCCAACGGAAAGCGCCTGGGCGCGATCGCCCGCTCCTTTGGCGTTCGCCACGCGGCGATCTTCGACGAAAAGGCGGCGGCCGAGGCCCGCGCTTCCGGCGATTTTCCCGCCGGCACGCGGATTCTTTCCGGACTCGGGGGTCTGGTGGAACTCGCCCGCCTGCCCGAAGCGGACATCGTGCTTCTGGCCGTCGTCGGCACGACGGGGCTCGAACCCGCGCTGGCCGCGCTGGCAGCCGGCAAGGAGCTGGCGCTTGCAAGCAAGGAAATCCTCGTCCTCGCCGGCCGATTTGTGATCGCCGCCGCGAAGGCAAGCGGCGCAAAGCTCATTCCTGTCGATAGCGAGCACAACGCCGTGTTTCAATGCATCGAGGGCCATCCGGCCGCCGGCATCCGCCAGATCATCCTCACGGCGAGCGGGGGGGCGTTTCGGGACTGGCCCCTGCAGCAGCTTGCCCAGGTCACGCCGGCAGACGCTCTTCGGCATCCCAATTGGTCCATGGGGCCCAAAATTACCGTCGATTCGGCGACGCTCGCCAATAAGGGCCTGGAACTCATTGAAGCGCAGTGGCTTTTTGGGCTCGAGCCGGCTCGATTGAGCGCTCTCCTGCATCCGCAGAGCGTTGTCCACTGCCTTGTGGGTTTCAACGACGGGGCGATGCTGGCCCAGCTCTGCCCGCCCTCCATGACCTTTCCCATACAGCACGCCCTGCTGCATCCTGACCGGTGGCCCGGCGTCGATTCCACGCTCGATTTCTCACGGCTGGTTTCGCTCGAATTCAGGCCCGTCGATGAAACCCGTTTCCCGATGCTCAGGCTGGCCCGCAACGCAATGGTGGCCGGAGGGATAGCTCCGGCTGTGTTCAATGCGGCGAATGAGGTGGCCGTGGGCGCGTTCCTCGACGGGAAGATCCCTTTTCTTGCGATTTCCAGTTTGGTCGAGCACTGTCTGGAGGAGACGGACAACTTTGAACCCATCGACCTTCCTGCTGTCATCGAGGCGGATGCGGAAGCGCGGCGAACGGCCGTGCGACAGGTATCCGTGATAAAATCATAACCGAAACCCTGCTGAACTCGTGTACTCCATTTTCGGCCACATTTGGTCCATACTCTTGGTTGTCCTGTTCTTCGGCGGGTCGATCTTTGTGCATGAGCTCGGACATTTTCTGGCCGCCCGCCGCCGGGGAGTGCATGTAGAGCGATTCTCCATCGGGTTCCCTCCAAAGATTTGCTCGTGGCGCGGCAAGGACGGAGTGGAATACTGCCTGTCCTGGATTCCGCTCGGCGGTTATGTGGCCCTGCCGCAACTGGCCGATCTCGGGGCCCTGGAAGGAGACACCCAGACCGATGCCGTCCGCCTTCCGCCGGTCGGATACGCATCGAAAATGATCGTATTCGCGGCCGGCGCCTTCTTCAACGTGCTCTTCGCCTTCGCTCTGGCAAGTATCCTTTGGGTTTCGGGCATACCCGAAAGCAAGGAGACCGCAACAACCCGCATCGGCTATGTGAGCCGCACCAGCGATCTCGCCGACGGCACCGTGGTTGCCAGTCCCGCCTACCAGGCCGGATTGCGGGTCGGCGACGTCATCAAGGCGATTGACGGGCAGAAAGTGTCGGACTGGATCGAAGTGAAGAACGCCCTCCTGCTCGGCTCCGGCAGGGACCCAGCCGGACGGCCCAAGACGGTCCTCACCATCGACCGCGACGGAAGCCGGATGGACGTCACGGTCCTTCCCATCCTTGCGACGGACGAAAAGGTCCGGAAGGTCGGCTTTCAGCCCGCCTTTGATCTGATCGTCCGTCAGGTGGCGACGAATTCCCCGGCGGCGCAGGCGGGATTCCTCCCGAATGACGAGGTGGTCAGCCTCGACGGCGTGCCGATGCTGAGCCTTTCCACTTTTGGCGACGCCATCGGCGCCGGCAGCGCACACGCGATTGAAGCCCTCGTGCGCCGGGACGGCCGCGACGTCACGCTCGCCATCCCGGCGAAGCCGCAGGCAAAGGCCGATTCCGACTTCGGCCTTTTCTTCGATCCGGGCATTACCCTGGTCCACCCCACTCCCTTCGCCCTCGTCCGCGACCAGTTGTCGATGGCCTTCCAGACGATCGCTACCCTGCTGAATCCGCATTCCGACATCGGCCTTTCAAAGATGTCCGGGCCCATCGGGATCGTGCACATGCTCAGCGCCGCAGCCGACGTGGACATCCGCGAGGTCCTCCTGTTTACGATCATGGTCAACGTGAGCCTCGCCGTCTTCAATCTTCTGCCCATTCCCGTGCTGGACGGCGGCCAGATGGTCTTTGCGACGATCGCGAAGCTCCGCGGCCGCGCCCTGCCCGTGCAATTCGTAATGGCGACGCAGAGCGTTTTCATTGTCCTTCTTCTGACCATGGTCGTCTATGTGAGCTTCTTCGACGTGCGCCGATGGGCCCGGGACGCGCAGGCGGACCGCGCGGTCGCGGCGTCCGAAAAGTAGGCGTGAGCTACTGTGCGTCCCGTTTTCGCACGATCCGCCGGCCGACGATCGAGGTGAATGTCGGCTCGGTCGGCGTCGGCGCCAGCCACCCGATCCGGGTGCAGTCGATGACGACGAGCGACACGCAGGATGTCGCAGCCACCGTGCGCCAATCAATCGCTCTTGCGGAGGCCGGCTGCGAAATCGTTCGCATCACCGCGCCGAATGTCGCTGCAGCGCGGGCCCTGCGTGACATCCGCGCGCAGTTCACGGCGCACGGCTTCGGCGCCGTCCCGCTCGTCGCCGATGTGCACTTCCTCCCCGCGGCGGCGATGGAGGCGGTGGAGCACGTCGAGAAGGTGCGCGTGAATCCCGGCAACTACGCCGACAAGAAGAGATTCGCGGTCCGCGAGTACAGCGACGCCGATTACGGGCGCGAGCTGCAGCGGCTGCACGACGCCTTTTCCCCGCTCGTCAGGCGGTGCAGGGAGCTGGGCCGGGCGATGCGCATCGGGACCAACCACGGCTCCCTCAGCGACCGCGTCATGAACCGCTACGGGGACACGCCCCTCGGCATGGTCGAGAGCGCGCTTGAGTTCCTGCGGATCGCCGAGTCGCACGGCTACCGGCAGATCATCCTCTCGATGAAGGCCTCGAATCCGAAGGTCATGATCGAGGCGTACCGGCTGCTCGTCGAGCGGATGAACCGCGAGGCGATGCGCTATCCCCTCCATCTGGGTGTCACGGAGGCCGGCGACGGCGAGGACGGCCGCATCAAGGGGGCGATCGGCATCGGCTCGCTCCTTCTGGACGGGCTCGGCGACACGATCCGCGTCTCGCTCACGGAAGACAGCGTGTACGAGATTCCCGTCGCCCGCGCGATCGCCGGAAAAGCCATGAGTCTGTGGAGCGGCGAGCCGGAGCCTCCGGCCGATCCGGGCCGGACTGGAGAGGACGAATCGGACGGCATCGACCCCTTTTCCTTCGTCCGGCGCGCAACGCGGCCCCTGCAATTGGGCGCGAATTGTCCCGTCGGACCAGGGTCTCCTCCCCGCGTCATCGTCCGCGCGGGCGCGGCGGGCCCGGGCAGCCTCGCGGCAAGCTTCCCCGAGGGAAAGCCGGACACTCCGGTCGAGGGCGTCCTGGTTGCCGCGGAAGGCCCGGCGGAGCTGGCCGCGCTTCCAACCGCGCCCGCCTTTCTTGTCGTCGATCCCGGACAATCCATCGCGCCCGGCGATCTCGACGCATTCCTCGCCGGCTGCGCGGATGCTTCCCGGCCCGTCGTCGTCCTTAGGCGGTTTGCAGCCTCAGAGGGCGGGCCGCTTGCGCAGGCGGCGGCCCTCGTTCGGCGCCGGGGCGGCTTTCTCGCCTGCGACATCGCGCCGCGCGACCTCGAGACCCTCGGGCCCGCCCTTCGCGCGATCGGCGACGAGCGGCTGTTGTTCACCTTCTCCGGCAGGCCGGGCTCTCCCATGGCCGCCTCGGGGGCCGGCCATGCGATTGGCGCCTATCGCCGCATCGCGGCCCAGCTCGGCGCCCTGGGCCTGCGCGCGCCGATCTGGATTCGGAACACGGCCGCCACCGCCGTGAGGGACGACGGCACCCCCCTTTCGAACCTGCTCGAGGCGAGCATCCTGTGCGGGGCGCTCCTGTGCGACGGGATTGGCGACCTCGTGAGCATCGAGACGGAATCCGATCCCGGCCGTTCGCTGCGGCTCGCCTACAACGTCCTGCAGGGCGCGGGCACCCGCATCTCAAAGACCGAGTTTGTCGCCTGTCCGAGCTGCGGCCGGACGCTCTTCGATCTTCAGACGACAACGCAGCGGATCCGCTTGCAGACGGGCCACCTTAAGGGCGTCAAGATCGCCATCATGGGCTGCGTCGTGAACGGCCCGGGCGAAATGGCCGATGCGGACTTCGGCTACGTCGGGGGGGCGCCGGGAAAGATCAACCTGTACGTGGGCAGGCGGTGCGTGCAGTACAACATCGCCCAGGAGGAGGCGGACGCCCGGCTGATCGCGCTCATCAAGGAATGCGGAAAATGGGCTGACGGCCCCGCGCCGGCCTGAACGCGCGCTTTCCGCGCGTATTCAAAAATTCACACAGGGCAACGGATTCGTAACATTGCCGTAACCTGCACGCCCGCTTCCGAAGCCGCTTGCAGGATGATGTAATTTTCTGAAAATTACGCGCTGCAAGCCCCCCCGGTTGCCACCTAAACCGGCCGCTTTGACGCAACGAAAAAAATGGAAAAGTTATGCTCAGGTCCGTTGTGAACAACTTGTCAAAAAGTTCGTCTTGTAACGCCTTTTGGTTTCACAGTTATTGGATCCTTGTCCAGTAGTGGTTCGCCGTCCGATCGTTCTTTACCACATCCCTTTCAGCCTCCCCCGGAGGTCCCCCTTTGGCAACCAATGTTAGCACTTGGCCATCAATGATTTGTTTTGTGTCCCGCCCCAGTCCGACCCGCCTGATGACCGAGACCGAATTTCGCCTGGGAGAAAGCAGCCGGGCGCGGCCCCAATGGATGCGTTGAAATTGCCTTCGGCGGCGCAGTGTGAATAAATCCAGCCCCTAGCCCGATTCCAATGCCGTCTTTGTCCCTGACGCCCAGCCTGTGGGAAACCGTGAAGTGCGACTTCAAGTCGCTCTTTCCGGAGGACGTTTTTCAGATGTGGTTCGAGCCCCTGGTATGCCTCGAGACGACGGAGGATTCCATCGTCCTCGGGGTTCCGAACGACTTTGCGCAGATCTGGATCCACGATAACTACCTGGACCTCATCGTGCAGCGGCTCCGCCTGACGGCGGGCCGGCTTGTCAACGTTTCGTTGCGAAAGTTTGACGCGGCAAGCCGGGCCGCGGCCGGGCATCCCGTGCGCGCGACGGCCGACGCAGGCGCCGCCCGTTCGCGCACCGCCTCTCCCCGCCGGGCCGCCCGCTACGACGAGCGCGGCCCCGCCGCGGGCTCGCTCATCCCCCGGAACACGTTCGACACGTTTGTCGTCGGCGCCAACAACCAGATGGCCCACGCCGCTGCGCTCGCCGTGGCCCAGGCCCCCGCGCAGGCCTACAACCCCCTCTTCATTTACGGCGAGACCGGACTCGGCAAGACGCACCTGATGCACGCGATCGGGCACGCGATCCTGCGCAACAACCCCGATTCCCGCGTCGCCTACCTGTCCACGGAGAAGTTCACGAACGAATTCATCCAGGCGCTGCAGGAGAACAGCCTCACGAAGTTCAGGCAGCGTTACCGGCATGTCGACGTGCTCCTGATCGACGACGTCCAGTTTCTTGCGGGCAAGGAGCGGATCCAGGAGGAGTTCTTCCACACCTTTAACGACCTGTTCGAATCCGGGAAACAGATCGTCCTGTCGAGCGACCGGCGCGCCGGCGAAATCCAGAAGATCGAGTCGCGGCTTGTGTCCAGGTTCGAGTGGGGTCTGCCCGCGGACATCCAGGCCCCGGATTTCGAGACGCGGCTCGCCATCCTGCGGTCAAAGGCGGCGACCCTCAAGTGCGATGTGCCCGAGGCGGTCCTCACCTTCATCGCGCAGAACGTGACGCGCAACATCCGGCGCCTCGAAGGCGCCCTGATCCGCGTGGCGAGCCACGCATCGCTCTTCAGCAAGCCTCTCGACGTCGTCGTCGCGGAGCGCCTCCTGCACGACATGCTGATGGAGCAGGCCCAGACCCTCCTCACGATCGAGACGATCCAGAAGCGCGTCGCCGACCATTTCCAGATCCGGCACAGCGACATGACGAGCAAGCGCAGGCCCAACAATATTGCGATTCCCCGGCAGGTGGCGATGTACCTCGCCCGCACTCTGACCAAGCACTCCCTCCAGGAGATCGGCGACGCCTTCGGCGGGCGCGACCACGGCACCGTGATCCACGCCTGCAAGGCCGTCGACAACATGATGGAACAGGACGCTTCCATGCGCGGCAGCGTCGGCTTTCTCAAGACGCAGCTCGCGAAGTAGGCCGGCTGGCCGGCCGCCTTATTCCGCTCCCCGACGCAACCCTTGCTTTTGGGGGCCGGCGCGCCAGAATGCGCATTCCTATGCCCCTTACCGAAGAGCAAAAGAAGGTCGTGGCTGACTGGGTGACCGCCGGCGACAACCTGTATGCGATCCAGCGCAAGCTGACCGACCAGTTCAAGGTCTCGATGACCTACATGGATGTCCGATTTCTCGTGGACGACCTGAACCTCCAGCTCAAGGACGCTCCGCCCAAGGCGGACACCAACCTGAAGGGCGGGCCTTCCGGGCCGCGCGACGAGCCGCCCGGCGCCCGGCAACCGGACGGTCGGCCGGGAAAAAAGGGCTTCCTCGACAAGGCCAAGGAGAAGCTCGGCCTCGCAAAGGGGACCCCGCCCGCCGGGGACGAAGACTTTGTCGAGGAGGATGGCTTGGAAGAGCTGGAGCCGGCCGGATCCGCGCGCGTCAGCGTTTCCGTGGACAAGGTCACCCTCATGCCGGGCGCCATAGCCAGCGGCTCCATCACGTTCAGCGACGGAGTGACCGGAAAATGGATCGTCGATAATTCCGGGAGACCGGGCTTCACCGAAATAAGCAGGCCGGACTACCGGCCGACACCGGCCGATGCCCAATCGTTCATGCAGGAGCTGAGCCGCGCCCTGCAGCAGCGGGGATACTGACCCAGGCAGGCGGGGCAGCCGGGCAATCAGCCTCCGGCCAGCCGCCGCAACCCGGCCTCGTCGATGACGGGCACCCCGAGCGAGAGGGCTTTTTCCAGTTTTGAACCGGCTTCCGCGCCCGCGACGACAAAATGCGTCTTCTTGCTGACGGTGCCGGCCACCCGCCCCCCCGCAGACTCGATCATGGCCGCCGCTTCCTCGCGCCTGAGCGTCGGGAGCGTTCCGGTGAGGACCAGGGTCTTCCCGGCCAGCGCACCGTCCCCGCCGCCCGGTGGCCTGGATGGCGCCGACGGCTCCACTCCGAGCGCGCGCAATTCCCCGACAAGCCCGCGATTTCGCGACTGGCGAAAGGCATCGACGATCGCCGCCGCCACGGTCTCCCCGATCCCCTCTATGACGCTTTCCTTCTTTCCCCGGAGGAAATCCTCCTCCCGGGCGCCGGCCAGCGCCTCCAGCGTGCCGAAATGGGCTGCCAAGTCCTTTGCCGCGGCGGCGCCGACGTGGGCGATTCCGAGGCCGTGGATGAATCGCCAGAGTTCCGCGTGCTTGCTGACCTCGATTGCGGCGAGAAGCTTGTCCGTCGATTTCTCGACCTTCTTGCCGAGGGACAGCAGATCTTCCCTCCGGTCGCGAAGGCGATACAGGTCCGCGGCGGTCCTGACCCAGCCTTTTTCGACCAGCGTGTCGACCATCGCCTCGCCCATTCCGTCGATGTCGACGCAGGCCTTTGAGGCAAAATGCTGCACGCGACGCCGGACCTGGACGGGGCAGTCATAGTTCGGGCAGCGCAGGGCCACCTCGCCTTCGCGTTGGACGGCCGCCGTCCCGCAGGCCGGGCAGCGCTCCGGAAACGCGTACGGTGCGCATTCGGGCGCGCGCCGTTCCCGGTCTACGCCCACCACGGCGGGAATGACCTCGCCCGCCTTCTCGACGTAGACCCAGTCGTCCACGCGGATGTCCTTGCGGGCGATCTCGTCGCGATTGTGCAGCGTCGCGCGCGCGACTGTGCTTCCGGCCAGGAGCACTGGCTCCAATTCGGCAACCGGCGTCAGCACTCCGGTCCGGCCGACCTGGATCGAGATCGCGCGCAAGTGCGCCTCCACCCTCTCGGGGGCAAACTTGTACGCCATGGCCCAGCGCGGCGCCTTGCTCGTGCTGCCCGCCTCCTCCTGAAGGCCGAACGAGTCCAGCTTCACGACGGCCCCGTCGGTTCCGTAGGCGAAGCTGTGGCGCAGACGGTCCAGTTTCTGGACGGCCTCCCACACTTCGTCGATGCCGCTCGCGCGCCAGAACCGCTCAACCGTGGGCAATCCCCAGGCCTTCAGGCGCCCGTGGTAGCCCGATTGCGTGGTGCCTGTCCCTCCGGAGGGCGCGCAGAACCCGGCGCCATACGTGACCATTTCAAGCTTTCTGCGCGCGACCTCGCGCGGGTCGAGCTGCTTGATCGTGCCCGCGGCAAGATTGCGCGGGTTGGCAAAGGGCTCCAGCCCCTCCTCCTCGCGGGCCTCGTTGATCCGCATAAATTCGGCCCCTGTGAGGTAGATCTCCCCGCGAATCTCGATCGTGTCGGGCAAGGGGGCGTCCGGCGCCTCTTTCAGTTCCAGGGGCAGGCTGTGGATCGTCAGGGCGTTGGCTGTGATGTCGTCGCCCTCGACCCCGTTGCCGCGCGTCACCGCCCGCACGAACCGGCCTTTTTCGTAGGTGAGGCTCACCGCCAGTCCGTCGAGCTTCGGCTCGACACAATACGCAAGCTTCTCCGTCCCGAGGAGCCGAACCAGCCGCCCGTGGAATTCCCGCAACTCGGCCTCCGAATAGGTATTGTCGAGGCTCTGCATCGGCTGCCGGTGCCGGAATCTCTGGAATCCCTCGGTCCGGTCGTCGCCGACCCTGGCCGTGGGAGAATCAACGCCCACGGCGTGCGCAGCCTGCGGAAAGCGCTCCTCCAGGTCCGCAAGCTCGCGCTTCAGGCGGTCGTAATCGGAATCCGGGATTTCCGGCCGGGCGTGCCGATGGTACAGTTCGTCATGGCGGGCTATCTCCTTCCGAAGCTCGCCGATCCTGCCTGGGGCCTGGGCGGAATCCATTGAAAAGGATTACGTACAGCTTCCGGGAATTTTCAAGGGACTCCTGAAGCCCCGGTCCCCGCCGCGGCGGCGGGCCCCGGCCTGTTCTTCCGCGCCTGCGCGACCATTCGCGCAAGCTCGAGGGCCGCCAGCGGAACGAAAATCCACAGGACCTGGACGGGAAATATCTTTCGGGCGGCCGCCTGGTGGTACGCGGCCAGGGCCGCGGCCACATACGCCAGCCTGTGCAGCCTCTTCCACCGCCGGCCTCCCATCCATCGCACGGCCGCGTTGAAGCTCGTCGCCGCCAGGATGAGGAGGATCGCAAATGTGCTCACGCCAGCAAGAAGAAACGGCTTCCTCAGGTCGGTCAAAAATGTCGGCCAGCCGTTCTCGTGGACCAGTTGGAAGCCCAGGTGGATCAGCGCGTAGAAGAACGCGCTCACGCCCACGGTGCGGCGGTGCCGGTTGAGGGCGGACGCCAAACGCGACCCGGGGAACAGGATCCGAAGCGGCGAGAGGCTGAGGACGACCGCGAGAAGAATGCATGCGACAAACCCGAAATGGTGCAGAAGGAACTTCGTTGGATCTGCGAGCACGGTTGGATTTCCGCGCAGGATCGGCCAGGCGGGCCAGAGCCCGGGAAGCGCGATCGCCGTGAGCACAAAAGCCCGCGAGCGCAGGAGCCTGTCTAGGACGTCCACTTAGATGAAACGCGTCAGGTCCATCCCCTGGTAGAGCGCCGCAACCTGTTTCTCGTAGCCGTTGAACATGTGGGTCGCCTGCCGGCCGCCGAAAAAACTTCCACCGATGACCCGCTCGGTCGCTTGCGACCAGCGGGGGTGGTCGACGTAGGGATTCACGTTTGCGTAGAATCCGTATTCGTTGCGCGCCAGGCGCTGCCACGTGTTGAACGGCTCCCGTACCGTGAAATCGACCCTCACGATTGATTTGATCCCCTTGAAGCCGTATTTCCAGGGTGTCACGAGGCGCAGCGGCGCGCCGTTCTGGTTGGGAATCGGCTTGCCGTAGATCCCGGTGGCGATGAACGCCAGCTCGTTGCGCGCCTCGTCGAGCCGCAGACCCTCGAAATACGGCCATCCGAAGCTGTCATCCCGCTGCCCCGAAGCATGCCTGGGATCGAGGAACGATGTGAACTGGATGTACTTCGCCCCGGGCTTCGGATCCGCAAAGTCGACGAGCTTCGCAAGCGGAAATCCATCCCAGGGGATCACCATGGACCAGGCCTCAACGCATCGGTGCCTATAGACCCGCTCCTCGGTTCCCCCGAACTTTTTCACGAGATCATCCACGTCCCATTTGCCCGGATTGCCCGCGAGCCCCCCGATCTCAAGGGTCCACGGATCGGTCTTCCAGCCCTTGTTCGCATTCTCGACCGGGTCGCCCTTGTCCATGCCGAACTCGTAGAAATTGTTGTAGCTCGTGATGAGCTCGTACGGCGTCACCTTCAGGCCCGCACCGGAGTAGTCCGGATTCGACCGGGACGGAAATCCCGCGAGCGCCGCCCGCGCGGCTCCCGGCAGAACAGCCCCGGCGATTCCGAGCCCCGCCGTCTTGAGAAAATCCCTGCGGCTTCGCGCGCGGTACTCATGCTCCGGCGTGGCGGCGGACTCCGGCAGCTTCCAGTCTTTCGGCACGTGGATTTGCATGCGTGCAATATGAATTGACCCCCATCGGAAGCAAGGAGGGGCGGCTTATTCCAGCCTTCGCCCTGCGGGCTTCGGCTGGCGGAGGCGCACTCCGGCCCGCATCCAAACTCGGCAAGCCTTTTCGACGTTGTGGCGAAGGCTGTTCGCCAAGGAATCGCGCAGCGAAGCGAAGGAGAACATGCCCGACCGCAACAGCGGGCCTCAAACCCTGTCAAACCTCGGATTCCGTTCCTGCTACGGCGTCGGGACCGCAGCCGCAGTCGGAGCCGGAGTCGCCGCCGCGGCCGGGGTCGAGCCCGCGGCTGAAGGCTGCGCCGCCGCAGCTTTCGCAGCCTGCTGCGCCATGAAATCCTTGGTCATCTGCTGGATCTGGGGTTGCATCGCCATCATGCGCGGCATCATCACCTGCATCATCTGCTGCTGCACCTGGGGCTGCTTGGCCATCAGGGCCTGTCCGGTCGGCGTGTCGTAGAAATCCGCGAGCCCGTTCAGTTCGTCGGGCGTGAAGACATTGCTGTAGATCTGCGCAACGTCCTTCTCGAGATCGCTCCCCTGGATTTGGCTGAAGACCTTGTCCAGAACCTTGGCCTGAAAGGCCGCCATTTCCTCCCGCGTCGTTCCCGGAGGCAGCTTTCCGCCCTGGCGCGAAAACATTCCGGCCATCGCCTGCTTCTGCTGTTCCATCATTTTGTTGAGCATGTCGGCGAAATGCATCTTTTGCAGCACCCGGTCGGCGTCAGCGACGGTCGCCTTGATTTCACCGGGGGTGACCTTCTTGTCGGCCATCGACAGCGCAAGCTCGGTGCCGTCGGGCTGCCGCAGGACAAGGACACCCTCCGCATCGCGGTATTCGGCGAGCTTCCAGCCCTGAAAGGAATCGCCCACCACCACCCATTCGCTTTGCGAGGCCCCCGGCGTGGACAGGAGGAAACGCTTTCCCTTGCCCGTGGCCAGCATCCCGCGGAATTCCGGCTTTCCGGATGCGCTCGGCTGCACAGCGGCCGTGGCATCCGCAGGCGGGGCGGCGGGCGCGGCCGCGGGTTCGTCGGCCATCGCCGCGACCATGGGAAGGCCGAGGAAGCTGGCGCCAATCAGGAGTCTTCGAACAACGGTGGTTTTCATAGGTTTCCTATCATCAGGTCGGGCGGGGTTGGAAAACGAACGGAAATCCGGCGGGGAGCCGCTCGGGCCAGCTCGCCCGAGACTCCCGCTATAGCGATCCGCGCAGGCCCGGCAAGCACCGTATGCGGCCCTTGACGGCACTGTGCGGCAGGATTGGGCACGGAAGGGAGCTTCATTTGAAAGAGACGCAGGAAGATGCCTACCGAGAACCCCGACGAATCCGCCAGGATTTCCAGCAAATCTCCGCAATTCCGAAAATAAGCCCCACACATAGGAATCCTATCATGAAGTGCTCGAATTCCTGACGTCCAATCCGCGTCCATGAAAAAAACCGGCTATGGTCGAAAAAGTCCCGGGCGGCCGAATCGTTGACGTGGAGCGCATACGCCGCCGATCTCTTTAATCTAAGCGGAAAGCCGGCAAAGTCTTGCGCGTACGCCTGCATGCCGTAAGCCGCCCGAATTCCGAAGGCTCTGCGGCCCGCCTGGTCACTTTCCCGGTCCAGCCGGATGGTGGTCGCGGAGGGCGGCTTGCTCGGCATTCAACGCCATCTGGTAGGCGGAGTCGGCGTCCGGCGCCTCCCACAGACGGGCGATCGCGTCGGTCTTTTGTGCGATCAGGCATAGGCGCGCGAGCGTGTGCAGATGGATCCGTTCATCCTGGCAGCAAATCAGGAAGAACAGCCTCGTCGGGTGTCCGTCCGTCGCGCCGAACGGGATATCCTGGATCGTGCGTCCCAGGACGATGAATGAGCCTTCGAACTGGTAGGTCTCGAGCTGCCGCGCGTGCAAAAGGGCAAATCCTCCGGGAAGGGCCGTGGAGCAAAGGGCCTCGCGCGCTTCGACGCTGGCCAGCAACTCCCGGGGTTCGAACACGCGCCCGGTTCGATTCGCGAGGACAATCATGTCCCGGATCACCGAAGCCCTGGTTTTGGAACTCAGTTCCAAATCGATGTAGTCCGGCCTGAGGAGCTCGGGGATGAGCGCGCGGCCGGGAAACACCTCCAGGGTCCCGCGCATCGACCGCTCGTGGTAAGCGTCGAGCCGCTGCGGCGGAAGTCCCAGGATCCGCTGGGACGCCCACGCGTCGATCTCCCCGCGTCGAAACTGTATCTGCCCGCCGCGAATGGCGTGCGGCATGTCGGTCTCGCGCATAAGCCGTTCGACGTCCGAGGGAGCGAGATGCAGGTACTCGGCGACTTGTTCGACAGTGAATATTCGATGGGGCATCGCAGTTGGACCATCGTAGGGCGGCAGCCGCCGACCTGTCAAAGCTCCCCGAGCGCCCGCCTCGCAGGGCGCCTGCGCTCTTTTTCTGTTGCATTTGTCCGATCCTGACGAAAGGCAAGACTTGTCCCTGTTTTGGAAACCAGGACATGCCCAAGTGATGAAAATCAATCCCTGGACGGTAGCCCTCGGCATCACCGCGCCCGCAACCGCGATACTGCTGGTCGCCTTCCTGGGGCAAACAAGGGAAATTCGTTCGATCCACTCGGATCTGAATGATGCCAACGCCAAGTTTCGCCAGGTTTCCAGCCAGCTTGAGGCGGATCGGGCTTTGCTGGCTGCCGGCGCAGGCAATCCACAGCAGTTCCGGCCGGGAGACCGGGCCCAGGCTTTCGGGGGGCAATTCGGCCAGGGTGGCGGCTTCGGCAATCCGCAACGGTTCCGGCAGGCGGGGCGGCCGCAGCCGGCCCCGCCCCAGTTTGCACAGATATGCGCGCTCTGCCATGGCGCGGACGCACGGGGCACGGATCGCGCGCCCTCCCTGGTCAATAACGAGCATCTCCGCGCCATGTCTGAGAACGACGTCTCGGACACGATTTCCAAGGGCAGAGGCAAGATGCCCGCATTCCCCTTGCCTTCATCGGATGTTCAGGCGCTGGCGCGCTATGTGAGATCCCTCAACTCGACGGGGCAGGAGGCCCCGGTTGCAGGCGACCCGGCGGCCGGAGAACGCATCTTTTTTGGAGCCGGACAGTGTTCCTCGTGCCATGTTGCCCAGGGTCGTGGAAGCTCGTACGGGCCCGATCTTTCCGGCGTCGCCCTGAGGTTGAGACCGACGGACTTGAAGCAGTCGCTCGTCGATCCGGCCGCCCGAATCACCGCCGGCTATGACCTCGCGTCCGTGGAACTGAACGACGGAAGCACGTTGCGCGGGTTTGTCCGCGCCCAGGGCAGCCACGACCTGGTTTTGCAGGCCGGCGACGGGAAGCTGCGCCTGCTGCTCGACAGCGAGTACCGAAGGATCTCGGCGGAAAAGGGCTCCCCCATGCCCGCCTTTCGGGGAACGGAGGATGAGCAACGCGACCTTGTAGCCTTCCTGAGCCGGTTGAACGGAGTCGCGGCGGGGTCCCTTTCAGGGCCGCAGGCGCCGGTTGCCCCATCCGAGGCCGATGAAATTTCGCATCCGAAAAGAGGCGATTGGCCGACCTACAACGGCACCCTCGACGGGAACCGGCACAGCGTCCTCGACCAGGTCAATTTGAAAAATGTCTCGAAACTGCAATTGCAGTGGACGTACACGATCCCCTTCTCCGGCCTGGAGACAACGCCTGTCGTCGTCGACGGTGTGATGTATGTGACGGGGAACAATCAGGTATATGCGCTCAGCGGCAGGACCGGGCGCGAAATTTGGCGGTACGAAAGGCCCAAGAGCGCGACGACGGCAATTTCAAGCGATGCCGCCATCGGGGTTAACCGCGGAGTCGCCCTGCTGGGTAACCGCGTATTCTATCTGACCGACGATGCGCATCTACTTGCCCTGGATAGCCGGAACGGCGCGCTCCTCTGGGATGTGCACACGCCTGAGGCGGGTGCGCAGGGATTTTACGGCGGCACCTCCGCTCCCCTGGTGGCGGGCGACCTGGTCATCACCGGGGTGAGCGGGGGCGACAATGGAATCCGTGGATTTATCGCCGCCTACAAGGCGACCACGGGCGAACTGGCCTGGAGGCTGTGGACCGTTCCAAAATACGGGGAGCCCGGCCCCGGTTCCGAGACTTGGCAGGGCGCAGCCCTCAAGGAGGGCGGCGGCGCCACGTGGCTCACCGGCAGCGCCGACCTCGCCGCCAACACCCTCTACTGGGCCGTTGGCAACCCGCATCCGGACACGGATGGCGATGAGCGCTTGGGGAGCAATCTGTTTACGAACAGCGACCTGGCGATCGATCTGAAGACGGGAAAGATGCTGTGGTACTACCAGTTTACCCCGCACGACCTGCACGATTGGGACGCGAATGAGCCCATCGTCCTTGTGGATACGCAATGGAGGGGGCACGACCGAAAGCTGCTGCTGCATGCCAACCGCAACGGCTTCCTGTACGTCCTTGACCGCACCACCGGAAAGCCTCTCCTGGCGACCCGGATGGTGGCCAAGCTGACCTGGGCCAGCGGGATCAGCGAGGATGACTGGACGCCCAGCCTGCTCCCGAACAACGAGACAAATGACCAGGGCGTGAAGACGGCTCCTGCGGTGCGGGGAGCCACCAACTGGTATTCCACGGCTTACAATCCCGCCACGCGACTTTATTACGTGATGACGGTCGAAGACTATACGATCTATCGCAAGGCGGAGGATGGGGGCTATCGCGGATTCTTTGATCCCGCCGATCCTCCGCAAAAGATCCTGCGCGCATTCAATATCGAAACCGGAAAGGCGGCTTGGCAAATCGTTTTGCCCGGCCCCGTCCAAAGCAATTATTCGGGAGTCTTGTCCACCTCGGGCGGGCTGCTCTTCTTCGGCGAAAGCAGCGGCGGGTTTGCGGCCGTGGATGCCCGAACAGGGGAGTATCTCTGGCACTTCGAGACAAACCGTTCGATTCACGCCTCGCCCATGACGTATGCCGTCAATGGAAGGCAGTATGTTTCGATAGCGTCGGGAGCCAACATCCTGTCGTTTGCGCTGCCGGAAGAGGGTTCAGGATTCCAGCCTTGAGCCCCCGGAACGCCCATAGGCCTAAGTAAATTGGTCGGGCCGGGGAGATTCGAACTCCCGACCTCTTGCACCCCATGCAAGCGCGCTACCAGACTACGCTACGGCCCGAGCAAGAGAACGGGCACTAAAGCTTCCCGTCATTCTCGACGCAAGCGCGTTCTGGGTCGCCCCGGCCATCGCACGCCTAAACCGCCACCATCGCATGGTTTAGGCGCGGACTGCCGTGCAATTGCCGTTTCCGGGCAAGATCGGGTCCTGGAATCCGACGAATGTGAGCCCCTTTGTATATTAAATTATCTTATGGTTCACGTTCCTGCTTACAGCAAGGACCCCATCCGCCCGATGTATCCCGTACCGTATGCCGACCTGCGCCTCGCCATATCCATTTTTCAATCCCCAACCCCAAAACCGGCCCGTCCACAACAGGAAACATTTGATGAAAAGGAACCTATCCCCATCCGCCATCGGGCTTCAGATTTTCCTGGCCCTGGCCGCGGCGTTCTTGCCATGCACCGCGCGCGCCGACAACAGCGCCGTCACCAACGTCGGCTTCGAAACCGGCGATTTTACGGGTTGGTCGGTGAATACGACCGGGCACAACCCAAATGACACCCAGATTGTCTCGAATTACGACGAGGTGAACAACGGCGCCGGCCATGACTGGTTCGTCTACCCCGCCGGCAACCACGCGGCCCGCCTCCAACCCAAGGGATCGACCTCCGCGTCCAACATGTACGCCGACCTGGGTCTCGGCTCGGCGGCGCAGACCACCTTTCAAACCAATTATCCGAATCCGACGAATTTCACCTACGTTTATCAAACGGTGCACCTGAACTCCGGCGACACCGTTTCTATGGCATGGAGTTACGTCGCGACGGACTACTCCCCCTATAACGACGCTTCCGTCGCCACCTTCGTCGACACCGGCGACGCGACCGCCCAGGGCCAGATCGCGGTGGGAGCCTACTCCGCTGCGGCCAGCCAGTTGGCCATTTTGGGATCGACCTGCACGCACGGAAACTACGTCACGGGAGATTACGGCTCCACGGGCTGGCAGACCATCACCTTCACCGCCACGGCCACCGGAGATTGGAAGATCGGCTTCGTGGTTTTTAATCTCTCGGACACGGTCAATTCTCCCGTCCTGTACGTCGACGATTCCCAGGGCCTCACGTTCCAGGGAGGGATTCAAGGCGTGGGCACGCCCTTCGGCCCCATACCGGCGAACGGCGATGTATCGCCTCCTCCGTCGCAGACAACGCCCACGATCACAACCCCGCCGACGGCGAGCGCGATCACCTATGGCCAGACCCTGGCCTCCTCCACGCTCAGCGGCGGATCCGCGAGCGTCGCGGGCACCTTTGCCTTCACAACGTCGTCAACCACGCCGGGCACAGGGACAGCCTCGCAAGGCGTCACCTTCACCCCGACAGACACAACCGACTACACGACCGCCACGACGTCGGTCAGTGTCACGGTGAATAAGGCCTCGACGAGCATCTCAACGGCACCCACTGCCAGCGCCATCACCTACGGCCAGACTCTTGCCTCTTCGACGCTAAGCGGCGGATCCGGGAGCGTCGCGGGCACCTTTGCCTTCACAACGCCGTCTACAGCGCCAGGCGCGGGGACAGCCTCGTATAGCGTCACCTTCACCCCGATAGACACAACCGACTACGCAGCGGCCACGACGACGGTCAACGTCACCGTGAACAAGGGGGCGCCTTCGATCACCTGGAACCCGGCTGCAATGACCTACGGAACGGTGTTGTCCGGGGCGCAGCTCAATGCGACAGCCACGGCCGCCGGAACGTTCTACTACAATCCTTCCCTGGGCGCAACGCTTTCCGCGGGCAGCCATCTCCTGAGTGTCACGTTCACGCCGAGCGACACGGCGGATTACACGGCTATCAACGCCTCGGTCACGCTCGTGGTTAATTCCGCTTCGGCGACGGTGACCCTCGGCGGCCTCGCCCAGGTCTACGATGGGACGCCCAAGAGCGTGACGGCGACCACGGTCCCAAGCGGCCTTATTGTGTCCACGGTCTATGGCGGATCGACAGGCGCGCCTACCAATGCCGGGACGTACGCCGTGACGGCGACGGTTGTCGACCCAAACTACATTGGAATCGGTTCCGGTGCGCTGATCATTTCTTTGGCGAGCCAAACGATTTCATTCCCGACGGCCGGAGCCGTCATCGGCGGTCCGATTGCTCTCAATGCGACAGCCTCCTCGGGCCTGCCCGTGACGTTCGCCCTGGTGAGCGGCAATGCCACGATTTCGGGCTCCACCCTGACGATCAACGACGGCAATCCGGTCACCGTGCGAGCAAGCCAGGCGGGAAGCGCCAACTATAATGCCGCGCCGAGCGTCACGCAGACGATCACAGCCCAGCCCAGCAAGCAGCCGCAAACGATCACTTTTGCCCAGCCTGCCGACCAGCAGACGAATTCGGCCCCGTTCAACCTGTCAGCGACAGCCAGTTCAGGGCTGCCGGTGACTTTCACAATCCTGAGCGGGCCGGCGATGCTGAATGGCTCGGCGGTGACCCTTACCGGCGTGTCGGGCACGGTGAGCGTGCAGGCGAGCCAGGCAGGCAACAGTGTCTATGGCGCAGCCCCGAGCGTCACGACGAGCTTCCGGGTTGTTGCGGTCGGCACACAAACTTTCTTTGGAACGACGGGCGGCACGAACGGGAGCGACTTTGGCGACGGCCAGCAGCCGGAGGCGACAACCGGTGGCGGCACCAATCTGGCGGCCTACATTGCTCCGGACAACAGCGGCGGCACGATCATCGGCTATCTTTCGGCTCAATCGGAGGGCTTTGTGGTCAACTTCACGACCAACTCCGCCGGCGGCTTTACGGCCTCGACGACGGCGTTGACCAGCACGGGGGCCGCCGGGCCGACACTGACCTTCGTCGGCCAGGTGGCCGGCGGCTTGATCAGCGGCACGATCAACCCATTGGGCGTCAGTTTCTCCGCAAAGATCGATCCGCTGGTGGGGCCGACAGCCTCGATAGCGGGCTACTACCAGGGAGCTTCATTGGACTCTTCAGCCGGGATGACCTATTCAGTGGTCGGCTCTCAGGGGGATGCATACATCCTTGCGATCACCCCGACCCTGGTCGTATCGGGCAGCGGCGGGGTCGATTCCACAAACAGTTTCTCGGTGTCCACCACGCAATCAGTCACCGTCACCGGCGCGATCAATCCGGCCACCACGACCATCACCGGGACCGTCACCACCCCCACTGGCGCCGCCGCCTGCTACTCAGGGATCGCCACAACCACGACGCGTACGGATCGGCTGATCAACCTTTCCTCGCGCAGTTTCGTCGGAACCGGTCAGAGCGTTCTCGTTGCCGGTTTTGTGCTCGGAGGCCCGAATCCGAAGTCGCTTTTGCTGCGCGCAGCAGGCCCCGCTCTGGCTCCGTTCGGAGTGCCCGGAGTCCTGGCAAAGCCTGTGCTGACGCTGTTCGACGGCAACGGCAATGTGTTGTTGACCAATAGCGGCTGGAACAATGATCCCGCCGTGGCGGCTGCGGTCAACCAAGTGGGCGCCTTCCCATTTGCCGCAGGCAGCGCGGATGCGGCGGTGGTGACAACGCTGCAGCCGGGCGCCTATACGATGCAGGTCAGTGGGGCCAACGGCGGGACGGGCATCGCCTTGGCGGAAATCTATGACGCCAGCATCAATCCGCAGTCACAGTACCAGCGGTTGGTCAACATATCCTCCCGCGGCTTCGTGACCTCGGGGGCCGGCGCGCTGATCAATGGTTTCATCGTGACCGGAAACTCGCCAAAAATGGTCCTGATCCGCGGAGTCGGTCCGACGTTGCAGAGTTCCTACAATTTCCCCAATGCCCTCGCCGACCCGATCCTGAATGTCTACGACAGCACGGGTGCGCTGGTTGCGCAAAACGACAACTGGGGCACCCCGGTTACCGTGTCCTCCGTTCAGGTGGCAGCCAGCGCCTCCACCATCGCTTCGGCGGCTTCCTCCGTCGGCGCCTTTCCCCTCACCCCGGGCAGCAATGACTCGGCCCTTGTCGTCACCCTTGCTCCCGGCGCCTACACTGCCCAGGTCTCCGGCGCCAATGGCACATCCGGCGTCGCCCTTCTCGAAGTTTACGAAATCCCACAGTGAGCCCATCGCCGGGCTGGGGAGCGTTTCAAATCGCGCCCTAGCCCGGTGATCCGGATGTGATTGCCGACTGCTGGGCGGCAGCGCTTCCAAGGTTCTCGGCGATATTTGACACCACGGGGGCGAACCAAAGCAGGATGGCGGCAACGGTGGCGAGAATCGCCTTTCCGACGCCGTGGTGCGTCACGAAGTAATAGGCGACGCCCAGGCCGATCAGACTCAGGCACTTCAGAATGGCAAAGACGTATCCGGTGATGTTGTTGAGTCCGTTCTGAAGGCCCTGATCCATGTTTTGAGGGCCGGCAAACACAGCGCTCGCACTTTGGGCATGCGCCGAAACCGCAACGAGCAGAAGTCCCGCGAGGACCGCCGGGACGATCGGGCGCAGGCGACTTTTCATGCACGACCGGATTCGCGGAATGGCATTCATGGATGCTCCAATAGTAGCATGGGCCGGCTGGCCGGTCTTCGGCCGCCCGTGCCTTCGATAGAGGGGCCGCGCAAGGACAGGAACGCGGGGCACAAGAGGCCGTGAAAGGTTGCTACTATCCCGCCGATGCATCTTGGCCGAATCTTTGCCGCAATCGTATTCTGCGCGCCGGCGTGCGGGCCGGCCTCCGCCTCCGCTCCGGCTCCTGCGGGAGAAATGCACTCGGCACCCCTTTCGTCCGCGCCAGGCGCCGCGGACCCGGTGCTCCCACTCCGAATTCCCGGATACGAGCTCCGGGTTCTGGATCGCCGAAAGCCCGTTCTCTTCAACGTCGCCGGCACCCGGGCCGAGTCCACGCTGCCAATCTTCGTCTATGTTCCAACGAGCGACCCGGGACGTGCCGCCGGACTTCTCCGGCAGGCCTACGACGGGCTGCTTAAACTCGGGCTCAAGCCGGAGTGGACGGCAGCCGAGCTTCAAGCCGTTCTGGCGAATCTTGATGCGGCCATCCATGCGCTCGAGACGGACGATCTCGCCGCGCTGACGGCGGAGGACAAGGCCGCACAGGCCGCATCGCAGCCGGGCGCGCGATGACCCACTCATGCAGGCCGTCCGCTTTCACCGCCAGCTCGCGCGCTCCATCTACATCTGGGGCGTGTTCACGCCGAATGATTTCGGGGCGCTGATCATCGCCCTTGCCTTGAACATGCTGATCCTGGACAGCAACGCGGGGATGCTCGCCATCCTCGGCGGTTATCCGGCCTATCTCGCCGTGTTCCGCCTCGGGCGCCCGCCCGGGTACGATTCCCATTTCTTCCGCTCGTTCTTTCTCCCGAAAACGCTCCGGCCCGGCAGGGCGGACGCGCGATCCCCTTTCCTTCCGTGACCTTCCGCCTCACCAGAAAATTCCAACGGATCAACGAACTCGACGGCCACACGCTGGACCGCGAGCTGTCGCCGCTCGCCCTCGCCGACGGCATTGTCGTGAACCAGGACCGCTCGCTTGGGCTTGCGCTCCACGTGGACGCCCCCTTCACGCCCACCCTGGGCGACGAAGCCGTGCAGGGGATTTACCAGACCCTGGGAGGATTCCTCAACGCCATGCCCGAGCACTTCGACTTGCAGGTCATCTGGACCCAGCACTCGCGCTCCGCGGAATTCTCCGCGCGCCTTTCCGCGATGGAATTCTCACCCGGCCTGGTCGGTGAGGTGCAACGCGAACAGCAGCAGAATATTTTCGGGCTCCTTCGCGAGGGGCACCTGCGCTGGATCGAGGTCTACCTGATCCTGGTTCGGAAGCTGCCCTTCGACGAGCGCACGCTGCGGCAGATGGCGGCAAAACGGCGTTCGGCAAGTGCTGGTTTCCCGGAGACGGTATCGGGATTCTTTGCCGACGCCCGCGGATCGTTCCGCTACGATTGCGAGCAGTTCTCCCTCGCCTCAGCGGAACTCCTGACCCAGGCGCACACGCTGGCCGCGGCCCTGGAACCCCTCGGATGGATGCCCCAGGCCCTGGACAACGATGCGGCGGTCCGGCTCCTTTTCCAGCGCTGGAATCCCCGACAATTCGAGGAGGGCGCCCTTCCGCGCCCCTGGCGGCGTCAAAGCGGCGTTCCGTTGACCGAGTGTTTCGCGCACAGCGTGTTCCGCTGGGATCCCGAAGAACGCACGCTGCCCGCGGGTGTCGCCGAACTCGACGGATGGTACCACTCGGTTCTCACGCTTTATGAACCGCCCGAAGAACTCGCCCGCCCGGCCTTCGACGAGCTTCTCCTTCTCGGCGGCCTTGCACGCGCCGAACTCGTTGTGAACGCGGAACGCGGCGACCGCCTGAAGCGGATCAAGCGCCTGAGGACTCTTCTCCAGCAGCGCCGCTCGGACCCGCGCACCGCAGCCGACCCGGCCGAAAGCGCCGCGACGGCCCAGCTCACCCAGGAGCTCGAGGAAATGGGCGCCAACTCGGAAGCGACCTGGCGCGCGGCCTGTTATCTTCACCTTTGGGCCCCCGACATCGCCGAACTGCGCGAGCGCGTGGCCACGGCCCAGGCCCTCAGCCGGGCGCGCGATGCCGTCTTCATTCCGGAGAAACGCGCCCTTTGGCCCTATTGGCGGGCGATGCAGCCATACTGGACGCAGGACAAGGACCGGTATCGCCTGCTCGACTATTCAACCCGCCAGCTGGTCCGGCTGCTCCCGCTTTTCGGACAACCCTCGAATCTTGGGCCCGGGAAAAGGATCGGCGCGCTCTACCAGACCGCCTCGCGCAGCCTTTTCAATTGGATCGTCCCCGACGAAAGTCTCTTCGCAAATCCCCACCACCTCGTCGTGGGGGGCACGGGCTCCGGGAAATCCGCCCTTGCCGTCGAGAATCTGATCGCCTTCCGCCGCCACCGCGCCCGCGTCGTTGTGATCGACTTGGGCGGATCGTTTGCGAGTTTTTGCGCTTCGAGCGGCGGTGTATACATCGACTACAACATCCAAAGCCGGGCCAATCGGCTCAACCCGCTGTGGCTTCCGCCGGGAACCATCCCCGACCCCGAGGTCCTGCGCTCCCGCACCCTCTGGCTCGAAAGCCTCGTGAGGGATCGCGACCGGCGCCTTTCCGCCGACGAACTTGTCATTGTTGAGGACGCGCTCCGGCGGGCCTATTTCAGGGACCTAAACGAACCGGTCTTTGTCCGGCATGTGCGCGCGGCCCTCCTTCGCAGCGAGCGGGGCGACCTGCTGGCCCGGCGCCTCGCCCCGTGGTGCGAGGACGGCTCGCTGGCCAACCTCTTCGACGGCCCGGCCCAGATCGACCTCTCGGCACCGGTCGTTGTCTTCGACCTGAAGCGCGTAGTGCACGACCAGCGGGACGCCGACCTCGCGCGCGTGATCTTCAACTCCATCGTGAGCACGGTCGTAAGCCTCGCCCTGGCGCCGGGAAGCGACCCCAAATACCTGACCTTCGACGAAGCGGGAGTCCTCCTCAAGGACGAGGCTACCGCGGAATTCATGGAATACTGCTTCCGCACCCTGCGAAAGACGGGCGTCGCCGTCGCGGCGCTCTCGCAGGGGCTCGAGGACTTTCTGGCCTGCCGCCAGGTGCGCAACGCCTTCGTCGGGGCGGCCGACAACCTTTTCATCCTGCGCCAGGACAATGCCGACAAGGCCCGCCGGGTGGCCGAGGAGAAGAACCTGTCCCCGGTCGAGCTCGCCCATGTCCAATCCGTGACGACCGTCCCCGGCCGCCACGCCGAATTTCTCCTGGTCCAGCAGACTCCGCACGGCCAGCGAACCCTGCGCCTGCTCAGCGCCTCGACGCCCCTCAAGTACGCCTTCACCGCCAATTCCCCCGAGGATCGCCGTGTGCTCCAGGCCTACCAGCAGGAGGGGCTCTCCCGCCCCGACGCCGTCCGCCGGTTCGCGCGGGAGCATCCCCAGGGGATCGTCTCTTCGCGCCTGCCCCCTTCCGCTCCATGAATCGCGCCCGATCCGTCGCACTCGCATGGGCCGGAATCCTCGCCCTCGTCCCGGCCGGTTGCGTTTCCCGCCCGGCCGACCTTCCCAACCAGGCTGAGGCGATCGAGCAGGCCCGGCGCGAGGAACGCCAGAAGGTGCTGCAGCAGTATTGGCGCGACCGCACTTCCGACCTCCCCGGGCCGCCGCCGGCTTCCCGCGCGGCATGGCCCGACCTTTCGTATCCTTCCGGCGAGTACTACGGCCTGCGGTTCGGGCCGCGCCAGGCCCAGGACCCGTCGCTCGCCGAGCCCTCCCGATGAAACCGCCCCCTGCCGCCCGAATGGCTTTCGCCGGGCTCGTTCTGGTGTGGCCGCTCTCCAGCCGCGCGTTGTTCGGCGTGGGCGACATCGTCTTCGATCCGGCCAACGTGGAGCAGACCGTCAATGTCCTTCGGGCCGCGCAGCAGCAGTTCGACAGGCTCGGGTCGATCCTCGGCGTCTCGACGCGCCAGTTCGACCAGCTGGTCGGCCTCGCGGCCGCCCTCGGAAATTCCGGCGAGTCGGGCGCGTTTGGCCGCGTCCTTTCGCCGGATGAACTGGGCTCGCTGGTCCGGACGAAACCGGGCCTCGAAAGCGCCCAACTCGGTTCGCTGTTCGACACGACGGGACAGCTCGACGCCTTCCTCGGCGTCCCGCTCGAACGGTGGACCCTCGCCGTCGAGAACCCGTCCGCCTTCTTTCGGGACATCCTCACCGCCCCGGCCATCGCCCGCGTCGGGGGCTCCGCGGGTCTCACGCCCGCTTCGATTGCCTACGCCCAGTGGTATTCAAGCCGGGCCCCTGAGGATCGGTCCAATCTCGGCGGCCGGGCGGCCGTCGATGTGGCCCACCTTCTCGCAGCCGACTGGCTGGATGATTCGAAGCAGCGGCGGATCAATCTCCAGGCCCTGTCCGCCAAGGCGAAGGCGGCCGAGGCCGATTCCGGCCGGACCCAGACCCTTGCCGACGTGGCGCGAACCCAGGCGCGGATCGACGCCACCACCAGCCAGGTCCTCCTCGAATCGGCGGCCCAGGCGGCCGGCGCCCAGGAAACGGCGCTGCGCGCGGCGGGTGCGCAAAGCGAACTGATCCTGGAGCAGAACGATGCCCGGCGCGACTCCGCGGAGATGCAGCTCAACATGCCGCCCTGAGCCAGGCCATGGACGACACGATAGTGGCGGCAACGATGGGCGGCACCACGCTTTCCGCCGGCCTCGCCGATTCCCAGGCCCAGATCGCCCAGGCCCTCGGCTCCGGCAACGATCTCGGATCGGACAGCTTCTCCCACTTCGAAGCCGCCTACCGGGCGAGCGGTGGCGGCCCGATGCTGGCCTTTCTCGGGTTTAATCCGTTCCAGATCGTGGCGACGGGCGCATTTCATGAGCTGTTCTGGGGAGCGATCGTGATCTTCCTCGGCATCGCCGCCATCATCGCGATGCAGCGGGCCCTCGTCGTCCGGTACAACATGGGCGTCCGCGCTCCCCTCACATCGGTCGCCCTGGTCTACTGCCGCCTGGCTGCAGGCATCCTGATCATAAGCAACACGCCCCTGCTTTACGCCGTTCTCATGACTTTGAACTGCTCGCTTTGCCAGGGCGTCCAGGCAATGGCCCGGCAGTCGATGGGCGCCTTGCTCCAGACCGGCAGCATGGGCACGCTGAATTTTGCCCAGGCGCGGATCGAAGCCATCCGAAACGCCGCCGCCCGAAGGGCCATGGCCCTCTATCCATCCGGCGCTTCGCGCGATGAAATGACCCAGATTGGCGTCTGGTACAACGCGACGGCCGCCGCGCTCAACGCTAGCCTGTCGGCCCACCAGCTCCCCGGACAAATCCCGCTTCTGGCGCCGTCCTGGGAAAACGCGGGTGCGCCCGACGACCAGGTGGCTTCCTATGTCGGCCGCAATGTCGTGCAGAATTTCAACCAGATCGCGGCCGACCTCGGGGCCCTGCCTGCGGGAAGCGGCCCTTTATCCATCCCGTTTCCGTCCGGGGGGATGACTTCCCTCGGACTCCTTGCCGATGCCCTCGCATCCGATGACCAAGCGGCCGCCCAGGCGATCGCCATGCCGGCCACTCCCTCCAACAACGGTGCATTCGAGGCGGCCCGCCAGCTGTACGCCAAAAACGTTCTCGCCCATACCCTGGCCTACCTCGACACGCAGCTTCTCCCGGTCATCGGCGCCTCGCCCACGCTCGCCGGCCGGGTCAAGGCATGGTTCTCCGAAAAGGTGGAACAGGCAGCGGCGGCTGCCGGCGGATTTATGACGCAGTGGCGCGCCGCCGTGGACTGGCTCGGCCGCGGGATAGGCGTGGTCCTCACGCGGATGGTCGCGTTCTTCTTCGCCGCGGGAGTCGGCGTTCTGATCGAGGTGGAACTGTTCGTCCTCGTTGTCGCCGTGCCCTTCTGGCTCCTGCCGATCACCGAGGACGCCTTCCACGGCGTCCTGCGCTCGCTGCTGACACTCTCCCTCGTCGTGCCCGCCTACCAGTTCATCATGCTGTTTGTGGATGCCCTCATGGGCCTTGTTCTCAGATACATTCTATTCGGCCCACTGGCGGCCGGCAGTTCCGGCGCCACTTCGACGGCAGGGGGCGCTGTGTACATGGTTGCCGCGGCGTTATCCGTTGTCGGCAGCGCGGGAGAGATCGTTCCGCTCGTCACATTCTGCTATTTGGTCGCTTACCTGTTTCTTGCGATCTACATGGCGATCAAGACTCCGAAGCTTCTCGCCGTTTTTCTGAAAGGAGCGGGAGCCGCCGGACTTTTCCTTTCCAATTTTGCAACGGGCCTCATCGCCGGGGCCTCCGCCGCGCTGGCCACGGCGGCGGTCGCCGGGGGCGGCGGCGCAATGGCAGGCCGCTTTCTCGGCGCCAACCAGGCGGGAGGATTGATGGGATCCTCCCGGTCTTATGCGCGCCCAAGCCTGGGTCCCGTTGTGGCTTCCTCGCTCCGAACACAAGCCGGGGCAACGGCCAGTCCGGCTCCGCCTCCTCCCACTCCGGTCGCGGATGCGCCATCCGCGAGAACTCCCATCGGGCCCGCCAATGCCCTGCGAACAACAGCGGCATTCGGCCTGCGCACTTTCGTCGATTGTCTCCAGGCGGACTCGCCCGCCGAAGGAATCAGCCTCGCCGTTCGCGCGCTTGAGACGCACCGCAAGCAGAACGAAAAGGAGGCCGAAGCCAGGCACAAAGCCAGGGTGCAGGCTGAAAAAGCGGCCGCTCCACCCAAGCGCACGTCCCGTCGTGCCGGCATGGCCGCCTGATCCGGAGAGTTGCTACTATAGGGCGCCATCAAATCGCACCTCTTGAGTCTCCTCCTGCCGCTCGGCATTGCGGCGCCGTCCGCCTTTCTCGCAACACCGCTGCCGAACCCTCGCCCGATATCGTCCGCGGAGCTGGCCGCCCGCGGTGTGTTCGCGGCGGCCGCACGGCGGGCAGCCGTCCCGGACCTGCCCCATGCACCGCTTGCAGAAAACAAGTCCGCACCGGAGGCCGAAGGCCGGCTTGTCGTCCCGAATTCCGACGGCCTCATCGATCTGGCCGCCCTGGACTCTGCGGATTCCCCGGGCTCTCTTCCCAATCCGTTTGTCGCCCGATACCGGCCGCCGACGCCCGTCCGCGAAATTTCGCTCACGATCGACGGAGTCCTCATCTCCGGAAGAGCCAGGGACTCTTGCGTCATCGTCAATGGCGACACGTACAGCCGGGGTGATACGCTGGCCGGCCTCATGGTCGCCTCGATCGCCGCGGACGCGATCGAGCTGCGCGCGGAGGGTGTGCGCCTGCAAATACCGGTCGCCGACCGGCCCGTTCGACTGCGCCTCCGCTCCGATGACACCGGCAAGGATGTTCATCCATGAAACCGCCCTTCTCCCGCATCTCGTCCGCCACAATCCGTCTCCGGCAATTCTTGCCCGTTGCGGAGATTTCGTCCACCCACCGCACGCTTTTCTTCCAGCAGATGGAGATGCTCCTCTCCTCCGGCGTCATGATCGCGGATGCCCTGGCCCATCTGGCGGCCCGATTCCCGGACAAGCGTGTCCGCCGGGTCGTGTGCGCGATGCAGGCGGAGGTGGCCGAGTCGCGCCAGAGCCTGTCTCAGGCGTTCGCCGCGTTTCCCCGCAGCTTCTCCCCGACCGTGATCGCGGTCATCGAGGCGGGCGAACAGAGCGGATCGGCCCAACTCGCCCAGCGGTTCGCGGAATTGGCCGAGCGAGCAGCCTTTGAGGATGCGCATCGCCGGGAAGTCCGGCGGGCCTGCGTCTACCCCGCTTTCATGACCGTCCTCGCTGCCAGCCTGTTTTGTTTTCTCCTGGAAGTTGTCTATCCCCGTCTGACCGATCTCCTCTCTTCGCTCGGGAGCGAACTGCCCCCGCTCGCGCGGATCCTGATCGCCGTCGCGACGTGGGCCCGCGGGGAATGGCCCATCCTGGCGGCCGCGCTGATAGCCGCGCCCATCCTTTTGATGGCCGTCCGGCGAATCCCCTCCGCAGGGCGCCGGATCGACCATTGGTTTCTCAAGCTGCCGATCGCGGGCCCCATCTATCGGGATGCAACCGTCGCCCTCATTTGTAAGATCTACCGCTCCTTGCATCTCGCCAACCAGCCCGCACCCGCAAGCATTGACCTTTGCAGCCGGCTCGTGGGCAACCGCGCCTTCCGCGAGGGTCTGGCAACGGCTCGCCGCCGGATTACCCAGGACGGCGCCACGTTATCGGCGGCTCTCTCCGACAGCGGCCTTTTCCCGCCTCTAGCCTGCCTGGCAATCGAAGTCGGCGAGCAAACGGGCCGCATCGCCCCCGCCCTGGAACGGGTAAGCGTGTATTTCAGCGCCCGGGCGCGGGATCGGCTGGACGCGGCGATCGCATTCCTCAACCCGGCGCTCACCCTCGCGATCGTCGGCGGCACGGGCGTGATCCTCATCTCGTTCTTTCAGTCGGCCTATCAAATCGTCTATGCAACGCATTGACCCAGCCCTGGCCTCTCCGGCCGCGCTCCGTCCCGGTATCCGGGCCAACGCCGGCCCGCGGACGGCGCTGTTGCGGCTTGGCGGTGGCTTCACGCTCATCGAGCTCGCCGCCGTCTGCGCCGTGATCGGCATTCTTCTTTCCATCCTGGCGCCTGTCATCAGCCGCCAGGTGCTCGACGCCCGCGTTGCAGCCGAAGCTTCGACCCTTCAGAACATGAGCGTCGCGGCGCAGGCGTCGTTCGAGTCGGTCGATCTTGAAGGAACCAACGTCGCCGCCCTTCCGGGAACCGTGCCCACAGGCGTCGACTCCACCGAATTCTCCGCTTCAACCGATCCGACCCAAATCCCGGCAACAACCCAAACCTTCGACTGGTTCGCCAAGCTGGCTCGCCAGATGGGCTACTCCCCCCAGCCCGGCATCGCACCTACGCCTGCCCTGCAGCCGCAGGTGGCGGCGATTCTGGTCAACGCCAGTCGCAACTCCCGCCTTATGCTGGTCGGGCCCGAAAACGAACCGCATCAGCAGCGTTTTCTGATCGCCTCTCTCATGGCGCCGTCCGGCCAGTTGGCCGTTCCTCCTTTGCCCAATCCGGCAAACACCCAGGATCCCGCCAATTTATCCCTGTTCAACGATATCTGGAATACGAACTGGGCCTATCCGGGAGCCGCTCTTCCGCCCTCCTGGATCGCGGCCTTGACTCCCGCGCAGGTGCAGGCGTGGCAGGGAAGCGGAAACAACCCCGGGCGCCTCTGGCTCTTGCTCGTTCAACGCATTGTCTGTCCCAAGTACACGATCACGGTCAACAACACGCATCCGTCCGACAACTGCTACCTCTATTACAACCTGAATGGCACGACCGCATTAAGTTCCTCTGTGGTCTCCGCCAACTCGGGCGTCTTCGTTGTCTCCGGGGTCTATTTTGGGCGCCTGATCCAGGCGTATCGAGGTTCGGCGCCGCCGCCCACAGCCCAGCTGTTTTCCCAATTCGCGCTTCGCGACAATAGCGAAATCACGCTGCAGGACTGAGGAAGACCGAGCCCTGGCTCCGCCATTGCGCAACCCCTCTCCGGGTTGGCAAGTTGGCCCTGCTCCCGTCAGATTCGGAGCGACTTTCCCCTCATTCTTGGACAACACTTGCGGTTTCCGCAAGCGGTGCCTGTCCCCACATAGGTGCCTGTCCCCAATACGGGGACTGTCCCCGCAAAAAACCCAATGAACCCATTATCTCCCCGCATCTCCATACTCGCTGTCCTAGCGCTCGCGTGGGCCGTCGGTGTCCGGGCGGACGAAGCATCCTGCCAGCTGACCGTCCACGCCGACAAACCCGGTCCGGTCATCAATCGCAACATCTACGGCCAGTTCGCCGAGCACCTGGGCCACGGCATCTACGGCGGCATCTGGGTGGGCGAAGACTCTCCGATCTCCAATACCCGGGGCATGCGCAACGACGTCATCGCCGCCCTCCGAAATCTTCGCGTCCCCGTCGTTCGCTGGCCGGGCGGTTGCTTTGCGGACGAATACCATTGGAAGGACGGCATAGGCCCCCGTTCGTCCCGCCCGTCCATGATCAACACCCATTGGGGCGGGGTCGTTGAAAACAACGCGTTTGGCACGCATGAGTTCCTCGATTTTTGCGAATTGATCGGGGCCGAGCCCTACATCACTGGCAACCTCGGCAGCGGCACGGTTCAGGAGATGCAGGAATGGGTCGAGTACATGACCTCCGATGCCGATTCCCCGATGGCCGACCTGCGCCGCAAAAACGGCCGGAATGAGCCCTGGAAGATCAAGTACTTTGCGATCGGCAACGAAAACTGGGGCTGCGGAGGAGACATGCGGCCCGAGTACTACGCCGACGAATTTCGGCGCTATAACGTCTTCATCAAGAATTTCTCGGGCAACCAGATCGCCCGGATCGCCTGCGGACCCAGCAGCGACGACTACGCCTGGACCGACACCGTCATGAAGATCGCGGGAAAACGGGCCAACGGGCTCAGCCTGCATTATTACACGGTCAAGGACGACAACTGGAAGAAGAAGGGCTCCGCCACCGAATTTGGGGAATCCGAATGGTTCGCCATGCTGAGCCAGACCCTCAAGATGGAGGAGCTGGTCACCCGCCACTCGGAAATCATGGATCGCTACGATCCCGCAAGGAAGGTCGGCCTCATGGTCGACGAATGGGGCGCGTGGTATGACGTGGAGCCCGGCACGAACCCGGGCTTCCTCTACCAGCAAAACAGCCTTCGCGACGCCCTCCTCGCCGGAATAAACCTGAACATCTTCCATAAGCACGCGGAACGCGTGCAGATGTCCAACATCGCCCAGATGGTCAATGTGCTCCAGTCCATGATCCTCACCGACGGACCGAAGATGGTGCTCACTCCGACCTACCACGTGTTCGCGATGTACAATGTGCACCAGGGCGCGCGGCTCCTTCCGACGGACCTCGCCGGCCCAGAATATCGCTTCGGCGGCAAGGCGATGCCCGCAATCAGCGTTTCGGCCTCAAGCGACGTGCAGGGCCGCATTCACATTTCCCTGTGCAACGCCGACTCGCATGAGCCGGTCACCATCGCGTGCCGGCTGGTTGGGGCGAACCCCACCAAGGTCTCCGGCACGGTCCTGACCGCGAATCGGATCAGCGCCCACAACACATTCAGCAGCCCCGGCGAGGTCTCTCCCGTCCCCTTCACGGACTTCTCGCGCGACGGTGACGGGCTCACCGTGCACCTTCCCTCAAAATCCGTGACCGTCCTGGAGGTCGACTGAACGATGCGCCTTCGCAGCCTCATCCTCGCCGGCGCAATCGCCGTCGCAATCCACCCGCGCCACGCCTCCGCCCAGGGCCCAAACCTGATCGCGGAAGGAGGAAACGCCAAGGATTACGACATGGCGCCCGAGACGCGCCTTGCGGTCGTCGATGCCGCCGTCGCCGCCCTGCCGGCCGGACTCCCGCCCGGTCCGTACGAGCCGACCTGGGAATCCCTAAAGCGGAACTACCGGGTCCCGGCCTGGTTTTATGAGGCGAAGTTCGGGCTTTTCATGCACTGGGGTCTCTACTCGGTGCCCGCGCACCACAACGAGTGGTATGAGAAGCACATGTACGGCGCCGACCGAAAGTGGCACGTCGATCACTTCGGTCCGCAGGACAAGTTCGGGTACAAGGACTTCATTCCGCTGTTCACGTGCAGGGACTTCGATCCGGACGCCTGGGCCGACCTTTTCAAAAAGTCAGGGGCCCGCTTCGTCGTCCCGACCGCAGAGCATCACGACAATTTCGCTCTATGGGACAGCCAGGTCACGCCGTTCAACGCCAAGGCGATGGGCCCGCACCGCGACCTCATCGGAGAGTTGGCGAAGGCCGTGCGCGCGCGCGGCCTGAAGTTCGGCGTCTCGAATCACGGCATTGAGAACTTCCAGTTCATCAATCCGCCGCCGGATCTCGCAGCCGACCTGAAGGCGAAGCAGGCCGATCTCTACGATCCCAAATGGGCGGACTTCTACAATGTCGCCGACCGCAGCGATGCGGCATGCGAGCGGTTCCTCGTGAATTGGTTCGAGCGCAATGTGGAGCTGATCGACAAGTACAGGCCCGACATTCTCTGGTTCGACAACGGCGTCGACCAGCGCTACCTCGATCCCCTCAAGCTGCGCATTGCCGCCTATTACTACAATCGCGCCGCGCAATGGGGAAAAGAGGTCTCGATCAGCACAAAGAAGGCCGCCTTCGCACCTTCCGACAAGAATACGGAAACGATCGGCTCCATCATCGATTTTGAGAAGATAGGCCCGCGCTCGCCGACCGGGATCCGCACGGGCGCCTGGCAGGTCGATCAGCCGATCGGCACCACATGGGGCTACACAAGCGACATGAGAATCTCAGGCCCTGCGTCGATCGTCGCCGCCCTGGCCGACACGGCCAGCAAGAACGGCACCCTGCTCCTGAATCTCTCCCCAAAATCCGACGGCACGATCCCAGAAGAGCAGCGGCAAACGCTTCTCGGCGTCGGCGAATGGCTCGCCGTAAATGGCGAGGCGATCTACGGCACTCACAACTGGATCCAGTTCGGCGAGGGCGGCGCCCGGGGCCAGGCCGGGTCCCATGTCCGCTTCACGGTCAAGGGCGACGCCCTTTATGCGACCGTGATCGGCGAGCCACCCGCAAGCCACGAGGTGATCCTCGAGCCCCTCGCCCCCAGCTCGGAGATCGAGGGCAGGATCGCCCGCGTCACCCTCCTCGGCATGCCCGGCGAACTCGCCTTCGTCCAGGATGGCTCCGGTCTGAAAGTCACGCTTCCCGCATTTCCGCCAAGCAAGTACGCCAGCGTGCTCAAGATCACCGGCTTGAAAATGAACCCGCCCGAAGACCCGCCGGATGGAAACCCGGAATAGGTCCCCCGCCCAGTTCAGAATTGCCCTATGGGCCGGATCGAGCCCATGAAGGAGCCATGTCCAACGTTCCCGGTTTGCGCAGTCCCTATGTCCGTGTCGGCCGGCTGGTTTATTTCGGCCGGATGATCGACAAGATCCGCCTGCATGCCGCCGGCAAATTGCCGATGGATGAGTATGGCCCCAACATGGGCAACGGTTTCGACGGCCGTTGCTGCACCTTTCTGAGGGTGGACTATCAGGACTTGGCAACGAAGACGCGAGACGGGGCGGAATCCGACGAGCGCCTGCTGGCCTGGGCGGAAGAACGCGGAGGCCGGCGGACGGACGATGAATGCGAAATCTGGAACTGCTTCTTAATGAAGCGTGGCTTCCGCGACGAGGTGTCGTCCATCCTCGCCAAGCGCATCCGCGAGAGTGGGCTGGAAGGCAAGTCGATCCTGACGATGTTCGACTACATCGACTTTGACGAAGAGCGCGATCCGGTCGGCACGCGGGCTTGGGAACTGGACGACTGAGTCCGGGCCCACTCCCATGCCCGGCCGCCCGCTGCTTCTTTTTCTCCTCTTGGCCGCAGGAGCCGGTCCGACCGGAGCCGTCGAACTGACGATCGACGCCAGCTCCCCGCCGGCGCTTCCTAAGCCCCTTTCTTTCGCGGTCGGCGGAACATCCCCGGACGGACATGCGCTGTCGGCCAATTCCCGCTTTCTCACGGGGGACGGCCTGCCCTGGTTCCCGGTGATGGGCGAATTCCACTACTCGCGCTATCCCGCCGGAGAATGGGAGACGGAGCTGCTGAAGATGAAAGCAGGCGGAATCACGGTTGTTTCGACTTACGTTTTCTGGATTCACCACGAGGAGACGCAGGGAAACTTTGATTGGACCGGCCGCCGCGACCTCCGGCGATTCGTGGAGCTGTGCGCAAGACACGGGCTTTGCGCCTGGATCCGGACAGGCCCGTGGGCCCACGGCGAGGCGCGCAACGGCGGATTTCCCGATTGGCTTGTGCAAAGCGGCGTCCCGCTGCGGCAAGACAATCCACGTTACCTTGAATGGGCGCGAAGATTCTACGGCGAGATCGGCCGGCAGCTCCGCGGACTCTTCTGGAAGGACGGCGGACCCATCGTGGGGGTGCAGATCGAGAACGAATACCAACCTGCGGCCGGGGGAATCGAGCACATGCGGACGCTGCTCCGGCTGGCCCATGCGGCCGGCATCGACGCTCCTCTCTACACAGCAACCGGCTGGGACAAAGCGACCGTGCCGCCCGAAGGTTTCCTTCCGGTCTTCGGAGGGTACACCGAGCAGTTCTGGAGCGAAAGCCTCGTGGAACTCCCGCCCAATCCGAACTTCTTCTTCACGCCCATTCACGCCGAGGACAATGTGATGGGCGACCTCGGCCCGAAGAACCCGGCCTATAATGCGCGCTTTGACGCGTTCCCCTTTCTTACCGCGGAGATGGGCGGCGGGATGGCAATTGCCTACCATCGCCGCCCGGTCATGCACGCGGACGATTCCGCCGCCGCCTCCCTGGTGAAACTGGGTTCGGGCATAGCCGGCCTCGGCTTTTACATGTACCACGGCGGCACCAATCCGGACGGGCTCACGCCGCTTGAGGAAACGCAATTGGGCTGGAACGGCTACAACGACTTGGAGGCGAAGTCCTACGATTTCCAGGCTCCGCTGGGCGAATTCGGACAGGAGAATGAATCCTACCGCGTCATTCGAACGCTCAATCTCTTCCTGGCGGACTTCGGTTCCTCCCTGGCGCCCATGCCCTCCTTTTTTCCCTCGCCGCACCCCCGGGACAGTTCCGACGCGGCCACTCCCCGCGCGGCCGCCCGCCTGGACGGGCAAGGCCGCGGATTCATCTTCATCAACAATTACGAGCGAAACTATGTCCTCGGCGAAAAGCCGGACTTTCGCGTCATCCTTCGGCTGCCCTCCGGGGTGCCTGTCCCCTCTGAGGTGCCTGTCCCCAATTGCGCCGTCACCATACCGGACGGCGCCTTTATGATCTGGCCGGTAAACTTGGAGGTAGGCGGCGCGACCTTGCGGTATGCGACGGCGCAGCCGCTTTGCCGGCTCTCCGATCCCGAAACGTTTGTGTTCTTCGCCTGGCCCGGGCTCCCGCCTGAATTTGCCTTTGCCGCCGGGCCGGGCACCCGCGTCTCGGCTCCTGGCACCCGTATTGCTCGCGTGGGAGACACGATCGACGTCACGGGCATCGTCCCCGGCTCCGGCCCTGCCATGGAAGTCCAATCAGGCGATGGCCGCCAAACCCGGATCGTCATCTTGACCCGCGCACAGGCACTGCACATTGCGAAGGCCAGGCTCGGCGGCCGGGAACGGTTGGCGGTGTCCGAAGCCGCAATGGTTTTTGATGATACCCGGATCCATTTGAGCGCATCCATTCCCGCGGACCTCGCAGTGGAGCTTTTCCCGGCTCTGCCGCGTCCGGGCGCGGAATTCCGCGAGGCCGGCGCTGACGGAATCTTCCGGCGTTATGTCCCGTCGGGAGAGATCCCAGGGAAGGCCCCTGCGATCCGGGTGTCCCCCATTCAAGCCGCAGGCCCGTCCCTGCCGTCGAAGATCAATACCGAACCCCGCCGCCGCGTGGCCATGGAACCCGGCGACGGCGACTTCGGCCGCGCAGCCGTCTGGCGCCTGAGTTTTCCGGATGGCGCTCCCGCACCGGCCGACCGGGTGCCCCTGCGCATCGCGTACGAAGGCGATGTGGCGCGTCTTTATGCCGGCGACCGCTTCGCCGACGACAATTTCTACAAGGGCCCGCCCTGGGAGATCGGCCTTTGGCGCTTCACCCCCAGGGAACTCGCCGCCGGCCTCGTCCTGAAGATCCTGCCCTTGCGCCGGGATACGCCCCTCTTCCTCGAACGATCCGCCCGGGCCGCCTTTCCTCCCAGCGGCGATGTCCTGCGCCTGAAGGCCGTGACGCTCGCGCCGGAATATCGCGCAGAAATGGAGATTGCCGAATAGCCGTTTGGACGACCTGGAGAACCGGGCTCAGTCCAGCTTCAGGACGCGCGCAATTTCGCGGCGGAGAGCGTCCGCCCTGTACGGCTTCTGGATGAAGCCGTTCAGTCCCTCCTCGGAGAGTCGCTGGCCCGCGCTCTGGTCGCTGCCGTAACCACTGGAAAGGATGACCTTGGCGTCGGCCTTGATCGCGCGCAGTTCGCGGAATACGGCCACGCCATCCATCTGCGGCATGGACAGATCGAGCAGCACGCAGGTGATCCTCCCGGCGTCTTGCCGGAAAAGGCGGATCGCCTCGGGTCCGTCCGCCGCGGTCAGCACCTCCCAGCCGTACTGGCCCAGCATGCGCTTGCAGACAAACCGGACCATCTCCTCGTCGTCGACCAGAAGGATCGTTCCTTCCGCGCGTGGGTCCGCCTCAGCGGGCGGTCCATCCGCCGCGGACGGCTGCGCGTCCGCATTCGTTGAAGGCGGATCCCCGATGGCGGGAAAAAGCACGCGGACCGACGATCCCTTTCCCACTTCGCTGTCGACGAGAATGGCACCGTCGTGGCCGCGAACGATGCCGAGTATCGCGGACATGCCCAGCCCCCTTCCCGTGAACTTCGTCGTGAAGAATGGGTCGAAAAGCCGCTGCTGCGTGTCGGCGTTCATCCCGCAGCCCGTGTCGGACACATCGACGTACACAAAGCGGCCCGGTTGGGGAATTTCGGCAACACGGCTGCGGCGCAGGGTGGCGGCGTCGCAATCCTGAAGGCCGGTCGCAAGCGTGATGACCCCGACCCGATCGCCGACGGCTTCGGACGCATTGGTGATCAGGTTCATGACGATCTGCTGCAGCTGGCCGGCGTCGGCCTTGATCAGGGGAACCTCGCGGCTCAATTGCAGGTTCAAAGTCACGAGCTTGGAAATGCTCGTGCGGAACAGGTGGGCGTTCTCCTCGACGAGTTCGCTCAGGTCGATTTTGCGCACATCGAGCCGTCCCTTGCCCGAGTAGGCGAGCATCTGGCGCGTGAGATCGGCGGCGCGGCGGGCGGCGATGACACTTTGCTCGATGCTTTCCCTGGCGGGCGCGACCGGGGAAAGGTCCGCCAGCGCCAGGTCGAGGTTGCCGAGGATGGCCATGAGCAGGTTGTTGAAATCGTGGGCGATGCCGCCGGCGAGCACGCCGAGGCTTTCCAGCTTTTGCGTGTGCAACATGCGGCGCTCGAGTTCCAGCCGCTCAGATTCCGCCTTTCTCAATTCGGTCATGTCATATGCGAATCCGGCAATGCGGTACACCCGGCCGAATTCGTTGCGGATGGGCACCAGCGTCGTGCGCCACAGGCGCCGGCCGGGTGCATACGTGAGTTCCGCCTCGTGGTGCATGACCTTCCCCTTATCGCGGCACTCGCGATAGCGGGGCATGAGCAGGGCCGCGTTTTCCGGAGAAAGCACTTCCTCCGGAGACCGTCCGCGCACATCGGCGGTCTTCAAGCCCGTCATCTGTTCACTGCGCGGATTCAGGCTCTCGTAGCGGAGGCTGCCATCCTCCTCCGCATTGAGCACGAAGACCGGCCCGTCCATGTTAGCAAAGACTTCGGCCAGGCGGGCCTCGCTGGCGCGCAGCGCGTTCTCGGCCCGTTTCCGCGAGCTGATGTCGGTCGCAAGCGTGATCAGGCAGGGCCTCTGGTCCATGACGATTGGAACCATCGACAGGAGCACGTCCACAAATCCACCGGACTTTTTGCGCAGCTGTGTCTCGAAATTCTGCACCCTCCCGTGCTCCCTGAGCTGGTCGACCACCTTCGACCGGTCGGCGGGCGTCTGCCACATGCCCACTTCGAACGACGTATGACCGATCGCCTCATCGCGTTCGTAACCGAGCAACCGGCAACCGGTTTCGTTGACCTCGAGGAAGCGTCCCTCCTCCATGGTGCTTACGCAGATGAGCTCGGGGCTGGAGCGAAAGATCTCCGCCAGTTTCCGCTCGCTGATGCGGAGGGCCTCTTCCGTGCGCTTGCGCTCGGCGATATACCGGGCCTGCTGCAGGTTCTGGTAGGCGCTTCGGGACAGCTGCTGAGCGTAGGCGAACAGCAATTGCGCCACCCGGTTGAACTGCTCGCGCGACATCGCGGGCACCTTACGGAAGGCCGCAATAAACGCGCCCTCATCGGCGCCGATCTTGCGCGCGTATTCGAGCATTCCCTCCTCGGTCTGGGTTCCGTCCCGCACCTGCCCGATCAGCCAGTTGGCAATGTGCTGGCCTCCCGCGGTGATGCTGGCGCCGGCGTCCCACAGTCCGCCGCTTAGGCAGGGCTGGACGATCGGACCGTCGGGATTGTGCCTGCCCAGAACCGCGTCGGAGCAGTAACAGTTCGCCCGGCCGGCCGGGGTCTGGCGGATGATGTCATTGCACAGATGGCAGAAATTGCTCGGCCGGGTGATCGGAGTGCCGTCAGTGTGGGTGATGATCGAGGCCACGCCGGTGGCGTTCGAAAACAGGTCCTGGATGCGCTGAATCTCTTCGAGATCGAAAAGTTCCTCGAACCGCACCGCGCCGATATCGCCGGTAGGCCGGGTCAGGGTTTCGAGGCGCCTTCCGGTGGCGGTCTCCTCTTCTTTGCGAGCCGTTACATCGCGGAATATCCACACGCGCTCGACGTCTGCCCCCGCAGGGCGCGCAATCGGGTAGGAGATCCGCTCCAGGATACGCCCATTCTTGAGATACACCAGATCCTCCACGCGGCCCTCGGTCCGGTAGATTTCCGCGACCCGACGCAGGAATGACTCCGGATCCCGCACCCCGGAAGCGGCGAGCTGGACGCGCTCTGCGTTGCTCTCGGTTGTCGCCCATTCCTTTGGAACCGAGTGGAGGTCAATATACTGCTGGTTGTAGTACAGGATCCGGCCGCTGGCGGAGATGATCAGCAGACCATCCTCCATCTTGTCGAATGCGGCGCGCAGCACCGATTCGCCGCGACGGGAGGTCTCCGGGGCCGGTGCCTGTCCCCCTGCCGGTTCCCCGTTTATAGCCGACAGGCCAACGGGTTGTACAAGGGAGGAGTTGCTTTGAGGGAGAGAATTCATGCACCTGAAGACCGGCGCGGCCAACCCCGGAATGGGTTGCCCACGCCGACCATCACATCGCTATCCAGGGCTATAATCGGTCCGACAGGGCCGCGACTGAATTGGAATAGCGCCAATAATGCAGGTGGGGGCGCCTGCAACGCCCATGCCGTCCGCGCCCGGGCGGAAACGGCGCACTGGCATCCCGAAGAAGCCGCTCCCACCGGAAATAGGTTGGTTTCCGTTCAAGCTCCCCTATAGACCGGTTGCTTCATTATGGATACGGAACGCGTCAACCTGCCCCTCGACGAAATTCCGTCGGCTTGGTACAACGTCCTTGCCGACTTGCCGCAGCCGCTGCCGCCGCCGCTCCATCCAGGCACGGGCCAGCCCCTCGGGCCCGCCGATCTCGCGCCGATCTTTCCGATGGCGCTGATTGAGCAGGAGATGAGCGGCCAGCGCTGGATCGAAATTCCGTCCGCGGTTCGCGAACTGTACAGGATTTGGAGGCCGACGCCCCTCGTCCGGGCGGTGCGGTTGGAGAAGGCGCTGAAGACGACCTGCCGGATCTATTTCAAGAACGAGAGCGTGAGCCCGGCGGGTAGCCACAAGCTGAACACGGCGCTGGCCCAGGCCTACTACAACAAACAGGAAGGCGTCCGGCGCCTCAGCACCGAGACGGGCGCCGGCCAGTGGGGTTCCTCGATGGCGTTTGCCTGCCAGCTCTTTGGCCTCGGGTGCACGATCTACATGGTGAAATCCAGCTATCACCAAAAACCCTACCGCCGTTCGCTGATGCACATCTGGGGCGCCGAGGTGCTGCCCTCGCCTTCGACTCGAACCCAGGCCGGGCGGGCCATCCTGGCCGAATTTCCGGACACGCCGGGCAGCCTTGGGATCGCCATTTCCGAAGCCGTCGAGGATGCCGCCACTCATGACGACACCAAGTACACCCTGGGCAGCGTGCTCAACCACGTCCTCCTGCACCAGAGCGTGATCGGCCTGGAGACCAAAAAGCAGCTCATGATCGCCGGCGAGACCCCCGACATCCTGATCGGCTGCGTCGGCGGTGGGAGCAACTTCGGCGGATTCTGCCTTCCGTTCCTGCCCGAGAAGCTCCGGAGCCCGGAGAAGATGCGGTTCGTCGCGGCCGAGCCCTCCGCCTGTCCCTCCCTGACCAAGGGCGTCTATGCATACGACTTCGGAGACACGGCCAAGCTGACTCCTCTGGTGAAGATGTTCACGCTCGGCCATGGCTTCGTGCCCGAGAGCATCCATGCCGGAGGACTGCGCTATCACGGGACGGCGCCTATCATCGCGCAACTGGTAAACCTGAAGGTGATCGAGGCGCAGGCCTATCCGCAGAGCCAGGTCTTCGACGCGGCGCTGCAGTTTGCCCGCACGGAGGGGTTCATCCCCGCGCCCGAGACATCCCACGCGATCGCCGCGGCGATTGTCGAGGCGAAGCGCAATCACGACAAGTGCATCGTCTTCAATTACAGCGGCCATGGCCACTTCGACATGTCGGCCTATGACGCACACCTCGCGGGCGACCTCGAGGACTACGAGCATCCCGCGGAAAAGATCGCCGCGGCCCTGAAGGACCTCCCCAAGGTCAACGCCTAGGGGGCGCTGTAGCCGAATTGAGTAAATACTTTGCGGGTCGCCGGGCTTTTCAGGAATTCCAGATACCGGCGCGCGCCGGCGTTGCCCGCACCGCGCTTGGTAAGGACGGCACCCTGCTCGATGGGGGAATAAAGCCCGGCCGGCACCTCAAGCCAGCGGCCCTTGTCCCTCAGGTTCGGGGAGAGCACCAGCGAAAGCGCCACAAAGCCGGCGTCCACGTTGCCGCTGGAGACGTACTGCGCCGTCTGGGTGATGTTCTCACCATAGACAAGTTTTGGTCTTGCGACCATGGTCAGGCCCAGCTTCGCCAGGGTTTCCCCGGCCGCACGGCCGTAGGGCGCGGTCCTTGGGTTCGCAATGGCCAGGCGTCCCACGGACGGGTTGCGCACGACGGACTCGATTGAGGAAAGATCGATGTCCGGCCTCGTGGTCCACAGGACCAGTTTGCCGACCGCGAAGGTTACGAGGCTCGAACCCACGGCCCCGCCGGACTCCACAAGCCGTTTCGGATAGTCCAGGTCCGCCGACAAGAAGACATCGTAGGGCGCGCCGGATTCGATCTGGGCAACCAGGCTGCCGGAGGCGCCGATCTCGCTCGTGACGGCGACATCGGGGCAGACCCTGGCAAATTCGGCGTTCAGCGGGTCGAGCACATAGACCAGGTTGGCCGCGGCAGCGACGGAAACGCGGTCAGCCGCGCCGGCTCGCGCGCCGGCCCCCATGAGGAAAAGCCCGGCGATCAACCAGGGTGATGGGCGCATGCGCTGAGATCGTGTAACGATGGATGGGTTGTCAAGGGCATGGAAGAGCTCAATCCGCCCTTCACCCTGAAGACCGGGGGCTGGGGAATCTTCCCTGTCAGAATTGCTGGCGGAAGACTCCCGCGATTGCATCGAATATCTTCCCGGGCATCGACCGGTTTTCGAAATCCGCCCGCGTCATCCGCCGGGAGACACGCTTATCGCTGTCGAAAACGCTGACTTGTTCCGCCGCGAAGACGGCGTCGTAAATATTAAGGTTGGCCTCGTCGTTCAACCGGAAGGATCGGTTGTCGAAGTTCGTCGAACCCACCGACACCCAGACATCATCCACGATGAGCACCTTGCAATGATAAAGCGTCGGTTGGTATTCGTAGAGGAGCACGCCGGCGTCCAGCAACGCCGCCCACCGCGAGCGGCTGGCGCCCTGGACGATTTCCGAGTCCGTGTTGGGGCCGGGCACGATGATTTCGATCTTCACGCCGCGTTTCCGCGCCGCGACCAGCGTCTCGATCGCAAGGTCGTCCGGCACGAAATAGGCGGCCTGCAGACGGATGTTCTTCGCCGCCGAAGCGACGGACAGCAAATACATCAGGCGGACGCTTTCGCTGCCCTCGTCGCGGGAACTTTTGAACACCTGCGCACGCGATCGGCCAATCTGCGCGAGTTCAGGATAATACGCGCTGCCGAATAGCACTTGGGATCGGGTCTTCATCCAGTTGTCGCCAAAGGCCGCCTGCATCTGGGCGACGGCCGGGCCTTCGATCATGTAATGGGAGTCGCGCCAGTGATCCTTCGCGCTGCCGTCTCCGGCCCAGGCGTCGGCGATGCCGACGCCGCCTGTGAATCCGATTCGGCCGTCGACCACCAGCAGTTTCCGATGGGTGCGGTTGTTCAGGCGGGACAGATTGTACCAGCGCAGCGGATGATACCGCTCTACCTCGACCCCCGCGGCCTTCATGTCCACGAGATACTTGCCATCGATCTTCTCGGCGCCCAGCCAGTCCAGCAACACATGGACCTTGACACCGGCCAGCGCCCGCTCGCACAAGGCATCCGAAAATTGCCGGCCGATGTCCCCCGACCAATAGATGTAGGTTTCGAACGTGATCGATTCGCGGGCGCCCCGAATCGCCCCAAGCATGGCCGGAAATATCTGATCGCCGTTTTGCAGCGCCGTCACCTTGTTTCCAGGCAGGATCGCCGGGCCAAGCAGCTGGCCCATGCTGCGCAGAAACTGTGGATCTTCGACGGCAAACCGGTGCGCCAGCTCGTAACGGATCTGCCTCTCCCCCTGCCCGGGCAGCCCGCTGCAGGAAATGAGAAAGCCGAGGGCGAACCCCACGGCGAGGACTGCCAGCCCGCGTATTCGGAGTGATCGCGTCCTGTCTCTCGCGCCACGGGGAGATAGGCTCAAGGCTTCCATGTCCGTTGAGGCTATCGCATGGGGAGCCAGAGTGATATGGGGTGAACTGCTAGCGTGGGACGAGAAGGTGGGCGAACGCCGAACGCCAGCGCCGCCGGCGCGAACGGATCAATTGCGAGCGGCGGCCCGTCAGAAGGAACCCAGCCTCTTTCAGTCCACTATTGGATGGTGATTCGAAGATTTTCTGCGCTCAACCTCTGCAATGACCTGGGCGCCCAGCAAGATGATCACTGCGATCGCCTCAATGCTGATCAGGGCCACCACCGACGTGGCAAAGGAACCGTAGATCAAATTCACCGAAGAGACGACCGAGTAATACCAGACCAACACCCGGCGGGTGATCTCCCATAA
>OCTA010000027.1_pt1 | contig 167671 bp, 122 predicted proteins | sample 1538991 | NCBI WGS metagenome assembly OCTA01 (sample SAMEA3539302, study PRJEB22396) | soil metagenome | biome: tundra; feature: field; material: soil | place: USA | collected 2010-05 | depth 0.15 m
GCCGCCCTACGACCGGGGTGATATCGATGGACCTGCCTACTGGACAGCGGTTGTTAGCCAGCAAGCAAGCGTTATGAACAAATACGAGATGGAGGGTCGTCATCGAGGATCCCATCAAGAATACGCACAGCCATACCGAGGTCCCGGTCATCAACCGTCTCGCCCCTGAGGCTTCCTACGATTACATCCTTAGTTGTCATCCGAAAAAATCAGGTACGAGACCTCTTACCGGTCTTGGCCCTCAAGCGGTCTCCCAATGTCGTCTTCATGGTCAACAATCCATCCGGCCCCGATGAATTCACCGAGGCGCTCGGCAAGGGGCGGGTCATGCTGGGCTTTGTGTTCGGTGCGGGAAAGCGAGATGGAAGCGTGATCCGCGCGATCAGCGGGCTTGCAGGGATTGCCACGCCCTTTGGGGAAATCGACGGGAGGATAACGCCCCGGTTGAGGCGGTTGGTTGGCATTTTATGCCAAGCAGGTTTGAAATCTAAAACATCAACCGATATTTCTGACTACCTTGCAACCCATGCAGCGCTGGTCGCTCCCTTGCACGTCTTTTGATTACAGGGCTGCAATACCTATGCCCTGGCCCGATCCACAGCCGATCTCAGGCTGCTTGTCGGTGCCCTGCGCGAGACACTCGATGTGCTTCGCGCAACTGGGTTCAAAATAATCCCGTCAGGCACGAACATAGTCAGGATCATTCCGCGTTTCCTTTTGGTCGCCGCTTTGCGTCCCTTGCTTTCTACCAAATTTGCAGAAGTCGGTGCTGGCTGGCACGGTTCCCAGGCGCCTGATGAAATGCGTCAGCTTGGCATTGAACTGATGGCGTTGGTGGAAAAAACCAGCCTTCCCGTCCCTGCAATCAGGAAGCTGTTTGCGCCAGACTGATAACCAAATCGAATCCTGGCGGTCACAAAAGGGGAGAGCATGAAAGATGCATGTTTGGCTATTAATTGGCCTGAAGGAGGTGCTGTGGGTGCGAAGATCGGCTGAGTTTCCGCATTACGGGCTAACCGGAAGTATGGGTAGTCCTATTTCACTACCCCGACGATCAGGCCGCTAGGCCCGGGCAGGTGGATCCGGCATACCTCGGAGAACCCCGCAGCGTTCATCCAGCGTGTGTATTCCAACTCGCTGTAACTGGCACCGCCGTCGGTAGCGACGAGCATGTTCAGCGAGAATAGTGCCGCATGTTGCGGCGCCGTCTTTTCAGGATTGAGGATGAAGTCTTGCACAACGAGGCGGCCGTTCGGGGCGAGCGCTTGGTGGGCACGGCGGAAGATGTCCCGATTCTGCTCCTCGGAAAACATATGGCAGATCGCATTCAGCATGATCACGTCGTAGCCGGAACCAAAGTCGTCCCGGAGCATGTCTCCCGCGCGAACGCTGACTCGCGCCGAGACGCCAGCCTGGCCGACATATTCCGCGGTCAAGGAGACGACCTCCGGGAGGTCAAGCACTTCGCATTGCACCTCGGGGCCAGCTTTCGCGAAGGCGATGGAGTATGCGCCGGAGCCGCCTCCGAGATCAAGGACGCGGCGAACGCAGGCTGCGCCCAGAGCCTTCACAACAAGCGGGGCGCGATCCCTGGCGTTGCGTTGCATGCCGGCAATGAAGTTGCGTGTCCATTCGGGGGTGTCGTCGCGACCAATGGGAACGCGGGTACCCTTCCGGACTGCATCGGTCAGCGTGCTCCAGCGATGCCAGATGTCAGCTGTGTGCACAAGGCCATTGCGCTGGTTGTCTTTGGAGCCCTCAACAAAGAAGCGCGCTGACTCGGGCGTGTTTTTGTAATCGTCGCCGCTCTTCGAGAGCAGTTTGAGAGCGACGAGCGCGTTGAGCAACATGCCTACGGCACGTACATTCGCATGAAGCCTCGCCCCGATCTGCTCGGCGTTGGCTCCATCCCCGACGGCGGTAAAGATGTCAAGTTCGAGCGCCGTAAGGATGCAACGACTCGGCATGTAGCCACGGATCATCTGCTCGAGGCGATCGGGCAGCATCCCTGCTTTCTCGTGGGCAGCCATCGTGGCACGGAACTTTTCCCCATGCTCGATCGACATGGCTTTCATTGCTGCTGCATCATTCCATACCAGACGGTCGACGGGCTTGGCATCGCGCAGATGCGCAGCTAAGATCTCGGCTGCATCAGACGGTTGCACACGGCGGTACCACACACCCGCCGGATAGACGACCATCACAGGGCCTTCATCACAAAAGCCCATGCAGCCGCAGGTAGTGAGTTGCACATCGTGGTTGAGACCGCGCGCTTCTATCTCGCGATCTAGCGCGTCGAGCACACCCAACGACCCGCTGGCGGGACAGGACGGGATACCTTCTGGCTTTTGCTGCGTGCAGACGAAGACATGAAAACGGAACGGTTCCATTGCGGTCTCCGATCGTAGGTTGATGGTAGCGCTTTATTGTCAGCAATGCAGAGCCAGTTGTGAGATTCTCTGGGCATGAGGCTCGGGTGATCCGCGTAAGTTTGGGGATGTGAGATTCTGAGTAACTTCCGATTACCGACAACACGGCCAGAAACCGGCTTTCACGTCGAAAATGGAGCGCCGATACTTATCTGACATGCACTGTGGAGGACCACTAATGCACTCCTGCGTGCACCGGAGGGAACGGCGTTTAAGCCACCGCCTGACGTTGGGCGCCGCTGCATGTCCACTTTCTTTTCGGCGGCAGTTGGTGCCGCTGTCGGCAGCGCTCGCCCAATTCTCATATACTGATCTTATTCGCGCTGTACCAGATTGATGCCTCGCGCGCATGGCCGCAGGTACGACTTTCGCCATTCCCAGGCCGGAGAGCAGCTAGACGATGTGGATTGTTGCGTTAGCCCTTAGGCGCCCTTATACGTTTACGGTCATGGCGTTGGTGCTAATCCTTCTAACGCCGCTGGTGATTGTGCGAATGCCGGTTGACGTTTTGCCGGACGTCAACATCCCTGTGATTAGCGTGGTGTGGAACTACGCCGGGATGGCCCCCGACGAGATGGCCGACCGCATCGTCACCAATGCTGAGCGCGGCCTCACCATCACCGTCAATGACATTGAACACATCGAGTCGCAATCGCTCAACGGCATTGGGGTAATCAAAGTTTTTTTCCAACCCACGGCGAACATCCAGACTGCGCTGGCGCAAACCACGGCAATGATGCAAACCACCCTCCGGGGCTTGCCACCCGGAACCGTGCCGCCCCTGATTGTCACGTATTCCGCCTCCTCGACTCCGATCGTCCAGCTGGGCTTGAGCAGCAAGACAATGCCTGAGCAGCAACTCTTCGATCTGGGCAATAACTTTCTGCGCACGCAACTGGCGACTGTGCCAGGCGCCGCGACCCCGTTCCCCTACGGCGGCAAGATACGCCAGATCCAAGTCGATCTGGACCTGCCGCGGCTCCAAGCCAACGGACTTTCCCCCAACGACATTGTGAACGCGCTCAGTGCGCAGAACCTGATTCTTCCCGCGGGTACCACAAAGATTGGTTCGCTGGAATACCAGGTCGAGATGAACGGTAATCCGCAGACCATCTCGGAGTTGAACGATCTCCCCGTCAAGACCGTGAATGGGTCGACCATTTACATGCGCGACGTGGCTCACATCCGCGACGGTTTCGCGCCCCAAACCAACATCGTGCACATGAATGGAGAACGTGGCGCCCTGATGTCGATGCTGAAGGTAGGCAGCGCGTCAACGATCACGATTGTCGAGGGCGTGAAACGCATGGCTCAGCTTGCGTCGCAGTCTCTCCCGCCGGAGATGAAGATCACCGCGCTCTTCGATCAATCGCTGTTCGTACGCGCGTCCATTCGGGGCGTGGTGCTCGAAGCGCTGACCGCCGCTCTTCTGACCGCGGCCATGATCCTGCTTTTCCTGGGGGACTGGCGGCCCACCATTGTCATCTCCATCTCGATCCCGCTTTCCATCTTCGTATCGATTCTTGTGCTCAGTGCGCTTGGGCAGACAATCAACATCATGACCCTTGGAGGGTTGGCCCTAGCCGTAGGTATCCTGGTCGACGACGCCACCGTGGAAATCGAAAACATCGAGCGAAATCTTGCCCAGGGCAAGGAAATGAAACGGGCGATTCTCGATGGCGCCGCACAGATCGCGGTCCCGGCCTTCGTCTCCACGATTTGCATCTGCATCGTATTCGTACCCATGTTTTTCCTGACGGGAGTGGCGAAGTTTCTGTTCGTGCCGCTCGCCGAGGCTGTGGTCTTCGCCATGTTGGCCTCCTATTTCCTTTCGCGAACGCTCATCCCCACGCTGGTCATGTACATCATGCGAGGACATGAGCATAAGGCGGCGGGACCGAAAACGTTCATGGGACGCTTTCAACGCGGATTTGAGAAACGCTTTGACAACTTCCGCAATGGCTACTACCAATTGCTGGAAACCACGATCCAGCACCGCACACTCTTCGTCGGCTGCTTTCTCGCGTTCTGCCTGCTGTCGCTGGGCTGGGTATTCTTCCTGGGCGAGGACTTCTTCCCATCGGTTGACGCAGGTCTTATACGGCTGCACCTGCGCGCGCGCGCCGGCCTGCGGGTGGAGGAGACAGCTCGCCTTTGTGACCAGGTGGAGCAGTTCCTGCATCAAGATCTGCCGAAGGGCGAGATTGCCACCGTGCTGGATAACATCGGATTGCCCAACTCAAGCATCAATTTGTCCTACAGCAATTCGGGCGTGATTGGCACCAGCGACGCCGAGATCCTGCTTGGCCTGAACGAGGAGCAGCATCATCCGACCGAGGAGATCGTGCAACACTTGCGCCAGGAACTGCCTCGGCGCTTTCCCGGAGTAGAGTTCTTCTTCCAGCCGGCCGACATCGTCACGCAGATCCTGAACTTCGGCCTGCCCGCACCCATTGACATTCAGGTGATCGGTGCGGATATGCAGACGAACTACGGGATCGCCCAGCAGATTGCTAACCAATTACGCCATGTTCCCGGCACCGCCGATGTGCACGTGCAGCAGATGCTTGGCCTGCCGACGCTGCACCTCGACATCGATCGCAATCTCGTGACCCAGATTGGCATGAGTCCGTTGGACGTTGCTCAGAGCGTGCTGGTTTCGCTCAGCGGCAGCTTCCAGACTGCGCCCGCCTTCTGGCTGAATCCCAAGAATGGAGTCACGTATCAAATGGTGGTCCAGGCGCCGCAATACCGGATGACGTCTCTGCAAGACCTGATGAACTTGCCGATCAACGATCGTTCGGTGCCCAACTCGCAGGTGCTAGGGAATCTGGTGCAGTTGTCCCCGACATCGCGGCCGGCGGTCGTGTCGCACTACGGTATCGAGCCTGTCATTGACATCTACGCCAGCACCCAAGGACGCGATCTGGGCGCTGTGGCCAAGGATACGCAGAAACTTCTGCAGCCTTTCATGGACCATTTGCCGCGGGGCGCGCGCATCGTCGTCCGCGGACAAGTCGAAACCATGCAGTCCTCCTTTGTCGGCTTGGGAATCGGCCTGCTGGGCGCGATCCTCTTGGTCTATTTCCTGATCGTGGTGAACTTCCAATCGTGGCTGGATCCGTTCGTCATCATTACCGCTCTTCCGGGAGCACTGGCGGGAATCGCGTGGATTCTGCTGCTGACGCATACCACGCTGAGCGTGCCGTCGTTGACCGGGGCGGTCATGTGCATGGGCGTCGCGACCGCCAATTCCATCCTGATGGTATCGTTTGCGCGCGATCGGATGCAGGTCGGCGTGCCAGCCGTACGGGCGGCGCTGGAAGCGGGTTACACTCGAGTTCGCCCCGTACTGATGACGGCGCTGGCCATGGTGATCGGCATGTTCCCCATGTCTCTGGGCCTGGGTGAAGGCGGCGAGCAGAATGCGCCGCTGGGCCGGGCGGTCATCGGCGGCCTGTTGTTCGCGACTGTGGCAACATTATTCTTTGTGCCTTGCGTCTTCGCCATGGTTCACACCCGTCAAGAAGCGCAGGCGGGTGAAGTAAAGCAATCCAAATCAGAACGGAGTTCTTAAGGACGGCAGCATTATGGAGAGCCGAGCGAATAACCATGCAGAACGAGCCAGAAAATAGTCAGTCGAAGGGCGAACCACAGCACACCCCGCCAGAGGTGACGCCACCTCCGGAACTTCCGGCAGCACCACCCCGCAAGGCGGTGATCATCGTTGTCCTGGTGGTAATAGTGCTCGTGCTGAGCGGTGCCGCAAGCATGTTCAGCCGGTTTCGTGCCGGACGCGCGCTGGCCAAGGAAACGGAAATCGATTCCGTTGCCACAGTTGCGGTCGTTCATCCAACGGCGGAGGAGCCTAGCGAAGACCTGGTGTTGCCGGCATCGTTGCAAGCCTATGAGGAGTCCCCCATCTACGCTCGCACCAACGGCTACCTGCTGCGCTGGTATAAGGACATTGGCAGCCACGTTGCTCAGGGCGAACTGCTCGCAGAGATCGACACGCCGGAAGTCGATCAAGAATTGTCGCAGGCTCGTGCCAATCGTCAGCAGTCCTCCGCCCAGTTGGATATTGCAAAAATTTCCGCCGATCGCTGGCAAAATCTGCGCAAGACGGACTCCGTTTCTCAGCAGGAAAACGACATGCAGGCCAGCGCATACCAGCAGGCCGTCGCCAACCTGGCCGCGGCCAACGCCAACGTTCGCCGTCTCGAGCAGTTGGAGTCGTTCAAGCACGTTTACGCTCCCTTCTCCGGTGTTCTGGTCAAGCGCAATGTCGATCCTGGAGCCCTGATCAACGCCGGCTCGGTGGGCATGGAGCTGTTCATCCTGGCCAAGGTTGATCCCCTGCGCGTCTTCGCCAACGTTCCCCAAGCCTACTCACCCGCCATCAAGAATGGGATGCCGGCCTACATTACGTTGCAGGAAATTCCCGGGCAGAAGTTTCGAGGAACGGTAGCGCGCACTGCCGAGGCTATCGACCCCGCGACTCGTACCCTGTTGACCGAAGTGGATGTTCCCAATAAAGACGGCCGTTTGCTGCGCGGATCTTTCGGCGAAGTGCATTTCTCCCCGAGGATCAACACCGAAAAAGTTACCGTGCCCGTGAATGCCATGCTCTTCCGCCGGGAGGGCGCACAAATAGCGATTGTTGGATCCGATAACAAGGTCCAATTGCGGCCCATCACGATTGGTCGCGACTATGGCACGACCTTGGAGATTCTCGGTGGAGTGAGCATCGAGGACCGCATCATCATTAATCCCGCCGATTCTCTGGAAGATGGCCAGACGGTGAATGTCGCCGCTGACAACCAGCAAGGGAAGCATTCATGAAGTGGTTGGCAGCGCTGCTCGGCGCCAGTCTGTGCCTGGCGGGATGCGCCGTGGGGCCCAAATATCAGCGCCCGCCCATCCAGGCTCCGCCGGCTTGGAAATCTGAGGGCCCCTGGCGCGAGGCCGCCCCGAAAGATGCCTTCCCTAAAGGAGCGTGGTGGGAGATTTTCCACGACGAGGAACTTAACGACTACGAGCAACAACTGCTGAAAGCGAACCAATCGCTCGCCGCTGCCCGGGATCGTCTGGATCAGGCCCGTTCGCTGGCGCGCGTCGCGTCCGCCGGACTGTTCCCAACGCTCAGCGCCGATCCCGGCGCATCGCGCAACCGGTACTCCGGCAATCGTCCCGAGAGTACGACTCCTGAGGCCCCGCTGACGCAAAGTTTGTACCAGGTTCCCTTCGCTCTGAACTACGAAGTCGATCTGTTCGGTCGAGCCCGTAAGACTCTGCAAGCAGCCAACGCCAGCCTGCAGGGCACAGCAGCCGATCTGCAAAATGTTCAACTGGTCCTGACCGCGGAACTCGCCGCTGACTATTTCAGCCTGCGCGAGCTCGATTCCGAATACCAGGTGGTGCAGGAGTCGGTCAAGATTCAGCAAGAAGGACTGGTTCTGGTCAATCATCGCCACGAAGGCGGGATCGCTTCCGGTCTGGACTTGGCGCAACAGCAAACCCTGCTGGATTCCACGGTCACGCAACTCTATTTGCTGCAGCAGCAACGCGCACAGTTCGAACATGCCATCGCGGTTCTCACCGGAAACGCCGCGTCCACATTTAGCGTCCGGGTCGCACCGTTGCTCATCGTTCCCCCGCCGATTCCGCTGGGAATTCCGTCGGACCTGCTGGAGCGGCGGCCCGATGTAGCCACTGCGGAACGAGCCATGGCCCAGCAGAACGCCCTTGTAGGAGTTGCCAAAACCGCGTTCTACCCGCAATTCACCATCTCAGCCAGCGGCGGCTTTCAAAGCGTCAGCCTCGGCTCGCTCATCAGCACTCCCAGCACGTTCTGGTCGCTGGGCGGCGATCTGTTACAGCCGATCTTCAATGGCGGACGCAACCGCGCTACTCTCGCCGCCACAAAATCCGCCTACGACGAATCGGTCGCCAACTACCGCGAGTCTACGCTCACCGCATTCCAGCAAGTCGAAGATGGTTTGTCGGGGCTAAGTTCCTTGTCGCGGGCCGCCGAAAGTCAGAATGCGGCGGTCGCCGACGCGCACCGTGCACTCGACATCGCCAATGATCGCTATGTCGGCGGACTGACCACCTTCCTCGATGTCATCACTGCGCAATCCGTATTGTTGACGAACGAGCGGCTCTCGACCCAGTTGCTTGGTCAGCAGATGGTCACCTCGGTTTACCTTGTCAAAGCATTGGGCGGCGGCTGGGATGCGTCTGCAATTCAGAACGAGCAAGTGCATCCCACGGCGACTCAGGCGCTTCAGCCGTAAAGCCCTGCGCACTGACGACCTATCTTCCGAATCAGCCTTCGCGACTCGACTCGAGAGTCTGCGTTGGCGACAAGGGTGAGCATCCATCTAAGTTCTGTCGACCACGGAGAAGCGAAACACGATTCGCAGCCGACCATCGCTGGTCCTCGGGATTGCTCCCGAGTAACGGGCAACCCGGAAGTTATGCCGGGCCACAAGTCTGTAATCGGACAAATGAAATCTCGCTAACGCCCCAGAAGTCTTAGTGCAAGTCGGCTTCGGGGAAGTTTGGAGCATCCTCGCCCCGCTAGTGGCAAGGTAGCGACGAAGGCGAGCTGTCGGCTGCGGCAGCTTCTTCCTCTCGCCGTCGATTTTAGGGAATGATAGCGTCCTTTATCATTGCACTACCGGTGTTGGCAGCTCGCAAGAGGCTTCTAGGTCGCTTGTTCGAGATGGCGGCTATTCGCCCAAGTGATTAGCTGTCCGATGGCATTACTAGACCCTAGCGCGTTTGCCGGGACTGATTCGGAAGCTACGGATGCACTTTGGGCGCATTCGCCTGTTGGCGTTAAGCGCTCCCGCTCTTGCTGGAGATTGATTCCCTCAGAGAGCGTGCCTTGAGTGCGATAATTCAGACCGTGACCACAAAACGTACTGCCCCGCAGGTGCCAGCAGCCCACAGGAAGAGAAACCGTGATCGCAGGGTTGCTGCGCTATCGCTTGACCTTGTTCCAGCCGAAAATCAAAGAGCGATAAGGGCTTTGAACCAGGCGTTGCTCGCCGGAGAACTTCATGACGCGATGGCGCTGTGTCTGCAATCCAACCTTCTGATGCCTCTCGCAGCTCTCTTGAGAAGCCTCATCGATACATCCGTGCTAGGTATCTGGCTTCTTAAATATGCGACAGATGAAGAGGTTAGGGACAGTGTTGCGCACGTATCCGCCGTCGACAAGGTTCAACGCTCATTCGCTTCGGAAGACCGATCCATCTTCTCTTTCATATTCCAACCGGTCAAGGGCACCGATCATGAGTTCTACCGTGACGTCCTTCATCCGTCCGCAATCTGCGTTTTGAACTCAGTCGCCAATTGCCCTAAATCTGCCCTGCTTTCCAACTGCGGCAGGTGCTTTTCTAGAAAGGCCAATTCGTCTTTCAATATTGGCAGCCTAATCATAAGATCATCGCCTCAAGCGATTTGTCTTTCCGCACTCCGCTGCTCATAGGCTTCCCAGAAGGCAGACCAAATCTTCTACGCTCCACAGCATGAAAGTAGCCCACTACCTGCAGGCTGCACTATCTTGCTGAGTGAGCAAATATAGACTATTATACACATAGACATACTTGTAAAATGCGAGATTCCAAAATGCTTGCCATCTGCCATCGCGTTCAACTTCGCTGTCGATGTACACCCATCTTCATTTCCTTGCAGTTGGCTTGAGTGTTTTCAAACCGCAATCGACTTGACTGTTCCTGGATATCTGGCATGAAGCCCCGACCCTTTCTAGCGTTCCTCATGGTTGCACTATTGACCATCGCGACGGTGGCTCAGAATTGGGCGCCGCTAGGAGACCCGGCAAGAGAACCGGTTCGAGTCCTGCTCGTGGTCGCTCACCCGGACGACGAATACGAAGTGGCTGGCACGGTTTACAGAATCAGCAAAGAACTCTCGGGGACCGTCGATCAGGTAATTATCACTGATGGTGAAGCAGGCTATCGCTATTCTTCTCTGGCGACGCCTTACTACGGCGTCGATCTGACGAATGAAGCAGTCGGCCGAGCACGACTGCCGGGGATCCGTAAAGAGGAAGCGCGACGGGCCGGCAGAATCCTGGGTATTCGGCACCAGTGGTTCCTGAACGAGAGAGACGACCGATTTTCGCTCGACGCCGGTGAATCACTTCACCGAAGTTGGCATGAAAAGCGAATTCTGCGGGCCCTGCAACAACGATTAAGCAAGGGACATTACGATTTCGTCTTTGTATTGCTGCCGTCAGCACAGACTCACGGGGAACACAAAGCGGCTTCGATTCTTGCGCTGGAAGCTATTGAACTGCTTCCTGCAGGCCAGCGTCCGATCGTACTGGGCGCTCAGGCCGGGGGAGGAGATCCTACGCCCTACAAGTCGCTATCTGAATACCCACTGACGGCGGCAGACTCACTCAATCCGCAATTCCACTTTGACCGCAATACCCGCTTCGGTTATCAGGAATCCCTTTCCTATCAGATCGTCGTGGACTGGGTCATCGCGGAACATAAGTCGCAGGGTCTGTTCCAAACCAGATGTCTGCAAGATCGTTTCGAGAATTTCTGGCTGTTCACTCTAAACCGGAATTCAGCGGCTGGTGAGGCCGAGTCGCTGTTTGCTGCGGTCACACCACGGCCCGAACGCGCCAGGGAGATTGGAATTGCAGGCGCTGCCAAGCCGCAATAGGCGAAAGGGAGAGTACGGATTCGCCGAATCGGAGCCCACAACCGAAAAGAATCAGGGAAGGATACCCACCGTGCACACGAAACAAACGCAGATCGAAACCGATGTTGAATGGCTACACGAGATCGGCAGGCATATTGCCCGCGGCGATACATTGGATGAGGCGCTGGCCGCCACCGTGAGTTTCGCCATTGCTCTGGTCGATTGCGACCGCTGCTTCATCTACGTCCGGGACGGCGCGGAACTGGCGCTCTGGGTGTGGAAACATTTGGATCAGGAGGAACCGGGGCTCAGCAAACTCCCAATTGGACAAGGCTACACGGCCTCGCTGGCACAACATCGAGTTCCAGTCGCCATTTCGACCAATAGCCGGGAGCAGTTCGAAGCAAGGGTTCACGATCAATGGTCAACCGATCCCGGCGAAACGTTTGTATCAGTACCGTTGCTGGCTCGCAGGGAATTGGTGGGCGTGATGAACCTCCAGCACCACCAGCCGCGCCGATACAGCCTCCGGGAGGTCAAGCTGCTTTCCAGCGTCGGATTTCTGCTCGGTGCCGATATTGGCATCTCGCGTTTGGAGAGCCGGAATTCTGATCTCCTCATGGAATTGGAAACACGGAAACTTGTCGAACGCGGCAAGGGCATTCTGCAACGGGAACTGGGACTCAGCGAGCACGAAGCCTTCCTGGCTTTGCAGCGCCAGAGCCAGCAGAAAAAGCGACCGATGAAAGAGATTGCACAAGCCATCATTCTGAGTGCTGAAGTAAGGCAGAGCGTCGGCCAAAACTGAATAACGGGGCGCGGTGGCCAAGTGGCAAGGCAAGGGTCTGCAAAATCCTCATCGGCGGTTCGATTCCGCCCCGCGCCTCCAAATGCTACTCAGAAGCCGTTGGAAACGAGCAGGAGCAAGCAATTGCGCGCCTGACTGCCAGCGGCGATCCTGGAAGTTCATCCTTACCAACTCGTACGCCCGCAGTGACCGAGCGCCGTTTGAATGGGGTCGAGGTCCACGACAACCGCTCGCGGTAATTGTGGCTGTACATTGCTAAACATGGCGAACGTTTCAGCAGTTGGAAGCGGTTCTCTGTGCGCGCAAGACTTGTGTAAATTATTGGTTTATTGTGAGTTGCTAGAGAATGGACGGCAGGCCCTACCTGACTCTTAATCAGTAGGTTGAAGGCTAGATTCCCTCCGCGCTCACCATCTACTTCATACAGCCACTTGCGGGAGTGGGTCATTGTATGGAGGGTGAGTCGCTACCAATTGGTAGCAATGTCTGCTTAGGACACCGAGTGCCTGCCGTTTTTCATCAATTTCTGAAGAGTTCAGAAGAGAGCAGGGAAGTGCCGAATCTCAAAAAGGCCGGGGACATTGAGGAAGCGGGGGGAAGCGCATTATCTGGACCCTCTGAGCCGGGACAGGGGCCGTGAACAAAGCCACTATTGCAAGCGTCCCAAGATGTTTTTGAAAGTCATCCACCATCCCGGTCCCGCCAAATTGTCGCGGAGCGTAGGGGCGCTGGGGGTTTGAGCAGGATTACGGCTCTGCCGCAGCGGACTGAGGGACGCCCCTGTCAGAATTGGTAGTGCTTGCCAACCGGCTCGGCTGCAAGGCAAGCAGTTGCTGCAGTAGCAGAAGATCGCCTTCGACATCGGCGCGAGCTGTCTTTCGGCCGGCAGCGGTTTTCAATTCCTCGCGCAGGCGTGCCTTCAGAAGACCCGCGGCAAATTCGGAACCGGCGGGAACATTCAGAATATTGGATCGCGCAATCCCCACGGATGTGACTTCACCTCCCTCGGTCAGTTGCAGGGTGAGCCCCCCGGCGGTATCGAGAGCAGGCTCGGCCGCAGCGTTTAAAGACGTCCACTGCAACTCGTCTGCGTCGGTGTCCGGTGAAGACGAGGCCCGGAGCAGGTCCTCCATCTGATCCTGAAACACGCGGCGATCCGTGCTCGTCAGGGGCGCGCTCAACTGACGTTGAGAATCGAGGATGAGTGCGTTCTTCCCCGGATTGAAATGCCAGTGCTCCACATACACAGCCACGGCGGTGCCCGCAGCGTAGGGATGGAACACGAATATCGGCAGCATATACTTCTTCGCGGTCAGCATGACCTCGAAAACACCCTTGATCCGTTTGGAACGCGGAATGCTCCCCGGAACTTGTGGAATCACGAACTTTGACAACTGCAATTCGGGATGTCGCCTGGTGTACTTGGAAAATGTTCTGGCCAACTGCTTCGGCGTGGTGACTCCCAAGTCACCGATAATGCTGCGATGCACGGAATGTGGATAGTAAATACTGATGACCTGGCGAGCGAAGTCCGCACAGTTCGCTGTCACCAGGTTCCAGCGCTGCCGGTTTGACCGGTCGTTGAGCGTGGCGATCAGCTTCGCATCCTGCTCCGGGCTGGTTTCGATCTCAAAGGTGTAGATGGTGCGGAGATAGGACGCTCCGATCAACTCATACCAGTCGCCATCAGGTGTCCCGCCACCAGGAAGATCGGGAACCATCGACTCTAGGTGATCGCGCCGGTACCGGTCGCGCAGGAACGCAACCAGTTTCTTGTCGGCCAAGAGCGGAATGTCTTCCGGCCTTTCTACGGAGTACAGGTAAGGGAGGAGCGGGATTGCAATCCAGTCGTACCCGCCGATCCCGCGATAGCGACTGAGAACGATTCCGGTTTCGTCTGGGGCACAGGGACGCAGAAGAACCGGTGAGTTTGCGCAGACGCCGCTGAGGTAGACTGCTGCATGACCTGTGCCGGCCCACTTGCCGTCATGACCGTAGGGCTCGCCCACGAGCAGGGTTGCCCCAGTCCGTGCCCGTGCAATTGGGCACAGGCAGAAAAGCAGAATTACACTCAGAATCCTCAGTCTCACGACATCCTCTGGTTCGCCTGCACCCGTGCTTACAGAGGAAAGATCCCAGTCTGGATTTCCTCTCTTCTTACACGAGGATAGGCAACCCAGTACAGATAAAACAACTTCATGGATAATTTGACTGAGGGCAGTGAATTCGTCACTCGATTCACAAAACAAACGCCGCTTCGAGGCCAAACGTCTTAAACGGGGTTGTGGATTGGAAGAACTGGCAGCTGTCATAAGTGACAAGTGCCGATGCGAGCTTCCCATAGTGAAATCGAAAGCTGCGAAAGGCCAGGTCCAGGAGTGGTGCCTGCTGCAAAAGGGGGTTCATTCAAGATGTCATTGCGCCGGAAGGTCGGCGAACTGGTGCTTCGGACCGGAAAGTTTGATGCGAGGGGCGCCCACAAAATAGGGGGCTTCCGCAAATCACCGCTTTGCTTCATGATCCAGTTTGCTCCAGCGATGCGTTCTCGATGGCTGTGGATCTTGCGCGGTTGCTTTCACGGACCTGTTCCGTAGTGAACCCGCCTCCGCAAACGCTGCAACGCCAGCCAGGAGAGGCGGCGTGCGCGATTCCGGGAACTGGTTGCTGATCGGTGCGCCGGGCTCGCACTAGTTCGCTACTGCACTGCGGACACTGTCGTTGAATCATAAGCTCTTAATATAGCAACAATTTCTTATCACTCTCTTCGAGAGTCAGATGCCAGGGTGGATCGTGCGAGTCTCCTCAACCGTAAGCCGGGTCGGATCGCAGTAGCCGTACCCTTTCAGGCATGCCGTGTAATTCCGCTTGTGTTCTGCGTCCGCCAGCGCCTTGGTTTCGGCGGGGGTCAGCTTTGCATAGTCACAAGTTTCCTGTCCCTCTTTGCAGGACGCGTAATTGCGCTGCTGCTCCGACAAGGCTGTTTGCTTGGCTTGCGCTGCTGTGAGTTTGGAGTGATCACACTCGTCCCAGCCGTTGGCACAATTCTGCGCGTTGCGCTGGCCCTCCGCGCTGGCGACGGACTCTGTGTCCGCGGCAGTCAGCCGGGAATGATCGCAGAGCCCGCTGCCGTTCTTACAGACAGATGTATTGAGTTGCCGTCTGGCGGTGTCGACTGCGCCCGCTTCCGATGCGCTCAGTTTCGTATGGTCACAGGAACCCGCTCCGTCCTTGCAGTCGGCAACGTTACGCGCGTGCTCCGCCGCAAACGAATCCCGCGCCTCGGCTGGCGTCAGCTTGGAGCGGTCACAGGAACTGATCCCGTCGTTGCAATCGGACACATTGCGCTGATGATCGGCCACGGCCAGGGCCAGAGCTTCAGGTTCGGATAGCTTGGAGGCATTACAGGATAGATATCCATTTCTACAATTCGAAACGTTGCGCGCGTGAGCGGCGAGGTTCGCGTCCGCCAATTCGGTTGGGCTCAGCTTTGCGCGATCGCAGCTTTCCCGGCCCGCTTTGCAATTCGAAACGTTCTGCGACAGGTCCGATGACTGAGCGAATGCCAAAATAGGATAGAGGCTAAGACCGGCTACCCAAAGATATTTTCGCAGATTTGCTTTCATATAGTCCGCTCTTCGGACGATCAATTCCGTAGGTCAAGAGTTGTCATGCTAAGGTTTGGTGCTGCTGACCAGAACCGAGACCCCGGTTTCGGTCAGCCACAAGTCAGGCTCGTTGAAAGCCCAAAAACAATTACTTCGTGTCTGGATTTACTTCCGCAATGTGCGCTTTCTCGCGGGCTTCGGCTACGGCCTTTATGAACGGTTCCGCACTCTTCGGTGTGGCCACCTTGCCCGAGAGAATGTTGCGGAATTCCATCTGCTCGCCATAAATCGCGCGGGTGGAGTCGTTGTCCTGCTCCACAACTGCGCCTTCGAGGGTCAGGCCAGCGAACACGCCCTTGGAACGAGAGTAGGTCAGCACTTCCGTGGTCATCTTCCAGTCTGTTCCGGCAGAAGCGTGACGGCCAACCGGGCCGGCTGCTACCGATCCCTCGCCAGTCAGTTCGAATTTGCTGGAGAGCAGTTGCTGCAGACCTTTATCGTTCATGACTAGCATGACCAGGTCTACGCCTTCGAGGCCGATCTGAAATCCAGCACTGCCGCCGCCGACGGAGACAAATGCGGGCGCGCTCCAGCCTTCAGCGGTGCGGCACGAGGCCACGCCACGGCCGTGCTTGCCACCAAACACGAATCCACCTTTGATCATGTTCGGCACCACCAGGATGCATTTGGCGTCGTTCAGCACTTCTTCGGGAATGCCTTTGTCTGGCGTGGCCATAATGGCGTTAATCACATCGACCGACGAATTCAGGCGTGCTACCGAGTCTTCGCGTGCCGAACCAGCCAGCGCGTACGTGCCAAACGCTCCCATGATGCCCATCAACAGCAGTGTCATTGCTTTCTTCATTGAGAGAGTTTTCCTTTTTGGTGCCGACGGAACTAAGAGGAGAAAACTTCAGATAGCTGACTTAGCTCAGAGGACCTGAAAGAGAGAGGAATTGCTCGTCTCAACCGCCATGATCGCTCAAACCGTGAGCGATAACTGATCTGAATTGCTCACTTCAAGATTGATCGTCAACGCACAGCCCTCGGTTCTCTCGCACCCGTCTGAGAGCGAATGTGAGCAATCCGGCACAGAATCATCAGCCTTGATCTGACATCGTTAGTGCGAAGGTGAACTCGATGAAACCCGTTTTTGCTTTCTTCCCAAAGCTGCTGGCGATGTTTAGACCGCAGTCTCAGCAATTCCAATCACAGAGGATGTGTCCGTTCTGCGGCCTGATTACTCCGCGTGCCAAGCGATTTTGCCTGGAGTGCGGCAAGTCGCTCAGCCCTGCTCCTCCGAAAGTGAAAGAAGCCAAACAAGAAGGATGAACCGAGGAGATTGATGTGCTTTGGAGGATTGTTGCTGTACTGCTGATTTTATAGCTCTGGGGTTTTAGTTTGCACGTCGCGGGCGGTCTGATTCACTTGCTGCTGGTTGTTGTCCTGGTGATGGTCGTCATAGACCTGCTGAGTGGACGTCGCTGCGCGGCCTGAGGCTTCCACTGGGTGGCGACTCAGGTCACAGCGAAGCGGATGTAACTGAGATCAGAATTTGACTCGCCCCGTCCGTATTCTCCTCCAGACTCCCGGCGAAAAGGGAGCATCCTTCGGGCTGACGGTGGAGGGAGGAGCAGTTATTGGATGCTCGCTTCTGCTCTCGCGAGATCTGCCGGTACGCCTGAGATGTGCTGCTTTCTGTGCCCTCAGGGTTCCTTACCCTGCGTTGCGTCGACCGCGCGTTCAGTACAAAGTGAACAGTCGCCCACAAGAAGTGAGGTCCATCGGACTTGGTCACGAGAGCGTCGATGGATTTTAGAGCACCCTCCGGCAATTCCAAATCGTCAGCCAGCATGACAATGGGGAGCTGTGGCTTGGCCTTCTTGATCTCAGCGGCAACGACTGCGCCGTCCAGTAGGCCCAGATGGTACTCAAGCACAATTGCATCCACGGGTCGCCCCATCAAAAGCCGCAGGCCTTCCGAACCGTTGGTCGCTGTGACGAGTTCATATCCGTTTTCCCGCAACAGATCCAGTTGAGCGGGATCCCGGTGGATGCAGAGCAGTCTGCTGTTGGTTGCCATTCAGGTACGTATATACGCGGGACTCTAGCGGTTCTGTCCACAATTGCTCACATCGCGCTGAGTGTGGAGATCGCACCCAGCAGAGCTATTGTGCTCAGATATCGCAAAGCCGAAACCGTAGCATCACCTGTGTACTTCTTTGTTGTTTGGGGGGACCTCAATGAAAAAACAGTACCTTCATCTCTCAGCTTACCCTTGTGATGATTGCGCCGCTCCGGTCATCGCGGGCACACTAGCGGTTCGCGAGAATGAAATATCGAAGGAGACGGATATTCGTCCAGTGGGAGCGATCTGCCTTGCGTGCGGCCACCGGCAGAGCACGGCGACCGCACCGGCGCGCATCCGTCATTTGCTGCCGATCGAATGGGTGCCGGCAGCTGCCATCAAAGCTTCTGAACTTACCACCGCTATCGTGGAAGCACTCAAGCGGCCAGGGCTGCATTAACGGACAGCAAAGACTCGAACTGAGCTTTCTTGCTCAGACTGCGACCACTCGAAAGTGAGATGGTCTCTTCCAGAACCATTTGCACACGAGGCAAGAGTCCGCAGTTCGGCTCATGCCGAAATCGTCCCTCTCTGTGCGCGCAGCCCGCAGCAGCACAGCATCATCGGGCACGCGAAGGATCATCGGGCAAAAGGAATCAAAATGAATATCACTCGTTCCATTCGTTCCCAGCTGTTTGCGCTCGTTCTGCTTGCCCTGTCGGCGGCAGCCTACGCGCAACTCAGCGTTTCCATCTCATTCGCACCGCCGGAATTGCCGGTCTACGAGCAACCTATGGTCCCCGGTGACGGCTACATCTGGACGCCTGGCTATTGGGCCTATGCCGATGACGACTACGGTTACTACTGGGTGCCAGGTACGTGGGTCATGGCTCCGGAACCGGGACTGCTCTGGACTCCGGCTTATTGGGGCTGGAGCGGCAACGGGTATGTCTTTAACCAAGGCTACTGGGGCCAGCAGGTAGGCTTCTATGGCGGCGTCAGTTACGGCTATGGATATTACGGTGACGGTTATCAAGGCGGACGCTGGCAGAACGGACAGTTCTATTACAACCGTTCAGTGAGCAACGTGAACGTCACCAACATTCATAACGTCTACAACACAACGGTGATCAACAGCACCACCGTTAACCGCGTCAGCTACAACGGCGGCAATGGTGGAATCAGCGCTCGTCCCACGCCCCAGCAAGAGTCCGTGGCACATGAGAAGCACATTGCTCCGGTCGCCGCTCAGACGCAGCACGCACAGCAGGCCCGTACGAATCCTGAACAGCGTGCGGCAGTGAACCACGGCACGCCTGCAGTCGCTGCGACTCCCAAGCCGGGAGCATTCAGCGACCGCGCCGTAGTACAAGCAAAACCAACAGGGACACCTTATAACGCTCCAGTGAATCGCGCCGCAGTTCAGCCACCGGCCAATACGCCAGCGGCGCGTCCAGAGAATAACGCTGCGCGCTCCGACCGGCCTACGCCGAAAAATCAGCCGGAGCCGAATGGTGCTCCCTCAGCGCGACCAAATCAGCCTGAGCCGAACAAGCCCGAGCCGAACAAGCCCGAGTCGAACCGGCCGCCCACAGCCCAACCGGAGCCGAACCGTGCGCCGACAGCGCGACCGAACCAGCCGGAGCCCAACAAACCAGAACCGAACAAACCCGAACCGAACAAGCCCGAGCCAAATAAGCCCGCGCCGAACCGACCGCCTACAACTCAGCCGGAGTCAAATCGGACGCCAGCAGCTCAGCCCAACAACCGGCCAGAGCCCAACCGGAATGAGCCAACCCAGCGGCCGCTAGCTCCGCCTCCGAGCGAGCGTGCGCAACCTCAGCATACGCCTCCGCCGTCGGAACCGCGGCCGTCAGCGCAGCAAACACAGAAACCACAATCGGCACCGGCCAAGGCAGAACCGAAGAAGGCTCCGGAAGAAAAGCCGAAGGAGAACGAGAAGCCGCAGTAACGGAATAGCTTCAAACTTGGATACTAGGGCATCCTGAATTTTCAGGGTGCCCATTTTCTTGCGGGCTGATCTAGTTGTGGAGATCTAGTCGTGGAGAACGACATTGAGTAGCGAACTGTGCACCTGCAACGCGCCGTCCGCGCCCCCGGCGTAATGAATAAACCCCAGTTTTCGGAACCGGTTCATGAAGAAACTAACCCGCGAACGAGTGGTCCCAACCATCTCTGCGAGCGTTTCCTGGCTCATCTTTGGTACCACGGTTTCCGGAATACCTTCTTTGCCAAAATGAGCTAGCAAAAGCAGGACCCGGGCCAGACGTTTCTCGCTGGAATTGAACAACTGGTCGACCAGATCTTCTTCGTAACGGATATTCCGCGCCAACAAATAGGCCACGAACATTTCAGAAAACGCCGGTTCGCGGTGAAGCGCTTCCATCATTGTCTTCTTGTCCACCCGCAGAATCTCGCAATCGGTCATGGCCGCCGCGGAGCCCATGCGGAGAAGCTGGCCTGCCAGCGAACCTTCGCCGAAAAAATTTCCCTCGCTGACAATACCGATCGTCGCTTCCTTGCCGATCTTGGATACGACGGTCAGCCGCACCTTGCCCTTTTGCACATAGAAGACCGCGTCCGCGCTGTCTCCTTGTGCGAACACCATCTCCTTCTTTGGAACCGTCAGGATTTTCCTGCCGTCGCCAATGGTCGCGAGGAAGGTTTTGGAGTCGAATCCGTTTTTCTTCGAGGACGCCACCATGGGTTTCATCTATCATCAGTATAGTCCGCAAAAGACCGCGTGGACCGCATGAATCCTCAGTGTGAAAATAATTTCCGAAGTGAGCAATTCTGAACAGTATTGCCGAAAGGAAATGAGCGAGTCTGAGAGATCGATCATTTCCTGCTCAGAGGTTCGCATTGCTGCAATCCACAGCAGCAGCTCTCGATTCCTGTAAAAGTGGTCAGTATTGAGCAGCCTTCCTCCGCCGACGCGTCCAAGATAGACCTATTGCAAACGGACAGAGAGTCTCGAACTGATTCGTTGCTTGTCACGAACCTGTCTTCAGGATTTCGTGATGCCTCAGGAGAAACTAACGAATGATCAAGAAAGTTGTCTTCCTCACTATTCTCGCTCTGGCGCTTCCGTTCGCAGCGTTTGCGGGCAGCAGCGTCGACTTCACCAACAGCGGGGGCACTCTCTCAGGCACCAATAGCGGTCAGAGTCTTACGGGATCGACGCTCGTCGCCGTGAATGGTCTCGGTGGCGGGCTAATCACTGGAAATAATCTTGGAACGGTGAGCTTTAGCACTGGCGTCCTCAGCAGCGGAACCCTGCAGATGGGTGGCACGTTTGCCGCGGGCGGCACGTTTAGCATTACGGGAAACGGTACCGGAGGCATTCCCACCGGCACAATTTTCAACGGAGCTTTCACGGGGCCCGTGACCTGGACTCTGATAACTCTTGCAAACGGAACCCACAACTACACGCTGACCGGTTCTTTGTCTGGAACCTGGTATTCCGGCGGAACTATCGATGGAGCCACCGTCCAGTTGACCATCAACACGGGCAAGGGCTTTTTCAACGGGCAAACCACCATCTCGAGCGGCGACACCACCTTCACGACCACAGTCCCAGAACCGGGCTCTCTTGGCCTTATGGGAACAGGTTTGATGAGTGTTGCTGGTCTCGTCCGGCGCAAACTGCGGGCGTTGCGCGGCTAGGGCCGCTGCAAAGGGCGTTCATCCAGGCCCCGCACGGCTAACGCGGCCGGCGGGGTCTTGTTTAGCGGGAGGTGCTATGCCACCAACAATTCAAGTCGGCACGATTTTGATGAAGGACTGGCCCGGACTGACACAACCTCTAGGCTTGGAGAGTGAACCCTGCTCCGGGAGTTGGAGCGTGCTGAAGGTGCTGGACAGTTTCGCTCTCGATCGCAAGATCCACGCCGCCGGATGGAATTTCTTTTTCATGGCGGCAGAAGTCAAGGTGATGTTCTTTGGCGCTGTGGGTGCGGCGAAGATCGAGAGCGCGTTGCAGGGCCTTTTGCGGAAGGTACGGTCCCAACACTTCAACAGTCTTGAGATAACGGGAATCATCACCAAGCATTTTATGGGCGTGCCCTACGTGACCGTTTCCGCACATTCGCGGCACATGCAAGAGAGTTGCCAACTCGATAGCAACGAGGCCCGACGGAGGTCCCAGCATAACGAGGAATGGGCCACCGGTTGAGTTGCGGGCGAGGGTCAGATCTCGCCATCAACAAGCAGGAGTAACATTTTGACGGAACGGATCGACCTATATATCGGGGTGGTTGTTACTTTGATGTTCCTGGCCGGTTGCTTCCTTATGGTCGTAAGTGCCCGTAACCGAACTGAACAACGCAGTCGCTGGCGGATCGATGATGACAAAGAGCGGCGCGCCCGCGGAAAGTGAGAAGCTATGGACCCGAATGGAAATCCCGACCTGGAGCGAACCCTTGAATCGGCAATTGTCGTCTCCTGGGCAGACTTAGTGCATGGAGACCAAATTGGCCTGATTCATATTGAGTACGGCTTTGCTCCTTCCGGCACACTAAATTACTTGAAGGTCTGGTCGTCCCTAACCCGAGGCCATTGGCTTCTGGCTTGTGAATACTGGATGTCAGCGTCCACATTCCACGGCACCGGCGTTCGCTTCGACAATGGATATCAATCCGAAGGCCTAGCCCACATTTTGGAGTTTGTAATGCAACACCAGAGCGAATTTGATCTTCCCGTGAACCGTGGCCGGCAGGGACTGCTCCAGATTTCAACGCCTACTCAAGACGAAACCGCTGCAGCGAATGATTTGGTTCAGCGAACCCTGGGCCGTCTCGGCTCAGCTCTCCCCGAACTTGCGCTGGCCTGAGCTTCCAGGCTATTCACTTTTCCGAGCCCGCCAGGCGCCGGTCTCGATGCGGTTCTGTGCGGGGCAGACCAGTACTCAACTCGCATTTTTCTCCCGGTTTTGCCCCACAGGTAGGGCAACGAACCGCCAAGGCCAGCTTCTGTTTGGGCGTCATGGGTACACAATGCACCTTTGCTTGCCAACAAAATGGTCAATAGTGATCAGTTCGGAAGGTCGCTTTCGGTGAATACTATCAGAGACCAACTCAAAACCCAGCGCTGGTGATGCTCTCGGGTCCATCCGGTCAAATTGGCCCTTGCGGTACCGTCTTCATCGCAGTCAGGAACACAATGTCGCTACCGAACACACTGCTACCCAAGCCTCTTCTGGAAGTTGTGGGTCCGCGGCCCATCGAGCACGAAGTGGACGCAGCGCCTGCAAGATTTCACGCGAAGCCATCGCTGCCGAGCCGAATCGCAGTGATCGGAAATTATCTTCCCCGACATTGTGGAATCGCCACGTTCACCACGGACCTGTGCAGCGCCATTTCCGCAGAATACGGAACGGCTCGACTGTTGGCGCTCCCGGTCAACGACACTCAGGAAGGCTACGATTATCCCGCCCGGGTGCGGTGGTCGCTCGACCAGGACGAGGTGAAGTCGTACCAGGACGCAGCTGAATTCCTGAACTTCAACAACATCGATATGGTATGCCTGCAGCACGAGTATGGAATCTTCGGCGGCCACGCCGGAAGCCATATTTTGCATCTGCTACGAGGCTTGAAAATGCCCGTAGTGACAACGCTGCATACAGTTCTGCGCGAGCCAGATCCCAACCAATTGATGGTCATGGAAGAGATCGCGGAGTTGTCGGACCGCCTCATTGTCATGAGCCAGCTCTCATCCCAATTCTTGCAGGAAATCTTCAAAGTGCCCGGTAGCAAAATTGACATGGTTCCCCACGGAGTTCCGGACCTGCCCTTCCTCGATCCGAACTTCTATAAGGACAGATTCGGGGTGGAAGGCAAGGCGGTACTCCTCACGTTCGGCCTGCTCTCGCCGAATAAAGGGATCGAAAACGTGATTCAAGCGTTGCCGCAGATTCTGTCCAAACACAAGAACGTTGTGTACATCGTCGCAGGCGCGACTCATCCCCACATCCTTCGTCGCGAGGGGGATAAGTATCGAGCCAGTTTGCAGGCGTTGGCGAAGGACATCGGGGTGGAATCGCAAGTGATCTTCCACGACCGCTTCGTCAGCCCCGAGGAGATGGTTGAGTTCATTGGCGCCGCCGACATTTACATCACTCCCTATCGCCATGAGGCGCAGGTGGTCTCTGGCACGCTTGCCTATGCATTAGGCGCGGGCAAGGCGATCATCTCGACTCCATACTGGCATGCGATCGAGTTGTTGGACGATCGCAGAGGCGCGCTGGTCCCATTCCAAAATCCCGACGCGATGGCGCAAAAAGCGATTGAGCTCCTGGATACTCCAGCGATTCGTCACGCCATGCGCAAACGTGCGTACCTGTTCGCCCGGGAGATGGTCTGGAAGCGAGTGGCGCAGGGTTATATGGAAAGCTTTTCGCGCGTCCGCAGGGACCGCATGGAGAGTCCGAAAGTCCAGTTCTCCGCCCGGCTTGCGGAAAAGTCCTTGGGTCGGCTGCCTGAGTTGAAACTGGATCATTTTCGCCGGCTCGCCGACGATACCGGCATGTTGCAGCACTCGATCTTCACGATCCCGAACCGCCGAGAGGGTTACACCACAGACGACAATGCCCGCGCTCTTATTCTTGCAGTGTTGCTGGAGCCTCAGGACAAGGCTCTGGAAAAGGATCATGTGCAGAGCTGGCACCTGGGGCAAGCCAATTTGCCTCTCTCATGTTCTGCCGGCCTTTATCTGTCGTTCCTCGAGCATGCGTTCAACACCACGAAAGGCAGATTCAAGAACTTTCTCCGCTACGATCGGCGGTGGAACGAGCCCGTAGGCTCGGAAGACTCTCATGGGCGTGCCCTGTGGGCGCTGGGTACGGTTCTAGGCCGGTCCCATGATCAAGGATTCAGGGGTGCGGCTGGGCGCCTGTTTGAGTTTTCTTTGCCCGCAGTGCTGGAATTCACGAGCCCGCGTGCCTGGGCGTACACCCTGATCGGAATTCAGGAATACCTTAATTCGTATCCCGGTGATCGGGACGCGCAGAAAGTGCGATCCGCCCTCAGCCAACGACTGCTCAAAATGTATGAGTCAATCCGACGTCCGGATTGGAAGTGGTTCGAGAACGTTCTGGCCTACGGAAATGCGAGATTCCCCCAAGCTCTCTTGCTGGCGGGTTCGGCGTGCTCCGATGATCGCATGGTTTCCGCCGGCCTCGAATCGCTTCATTGGTTGTCGGCAACGCAGCACTGCGAAGTCAACAGCCATTTTACGCCGATTGGTTCGCAAGGTTTCTATCGCCAGGATGGCGAGAAGGCCCGCTTTGATCAGCAACCCATCGAAGCGGCAGGTGCGGTTTCTGCGTGTCTGGAAGCATACCGGGTAACGGGTGACAGGCGCTGGCGCAATGAAGCCTGGTCGGCCTTCAATTGGTTCCTCGGCGACAACGATCTGCAACTGCCTCTTTACGATTCCGTCACCGGCGGCTGCCGCGACGGCTTGCACCCCGACCGCGCCAACGAGAACCAGGGAGCAGAATCAACCCTGTCGTTCCTGATGGCACTTATCGAAATGCACTCACTGCAAGAACCAGAACAAAAGGAAATCCTTTCATGACCTTACCCGCAGAACAACAAGTGAGCCTGCTGAGCACTCGCTTCGAGCCCCTGCTTCATCGCCATCCTACGAACCCGATCCTCACCAGCAGGGATTGGCCATACCCTATCAACAGTGTGTTCAATGCGGGCGCGACCCGCCTTGAAGATGGCACGACTCTGCTGCTTTGCCGCGTGGAAGATCGTCGCGGTTTGTCGCATCTTTCGGCCGCGCGCTCTCGAAACGGCGTCGATGGATGGCAAATCGACAGCGAGCCCACATTGACGCCTGATCCGAAGAACTACCCGGAAGAAATCTGGGGCATTGAAGATCCTCGTATCACGTTCGTCCCAGAACTGCAGCAATACGTCGTTACCTACACCTCCTATTCGCGCGGCGGGCCCGGCGTGTCGTTGGCTCTAACCAAAGACTTTCGCAGCTTTGAACGATACGGCGTAATTATGTCGCCGGACGACAAGGACTCTTCACTTCTGCCGCGCAGAATCGACGGATGCTGGGCGCTGATTCATCGTCCGATGACGACGCTTGGGTCACATATGTGGATTTCCTATTCTCCCGACCTGCGCTATTGGGGCAGGCACAGGCTCATGTTGGAAGCTCGCCGCGGCGCCTGGTGGGACGCGAACAAGATCGGCTTGTCCCCACCACCCATCGAGACTTCCAGAGGATGGCTCGTGTTCTACCACGGAGTTCGGCACACGCCTTCGGGTTGTCTGTATCGCTTAGGCTTGGCCCTTTTCGAGTTGGACAATCCGGAGAAATGCTTGCTCCGAGGAGACTCGTGGATCTTTGGGCCGGAAGCCGAGTACGAGCGCCACGGCGACGTTGACGATGTCGTGTTCCCCTGTGGATACACGATGGATGCCGATGGTGACATGCTCAACATTTATTACGGAGCGGCAGACTGCGCGATCGCGCTAGCTCGGGCCAGCGTGCGTTCTCTGCTTGAATGGCTGGATGCGAATGGAAGTTGCGACCGGCGCCAGCGAGCGGGAGATTTATGAACCCGCCGGCATCACTACCTGAGCCGCGGCTTCACGGTCAAGCACTCGATTCTGCCATGTGAGCTATCTTGCTCAGACGCACAATCATGAACCTGTCATTGTTAATTATCTTCTGAGTGTGTAGACGGAGCCGCGAGGGCTGAATCGCAGCTCTTAACATGAGGCCACCCCGGTCGTGTCCTGCCAGGTCACGAAAAGCGGCCACATCCAGCAAATCAGCAATCTTCATCCGCGTGCCCGCCGCCAAACCTTGCGGCGAAGCACGATTTGGCCCCAAAGACTCTCGAATATCGAAGTCGAGCAAATCCCTCCAGAGGATGAGGGGCGTTGGCCCGGCAAACAAGGAAGGTCAAGATCATGCCTTTAATTCAACTCGTGGAAGTTCTGATCGTAGTTGGTGTTCTGCTGTGGCTGGTGAATCGCTTCATCCCCATGCAGGGATCCATCAAGTCCATCCTGAACGGCGTCGTGGTGATTGCGGTGGTTCTTTGGTTATTGAATGTTTTTGGGCTGTTTCATTCCCTCTCCACCGTCCACATCGGAAAAGGTTGAGGTACCGCGAAGCAGCTGGGAAAAGACCAGTTCCGCGAAACTCACAACTGATGCAAAGACAATGCATTTCGGCAGATAGCTGCCAGAGGACTATTCCATTGAAAATAAGATTGCTGTTCGCTGCCACACTTGCACTGAGTTTACCCGCAGTCGCTCAAACCGATTCTCGAACAACCCTGAGAGTCGAGCCCATGAGTTCGACTCCCACGTTCCGCGTGACCGTGATCAGCCGCAGTGTACAGGCGGTAAATTATAAGCACCGCAGCGGTTCTTCGAAGCTGGATTTCGCCGGCACCGAACTGATGCCCTCGGCGAATGGTGTCGCCGAGATCAACAGTAAACGCGGGTCCATTGCAATCGAAGCGGAATTCGGTAACCTGCAAAAGCCGACGACGTTCGGCAATGAGTATCTGACGTATGTTCTGTGGGCGATTTCGCCCGAAGGCCGCGCCGTAAACCTGGGTGAAGTCCTGCTCGGCGGCAACCATCGCAGCAAACTCAACGTGACCACGGATCTTCAGGCATTCGCGTTGATCGTTACGGCGGAGCCGTACTACGCCGTTCGTCAGCCCAGCAATGTGGTGATTCTCGAGAACGTGGTTCGGGAAGAAACCAAGGGGACGACGGAAGCGGTAAATGCAAAGTACGAACTGATGGAGCGCGGTGGATACATTCCAACCGGCTACAAGTTCGATCCGGTGGTCTTGAATGCCAAGTTACCCTTGGAGTTCTTCGAAGCGCGGAATGCACTGCGCATCGCTCAATCCGAGGGAGCCGAGCAGTATGCCGGAGACAGCTATCGGCACGCCGTCCAGTTGATGGATACCGCAGATGCTGAAGCGACAAACAAACACATGGACCGCAAGCCGCTGATCGCTATCTCTCGCGAAGCAGTGCAGACTGCCGAAGATGCACGCGAGATTGCCGTCAAGAAGATGGATGAAGTCCGGTTGGCCAATGAACGCCAGGATTCAGCTGATGCCCAGGCGCGAACGCAAGGACAGGCCGATGAGGCGACCCGACGCAAGGAGCAAGCCGAGTCCGATACAGCAAGGGCTCAAGCAGCCAAGGCTCAGGCGGAATCTGACACCGTGAATGCGCAAGCCGCGAGTGCTCAAGCTCGGTCCGATGCGGCCAGAGCACGCAATGACGCTGCAGACGCGCAAGCTGCGACTGCAAAGGCCCAATCAGACATGGCGCAGAACCAAGCCTCATCAGCAACTGCACTCTCGGCCGCTCAAGCGGATGCCGACCAATCGCGCGCAGATACGCTGAGGGCGCAGCAGAACGTCCAAGACGCGGAAGCTGACAAGGCGGCTCTGCGGACGAAGTTGTCCGAGCAGCTGAATTCCATTCTTCAGACTCGCGATACCGCACGTGGACTCATCGTCAGCATGTCCGATGTTTTGTTTGACACCGGAAAGTATTCGTTGAAACCGGGAGCACGCGAGAAGCTGGCGAAAGTCGCCGGTATTCTGCTCGCCTACCCTGGACTCAACATCGAAGTCGGCGGCTATACGGATAACGTCGGCGGCGATTCCATGAACCAAACGCTGTCTGAGAATCGTGCGGGATCGGTGCGTGACTACCTGGTGCAAGAGGGGGTCTCGACCGGCTCGGTTTCGTCCAGAGGCTTCGGCAACACTCTGCCGGTAGCATCCAACGAGAACTCCGCCGGACGGCAGCAGAACCGCAGAGTTGAGCTTCTTGTGTCCGGCGAAGCCATCGGCAACCCGGTCAACCCGACCACCGGAAGCTTGCGATAAAGCATCCGTACCTAACGATCGACAATGGAGGCAATACCTATGAAGCTAGTCGGAATCATTAGCACCGCAGTTTTATCTTTGGCTCTCGGAACATCTGTTCCCGCATTTGCTCAGCAGGATCAACACGACCAGCAGGAGGAAGACAAAGCCAAGCCTGCCCAAGACGAGAAGAAAGCACAGCCAGAGAAACCCGCAAAGCCGGAAGAGAAGAGCGCGCAGCAGCAGGACAAGAATAATCAGCAAGAAGAGAAGAACGCTTCTCAGCAAGAGAAGAACGCCACACAACAAGATAACGCCAAGCAGAACGAGAAGAACGCACCACAGCAGGAGCACTCACAACAGGCCAAGCCCGTACAGCAGGAGCAGCACGCCAGCAACGGTGGTGGCCGCATTCCCGAAGACCGTTATAAAGCCAACTTTGGAAACGAACACCGGTTTCGGGTCACCCAGAGCGATTACAGTAACCGCCGCTTCCAATACGGTGGCTATTGGTTCGGATTTCAGGGCTCGTGGCCCAGCAACTGGCTCTACACGCAAGACGTTTATGTGATCGAAATCAACGGCGTGTATTACCTGTGCAATGCGAACTATCCTGGAGTCAACATCGAACTCAGCGTGACACTATAATGATTCCTGCGGCATAGTCCGGGGAACAGTGAGTAATGAGTGATGATCGGCACGGGCCCGCCTCTTGGGCTCGTGCCGCTTTTGTTAGCGCGTGCACCCTGACCTCGGAGACATCGATGCGGCGGCTTTAATCGCAACACTGTCAAAGTGAGCCGTAGTGCTCAGATCGAACCGTGCATTCGTGGGATTCTTGCTTATGACGCGTGATGCGTCGCCGTTCATCCACGCAGCCCGCGGTAGCAATGTACATGCGGACAATTCGAAGGATGATCTGACAAGGTGAGTCTAAATGCGTTCCATCCGTTTGCTATTGCTAACACTTCTGATACTTGCTATACCGGCGGCCTCGTTCGGGCAGTTCGCCGTTTCCGTCATGATCGCTCCGCCCCCGCTGCCCGTATACGTACAACCCATGGCGCCGGATGGCGGTTATTTGTGGACGCCCGGCTACTGGGCCTATGGTGACGAGGGCTACTTCTGGGTGCCAGGCACGTGGGTGATGGCTCCCGCCGTTGGCTTGCTCTGGACTCCAGGGTACTGGGGCTGGGGCGGCAGCGCCTACGCTTGGAATGCCGGCTACTGGGGGCCGCACGTCGGCTTCTATGGTGGCGTCAATTACGGCTACGGATATGGTGGTGTCGGATACCAAGGTGGATATTGGAACAATGGCGCCTTCAACTACAACCGTTCGGTAAACAATGTAAATGTGAACGTGACGAATGTTCATGTCTACAACAAGACCGTAATTAACAACACCACGATCAATCATGTCAGCTACAACGGCGGCAATGGTGGGATTCATGCCCGCCCGACGTCGGCGGATCAGATTGCGGCACGGGATCGACATACTGAGCCCACCACGATGCAAACGCAGCATGTGCGCACTGCCAGCACCAACCATGCGCTTTTGGCCTCTGTGAACCACGGGCGTCCGGCGATTGCTGCGACTACGAAGCCCGGTGAATTCGATCGTGGTGCGGTCCCCGCTAAGCAGGCGGGAGGACCGTACAAAGCCGCGAACAACAATACAGCGGCAACCCGAACGACCGCAAACAACGCAGCCGCAACCCGCGCAAATGAGAACAAAGCTGCGCAGAACAAAGCCGCAGCAACCCGCACGAGTGAGAACAAAGTGGCGGCAAACAACGCAGCCGCAACCCGCGCAAATGAGAACAAAGCTGCGCAGAACAAAGCCGCAGCAACCCGCACGAGTGAGAACAAAGTGGCGGCAAACAACGCAGCCGCAACCCGCGCAAATGAGAACAAAGCTGCGCAGAACAAAGCCGCAGCAACCCGCACGAGTGAGAACAAAGTGGCGGCAAACAACGCAGCCGCAACCCGCGCAAATGAGAACAAAGCTGCGCAGAACAAAGCCGCAGCAACCCGCACGAGTGAGAACAAAGTGGCGGCGAACAACGCGGCTGCAACCCGCGCAAATGAGAACAAAGCTGCGCAGAATAAGGCCGCGGCAACTCGCACGAGTGAAAATAAAGCGGCCGCGAACAACGCAGCGACTCGCTCAAACGAGAGTAAGGCCGCTGCCCAAAGGGCGGCAAAGCCTGCTCCTCGGCCCGAGTCTCATCCGCAAAGCGCTCCTCGTCCGGAGAAAAAAACGCCTGGGGGAAAGTAAACCGTCGTTCATTGCGATTTGACGGCACGCATGGCCGTCCGCCTCGTCGAACACGATTAGATTGGCGCGAGCCCCTGGGTTCGCGCCATCGCTTTCTACTGCGCCGCGACCGAGTGACGTCTATGTCGTAGAGAAGCCTTTTACCCGCTGCCATCGCCGCATTTTCCTGACGAGAGTTGGCTTTGCGCTTTCGACACCGTTTCACTGAGCAGTTTTGACCAGTAAGAAACCCGCAGGACGCCTATAACCAGAGTTGACTCCCCCGAAGTTAGGGTTCAGGGAGAATAGGAGCAAAACATGCTTGGAATGATCTTGATCGTGATCTTGGTCTTAGCCCTGGTTGGGGCGCTGCCCCGCTGGTCGCACAGCCGCGAGTGGGGTTACGCCCCGACCGGCGGCTTGGGGATAATCCTTTTCGTGGTTGTCATTCTCTTGGTTCTCGGGCGGATTTGATCCATGAGCTACGAACCAACACCGGCAGGTGTCATCTCTCGGAGTTGGCGCCTGCTTTCTGTCCGAGCGCTGGCACTTCTTCTCGTCGCGCTCATGTGCCACGGCACCTCTTCGGCGTACTCCGTTCTTACACACGAGGAAATCGTCGACCTGCTCTGGACCGATGAGATCCAACCTCTGCTGCTCAAGCGGTTTCCGGGACTCTCGGAAGACCAACTCAAGGAAGCGCACGCCTACGCTTACGGCGGCGCCGTCATCCAGGATCTCGGCTATTACCCATTTGGCAGCAAAGAATTCAGCGATCTCGTGCACTACGTCCGTACCGGAGACTTTGTCCGCGAGTTGCTGCTCGAGAGCCAGGATTTCGACGAGTATGCCTTCGCCCTAGGCGCCCTATCGCACTATGCTTCCGATATCGCTGGTCACCCGGCAGTCAACCAATCCGTGGCAATCGAATTTCCCAAGCTCCGGGCGAAGTATGGACCCTCGGTGCGTTATGCCCAAAACAAGACCGCGCACTTGAAAACAGAATTCGGCTTCGATACCGTGCAGGTCGCGAAAAATCGCTACGCCTCGCAGCAGTACCACGATTTCATCGGATTCGAGGTCTCCAAGCCGTTGCTGGAACGGGTTTTTCCCGTCGTGTACGGAATGCAGTTGAAAGACGTGCTGACTCACGAGGATTTGGCCGTGGGTTCCTACCGTTACGCGGTCGCCCACATGATTCCGGAGATGACCCAGGTTGCCCTGCAAACTCACAAGAAGGAATTGATGCGCGAGACGCCGAATTTCGCGAAGCAGAAGTTCCTGTATCGTCTCTCGCGCTCCGATTACGAAAGGCAGTGGGGGAAAGACTACAAAAAACCGGGCGTGGGCACCCGCATCCTGTCGACGCTCCTTCGGTACATGCCGAGGGTGGGCCCATTTAAAGGGTTAGGGTTCAAGAGTCCGACTCCTCGGACTGAGGACCTTTATTTCAAGAGCATCAACTTGACCGTCGATCAGTACCGCGCCTTTCTCGAAGAAGTGCGCAAGGACAAGCTTGTGCTGCCCAACACCGATCTCGATAGTGGCCAGCCGACCAAGGCAGCGGAATACTCGCTCACCGACGATACCTACGCAAAGTTGCTGGCGCAATTGTCGGACCGAAAGTTCGATTTGACGTCGCCGGAATTGAGGGCCAACATCCTTGAGTTTTATTCCGACCCTTCTGCCGCAATCGAAACGAAAAAGGACCCAGTTCGTTGGCACAGCGTGCTGATGTCGCTGGACCAGCTAAAATCCGCGGCGCCTGCAGTGGCGGGCGGTTCGGCACGGTGATCAGTTGTGTGATCGCCCCACTCCCAACAAGTCGGCGGCCCATGTAATTCACGTGTGAAGGAACTCTGCAATTTTGTTTCGGGAAGAAATTCTCGGAAACCTCGCTGGGACTCCAATCAGCTTGCTAATCATGGCCCGCGCGCTTAATCTGACAGTAGGCTGGTTGCGGCGGAACAAGGGAGACCAATCTGACAAACGACGAACTGAAGGCGTCTTACGTTGTAATCCGGCACAACGTCCGAACTTACGAGTCCGCAGGGGTGGTTGAGGTCGTCAAGGGGCGGCAGAACGCGGAGACGACCTTGAAGAACTTCGAAGCCGAGCAGAGCTCGGCGGACCGGCATGAGGGCTGGCGCTATTTCCTTGAAAAATCAACCTTGAAAGCGGGTACCAACCCCGCCGAGGCCACCGAACTTCGTCAGGCGGAACTGGAAAGTCGCGAAACCAAAGCCACGCTGGATGCCGACGCCTCCCACAGCGGAGGCGGAACCTCCAGGTGAGCCCGTGCGTGGCGCAGTAATTCTCTTGCTAACCTGGGGCGCGCAAGCGTAGCATCACCTTGTGCGTTAGATCGACTCGGTCGTAAGCAGTTCTCGCCTAAACAGCCAGTAACTTGCCTGCAGTACCTCCGAATCTCTCAAGCGTAAATTGATCAAGTAAAGGAACACCTAACACATGGCAGAACAAGGAACAGTAAAGTGGTTCAATGACGCCAAGGGCTATGGCTTTATCAGCCGCCAGAATGGCGAAGATGTTTTTGTGCACTTCTCAGCGATCCAAGCGGGCGGCTTCAAGAGCCTGCAGGAGGGCCAGACAGTGCAGTTTGACGTGACCAAGGGCCCTAAGGGCTGGCAGGCTGAGAACGTCCAGCCGCTCTAGCCTCATCCGAAATGTGAAAGGCGATCTCCTTGCGAGATCGCCTTTTCCGTTTGGCGAGGTTTTCAATTCGAGGCCTTATAAGCGATCACCTCTTTAGTTAGCGCGCTGATGCCGAGAAGTCCGCGGTTCCAATCTTCACGATCGTTCCCTGGGGCTGTGGTTTCGTTTCTTTAGCATCCCTCGCCTCCTTGCCTACCTGAGGCTTGTCCTTTACCTCAGACGCTGGCGAGGGTTTCTCAGTCCAGACGCCGTAGACGCGCCCGCCATACGCCGCAATTCCGCTGTAATCGCCGAAGAAAACGCCGCCCGCTTCGAATGGTTCCTCGGTCCATGCGTAGTTGTTGAAGCTATGTCCGCCGTCCGTAGAGCGAGCCAGAACAACGATCTGCTTGCGGTTCTGAGGATCGCCCCGGCGATCATAAAAGACGACGTCGACCGAGCCGTCAGTCGGATCCACTGCGAGCCATTGAAAGAACTGTTCCGCTCCGTTGTGTACCTGGTCGGTATTTACACGGACCGGCGTAGCCCAATGCTTTCCCCCGTCGTCCGAAGGTGCCAGAAAAACATCAAGGTCGCCGTTCCTGTAATCGCTCCAGGTTACGTACAGGCGCTTGCCTTTCGGGTCAATGGCAATCTGCGGAAATCCGTTCGCTCTTTCGAGCGTCTGAATCGCGAACATTATGGGCGCCGTGTGAATGACAGCGCGCGCGTGCGAGAACGTCTTGCCGCCATCGCGCGATGTCGTAAACATGATCGCGTCATCCTGGCTCCAGATCGCGTACACCTTGCCATCCGGACCGACTACGCCAGCGAATCCCTCGGCGGCGCCGTTGTCGTCGCGTGGCAATCCGGGATGCGCATCGATTTCGATCGGCTGAGACCAGGTCTTGCCGTCGTCGGTGGAACGCGAGAGCACCATCTGAGAATCGGCCAGCCTCCAGCGCGTCCAACCGATGTACAGATTGCCCGCGTAACGGCTTTTGCTGTTATCCGCGACAATGTACGGCTTGTCTTCGAAGGGAATTCCTGGGGAACTTGTCTGTTCGGCGACAGGAATATGTTCGGCTTCCCAAGTCTTTCCTCCGTCGAGCGAGCGCCGCACGAAGATTCCGTTGCGCGTAGCGCCGTGCGCCCAATAGTTGAACGTGCCTAGCTTGTCGAAAGCGATGTAACACACGAAGGCGTGTCCCTGATTATCGAAAGCCACAGACACGTCACCGGAGACGCGGTAGTTCTTGGGGTCGACATTCTCGGCCAGTCTCCAGGTACGGCCAGCGTCCTGCGAGTAAGACGCGTGCACGTTGTCCTGAAATACGCCGACCACTTGCTGGGGATTAGTTGGATTCACCGCGATCGCAGGTTCGGTAAACGGACCCGCCGTGGGGGTCAGAGGGAAGACCTGCGCCTGCGGAACCCAGGGCAGCTCCTGGCTCCGTAAGAACGAGGGTGCACAGAAACAAAGCGCAAACAGAAACGTTGTAACGAATCGGCGGAACGGTTGCGAGAGGAGCATTAGGTCCTTTTGAGTTCTTGATCGAGTCTTGTGTTAAGGGGCATCTACTGCGCACAGCGCAGCGCCTCCGGCGATCCCCGCGTCGGGTCCATAGTGTGCCATGACCAGCGGAATGTCAGACGCGCGCGGGTTCACGCACCAGCCCGGAAGGCGGTTCTTGATTTCATCGAAGAACGGCTTGAGCATGGCCGCTACGCCGCCGCCCATGACCAGAACATCGGGATCGAGCAAGTCGACAATATTGCCGAGCCACGGCGTCAATACGTCGACGGTCTCCTCAAGAATCTCTCGGGCCAGAGCATCGCCCGCAACATAAGCCTTCCCCACGAATTCGCTGGTCACCGCCGCAACATCTCCTTTGGCCAGATCGAGAATGGTAGAAGGGAGACCTGCAGCGAGCTTGGCTCGTGCTCGTGCGCCAATCGCCGGACCGGCCGCGAGAACTTCGATGCAACCCCGCTTGCCGCAGCTGCAAAGCGCTCCACGATAGTCGATGCTTACATGCCCGCCTTCACCGGCAGAGCCGGTGTTGCCGTGATAGATGCGACCGTCCAAAACAATTCCAGTTCCGATGCCCGTTCCAATCGTGGCATAGAAAACATAGTGGTACCCGCGCGCTGCGCCCCAGCGCGTTTCTGCCAGCGCCGCGGCGTTCGCGTCATTGTCCACTTTGACGGGCACGTGGTACATCGACACGATCTTCTCGGCTAGGGGAAAGTCGCGCCAGCAAGGCAGATTCGGGGGATTGAGAACCACTCCTGTTTTGGGGTCCAACGGCCCCGGCGCGCAGATCCCGATACTGTGAATGCCGCCCGCTACCGTGGACACCAGGGAGTCAATCGCGTCCGCGACGGCCTGCAACCCAGCCTCAGCCGTGCCGTTTGCCACCATGGGCTTGCGGCCTTGCGCGAGTATCTTGCCATCATGGTTCACCAGTCCCACGGCGACTTTTGTGCCGCCAACATCGACGCCGAGAACCGGAGCCCCGCCTTTGGGTTCAGTCATGTTTGCCCGCGGCGGTTGTCTGAGGCAGACTCGCAAACTGCACTTTGATCGTCTTAATCTCGTAAGGCTTGGTATGCAAGCTTACCGCGCCATTGTGTACCGGTAAACTGCCCATGCGCTTTTCCATCAGATCAGTCTCCGCCGCAGACTCCGCTCCTGGAGGAAGTTGAATTGTAACCTCACCATCCTTGCCCGCCCATTCGTAGAAGCGCAGAACCAGAGAGTTCTCTTCGTCGGCATGCTTCAGCGCGGTGATTATGACGTTGTCGGGTTGCACCTGCAGGAAGGAATGCTCAGGCGCGAGCGCTCCCTGATGCTTTCCAAAGGGCAGGGAAAGCAATTTGTAGTTCAGTTCGTAGCCGCGACGAATGGTGAGCGCGTCCTTCCACCCGCCACCGTGCGGGTACAGCGAATATGTGAACTCGTGATGGCCCTCGTCGGCGTGTGGATCAGGCCACTCCGGTGAGCGCAGCAGCGAGAGTCGCAGCACGTTGCCCTTCGCATCGTATCCGTATTTGCAGTCGTTGAGCAGGCTGAATCCGTGCTTCGAGTCCGAGATGTCAGCCCAGCGCTGCGCCGGAACTTCAAACTGCGCCAGTTCCGCGGGCGTATTGCGCGTGGTGGGACGCTCGACTGAGCCAAACGGAATCTCGAATGCCGCCTTCTCACTGTGGGCGCTGAGTGGGAATGCCACTTTCAGCAGAATGTGCTTCTCATGCCACTCCACCATCATCTTCACATCGACGCGAGGCATGCCCGCGTACACGATGATGTCTCGCACGAATGTCGAGTTCTGAAAATGATTCTTGACTTGGATGATCGCCCGCAATGGGCCGCTCTCCGTGAGCTTCACTTCGTCGGCCTTGTCGAGATCCCAGTGCTGCTTCTCGAAGTCCGCGTCGATATTCCACGCGTCCCACTGCTTGGGCTTGTCGACAAAAGTCTGCAGCAGATTGCCGCAGACTGAAGTCTTCGACCCGCCCGTATCCGTCTCGGCGGGAGCCAATGCCTCCGTCCCGCTTCGCTTGTCAAAGAGGCTGGTCATGCACCCCGTTTGCGGATCGATCTTCACGCGGATGAACTCGTTCTCCAGCGTGGCGGCGGAAGCCTTCAGCATCGAATGGACCGCAGGCGCCTTGCTTGCAGCTCTCACGAAATAGGTCTGATATCCCAGCGCCGGCGCATTTGCCAACAATAAGAAGTGGGTGCGGTGTGTCTCCGGATCGAGATAGAGCAGTTGCGATTCCGCGGGCTTGCCCGCGGAGTCCACAACCTCAATCTGCTCCGCTGGTGCCGGCAATTGCGCCTCAACCTCGGTCACCTCGGTTCGTGGCCACGAGAGGGGATTGAAAATCAGAACTGGAACGCCCTCGCCTTGCGTGTTCGCGTGCGCAGCGATCTCGCGCAGCGATCCCATCGTCACGTCGTTCGCGGCGCGATCCACATTTTCCAGATTGCGCTTGGCGTCCAGATAGTTCACCGCGATCCCAGAGCCCGGCATGATGTCGTGGAAGTGATCGAACAGCAGGTTCTTCCAGGTCAACTCCAGGCCATCGTTCGGGTAAGGTTTCCCGTAAAGCGACGCCAGCGATGCAAACTTCTCGGCGTTCAATACGTTTTCCTCGGCACGCCGGATTCGCCTCTTGGTTTCTGCCTGGGTAGTAAACACTCCGCGGTGGTAGGCGAAGTAAAGCTCGCCATCCCAGGTGGGAACCTGCATGCTGGGCAGCTTTTTCTCCAGATCGCTAAAGAAATCGCGAGCGAAGCTGAACTCAAGTTTCGGATACACCGCATCCGGAGCCCGCAGTTGGTCGGCATGATCGAGCATGATGCGCGTCGGCCCGCCGCCGTGGTCGCCCACACCGTACAGATGCATCATCTCGGGTTTGGCAGGGATGGTCTTGCCGTAAATCGATGGCATCCAGATCGAGAGGTCGGTCGCTAGAGGCTCCGCATCAATGCCGCCGGCATAGTCATGGGGAAAATACGTTAGCAGCTTGCTTCCATCCGGCGCCTGCCACCAGAACAGCTTGTACGGAAACGTGGTGAACTCGTGCGCCCAGAGCAGCTTCTGTGTGACAAAATAATCCATTCCCGACTTCTTGTATATCTGCGGGAGCTGATAGTTGTAGCCAAACGAGTCCGGATTCCACCCGATCTTCACGTCCACGCCAAAGTTCTTCTCAAAATAACGCTTGCCCACCAGAATCTGCCGCACCAGCGATTCTCCGTCGGGCATATTCAGGTCGGGCTCAACCCACATGCCGCCGATAATCTCCCAGCGCCCTTCCTTGACGCGCTTTTTGATCTGCTGGAAGAGGTCGGGATATTTCTCCTGCATCCATTCATAGGTTCGCGCCGACGACATCGTGAACTTGAAGTCCGGATACTCGCGCATCAAGTCGAGCACGCTCTGGAACGTGTTGCGGACGACTTCGACAGTCTCGGTCCAGGGCCAAAGCCACGCCATGTCGATGTGCGAATTGCCCACGATTCGAATGTTGAACTGCTGCAAAAAGGGCTTGAGCGCTTCCAGCTTAGCGTGTGCCTGCCTGAGCGAGGCGTCGAAACCGGCCTGATCGCCTTTTTCAAGCGGTGTGAAGTCGATCGCCTTGAGCGCCGCTTCCAATTGCTGCTGGCGTTCCGCCTTTCCATCTTCATAGGCTGCGATGATGGGGCGAGCAGACAGAAGTTCCGTCCGCAGAAACGCAGGATCCGGTCGCGTGTGCGGCGGTTCGATTATCAGTTCGCTGTGAAAGAATTCTGATTGCGCTTCGTCTCCCCCCACCACCCTGGCCGCAATCAGGAATTTCTGCCCGGGCTGCGCATTCTCAGTCAGGAGCATCGGTAGAATATCGTCATCGCTACCGCGATAGAGAATCGCTCCGTTCGAGAAGACGGTAATGATCAGACCCTGTGGACTCCCAAATCGCAGATCAATCGACACTCGCGAGCCTTGCGTGGCGTAGCCATTAATCTTCTCGGGAATCTGAATCCAGCGGCGGAACACGCGGGTTCCCGTCCAGTGCTCCTCATTCGCGTTTCGTCCACCCGGTCCCGAAACATTCTTGACTGTGAGCGTGCCCCAATCGGAATCATTCAGCCCCGGATCCTCCGGATGCGGAACGTCGGTATGGAAGCGCCATTCCACCTCGCTCTGACGGGTAATCGCTTCGAGCCGACCGAGAGTTGTCTTATAAGGATCGGGGGTGCCGGAAGCTTGTGAAAAGGCAAAGGACGCAAAGAGCAGAACGACGAGTAATAAGAAGAGAGCGCAACGCTTCATCGAGAAGGACCTTTCCAAACGAATTCAGACCGCGACGGCCTCTGGCAAAAGTAACTAGAGATTATCACTCAACAGTTGTTGATACTGCTAAGTTGCTGATTCTACAGCCAGCTCGGGCTGTCCGCGCGACCCCGCAAAAATTATGATTCCTTCCATCCAAATTATGAATCGACGTTGTTACGTGAGTTAGTTGACGGCGCAAGCCGCTCAACCTAAAATTCAGACTCGAATGTCAGATAGCCAAAACCTTCGCGCGGTGTGTTGTTGCACTTGTTGTTGTTGTGCATGCGTGTGCACTGGCGCGGGGAGGCTGCTGACCTAAGAATTATTTCTTAACACAGGCACTCATAGAACCCATCGCCAGACGATCCTGGCGGTGGGTTTTTTATTTTCTGGACACGCAGGTTCAGACGTTACTTCTTATGACAATCGCAGCCAAAGAGACCACAGCTCAGAGAGTCGAGCGCCTGAAGCGCGCGATGAATCCTTGGGAAGGCCTGGAAGAAATCCGGCGCTTCGCCCGCGAGGGATTCGAATCCATCCCACCCGAATGGATTGGAACCTATTTTCGCTGGTGGGGCGTATACACCCAGGGAGATGGCGCCGGAGTCACCGGTGGCAAGAATGGCGTGGGCCGCGCTCTCCAGCGTTTCATGGTGCGCATCCGCATTCCCAACGGCATCATGACTTCACGCCAACTTCGAGCCGTTGCCGATCTCACCCGGCTCCACGCTAATGGTATTGCTGATCTTACCGTTCGCCAGAATATTCAATTGCACTGGGTCACCATCGAATCGCTGCCCGAAGTACTCGACGGACTGTGGCAGGTCGGACTGAACACAACCGGCGCATGCGGCGATGTCGTGCGCAACGTGACCGGATGCCCGGTCGCCGGCGTGGACGCGGACGAAATCGTCGACGCCTCGCCGCTGGTCATGAAAGCTTCGCAACTGCTGGCGGGCAATGCCGACTTCTACAACCTGCCGCGCAAGTTCAAAATCTCGATCACTGGATGCCGCGTCTGGTGCCCCTATCCGGAAATCAATGACGTTGGCTTAACCGCGATCACCCGCATGCTCGGCGGAAGGCCGGAGGTGGGATTCTCCCTTCGCGTTGCCGGCGGACTTTCGACTGAACCCTATCTTGGTGCGCGGTTGAACGCTTTTGTCCGCCGGAACCAGGTTGTGCCGGTCATCAAGGGCATTGCCGAACTCTTCCGCGATTCCGACGTCTTGCGCGAACACCGTGAACGTGCCCGACTGAAGTGTTTTTTCCTTCGTCACGGATGGACTGCGGACCGTTTTCTCGATGAGTTGCACGATCGCATCGGATTCCAGTTGGATTCGGCAGTCGAAGAACATCCTCCCGACGATGTCTATCGAGACCACGTCGGCATCCACGCGCAAAAGCAGACAGGTCTTTCTTATGTGGGAGCGGTCGCACTTCGCGGCCGAATCACGGCGGAACAGATGCAAGCCGCCGCTGACCTCGCGGAACGCTACGCTGCCGGCGAACTGCGCGCTACCAACATGCAGAACCTCCTCGTTGTGAATGTGCCGACGCTCAACGCTGAACCGCTGGCTAAAGAGTTCGATGCGATCGGGTTGAAAGTGGGTGGCTCTGCGTTCTGGCGGGGCACGGTGGCATGCAGCGGCACGGAATTCTGCAAACTCGCCATCACCGAAACGAAGAGCTTTTCCCGCTGGTTGGTCGAAGAACTGGAAGAACGTTTGCCTGGATTCGACCAGCATCTGAAGCTTCACGTTACTGGATGCCCCAACAGTTGCGGACAGCACTGGATCGCCGACATCGGCATTGAAGGCAAGAAGATCAAAGTTCAAGACCGTATGGTCGATGCCTACTACTTCTGCATCGGCGGAGCCCTTGGTTTGCATCAAGGTACCGCGCGCCCAGTTGGCTATCGCTGCGCCGCCACCGAAGTTCCGGACGCGCTCGAACGCCTGCTGGGACGCTATCTTGCGGAGCGCGAACCAGGAGAAAATCTGCGCCGCTTCTTTGCTCGCCACAGCGATGCAGAGTTGCGCGAGCTTCTGGCCGGAAAAGCGCTGGCGGCAGTGGCTCGCGATTTACCGGATTCGACCCGCAGTCTGGCTCAAGCAGGAGGGCTCGGTGACTAGCTTGTTTCCAATGTTTCTGAAGCTGGAAGGGAAGCCGTGCCTCGTTGTAGGCGCCGGCAAAGTTGGTGAACCCAAGATCGGCGGCTTGCTGGAGACGGGCGCGCGCATCCGCGTGGTGGCACTCGATGCTAGCCCAGTGGTCCGCGAATGGGCACGCGCCGGGCTGATCGAACTCGAGTTGCGCGCCTTCTCTGCAGAAGACCTGACCGGCGCATTCCTGGCCGTCGTCGCCACAAATTCGCGCACCTTGAATGAGCGCGTGTATCGCGAAGCGCAGCGGCGTGGAGTCCTCTGCAACGTGGTCGACGTTCCCGATCTCTGCGACTTCTTCTATCCCGCCATCGTCCGTCGCGGCGATCTGCAAATTGCCATTTCAACCGCCGGGCAAAGTCCTTCGCTGGCGCAAAAGATTCGTCAGCAACTGGAAAAGCAATTTGGTCCCGGATACGCCGCGTGGGTAGCGGAGTTGGGAGAGACTCGGAAGTTGATCCTCGCCAGCGATCTCGATAAAGAACGCAAGTTGGACCTGTTGCACTCGCTGGCGAGCAGGGAAGCAGTCGAAGGGGCCCTGGCCGAGATGCCCGAACTGGCTGCAAAAGGAGAGGGCGTATGAAGGGGAAAGTCTATCTAGTCGGTGCCGGGCCGGGCGACCCGGAGTTGCTCACTTTGAAAGCTCTGCGCGTGCTGAAGACGGCAGACGCCGTGCTGCACGACGACCTCGTCGCTCCTGAGATTTTGAAGCTCATCCCGCCAACCGCCCAAGTTCACAATGTCGGCAAGCGCTGCGGAAAAAAGAAAATCCTGCAGGAGGAAATCAACTTCCTGATGATTGCTCTCGCCGATTCAGGATTGCGCGTTGTGAGGCTGAAGAGCGGCGACCCGCTTATCTTCGGCCGAGCCGGGGAAGAGATCGAATCGCTGCGCCGGGCCAACATTCCTTTCGAGATTGTCCCGGGCGTGACTTCGGCGATGGGCGCTGCAGCCATCGCGCAGATTCCGCTCACTCATCGCCGCGCGTCGTCGGCGCTCGTGTTTCTGACGGCGCATCAAGCTCCGGGAAGCGAAGCTGCCAACTGGAGCAAACTGGCCGGAAGCGGCGCGACGCTGGTGATCTATATGCCCGGACTGAACTACTCGGAGGTCGCAGCAAAGTTGCGCGGGGCTGGCCTTGGGGGCGAAACGCCATGCGCCGTCATCTCCCGTGCGACCACTCCGCTGCAGCAGATACACCGTTCCACGATCGCCGAGTTGCACGGCTCGCCGAGACTCGCCGCACCAACTCTGCTGGTCATCGGCGAAGTCGTCCGCTTTGTCGACCCGGTTTTCCTAGCGCAGCAATTCAGTGTGCCCAGCGTTTCTGCGGTCAACATTTCGTCGGTCAACGACAGTGCTCTCGCTGCTGCACGATTCACAACACCAGACTTCCGAACCAATGAGGAGCCTCTCCCGTGAAGAACCGGATTCAGGAGCACATTCAAGATCAGGTCTCAGAGGTTCAGCACGCAGCCGAGAGTTGGACGCCGCAGCGCGCTTTGACGTGGGCGTTCGATACCTTCGGAAACCGTGTTGCCATTTCCTCCGCCTTCGGCGCCGAGGGCATGGTGCTGATCGATATGGCTTCGCGCGTTCGCAAAGACTTCCGCCTGTTTACGATCGACACGGAATTCCTGTTCCCCGAAACCTACAACCTGATGGACCGGATCGAAGAAAAATACGGCATCGCAATCGAAAAAGTTTATTCCGTCCTTTCGCCGGAGGAGCAAGAGCGTGCTCACGGAACCGCACTGTGGACGCGTGATCCCGACCTCTGCTGTGGCCTGCGGAAAGTCGAACCGCTCCGCCGAAAGCTTGGCGAGTTGAGCGCGTGGATCACAAGCATCCGCCGTGACCAGACTTCGGTCCGTTCCAGCGCGCACCGGATTGAATGGGATGCCAAGTTTGGGTTGGTGAAGATTAATCCGATGGTCGATTGGACGTCAAAGCAAGTATGGCGCTACATCCACGATCACGAAGTGCCCTACAACGAGCTACACAATCAGGATTATCCCAGCATCGGCTGCACGCATTGCACGCGCGCCGTCAGGCCAGGAGAAGATCCGCGGGCCGGTCGTTGGCCGGGATTCGCCAAGACCGAATGCGGCCTGCACATCATTGGACCCGTGCCGGGCTGAACGGCGAGCGCGTCGAAAGCGGCTAAGCTCGGCAACTGAGTCTGCGCTCCACTCAACCCGCCTGGCAGAACGCGCTGGAAATCCCACCCCAGTCGCGCACGGGTTCGCGCTGGGGGAAGAAGATTCCGTGTAGGCGCTGCACCGACTCTTCGACCTTCGATTCTTCCACCAGAAAAGAAATCGTCCGGTCAGAGGCGCCCTGGCAGACAACGCGCACCTCCATATCCGAAACGGCAGCGAAGACGCGGCTTGCCACGTCGGGCTGTCGTCGAATGTTCTCTCCGACCAGGCAAACCAGCGCCTTGTGATTCTCCCATCGCACCTCGGCGACACCTCGAAGATCCGCCGCAATCCGGGGCAAAGCCACCGTCGAATCCACGAGCAACGACATCGCGCCCCAGTGACAGTGCCATCAAATCGACGGAGCAAGAGTGCCGGTCGAATACTGCGGAGACCGCGCGCAAAAACTCAGAATCTACCCGGCCCGCAGATTCAATCTCAACCGCGGCAACGTTTCTCTTCGCGGTGATAGCGCTGACCGGATTTCCGGTCTTGGCCCGCGCCAGGATTTCCGTGCCTTCACCCTCCGGCCGTCGCGAATTCAGAACATAGACCGAAATGTTCTCGCGCATCGCCGGAGCCAACGTCGCGGGGTGCAGCACTTTCGCCCCCAAATGCGCCAACTCCGCAGCTTCATCAAAACTCATCTTGCGGATCACCCGCGCGTGAGAGCAGAGCTTGGGATCGGTGGTCATGATGCCGTCGACGTCGGTCCATATCTCAACTCTTGCGGCACACAGCGCCGCACCCACGATCGCAGCGCTGAAGTCAGATCCGCCCCGGCCCAAAGTCGTGGGCACGCCATCGCTCGTGGACGCGATGAACCCGCCCAGCACCGGCACCCGGCCGGATTCCAACAATGGACTCACCCTCTCCTGCAGTTGTTGCTCGGTCACATCCCACACCGGACTCGCCTGGCCGTGGCAAGCGTCGGTGACGATGCAGGCTCTGGCGTCCACATGTGTTGCGCTGATTCCTGCCTGGCACAACGCCTCCTTCACCAGCCTGCTGGAGAAGCATTCCCCGAAGCCCAGCAAATGGTCCTGCGTTTTGAGATCCAGTTGCCGCGAGGCTTCCAGATCGTGCAGCAGCGATTCCAATTCCCGAAACTCGCCACGCAGTTCGCCGTCGAGAGCGCTGTAAACGGATTCATCGACGAGCGAATCCGCCAGTTGCTCATGCCGGACATAAATGCTCCTTACGATGGCAAGCGCGGAGCCCAGATGCCCCGCCGCTGCCGCATTTCCTGCCTCCAGCAGTTGGTCAGTGACTCTTGCCAGCGCGCTCACTACGACCACTGGTCGCGAGCCGAGTCTGCTTTGCACGATGCCGATGAGGCGGCGAATGGCAGATGCGTCTTCCACCGACGTGCCCCCGAACTTCATCACCACCACATCATCGCTTCGCTCGAATCTGCTTTGTCGCTGTAGGCTGCTCATAATGTCCTCTCCTTTTTGGCGCAAAGAAAAACCCACCGCCAGATCGCTTCTGGCGGTGGGTTCGGGTGATTCTTTTAAGATTGCTTTACTTCATCCGATCCCGTCCTCCAGAAGACACGTAATTCGTGTCGACATGCCTGTACCTGTCGATGTAATTCGCGTGGACTTCTGGATGAGGGTCTTCATGAAAATGGTCGATGACACCTAGGACAAGTGCAAAGTAAGGGTAGCCGGAGCCACAGTCTAGGGGAAATTCAAAATTCCGATAGGAGTAATCGGATTTTCAGCTCTAATCAATCCTTAGTCCTCTGTCTTCTTCAGCTGGGTGGCAAACTGCCGCAAGAGAGCGACAAAGGCAGTAGAGGCCACCGAGAGTGTTCGATCTCGCCGGTAGGCAAGACCGAGTTCCCGGTACAGCACCGCGTCCTCAAGATCGATCAGCTTGACCCGCCCGGATTCCACTTCGTCGCGAGCGAATGATGCGCTGATCAGCGACACGCCCAGGTCCGCCGCTACGAAGCTCTTGATCATGCCGATGCTGGGCAGTTCCATCCGCACCTGCAGTTCGGCGTTGTAGGGCCGAAACAGCTTATCCAGCAGCCGTCGCGTGTGCCCTGTCTTGGGGAAGAGCAAAGGGTGCTTCACAATCTCACTGACGGGTACCACCTTAAACTTGGCCAGCGGATTCTTCGGGCTGACCATCAGCATCAGCTTGTCGCGGAAAATCGGCTGAATCTTCAAGCTCGGCGACTGGATAGGCAGAGTCAAAATGCCAACCTCTACCTGCCCGTTTTCCAGCTTCTCCACGATCTTGTAACTGAAGTTGCGGTAGATGCTGATCTGCACGGGTGGGTAACGCCGGCAGTATTCGCCGAAAACCTCAGGCAAAACGTATAGGCACGTGGCCTCGTTGGCGCCCACCCGCAGCGTGCCACGTGGAGTGCCGCTGTGGTCGGCGACCGCCATCAACGACTCGTCGCGCAGGGTTTTCAGCCGTTCGGCATATTCGAAAAAGACCTGGCCCGCCGGCGTCAGCTTTACCGTCTTGCCCGAGCGGTCGAGCAACCGATCGCCGTACTCTTGTTCCAACTGTCGGATCTGCGCACTGACCGCGGACTGTGAGCGGAAAACCTTCTCCCCAGCACGCGAAAAACTACCCTGCCGGGCGACTTCCAGGAACGTGATGAGCTGATCAAAGTCCATGTTATGAGCGAGATTATAGCGAACTCAGGTCAAATGGAGGTTAATTAGACAGAATCAACCGTGCCAGAATCCGCCCTGAATTTTGCATGACTTGCATCGAAATTCTGTATTGTACTTTGCTCGTCCACAGGCACGAGAATACCCCTGTCTGTTCCTGAGCAGAAGTGTGCGACCCTCTGTCGCCCTCGCAAGCCGCGCCCAAGAACAAGCAATTCGAAAGAAATTCAGTTCACCGGACGAAGTCCATGACGACGCGTCGAAATCCGAGCAATGGCCTGCCTCCCGCCCAGGGTCTGTATGACCCGGCGCACGAGCACGACGCCTGCGGAATCGGATTTGTTGCGAGCATCAGCGGCCAAAAGAGTCACGACATCATCCGCAAGGGACTTCAGGTACTGCTCAACCTGGCGCACCGTGGCGCGTGCGGCTGTGATCCCGAGACCGGCGATGGCGCCGGAGTCCTCATCCAGATTCCGCACAAGTTCTTCGCTCGCGAATGCGAGAAACTTGGCTTTGCGCTTCCGAGGCCCGGGATCTACGGTGTCGGCATGACGTTCCTGCCGGTCGAGAAGCACCAGCGATTGCAGTGCGAGGGAATTCTGGAACGCATCATTCGCGAAGAAGGCCTGACCCTTCTCGGTTGGCGCGACACACCGGTCTATGCATCCGCCATCGGCCGAGTGGCCCGCGCGTCGCAGCCCTACATCCAGCAAATTTTCGTGCGTTGCGCTGCAGAGATGGACGAAGACGCCTTCGAGCGCAAACTCTACGTCGTACGTAAGCGTGCAGAAAATGAAATCCGCGAGTCTGGCATTGAAGACGCGGAAATGTTCTACATCCCGTCCCTCTCTTGCCGCACGATTGTTTACAAGGGCCTGTTGCTCGCGTCGCAGATCACCAATTTCTACCGCGAACTCTCTGATCCCGATGCCGTCAGCGCGTTGTGTCTCGTGCACCAGCGCTTCTCGACGAATACATTCCCCAGTTGGCAGCGGGCGCATCCTTACCGTTACGTTGCGCATAACGGCGAGATCAACACGCTCCGCGGCAACGTCAACTGGATGCAAGCCCGTCAGTCGCTGCTGCAGTCTCCGCTATTTGGCGACGACATAAAGAAGCTGCATCCCATCATCGCGCCCGACGGCAGCGATTCCGCGAACTTCGACAACGCAGTGGAGTTGCTACTTCAGTCGGGACGAAGCCTCCCGCATGTCATGGCCATGCTGATTCCCGAAGCGTGGTCGGGCAATCCGCACATGAAGCCGGAGAAGCGTGCCTTCTACGAGTACCACGCCTGTCTGATGGAACCCTGGGACGGTCCCGCGGCGATCGCTTTCACCGATGGCCGCGTCATCGGAGCGACTCTCGACCGCAACGGCCTGCGTCCGGGACGCTACGTCGTGACCCACGACGATCTGGTTGTGATGGCCTCTGAAGCCGGCGTGCTCGACATCGCGCCGGAACAGGTCAAGAAGAAGGGCCGCCTGCAGCCGGGAAAGATGTTCCTGGTCGACACCGTCGAGGGCCGCATCATTTCGGATAAAGAGATTAAGCAGAAGCTCTCGTCGCGCCAGCCTTACGCGCAGTGGGTGAAAGAGAATCAGATCACCATCGATCAGTTGCCCGAGCCCTCGCGCATGCATTTCCCGGACGCCGAGACTCTTCTTCGCCGCCAGCGAGCGTTCGGATACAGCGATGAAGACCTGAGGATGATCCTCGGCCCCATGGCAGCGAAGGGCGAAGAGCCGATCGGTTCGATGGGCACCGATACCCCGCTGGCCTGTCTCTCCGACAAACCGCAGTCGCTGTTCAACTACTTCAAGCAGCTTTTCGCGCAGGTGACCAATCCTCCGATTGATCCCATCCGCGAAGAGATGGTGATGTCACTTATCAGCTACATCGGTAGCGAGCGCAACATCCTGGAGGAAGCGCCCGAAAATTGCCACATGCTGAAGCTGGCGCATCCGCTGCTCTCGAACCGCGAACTGGAAAAACTGCGCCGCGTCTCGAATCGTGACTTGCTGGCGACCACGTTGCCGGCGCTGTTCCGCGCGAAAGACGGCGAAGAAGGCCTCAAGCGCTCTCTGGACGAACTGTGCCAGCGAGCCTCATTGGCGGTGAAGGCCGGATACTCTCTGCTCATTCTTTCTGATCGCGGCGTGGATAAAGACTACGCTCCTATCCCTTGCCTGCTTGCCCTGGCCGCAGTACACAACTTGCTGGTCCGCGAAGAAACGCGGACGCAGGTAGCGCTCATCACAGAATCCGGCGAACCTCGCGAGGTGATGCATTTCGCTTTGCTCAGTGGCTATGGTGCCAGTGCGATCAATCCTTACCTCGCACTCGAGAGTGTTGAAAACCTGGTTTGGCGCGGCGAGTTGGGTGACGGCCTTACTCCCGAACTCGCGGTGAAGCACTTCATGAAGGCCATCAAGAAGGGATTGCTGAAGACCTTCTCGAAAATGGGCATCTCGACGCTGCAAAGCTATCAGGGCGCGCAGGTATTCGAAGCCATCGGACTGAATAAAGATCTGATTGACGCTTACTTTGCCGGCACGACCTCGCGGCTGGAGGGAATTGGACTCTCCGTTCTCGCGACCGAGGCGTTGCTCAAGCATGACTATGCGTTCCGCCCGTTGACCGAGTTTGAGACTGAGCTTTCAGTCGGTGGCAGCTATCACCAGCGGGTGAATGGCGAATATCACCTGCTCAATCCCCAAACCATCAGCAAACTGCAACAGGCAGTGCGGCAGGACAGCTTCCAGACTTTTCAGGAGTACACCGACCTCATCGACAAGCGGACCGCGAACCTCTGTACCCTGCGCGGCCTAATGAAGTTGAGGAAGAGCGACACGCCGGTGCCGCTTGACGAAGTCGAGCCCGCCAAAGAGATCGTGAAGCGCTTTACGACCGGAGCGATGTCGTTCGGTTCGATCAGTAAAGAAGCCCACGAGACGCTAGCCATCGCCATGAACCGCATCGGCGGCAAGTCCAACACCGGCGAAGGCGGGGAGGACGAAGCGCGCTTTACGCCGGACGCGAGCGGCGACCTGCGACGCAGCGCGGTGAAGCAAGTAGCCTCGGCGCGTTTCGGTGTGACTGCAAACTATCTGGTGAACGCCGACGAGTTGCAGATCAAAATGGCGCAGGGCGCGAAACCCGGCGAAGGCGGACAACTCCCCGGCCACAAGGTCGACGACGTGATCGCTCGCCTGCGGCACTCCATCCCTGGCGTTGGATTGATCTCGCCGCCGCCACATCACGACATCTATTCGATCGAAGACCTCGCGCAACTGATCTACGACCTGAAGAACGTCAACCCGCACGCGCGCATCGCAGTGAAGTTGGTAGCCGAGGTGGGTGTAGGCACGGTTGCAGCGGGCGTTGCGAAGGCTCATGCTGACGTCGTCCTGATCAGCGGCGACTCCGGTGGCACCGGCGCGTCTCCATTGAGCTCCATCAAGCATGCTGGCATCCCTTGGGAACTGGGACTCGCGGAAACTCAGCAGGTCCTTCTCCTGAACGATCTGCGCAGCCGCATTCGTGTGCAAACTGACGGCAAGCTCCAGACCGGCCGTGATGTGGCGATTGCCGCCCTGTTGGGTGCCGAAGAATTCGGTTTTGCTACGACTCCCTTGATCGCAATGGGCTGCATCATGATGCGCAAGTGCCACCTCAACACTTGCTCGGTGGGTATCGCCACGCAGGATCCGGAACTGCGCAAGCAGTTCAAAGGTCAGCCTGAGCACGTGATCAATTTCTTTTTCTTCATTGCAGAGCAGCTTCGCCAGTACATGGCCGAACTGGGATTCCGTACGGTCGACGAGATGGTTGGCCGCGTCGATATGCTCGATGTGGAACCTGCTGTCGATCACTGGAAGGCGCGCGGTCTGGACTTCTCCGCCATCCTTTACAACCCGCCCGTGCCCTCGCGCGTCGCTAGGCGCCGCGTGCAGGCGCAGGATCATGGCCTCGAGCAGGCACTCGATCACAAGATTCTCGGACAGGTGGCCTCCACCCTTGAAACTCTTGTGCCGATTGAAGTGAAGTTTCCGGTACGCAACATTCACCGCTCAGTGGGAAGCATGCTCAGCGGTGAGATCGCGCGCCGTTACGGCTCTGCCGGATTGCCCGACGACACCGTCCGCGTTCACCTTACGGGCTCGGCCGGTCAGAGCCTGGGGGCGTTTCTCGCCAAGGGAGTCACGCTTTCGCTCGAGGGCGAAGCCAACGATTACGTTGGAAAGGGCCTCTCCGGTGGCAGACTCATGGTGTATCCGCCGCGCGCTTCCGGCTTCGCTCCGGAAGAAAATATCCTCATCGGCAACGTTGCCCTTTACGGCGCGACCAGCGGCGAAGCGTTCTTCAACGGAGTTGCCGGCGAACGCTTTGCTGTCCGCAACTCCGGAGCGACCGCGGTCGTTGAGGGTGTCGGCGACCACGGCTGCGAGTACATGACCAACGGCATCGTTCTGGTGCTCGGCTCCTGCGGCAGAAATTTCGCTGCTGGAATGAGCGGCGGTGCCGCTTATGTCTTCGACGAGCGCGGAGACTTTACCGAGAAGCGGTGTAATCTCGATTCCGTCGATCTGGAGCCCTTGCTCGACGAGTCGGATGTGGTAATCGTCAGAGATCTCCTGTTGTCGCACCTGGAGTTGACGGCCAGCCGCCGTGCCAAGTGGATTCTCGACAACTGGAACGATATGGCCTCGCGCTTCATCAAGGTCTTCCCGCACGAGTTCAAGCGAGTGCTGGGAGTGGCGCGCAGCGAGCAAGCCTATATCCCGAACCAGCCCGTCTCCGTCTTGGCAGAGGCCGAGCCGCGCCAACAAGAGCAGGTGCAGCATGGGTAAGACCACCGGCTTCATCGATTACTCGCGCGAACTGGCTCCTCGCCGTCCTGTGGCCGAGCGCGTCAACGACTGGTTCGAGATTTATCAGGATTTTCCGGAAGAGAAACTGCGCAAGCAGGGCGCACGCTGCATGGATTGCGGTGTCCCGTTCTGTCAAACGGGATGCCCCGTCAGCAATCTCATTCCCGACTGGAACGATCTCGTCTATCGCGGCCGCTGGAAAGATGCGGTTCGCCAGTTGCACGCCACCAATAATTTCCCCGAATTTACCGGCCGCGTCTGCCCCGCTCCGTGCGAGGCGTCGTGCGTTCTGGGTATCAACCAGCCTCCGGTTACGATCAAGCAGAACGAAAAAAATATCGTGGAGCGCGGATTCCTGGAAGGCTGGATCCGCCCCGAGCCCTCGAAACTTCGCACCGGAAAGAAAGTCGCAATCGTCGGTTCCGGCCCGGCGGGACTAGCGGCAGCGCAGCAGTTGTGCCGCGCTGGCCATGCAGTCACGGTCTACGAAAAGGCAGACCGCGTAGGCGGCCTGCTTCGCTACGGTATTCCGGAATTCAAGCTGGAAAAGCACATCATCGACCGTCGCCTCGAGCAGATGTCCGCCGAGGGCGTGAAATTCGTGACCAACGCTGAGGTTGGCAAGAACGTCCAGGTTGAAGACCTGCGCCGCGACTTCGATGCTATCGTGCTAGCTGGCGGCTCCGAGCATCCGCGTGACCTCAAAGTTCCTGGACGCGAGTTGAAGGGCATTCACTACGCGATGGAGTTCCTCCCGCAGCAGAACAAGCGCTGTCTCGGCGACACACTCGATCCCTCCGTCGAGATTCTTGCCACTGGTAAGCGCGTCGTGATCATCGGAGGCGGCGACACTGGCGCCGATTGCCTCGGCACCGTCCACCGCCAAAAGCCACTCTCGGTTCATCAGTTTGAAATCATGCCCAAGCCGCCTGACGAGCGCTCGCCGCACACACCATGGCCACTCTGGCCCATGCAACTGCGCACCGAAGCCGCTCACGAAGAGGGCGGAGTCCGCGACTGGAGCATCGCCACCGCCAAATTCACCGGCGACGAAAACGGCAACGTACAGCAACTTCACGGCGTAAGGGTTGGCCCTCCCCCGAAGTTTGAGCCCATCGCTGCCACCGAGTTCACCATGGATGCTGACCTGGTCCTGATCGCCATGGGATTCCTCGGTCCTGTTCGCAACGGCATGATCGAGCAACTAGGCGTTCAACTCGACAACCGCGGCAACGTCGCGACCGACCAGAACTACATGTCGTCCGTCCCCGGAGTATTCGCGGCGGGCGATATGCGCCGCGGCCAATCGCTCGTGGTCTGGGCCATCTCCGAAGGCCGCAAAGCCGCCGCCTGCGTCGACACCTATCTGAAAGTGCCGGCGGCCCGCCCTGTCGTTCCTTTGGCTTCCACCGCACGACAAATAGCCTCCTGATCATGGCCATCCCAACCCAATCCAAGCTAGGATGGAGCGGGGCTAAGACGCAGCGGAGTAAGATGACTGCGCCAGCGTCATGATCCAACTTTCCGATATCCAGGCGGCTCTCGAAAGAATTCGTGCCGACATTCGCGTTTCTCCGTGCACGCACTCGGAAACATTTTCCGGTCTCACCAACAACTCTATCTTTCTCAAACTCGATAACCAGCAGCGCACCGGTGCGTTCAAAGAGCGCGGCGCTCTAAACAAACTCTTAACGCTCACACAGGAAGAGCGAAACCGGGGCGTGATCGCCGCATCCGCGGGAAACCATGCGCAAGGCGTCGCCTACCACGCCGGACGCCACAAGATCGCAGCGCGTATCGTCATGCCGCTGCCTACGCCGCTCACGAAAGTTTCGGCGACTCGCGCCTACGGCGCCGAAGTCCTCCTGCATGGTACCAACTATGACGAGGCCTACGAAAAGGCAATCGAGCAGAGCCAGCAGGAACGGCTCACTTTAATTCATGCTTTCGACGACGATGCCGTCATCGCAGGGCAGGGAACTCTCGGCCTTGAAATCCTGCAGCAACATCCCGGCATCGAAGTCATCGTCGCACCCATCGGCGGCGGAGGCCTCATCGGCGGAATCGCCTGCGCCGTCAAAGAGACAAATCCTGCCGTACAGATCTTCGGCGTTCAACCATCGCGGATTCCTTCGATGAAAGCCGCGGTAGCCGAGGGCAAGCCCGTCACGCTGAAATCCGCCAAGACCATCGCCGACGGCATCGCCGTCCGTCGCGCCGGAGAACGCACTCTCCCGTTGGTTCAGAAGTACGTCGACGACATCGTTACTGTAGAAGAGGAAGAAATCGCGAACGCGATTCTCTTGCTACTGGAGCGGGAAAAGACTCTGGCGGAAGGCGCCGGAGCCGCCGCCATTGCCGCTGTCCTAAATCGCAAGCTGCCGCTGCAAGGCAAGAAGATCGCGGTCCTCGTCTGCGGTGGAAACATCGACGTCACCCTGCTCTCGCGCATCATCGAGCGCGGCTTGGTGAAAGACGGACGTCTCGTCCGTCTGCGCGTTCATCTGCCCGACTATCCCGGTGCGCTGCATCGCCTCACCGGAATCCTCGCCGATCATCGCGCCAATATCGTCGAAACGGCATATGACCGCGCCTACCACGGAGTCAATCTCGGCGACACCGCCATCGACATCACCATGGAAACGCGCGGCCCCGATCACATTGCAGAACTGCTTGCAGCCTTGGTCTCTGCCGGTTACACACACGAAAGAATTCTGTAGCTAGGGAAGTTTGATCGCTCTCAAGAGTCTCGCGTCATGGCTGCCACGAACTCGCGGGTGGTTTCTTTCCACCGTTACCGCTGCAGAGCAGTACACAAAGTAGAATGCCCCCAGCTCCAGCGGCTCCGACCGCAATCCATTTCGGATTCAAGCTCATCCCCGCTCCAGTGGGCTGAGGCGGGGCTCCGCAGATGGCCGATAGGTCGAAGCTCTTTTGTTCTGTCTCGTGAACCGTCGAGCCGTGCGAAGATTCCGTCTCCGCCGACGGCTTCTGCCGATCGACTCCCCGTTCCACGTTCACATCGTCTTTGCGGGCTGCAACCTGAACGTTGCCGTTCAAGTTGTTCACCTCATACTGGGTCCATTCGTTAAGGACCGGAACCGCCGTCAGACAATTCACCCGCACTTTGAAGCTCTTCGAAGTTCCCACGGAGACGCTGCCGTGATCCAGTTCAAGCAGGTTGGTCTGAAGTTTGGCCACCGATTCCGGCTGGATCAGCACCGTCGATCCGTCCAGACTCAAGTTCGCCGCCGATCCCGGCTTGGTTTCCAGCAGGTCTCCGGGAAAAACCGCAGAGGAATCCGTCGCCTCGTACCCGTTCACCCAGACGCCACCCTGAGTATGAAGAATGGCGGCTCCCGTTTGGTTGGGCGGAGTCTGCCCTAGGAGCGATACCGGCACGATCACCAACATCACCCAGCAGAGAAAACATCGTAAAATAGACAAACGCATCCTTAAGGATCGATTTCCACACACTTCCCTATCAGAAGCGTAACCGGGAGGGCTTTCGTCGTCTATTGGCACGGTGGATGCGCGCTTGGCGTTGGAATCGCTCGGAGATAACGGGTTTTCCCGTTTTGTAATTTTTGTTATGTAAGGGTAAAACTTTGTAAATCATCAACTTCCGCAGCTACCGGCAAGGTAAATTAAGGTGGGGCGTATGAAACTGAGAGCGAATCGAACCGCAGTCGCGACGGTTGTCTTGTCTGTCATCATCGTATCTGGTCCGCACTTCCAGCCGGCATGTTTCGCCGCCGCTACGGTCGCAGCGCAGGATGCCGGGCAGCCTGCCGTGGCCAAGCGCATTGGCGTCATCAAGTCGATCAATGGCACTGCCATCATTCTGACCCCGGATACCGGTCCCGAAGTCGCGGTGACTGTGCAGCCGAATGCTCGCCTCTTGCGCGTTGCGCCCGGCGAAAAGGATCTCAAGAACGCGACCTCCATCCCGTTGCAAGAGTTGCAAGTGGGCGATAGAGTTCGGGTACGCGGCCAGGCTTCTGCCGATGGCGCGTCCCTTGCGGCTCTGGAGGTTATCGTCATATCACATTCAGACCTCGAAGCGCGCCATGAACAGGAGCGCCAGGACTGGCAGAAGCGTGGCCTCGGCGGCTTGGTCAGCGCCGTCGACCCCGCTACCGGCACAGTCACAATTTCGGTAACAGGTTTGGGCGGCAAGAAGGAAATCGCGGTGCACACCTCCAAGAGCACTGTGTTTCGCCGTTACGCCCCGGACTCGGTAAAGTTTGATGACGCCAAGCCCGGCACCTTGCAGGATGTTCAGCCGGGCGACCAACTCCGCGCCCGCGGAGACCGCAGCGCCGACGGCACCGAGCTGACTGCGGAAGAAGTTGTCACCGGTTCCTTCCGCAACGTCGCCGGTACGGTCAATTCGGTGGATGCAAGCTCAGGCACGATCAGCGTTCAAGATTTGTTGAGCAAGAAGGCCGTGCAGGTGAAGATCACTGCGGAATCGCAGTTGCACAAACTTCCCACCGAGATGGCGCAGCGTATCGCGATGCGGTTGAAAGGCAGCATGCCTCCAGGAACTCCGGGAGCGGCCGGTTCCTCGGCCTCCGCGTCTTCCCCCGCTGCCGGCAACAGCGCCCAATCGGCTCCTCCCTCTGGCGGAACCGGCCAAGGCGGCGGAATGGGTGGGGGGATGCGCCAAGGCGGAGCGCCCGACTTCCAGCAAATGTTAAGTCGCATGCCTGCGGTTACTCTCGCCGACTTGCACAAAGGCGATGCGGTGTTGATTGTGACGACGCAAGGAACGGCCACGGGCGGTGGTACCGCAATCACGCTGCTCAGCGGAGTGGAGCCGATTCTTCAGGCCGCTCCCTCGGGTAGCCAGGCAATGATGTTGGCGCCTTGGAGTCTGGGAGGCGCTCCCGGTGGCGACGCGAGTCAATAGTGGTGCCGGAAAAAGGATTTATTCCGTATTCATAAACTTGAATAAAATAGGAAGATGAAATGAAGGTTGAGAAGTACATACGTTTCTTTTTCATAACGCTCTTCTTCTTGCTGCCTGCGACCGCGTTGTTCGCGCAAACCGCCGCGGGTTCTCTTCGCGGACAAGTCACTGATCCCTCCGGCGCAGCTATTCCCTCCGCCAGCGTGATCATGACTCCCGCCACTGGGTCGCCGGTCGTGGTCCAGAGCAATGGCCAGGGCTTGTTTGAGTTCAAGACGTTACCAGCGGGGAAGTATTCACTCACGGTCGCGGCCACCGGCTTCACTCTTTACCAGAACGACAACGTTGTGATCGCCGATCAGCCTCTGAGGCTTAACATCGTGATGTCAATCGAGGTGGAGACACAAAAAGTTCAGGTATCTGACACGGCGCCAACGATCGACGTGAATCCCTCGAGCAACGCGGGCGCGATCGTCATTTCCGGCAAAGAACTCGATGCCCTGCCCGACGATCCTGACGAATTAGAGTCGGATCTCCAGGCTCTTGCTGGACCGTCCGCTGGTCCGAGCGGCGGACAGATGTATATCGACGGGTTCACGGCGGGGCAACTCCCGCCCAAGTCCTCGATTCGCGAGATTCGTATTAACCAGAACCCTTTCTCTGCCGAGTACGACAAACTTGGCTACGGCCGCATCGAAATCTTTACCAAGCCTGGAACCGACAAATATCACGGGCAATTCTTCGTGCTGGGCAACGATTCCGCGTTCAACTCGCCCAATCCCTTCGCTGGCTCCGAGCCTCCCTACTATTCCACTCAGTTCAACGGAAACATCGGCGGACCACTTAGCAAGAAGGCTTCCTTCTTTTTCAATATCGATCGTCGCGACATCAACGAACTGGCCGCCGTGAATGCCTACGTTCTTGATTCATCCCTGAACGAATACAATTTGGTTGAGTCGATTGCGAACCCCCACCAAAGAACCAATCTCAGCCCGCGCGTCGATTGGGCGTTGACGCCAAACAATACACTCACCGCGCGCTACCAGTATTATCGCGATACGGAAACCAACGATGGCGTGGGAGTGCTGTCTCTATCGTCCCAGGGCTATTACTCCCAAAGCACGGAGAACACCGTCCAGATCAGCGACACGCAAGTGATTGGCTCCAAAATCGTCAACGAGACGCGGTTTCAGTACAACCGCGATAACTCCTTCCAGACCCCAACGGATACGAACCCGGCTGTGAGTGTGCCCGGCAGCTTTGTGGGCGGTGGCTCGGGTTCGGGCAGCCAGAATGATCTGCAGAACAATTACGAAATACAGAACTACACGTCGCTGATTCACGGCAACCACATCATCAAGTTCGGCGGCCGCGTACGGGCCTCGCATGACACGAATTACTCGACTTCGGGCTTCAACTCCACATTCGCATTCTCATCATTGAATACCAGCAACGATACGCCGGCAAGTTGCGCCGCGCTCGGGCAAAATCCTGCCTGTCCCATCTCTCTGCAATATGCGGAGGCGCAGTTAAGCCCTAGCGGAGGCGGAATTCCGTATGCGACGCAACTTACCTATACCACCGGACTCCCGACTGCGGCCGTCACTTACTACGATGTTGAGCCCTACGTGCAGGACGATTGGAAAGTGCGGTCGAACTTCACGCTCAGTTCCGGCCTCCGTTTCGAAACTCAAAATGCTATTCACGACCACGGAAACTGGGCTCCCCGCTTGGGCTTTGCCTGGGGCGTTGGTGGCCGGAGCGGCCCGCCCAAGTTCGTGATTCGCGGGGGCTATGGCATTTTCTTTGATCGCTTTCAGTCCGCACAAATCCTGAATGCGGACCGCTTCAACGGTTATACGCAGCAACAATTCATCATTCACAATCCGACGTGCTTTCCGGGTGTCGATAAGCCGCTCGCAAGTATTTCCAACTGCGGTCCCGCTACCTCCTCCGAATCCAACGTGTATGAGATCGACCCCAGGGTGCACGCGCCCTACACGATGCAGGGAGCGCTGGGTGTAGAACGTCAAATCACCAAGTCCGCGACCCTTTCTGTCATTTACTTGAACTCGCGGGGCTTCGACCAGTTCCTTACCATCAATGCGAATTCCCCGTATCCCGGAACCGCTTGCGCTCCGAGTTGTCCCCCCATTACTTCGGGCAATATTTACCGCTACGTTTCGGAAGGTAATTTCAAACAAAACCAGCTGATGATGAATACCAATGTCCGCATCGGACCCAAAGTCCAGCTGTTCGGCTACTACTCTTTGAGCTATGCCAACAGCGACACGGCGGGCGTTAGCAGCTTTCCATCGAATTCCTACGACATCAGCCAGGATTATGGCCGGGCCTCGTTCGACGTGAGGAACCGCTTCTTCCTCGGCGGCAGCATTGCCCTTCCTTACTTATTCCGGTTGAGTCCTTTCATGATCGTGAGTTCCGGGGCTCCGTTCAACATCACTTCGCCCATCGACGTGAACGGAGACCAGATCTACAACGACCGCCCGGGACTGATTTCGACTGCGACCTGCCCCGGCCCTCCCCCAACGACAGGCTCGGGCCCTCAGAACAACATTTACTGCACAACGTTGGGCACTTTCGATGCGTTGGGAAGCGGGAAACTTCTTCCCATCAATTACGGCACTGGCCCAGGACACTTTGTGATGAACCTGCGCCTCACCAAGACTTTCGGATTTGGACCCAAGGCAAAATCTACCTCTCAGGGCCAAGGTGGACCGGGAGGTCCTCGGGGTGGCGGCCGCGGCGGTCCACTCTTCGGCGGAGGTCCATCGTTCGCGTCCAGTAATTCTGATCGCCGTTACAATCTCATTCTCGGCGTGAACGCCCGAAACGTTTTTAACAACGTCAACGCAGCGAACCCCAGCGCGGTTCTCGGCTCCAGGTTTTTTAACGTTCCCAATGCTTTACAAGGAGGCCCGTTCTCGCCCGGCACTGCCGCCAATCGCAAGCTTGAACTGCAAGCTACATTCAGTTTCTGATGGCGGTAATTGTTCTCGCCATATCGGCGAGCCGCCGATCCCGGTTATGCTGAGAATGCGCAATTCGTGAGGCGCGATCCCACTCTTAAAGGTCTGAAGAACGATTGGCTTTTTTCCCGATCAGCAGGCGGAAATTTATTCGCCTCGCAGCGACCGCTGGCGTGGCCGCAGTCGCCGCCGACACTACGCTGCTCGAGCCGAACCGTCCCCGAATCGTGCGCCAGGAAATTGCCCTCCGTCGCTGGCCCGCACGGCTCGAAGGTTTCACCATCGCGCTGCTCAGCGACTTCCATTACGACCCTTATTTTTCTGTGCATCCGCTGCGCTCGGCGATTGGTATGGTCAACGGTTTGCGACCCGACCTGATCGCGCTGACCGGAGATTTTGTTTCCATGCCTTGGTCTGGCGATCCGGCGGATGCTGCCTCTGCCGCTGAACCTTGCGCCCAACTGCTGCGACAAATGCGTGCGCCTCACGGGCTATGGGCTGTCCTGGGAAACCATGACGTCTTCACGGATCCCGATCGTGTGAGCACTTCGCTGCACTCCGCCGGAATTCAAGTGCTCTCCAATCAATCAGTGCCGATCGAACGCGATGGCGCGCGGTTCTGGCTGAGTGGAATCGACGACGTTTTAGGCGGCACTGCCGATCTTGACGCAACTTTCCACGCCCTCCCCGCGAACGAAGCGGTGGTCCTCCTGGCCCACGAGCCCGACTATGCCGACACGGTCGCGCGCTATGCGGTGGACCTCCAACTCTCGGGCCACTCCCACGGAGGCCAGGTGCGACTGCCTTTCATCCGTCCTGTTTTCCTGCCGGAATTGGCGAGGAAATATGTTTGGGGTCGATACCAGATTGGCGGTCTAGCGCTGTACACCAACGCCGGCCTGGGCACAGTCAACCTCCCAATCCGCATGAACTGCCCTCCTGAAATCACTCTATTGACCCTACGTCGTTCTGCGGCTCGCTAAGTTCATGCCGGCGCACATCCGGCGCCCTTCAGGTTTCTCTGCAACGAAGTTCTACTACTGTGCAAGAGTTTGCGGCTCGTCACTCATCGCCGACGAATCGAAAAATTGCGCTTTGAGATTCCGCAGAGTTGAGGTAACGTCATTGGCGTTTTCGCAGTCTGGGCCTCGCTCCACCGTTTGCACTTCCGGGTAATTCACGTTCAAGACTCACACAGGAGAAACTATGAGTAAGATGACAAAGCTAGCATTTTGCGTCACCCTGACCATGCTGTTGGTTGGCGCGTACTTCGTCGTGTCCGCAGCAGGAAGTCACCAGGCTGGTCCGCCACGCGATATCTCCGGTCTCTACCTTCCACCGCCGGTAAGTGAAATGACCTCCTCCACCTTCTACACGACGGGCAGTCCCTACGCCGTGCTGGTCGCCGGTTTCAACACCGAAGACAGCGGAGTGAAATTCACCTGCAAGAGCGGCTCGGGAACCTGCTCTCTCGTGGTGAATTCGTTTGCGACCAGTTCTGGCGGCGGCGTTGCCAGTGACGATCGCGCTCTGTGCCTCATCGTCGACGGAAGCATTGCCGGTGCTTGCGCCTACAATGGCTACGATGCGTCGGATGGCTCCTACTCGGCTATCAGTTCGATCAACGTCGCCTCGGTAACCTCGGGAGTCCACACCGCGTACATGTCGTTCTACACTACCTACGGAACGACCATGTTCACCTACACCAACGTTTACAGCATCTACAAACCGTAAGCCTTACAGCCGAATCTGGAGGCGGAGCGTGTGTGGCTCCGCCTCTTCATTTATTTAGCAGAACGGGCTGAGTGCGAGAACTGGTCGGGAAATCCTGATCATCCTATGCAATGTCTTTCATCTGGAAGTTCTCCAGTGCTCCCCTCGGGGCGTCTAACCTCTTCCAGATCAGTAACATCCCTCTAGGTCGGAGTGGTCCTGTATGTGCCCCAAGCCTAAGGTTCAGAGCGATTTCCGCTCTGTGGAGTGCTAAGCTCATGCATCGTCGCAACTGGCCTGCGATTCTGTTGTTCGTCCCGGTAGTCGCCTTGGCGGTGACCACGCCCGCGCCGCGTGTGCGTGCGGCTAACCTTGAACAGAGAGAACGCCTGGTATCGAAAACGCTGGCGCGCGCTTCCCAGTTCGTGGACGTGGCTCACATCAGTTCGCGTCCGTCTTGCGCCGAGGTGCAACCGCCTGAGGCCTTGACCACGCCTGATCCGCTCTTCTCTTCGACGGCGCGCGGCCAGAAGGTGAAAGTCAGTTTCATTATCGGAACCGATGGACGCGTGCACAGCCCGCTCATTCTGGAGAGCGCGGGCCTGGCCGGCGATCGCCATGTGCTGCAGACGGTGCGCACCTGGAGATATCGTCCGGCAACTTGCAATGGAGTTCCGACCGAGATCGAAGGCAAGATCGAATTTTCCAGCCGATAGCACGAGTCCGAGTTGCTGGGCTAGAATGACGCCAGCAATCGATGGCTTCGATTCGTGGACGGGTTCGTGGACAAAGACAAGAAAAATCCCAGGTCTCCTGACGCTCCGGTGCATAGCGCCGAGATGGAAGAACTTTACCGCCGGCTGCAACCGGAAATGCGCCGTCCCAAGCCAAGTGCAGACGCGATCGCGGCGGCGTTGGAGGCTGCGCAGCGGTTGGCTGCTGAAGCGGACTCGGAGCAGGCTTCCGACGATACCGCACAGGAGTTGACCGGCGAGTCGACCACGATCGTGTGCCGGGTTTGCGGGTACCGCAATCGCGATGGCAACAAGTTCTGCGGCATGTGCGGCATCACCACCGAACTTGCGGCATCAATGGCGGAGGAAGAGCGCCCTTCGCACGCTTTGTCCATTCCACCGAATCCGTTTTCCGATCACGATCCGGCGGAAAGGCAGGCGGTAACTCGGCCTACAGGGCAGGAAACCCATCACTTCCATCATCACTATCACCACCACTATTTTCCTGGCGGGGAAGCGATGGCAGCGCGGTCCGGCGCAGATCCTGTCCGGGATTCAATGAGGGAGCCGCAGAGAGAGGACAAGCTGCGGGCGACGGCGGCGCTGCGCGGCGACATGAGCCGCGCCGAGGCTGCGGTTCGGAGCCTCGCCCATGAGTGGGTTCTGGCCTGCAACACCAAACACCTGGATGACCTCATCGAACTCTACACGCATGACGCGCTGGTGCTGCGCTCGAATTGTCCTCCGGTGCGCGGCGCTTCTGCGGTCCGAGAGTTTTTCTTTGGCGCGCTCGACGCCGGACTCGGAGAAGTGGAGGTCGAGCCTCTGCGGGTGGAAGTGGTCGGCGATCTGGCGTACGAAGCGGGACGCTGCAAGGCTTTGATTCCCAGCGCCACTGGCAAGCGCCGCGAAGAACGCGGAAAGTATTTGTGGGTTTGCGCACGGCAGAGCAACGGCGAATGGAAGCTGGCGGCGGATTGCTGGTCGAGCGATTTGACGCTCAGCACGTTGGAATCCGATATCCCGCAGAATGCCGTTGTGAAGACGAGCCAACCGCGCAAGAACCCTTAAGCACGCGTCTTGCGTGACTCGCGAACTTCAGGGACTAAAAGCCCAATTGATTTCACATGCTTTCGCGGCCCTGGAAGGGCGGCTCTTCCACGGTTGTGCACGCATTCGTAGTGTGAGCAACACGTCAGGTGTTGTTTCCAAGACTCTGAAGTAATGTCCTTCCAGAGTTCGCAACCCTTTACCAAGTCGCAAGTCTACGGGCTTACGCCTAACTTCGCCAGATCAGCGCGCAACTGCTCGACCTGCTGCATCTCTATCGTTTGCATTCCCAGCTTGGCCGCACATTCCAGATTGAGCGCGCGATCGTCGATGAAGCAGCACTCTGCGGCGGGGATCTGGGTCGTCTCGAGTGCGAGGCGGTAGATGTCGCGTTCCGGCTTGCGGAATCCGACGAAGCAGGAACTGACGAACAGGCGGAATGTCTTCCGCAGTTCGTAGTGTTCAATGCGGTAGTAATTCAGCTCGCGTGATTCGTTGTTGATGGTGCCCATGAAGTACTTGCCGGAGTCGCTGAGAGCCCGCGCGAATGCGAGCACTTCGGGAATGGGCTGCGACAGGGAAAACATGTAATCGCGGAACGCATCGCGCGCGAAGGGACGTGCGCGATAGAAGACGGTGCGGTCGAGATACTCGTCGAGCGTGATCTTGCCGCGCTCGAACGACGAGACCACCATCTCGTGACGATCATGGAATTCTTCCTGGTCGAGATGAAAGTGATCGAGAGCCGCAGTGCGTTCCGTGCGGTCCCAGGCGTTGGTGAGCAGCACTCCTCCGACATCCCAGAAAATGGCGCGAATGGCAGACAAAGGTAGTTCCTCCCCAGAGAAAATTCTGGGAAAGAGTTTAGTCGAGATGTGTGTGGAAGTGGGTGAGAGCAGTTTCGTTTTGGGAATGCAGCGATCTTTGGGGGTACCCCCCCTCCCCCTCGGTCTAATGCAATCAATGAGTTAGGGGAAAACCGCCAAAATATGTATGCAGCTCAATCAGTTACGGGCAAAATCTTGTATTCAAAGGGCTTACGTGTCGGGTGATGCGCTAAGGTCTTTCGAATCAGTGAGCCACTTTAGCTTCCAAGGGGTAAAATATTGATTGCAAAAAACTTATGCTGTGCACCCGTCTGCCGAGCCCTAAGGCCCGACCCTAGAGCATCGGACGGTCCGACGCCGGTGTCAAGACTACGAAAGTATCCAACGGCCTGATTTCCGTTCTTGCGGTCACGTCTCCCAAGCACTTCTCGGACTGCATACTTTAGGGCAATAATTTACTTGACTCGCCCGCGTCGCGTTTTGGCAATTGTGGAAGCTCCATGCTCCCTTTCTGTCTTCTTTCTCACTAGCGACTTCTCTAGCTTTTGTAAATCCGCCTTATTCTTAAATGCCACTCGCCATTGAATCTGGCTGGTCCCACGCGGATCGGACAAATATCTGAAAAAATCCCGGTATTCATAAGACTCCCCGTACCACTGGAGCTTCGCCTGCTCACGGCACAGAAAAGACAGCATATCCGCCGCTTGAAGTGCCGGGAAATGCATGCGAATGAGATCGCCGCCAATCGTCTGCCGGTTTTAGGATCAAACTCCTTGACGCGCCTGTACAGACGATAGCAGTTCCATGCAGTCTCCTCATCTTCATCACACATCATATTGATGCTTTCTTCTGGTCTCGCAAACTCTGCGAGAAGCATAACGGTTCGCAAAAATTGCACATAAAATGGATTGTCGCTTCCGCCTAACAACTTCTTGGATTCCGGTGCAAACGATGTATAGCCCGTGACCTCAAAAGCTGTAGCGATTCCAAGACCTAGGTAATCATTAACGCAATTCGCAAAGGGCTTTAGTTCGTTGATTCGCTCCTTGGACGTTTGTGGGCCGACCCTCGAACTCAGCGGCTGGCCGTTCCTACGGGCTTTCACCCAATGAAGGGCCTCCATTCCAGTTCGCCGCAGTTGGTTGTTCCACTGTTTGTCGAAGTCGGCTAACTGCGATTCCGACGCCCCAAAGCCACAGAACGCTACTACTTGGTGGTCTTGGAACTTACCACTTTCGTCAAAGAATGAGTGGAGAATGCCCATGAATCTCTCCGGGGTGAAGCGTGACTCCATATACCTGTAAAAGCCGGAGGTCATCGCGAACCCCCGTAGGTGCATCATGCACTCGGCCAATGGGCGAGTCACGTGATTTATTGCAAACTTTAGAGATCCAAATTGCAACTCAATCCGATGGAGAACTACCATTGTAGGCCAAATGAAGCGCACTCGTCTGTATTGTGCATTTCTCCTGACGGCGCTCGCCGCCGTCGGGCTAGTGGTTTTTCATGCGAATACTGTGGGGAGCCTACCGCGTCAGTCTGGGGGAGAATCGTTCCAGGTAGGCGGCTTGCGTTCGTTTGAAATTGTTCCGTTGGATTGCCTCGCGTCAGCCCAGTTAAGAGGCTTATTCACGTCTCAAAGGACGGCATAGAAATTGCGCAACGAACTGGCAGGTCTCAGGGGTGAATTGGAAAACAGCGTTTGGACCTTCCGGCGATGGTGAGCGGATCACGAGCAGTTCGGAAATAAAGTCAGTTGTGGCTTAGTACCGACAAACGCCAAGCATCCAGGATCTTGCCTCCAGCCAAGCCGACTTGCAAAGTGGCTATGTGAATTCACCGGGGAATGGCTATTGTGAATTATTGCTGCTGCACTTTAGTCTTCTTCTTTGATTCGAGGCCACATTCCTCGCTGTGCTGAAATGGCCGCGCACATAGGATGAGATGACAAGAATCTATCTGGGACGTTACGTGTATGGCGCGGCTGCCATCGCTTTTGGCATCATCACCCTGGTGTGGCATGACTTTAACGGTTGGCAGCAGATCCGGCCGCTCGGGAACGTTCCTCACCGTGAGATACTCGTATACCTTGCCGTTGCGATCGAGCTCTTTGGGGGCATATCGATTCTGTGGGCTCGAACGTCACGAGCCGGGGCGTTAGCGCTGGGCGCCATCTACCTTGTCTTTGCTTTGCTGTGGCTGCCGCACATCGTGGCCACACCGCGAGTTTATGATCCCTGGGGCAACTTCTTCGAGCAGTTTTCTATTGTCTCGGGCGCGCTGATCGTTTACGGGTCGGTGAGTCGGAGCGATCCGGCACGAGCGGCACGGCTGGCCCGGATCGGCTACATTTGTTTCGGAATCTGCGTCATTTCATTCACACTCGAGCAACTCGTGTATCTCTCTGGAACGGCACAGTTCGTTCCAAAGTGGATTCCTCCAGGACAAATGTTCTGGGCGATCACCACAACGATTGCGTTGGCGCTCGCGGCGATTGCGCTATTGTCGGGACGTGCAGCCCTGCTCGCGTCACGATTACTTACGGTGATGCTGATCGGCTTCGGATTGCTGGTATGGTTACCGAGGCCTTTTGCTGATCCACATCAACTGATCAATTGGGCCGGCAACGCGCAGAATCTTGCGATCACGGGAGCAGCGTGGATTGTCGCCGATTTTCTCAGCCAGAATCGCCCTGCCTCGACCGTCACTTAGATCACTCACGGCTCACACCGAGAATTTCGGATCGCCTTCGAGAATCTGCATCTGGAGACGTGGGGCTTCTCCATTTTTCCAGACGTCGGCACGGGACTTGACGCGATAGCTGAGAGCGGCGCCATCCGGACGGTCGCTGCGTTCAATGGGACGGGGAATGCAAACGAACTCCGTCTCAAGGAACTCGCTGGTAGCGTGAACGACGATTTTAAGGCTCACCGGTTCAGCGTCAATTTGATTCTTTGCCGGAACAGGACGCGATGGGACGCGTTGTTGTTATCCAAGCGAACGTAATACAAGTAGGGATGGTCGCCAAGGATCGAAAAGTTCAAGTCCGGCGCGTCGGGATCGATCAAAGAGAAATAAGCATAGAGCCAGCTTCCCTTGGGATCGTGGGCGCTGAGCTCCTTTACGGTTACGACGAGCGTGGGTTTGGTCCAGTGGAGCAAGTCGGTGGAGGTGGTTAGGTATAGACCCGGAGGGCCGAGTGCGCCGTCCCAGTAATCCCATAGCGTGGCGACGACGATGTTGGCTGACGGATACACATTGATTGCGTTCACGAATCCCATGTAGGGAACCGGGGTGTAGACGTGCTCCTCAGGACGGTTGACCGGACGCAGATAGGGATCGACGAAGGTTAAGGAGAAGTCCTTGCCATTCCAGCCGCGCCACGAGGAGGGATCAAAGACGTCGCGGGTGCGAATGGGCGCGCCGCCCGCCGGCACACGACAGCGATGCGGTCCTGTTGTCCCGGAGCAGTTCAGCGGCCAAGTCCAATCGGTCGCGATGGCGTAGAACCAGCCGCCGTATCCCACGATGTTGGTGTCGACGCTGTATCCCAAGGGCCCGCGGCCGACCTCATATTTGTACGGAACACCGGCCAAGAAATTGCTGGGGGCTTGGAACGATTCGAAGTGGTAGCCGCCATCGTTGGATTGGTGATAGGTGTCGGAGTCGTACTCGCAGTAGGTGTACTGGTTGTTGCCCTGGACATTGCACTCGCCCTGGATGGCCCAGCCGTGATACTCCGTGTGGGAGAGAGCGGCGATCTTGTTGCCGTCAAATGTGTAGAACGAATCGAGCCACACCTGATCGTTGAAGTCCGCGGGATTGGTGTCGTTGGCAGAGAGGTAGGCCGGTTGGCAACTGTGCTGAAGGCTTTCGAGAGTCGGCCCCAGGCTTTGAAACAAATCCGAACTCGCGGACACGAAATGGATCGTGCCAGTGGAGTCGCGAAACGCGCGCGCCATCGCGTCGGAAATGTCGCTGGCGAAGCAGGAGTCGTGAGGCGTTTGGAAAACCGCGACGCGTGAGCCTTCCAGCGCGCCGGTGATAGTGGGAGTGGTTGGAGTCGCCGGACTGTTCGCTTCGAGTGCGCTCTGTGCCACCGATACTGCCATCATGGCCAAGATACACAGAACAATATGCAGGTGTTTCATCGAGCTTCCACCCTTCTCACGTCTTGAACCTAGCTTGCTTGCCCTCATTCACTTAACCCAGGGTCCCTCGGATCGACTCGGATTGGGAGCCTGAAATTAATATTCGCTTAACAATCGGCCCAAGGTACACAGGAAAGGGAAGCGAAAAATCGCTTGACATATGCCGATATGGGAATATATATTTCCTCCCATGGCAAGAGCCGCTACTACGTCGGATGCATTCAACGCGGTGGCGGAGCCGCGGCGGCGCGACATTTTGAACTATCTGGCCAGCGAAGAGCGGGCAGTGGGGGACATCGTTGTGAGCCTGGGAATGGAGCAACCCTCGGTGTCGAAGCATCTGGGGGTGCTGCGCCGGGTTGGGCTGGTGCGGGTAAGGCGCCACGGACGGCAAATGTTCTATCGAACGAATGCCGAGGCGATCCGGCCGCTGCATGAGTGGACCAAGACATTCGAGCGGCTGTGGCAGCACCAGTTGAATCGCGTGAAAGAGCGCGCCGAGGCGAAACAGAAAGCTTTGGACAAAATGTGAACACGACAGAATCTGATCAAAAAGCGAAGCAAGGAGGAACGATGAGTTCGACAGCAATGGCGGGTATTGAGAATCTGACCACAAACATAACGCAGGAAATTCACGTGAAGGCGTCGCTGGCGGTGACGTTCGAGGCGCTTCTGGAACAACTCGGTCCGGAGAATGAGACGCCAGAGGGAAAACGGATGTCGATGAAGATCGAGCCGTGGCCAGGCGGGCGGTGGTTCCGCGATCTGGGCGATGGCAACGGACACTTCTGGGGAAACGTGCAGGCCATCAAGCGGCCGACGCTGGTCGAAATTACCGGGCCATTGTTCATGTCGTATCCGGTCATTTCGAATTTGCAGTACCGGTTGAGCGAGGAAGACGGCGGAACGCTGATCCAGTTTCACCATATGGCGTTTGGAGCGATTCCGGACGAACACAGACAAGGCATGGGGAAAGGATGGACGCACATGCACCAGCGCGTGCGCGAACGGGCTGAGGCCAAGGAAAAGCGCTGAGACCCTATTGCTGATGGTTGAGTTCTGATTGTTGATGGCAAAGCCCAGTGGAGTGGACCAATCAACAACCATCAATAAGCAAGGAAAGGGAAGGAGGAATTCATGTGTCCTGCATGTATGGCTAGTGCAGCATTGATGGCGGGCAGTGTGATGTCGACGGGCGGGATTGCTGCGCTCGCGGTGAAGATCGTTCGTGGGAAGAAGAGTGGATCCGAAGAAAATCTGAAGAATGTGACGGAGAGGAGAAACGACGATGGCAACCATGACGACAACAAGCAAGACAGAACTGGGCAAGACCGTGCCGCACGCTGAGTGGGTGGCCGCCCGCAAAGAGCTTTTGCGCAAGGAGAAGGAATTCTCGCGCCTGCGCGATGAACTGAGCCGGCAGCGGCGCGCGCTTCCACGGGAGAAGGTGGAGAAGAATTACGTTTTCGACGGACCGCGAGGCAAGGAGACGCTCGCCGACCTGTTTGCCGGAAGGAGCCAGTTGATTGTGTATCACTTCATGTTTGGTCCGGGATGGAAAGAGGGTTGCCCGAGTTGTTCGTTCCTGGCCGACGGGTTCGACGGTGCTGCCGTGCATCTCGCGCACCGCGATGTGACCTTCCTGGCGATTTCGCGCGCGACGTTGCCCGAGATCGAAGCCTTCAAGAAGCGTATGGGATGGCGGTTCAAGTGGGTGTCGTCGTTTGGCAATGATTTCAATTACGACCACCACGTGTCGTTTTCGAACGAGGAGCGGGAGAAGGGGCAGGGCAAGGTCTACTACAACTACGACATGATGGAATTTCCGTCGGAAGAGGGCCCAGGCACTAGCGTGTTCTACAAGAATGCGGAGGGAGAAATCTTCCACACGTATTCCAGCTACGCGCGTGGACTGGATCCGATGGTAAGTACATACCAGTGGCTGGATCTAGCGCCCAAGGGGCGCGACGAAGATGGTCTGGCGCACACCATGGCGTGGGTTCGCCACCACGACAAGTACGTCGATGGTGAGGTGGTTGATGTGAAGGCGCTGTACGTGCAGCCCGCAAAGGTGGAAGCTTCGTAATGTTGAAAGAAGAGCCGCTCGTGTAAGGCAACATCAAGGGACAGGGAGTTTTTGCTGATAGAGTGAACGCCTCGCTCGGTGGCTAGCGTTTGTAAATCGTGGTGTCGGGGTGATAGTTGCGCCAGTCGAACCAGTAGTCTTTGAGGGCGGGGACGCGATCGAGGCATTTGCCCAGCGATGGTCCGGAAATGGCGCAGCCCTGGAAGTTCCAGTCGCTGGCGGTGGTGGTGTCGAGCAGGATCCAGGGTTTGGGTGTGGCTGGAGCCGCCGGCTTAGTTGCGGTCGAAGCGTCTGGCTTTGATTCGGCTGGGGCCGTCGCCGCGGGCGCGGCTTTCATTTCCGCGTGCGGATCGGACTTCGCCGCGGCCGGCGCTTCAGGCTTCGTTTGCCCATCCGGTTGAGTCGGTACCTCGCCTTCGGTTTCGCCTTTCAGGAAGAACTCGGCGTCTTTTCCGTCGATGCGGCTGATGAATACGCGGAATGATTTTCCATCGGGACCGACCGCGACCAACAGCGGAGTGCCATTTACGCGGTCGACGACCGGGGATTGTTTCACCAGCGTGTTCCAGGGATAGGCGCGGCCGGGTCCCGTCATCTCCAGTCCAACGACCACGTCGCGAGATTTGAGTTCAGTCCCCGGAAAACTGATGACCACGGGATACTTCGCTGTCTCCGGCTCCCAGTTGCTGTCGTATTCCTTCGCGTACTTCGGAACCTCGGCGAGCACCTGGCCGTCAGAAAACTCCGATTTCCACTCGCCGAACGTCAGCTCATCACTCAATACAAGCTCGAGCGAAGCGCCTTTGAGCGGTCCGTAGATGGCCTTACCTGTGATCTGCTGCCACCACGTGCCCGTTTCTTTATCGCGCATCAGGAAGTTCTGGTTGTTGATGCCCGCGAGGTAAAAATGCAGGGCTCTTCCATTCACCGTACGTGTCCACACCAGACCGGTGTGACAGAGCGTTCAATAGGTGACGGCCACCGGGACGCTGGCAACGACGTCGTTCAACACATGGTGGTATGCCATTTCGCGAATGGGGTAGGCGCGCGCGTCGGAACCGAAGCGGACGGCGAGGATCATCTCTCCCTTGTCGAGTTTGCTGGCGGACTCAGATTCGAACTGCGCGCTGGGCACGGGGTGAAACATCCACTCAAAATAGTTGAGGCGAGACATGACAGCCGAGAATCCGACCAGCACCATTACCAGGGCGATCACGATCTTGCGCCACCAATTGGCGACGCCCCACAGCACAAGCGCGAGGATCAAGCAAACCAAAGCGGTGGCCAAGGTGCCCCAGGGGGCGTGTTGACGAAGAGCCATGGCGAGCGCCAGACCCGTTGGGGTTTGGTGGGTGAAGGGACGGATGATAAACGCCGGGACGAAAAACAGTCCGATTGCCACCACAGCCGATGCGGCAAAAGCGAGCCATAGAAAAACGCGACGATCGGAAGATGATTGCATAGCGAAAGACTGCTCCCCGCGGCGCACCTTAGCAGGGCAAGCGCGTTGGGCAATTGTAGCAATCACGCGCGAGGAAAATAGCGAGCGGAACGGGATTTTTATCTACTAGATCGGGCCGATTTGGAGAGCACTGGGACGCGAGCTTTCTGTTTGGACCGGAATGCGGCGCCGCTGAAGACATAGTATCCCGCGAGGGCGCCGCCCGCGAAGAGCGACCACACTATGGTGCTCGCCCAGGAGCCGTATTCTTCCAATCCCAGGTTCGCGAGGTCCCAGAAGGTGAGGGGCCAGACCACGACGCCATAAACGCCAATGGCGATCAAGATCAAAGCAAAGACGATGAAGATGGTCAGAACGCCGGCGGAGAGGCTCTCGAAAATCACCATGCCCCAGTGCTGGTGAAGAGGATCGGGCCGCCCGGGGGCGGCGGGTCGCGAGCGTTGGACTAGCGAAGACAATGGTCCTCCAGAAAGTGCGTGCCTGGCGGTGCAGGTAAAAGGATAAATGGAGCGAGGGAGCAGGTTCATGTTACGAAGGTCCCTACCCCTGAAGGTGGGCTTCCTGTCTGCTGCAGTGGCGGCGTGACCTTCAGAGCGGTACCCAGCGGATTACGGTTCGAGTCCGTTCCGCCCAAAATAAAAATGCCCGGCTCCGCGGAAGCGGAACCGGGCCGGTTCGGGCTGGTTTACTGCGGTGTGAAGTTCTCGTGATAGCTCAGAGTGTTAATGTCCTGGAACTCCGGCGTTGCCGGAGGCAGGTTGGCCGGGTTCAGGAACAGCACGTCGAAGTAGTAGTTACGAGTCGGCGGGTTGTACACCGTGGTGCAGCACTTGAAGGTTCCGGTGTTGTACTCAGAGTAGTACATACTGACCAGCGAACCGTCGTAGTGCAGAGTGTTGTTCCAGTCCTCCAGATACCGGAGGAAGTTGTGCAATCCACCGTCAGTGCCGAAGTCATTAATCCCTGCCGTGTTGGCCCAACCTGGGCTGGGGAACGGGATGTTCTTTCCGCCGGAGACCGCCATGCGGTAGTACGCGTCGGCAGCGGTAAGACGGTTGACGACCGCGGTTGGAGACGTCATGCTGTTCGCATCACTCCAAGAGTTCGACAGCACCGTGACCGTGTCAGCGATGATGGAAGCCGCCGAATGGGCTGGTTGAGTTGGAGGAGTGAGGTTGGCGGTGCCCCAGAATGGATCCGCGGCACTGCTATTGTAGTTCCCCTGGACGTACACCGGGTTCTCAGATGCGATGGTGAATCCGCCGCAGCCTGTGGGATTGGCGGCGCTCTGCGAGCATCCGCTGGCGGGAGGAATGACGGGAAGGTAACTCACCCCTGTCGCGCTCATACCCGCATCCACCAATTTCAACACGTGGCGCGCACCGCTGACTGGATTGGCCATGCCTTCCTGGTCGTTGTTGCCTGTAAGGAGCGTGGCAGCGGTAGGAGCAGGCAGAGGAGTGACGGTGGTGCCGGGGTTATAGGCGGCACAGTCGACAGAGTTCGCCGCGCCCGGATTGGCCACGTTAATCCGCTTGTAGGGATTGTACGGCAAGGTGTTGGTGGTGACGGCGAAGCCGTATCCGATATTTTTTTCACCCCAGTTGTCGAGGAATCCGTTCTGATCGACGTCCTCGGGAGAGTAGCCGTAGTAACTCAGGGCCTCTGCAACTCCGTCCGTGTTGGTGGAAGTCAGGTTTTGCGACGAGTTGACCACATCCTCGATGCCGGATTCGCCGTTGATCACGCCCGCCGCCGTCTGTCCACCGTTCGAAGGGTGGGTCGAGGGCAGCATGCCACGGTGATCGGAGAAGTAGAGAACGTAACCGTTATAGTTGGTGTAGTTCACGGTTCCGCCGCTGCCTGCAATGGGGCCACCGGGCAGAGTACTGGCTGTGTTCAACCAGCGGGCCAGGTTGCCTACGTCGAGTTCCACGGCGTTCATGATGCCGTTGACCGAGCAGGAGGAATAGGTTTTAGTGCCGCTCACGGTGTTGGGCACGTTGTTGTCGCGCATTTCGCCTTCGCGCGTGTCATAGAAGTTGATGGGCCACCAGTTGCCGGACCCGGCGACGTTGGCCGCCGTCGCGCTGACATTGGGGCGCAACTGCTGAAGGATCAGAATCGCGTTGGGGTTGACTGCGTTCGAGTCGGGCGTTGTGGGAGGTGCGTTAAAGACGCGGCCAAAGCCCAGCGCGAGCCACTCGTTGGTGACGCCCACACACGGCGCCGGTGGAGGTGCGTTGCAATATTCCACTCGAATCCAGGGGCCAGTCATGGCCGCGGTGGTGGCGGGATTGGTGGTCAGCTCTCCGATCAGCGGAAACTTGGCCCAGGCTCTTAATCCGCTGTCGGTGAGGGGATTGATCCAGCCATTGCTGCCCGGGGTTGCGAATCCGAAAGCCTCAGGACCCAGCCCAGTCGGTACTGCGATCGAGGCATTGGGTGAAGTGGTTGCGTTGGGGAACTGGACGTCGTTTGCGTCGAGTGCTCCAGTTCCGCGCTCCGGGTGCAGATCGGCGAGCGTGTCGGCGATCAGAATACGGATTTGTGCTTTGTTGTACAGGCGCGCAGTGCCGAGCGTGCTGGTGGACGATTCGGTCTGAGGTCTACGGATAATTGCAATTGGATCCGTGCAGGGAATCGGCACCGGATTGTTCGTGCAGCTGTTCTGCACGAAGGGCAACTCCATGTTCTTGGCGCCGGTGAGTGCGTTGGTCACGAAACCGTTCAAGGTTCCGGAAGAAAGACTGGGGAAATTGACGTTGGCAGATCCGGCAAGAGAGGGGTAACCGCCGCTCCAACTGGCATCGCCTGGGACCGTTCCGGCGCCGGGAAGGGTCACGCAGTTCGCTCCCACGGGTGGGAAGGTATTCAGCGGGCAGCCAGAGCTAGCCTTGGGAACGAACACCGTGCCGCCGTAGCCGACAGAGGTCGAGTGGCCGTTTTCCAGCTGATCCATAATGACTTGTGAATAGGCCGAGATCTTGTCGTTGAAGACGAGGTCGCCTCCGGCCGCTAGGAACAGGTTCTGGTTAGTATGGACGCGGCCGCCAAAGCTGAAGTCCGGACCAGGGAAATAACTGCAATCGTATCCGCAGAAAACGCCAAACTGAAACACCGGAATCAGCGCGACTTCCACTTTGCGCGTGATGTTGATCGAGGCGCCGGCCGGACGGGTTGCGATCACCTGCAGCGTCATGGGAATGATTTCAGCGTACAAGCCCTGGTTCGAACCGGAGCTGACGGTGTTAAAGGTACTCACCGGATTGCCACCGGCGTTAACGGGATAAGTGATGGTCTCCGTGTAGTTCATCCCACTCACCATGGCAGAGGTCGGGGGAAAGTTGATCAGATTCTGAATTTGGGTGTTCGTGGGGGCCTGGTACTGGGTATACAGGTTCGAGAGGTCAGCCGTGAGCTTCTCCATCCCGGACTCAGCGCCGTAGTAGGCCAGATTCGCCTCCAGGTCGTTGCCGCCCATGCGGGCTTCGTTGGTGACCACATAGAAAAGGCCGACCGCTACGCCCGACAACAGCACCATGATAAGAAGCGCTGCGATCAGTGTGAAACCCTGCGAACTGTTTTTTCTCTGTTTCATTTGGTTGATCTCCTGCCCCCAAAAAAGCCTCACTGATAACGATTGCGAAATGCCATATTGCGCGCGCTGACGTCCGTCGCGAGATACATGTTCTGGGACTTGTTTCCGTTATTGATCATGCTCTGCCCCATCACGATGAGGTTGATCTTCTGGATGTTGTTGGGCGATTCGCCCACACCGAGGGGATTAGCTTGGTTGGCATCGAGCGCCGAAGTCGTCGAGTTGTAGGTATCGAAGGCAAACTGCAGGTTGATGATGTCATCGGCCACGGGGACAGGGGCGAGTCCATTCACCTGGCGCATCAGGCGCGGCGTCTGCCCGGCTGCGGGTACCGTCAAGTAGTAAGTCACCGCTAATAGGCGGTACGCGATGGTGGTCGTTCCGGTGGAAATGGACGCAACGTTATTGGTGGCGGCGGCGCTCTGGTTGATGTTCAGCGCGTCGAGATTGGCGAACGTGATGGTGGTCGCGGTGATTCCGGTGACCTCGCCGACCGCCGTACCGATGCTATTGCTGAGCATGATCAGGTCGCCGACTTGAATCCCGCCGGCGGAGTTGATGGCGGGAGGCGCGGGGACGAAAGTCGCGTTCGGCGCCAGAGTGATGGAGCCGCCATTGCCCGGAGTGGGAAAGGTTACGTTGTACTCCCACAGGGGAAAGTTATAGTCGGCGTAGATCGAGGTAACGCTATCGTTGATCGCCGGGGCCGGGGCAGCAGGGATGACGGCGTTCGCTTCCACGCCATTGCTGTAGCCGGGAAGGATGCCGTACATGTAGTTCCCGGCGGGATAGGTGTGGGCCGGGACGTGGCAAGCGCCCGTCTGGTCGCAGCCGAACTTCGATGCGGTTGCTCCCGCGCCCGTGGGCAATTGGATTCCGCCGGAAGGCAGACCGGCGCCCGCCATGCTGAGGTCTTTGACCATGATTTCCACGGCAGCGCGCATGTTCTGCTGGTTCTCGGCGCGCTGCGTCACCAGCATGGTGGAATTCAGGGCGGTCTTGAACAGGCTGGCCGCGGCCGCCAGCACAACCAAGCCGATCGCCATGGAGACCATGGCTTCGATCAGCGTGAAGCCGCGTTCCGGATTTTGTCTTGGCAGTCTCATGTTTCCCATCATGGTTTCCATCGCTTGCCTCAGCGGTACGCTGAAATCAGTGCATCGATTGTGTAGGTACGGGGAACCGACGATATGCCGGTCGTATAATTCACGGTCACGACGATCTGCTTCAGATTGGGATCGACCGTGACTCCGTCTGCTTCCAAAACCGAATTGATCGCAATCTGGCGCGTGAAGTTGGCCAGGCTCATGGCGGTGTCATCCGCATTGCCCAGGATGCCGTCAGGGCCAGGCATGACCAGGCATTCGGGGCCGGCGGGGCACGGTCCAGTGGCGGGGTAGGTGACATCGTCCGCGGTGTTCACCAGTCCGTCAGGGCCTGCTGACAGAAGCTGGGTCGCTCCGTTGGTGAAAATTCCGCCGCTGGCGATGTTGCCGATTTGCGAGAACGTGATTTGCTGCGTGTTGCGGGCGGTGTAGATGCTCTCCATCGCCTGCAGCGCCTTCTGGCGGGCGATGAGGTTGGCCTGAGCATTCTGAGTCGTGGCGACCGCCGTTCCAAATGCGGCAAGCAGCGCAACGATGCCGATGCTCATGATGGCGATGGCGATCATGGTTTCAATCAACGTAAACCCGTCTTGCCGGGATGCTTGCGATCTGCTTTGCGTCATTGTTGCACCCACTTCACTCCACTCTGGTTATAGAGGCGCCAGCCCCGGACTCTTCCGGTTGTGCCGAAGATGGAAAGGGCTCGCGAACTGTACAAGTCGCCCGGACGAGTCAAATAAATGACTCCACTATTGAAGTTGCCCAAGTCATCCTGGGCGGAGCCGTCCGGATAGAAAATCAGGCAGTTGGTGCCCACCAGCGCGCAGTTGTTTACCGTGATGGCTGTGGTCCCGGTGCCGAAGGCGTCAGGACCCGGGTTGGGGAATCCGGCCTGCACCGCGAACTGGATGTCGGGCGGCAAGGTGTAGGTAGCGACCGTGACCGGCGCCGGCGACACCGGCACGCCCACGCCCCAGTACTGCACCGTGAGGGTTCCGGGCGCCGTGAAAAACACGATGTAGCGCTTGCTCTGAGTAATGGACAGGTTCCTATAGTTGCGCATCACCGATAACGTGGTGTCATAGGCCTGGTCCACATGGTTTTCGTTGAACAGAGGCTTCATCGCCATGAACGTGACACCAGCCATGATCAGACCGATGGAGATGACGATGAGCAACTCCAGCAACGAGAATCCGCGATTTTTACCCGATGTCATAGGTACTCTTTCGGGGGAGGAGAAGCCGCCAGTCGAGCGCGCTCTCCACCCGTTTACCGGCAACACGGGAAAGATCGCAGTATCCGCGCGGACAAAAGGGCGGGTTCGCGATCTTCTATCGTGTCGTGGTTATCGTAGGAATAGATCAGGCGGGCGTCAAAGCACGAGGGGCCAATGCCGGGGTGTTGGCCTTCCGGGCAGAGATGTGGTTACTGAGGTCACGATTGAGAACACACCAGTTAGCGTCAGCATAGCCGTGCGAGACCAGTTGGAGCGTGACCCCGGTAACTTGTGGAGGGAACCGCTGGAACCTACGATGGGGCAGGTATGACTCTCTCTGCTCTGTTAGTGTGCGTTGACGAGGCGCCGGCCCAAGTGCTGCGCCGGGTCCTGGAAGAACTCAGCATTCGAGTTGAGCCTTGTCCGGACTTTGTGCGCGCAGCGATACGGCTGGCGCAAGAGCGGTTCGACTTGGTGATTGTCGACGGGAAATCTAACGCCGACGTGATCGCCCTGTTGCGCGATACCCATACCTCGCGGCTGAAGGACACCACGCTGGCGGTCGCTGTCGTGGCCGGGCAGGAGAGCATCCGCGAGTTGTTCTCGATGGGCGTCAATTTCGTTCTGTACAAACCGATCGCCTATGAGCGGGCACTGAGCAGCCTGCGTGCGGCGTGCGAAGTGATGCGCAAGGAGAAGCGCAAGAATGCCCGCGCTACCGTGCATGCGCACGCAACCGCCGACTACGCCAACATCGAGCAGGAGAAGGCAACGCTGGTCGATCTGGCGCAAGACGGGATGTGCGTCAGGTTCGGCAAGAGACTTCCGCCCGTCAGCAAAGTGTATTTTCAGTTCACGCTGCCAGGACAACGCTCGAATATTCGTTTGTCAGGGCAGGTAGTCTGGCAGGATTGGAGCGGCCTCGCTGGATTGCAGTTTATGGATGTGCCCAAGGCCTCGCGCCGCCTGCTGACCGATTATCTCTCGGCCAATGTGCCGAATGACGCGGGGCGACAACAGCTTCCCAACGTTACCGTGGAAATGGAAGAGCCACTACAACTGGCCATGGTATCGGTTGCCGAGCAAACCCATGGCAAGCCAACCACGCAGAAATCCTCACAGTATTCTGATGCTCAGGCATCGCCCTTAGGATCGTCCGATGCCGATAACCGGCGCACGCAGGCCCGGTATGCTTGCCGGCTGGGGGCGGAGGTTTACCGCACGGGGTTCGCGGTGCCGCATCATTGCTGCCTGACAGATCTCAGTTCGGGTGGCTGCTACCTGGAAGGTGCGATGTCATTTCCGCAAGGTTCGTCGGTTGAGATCGTGGTCCGAACCTACCAAATGAAATTGCAGGTGCGGGGGACGGTGCAGGCTTCTCATCCCGGCTATGGATTGGGTGTGGCGTTTGAGTTGAAGACCCGAGATGAACAAGCCAACGTAAAGAAGTTGACTGACTTCGTGGCGTCGACCACGGAACCTTCCTAGCACGTCGCTCACCTCTGCACGGTTCCAGCGTCCATATTTTCATGCGGAACTTGTCGCTTCGTGTATTCGTTCGGAGCGGCCGAAGGATTCTTGCTCGATCGGGTCAATCCAAAATGGAAGGACGCGTACTTTCAACGGATGCTCTCGACCGACTCCTATTTCGAGATCACGAAGTAGCGGCTACTTCATTGCGGCTTCTTCGGCGAGGGCTCTCTTGAAGTAATCCAACGACTGGCGCAGGCCAGTTTCCAGATCAATCTTCGGCTCCCATTGCAGTAGTTGGCGTGCCTTGGCGATATCGGGACGGCGCTGCTTGGGATCATCTTGCGGAAGCGGTTCGTAACGAATCTGGCTCTTCGATCCCGTCACCTTCAAGACCAGTTGGGCGCACTCCAGAATCGTGAATTCGTTGGGATTGCCGATGTTCACGGGCAGATGTTCGTCCGATCTGGACAGGCGCAGAAAGCCGTCGATTTCGTCGCTCACATAGCAGAAGCTGCGCGTCTGCCGGCCATCGCCGTAGACGGTGAGCGGCTCTCCGCGCAGGGCCTGCTTCATGAAATTCGAAACGACACGGCCGTCGTTCACCTGCAAGCGCGGGCCGTAGGTGTTGAAGATGCGGACGATGCGCGTATCCACCTTGTGATAGCGGTGATAGGCCATAGTAACGGCTTCGGTGAAGCGCTTGGCCTCGTCGTAGACGGAGCGTGGACCGATGGGATTGACATGTCCCCAATAGGTTTCTTTCTGTGGGTGCTCCAACGGATCGCCATAGCATTCGGAAGTCGACGAGACGAAGTACTTGGCGCCGTACTTTTGAGCAACTTCGAGAGCGTGGAACGTGCCCAGGGAGCCGACCTTGAGAGTTGGGATACCGTGGACCATGTAATCGACCGGACTGGCGGGGCTGGCGAAGTGGAAGACGTAGTCGACGCGGCCCACGTCGAACGGTTCGCAAATGTCTTTTTCGATCAATTCGAAGCGGGACTCATGGCGCAGGTGGGCAAGGTTGGCGCGGCGGCCGGTGAGAAAGTTGTCGACCGCCACCACGCTCCAGCCTTCGGCAAGCAGAGCATCGCAAAGGTGTGATCCCAGAAATCCGGCGCCCCCCGTGACGACCGCGCGTCCTGGATTCATGCCTTTTTGCCGTTCTTCAAGACCGGCGCCGACACGCCGTCGGGATGAGCGGCGACGCGGCCCACGCTGTAATAGGTGAATCCCTGAGCGGCCATGATTTCGGGATCATACAAGTTGCGCCCGTCGATCACGATGGGATACTTGAGTTCCTGGCGCAGGCGGTTGAGATCGAGGTTGGCGAATTCCTCCCATTCGGTGAGGATGAGCAGGGCATCCGCGTTGTGGGCGGCTTCGTAGGCAGAGTTGGCGTACGTCACTCCGGATGGCAGCACTTCGCGAGCACGCTCCATGGCGGCGGGATCGTAGGCCGTAATCTTGCTGCCTTCCTGCAAGAGAGCCTGCACCAGAAAGAGCGCGGGAGATTCGCGGATGTCGTCGGTGCCACCTTTGAAGGCGAGGCCGAGCACGCCGAGATGTTTGCCGCGCAGGGTCCAGAGCGCGCTGTGCACCTTGCGCAGAAAGCGCTGGCGCTGATCTTCATTGATGCGCATCACTTCATCGAGCAGGCGGAAGTCGTAGCCGCTCTCGCGCGCTACCGCGCGAAATGCCATCACATCCTTGGGGAAGCAGGATCCGCCGTAGCCGATGCCCGGGTTCAGAAACCTGGGGCCGATGCGTGAATCGGTTCCGACGCCGTGGACCACCTGGTTCACATCGGCGCCCACCGATTCGCAAACGGAGGCCACTGCGTTGATGAAGGAAATCTTCATGGCGAGATAGGCGTTGGAGGCGTGCTTGATCAACTCCGCGCTCTTAGTGCTGGTCACGATGACCGGAGGAGGAATCGAAGCCCGGTCCGGTTGGGGGATGGCGTCGCTGCGCTGGTAGTAGCTGCCGTTGGTCAGAGGCGCGTAGACTTCGCGCAAGACTTCGGCGGAGCGATCGCTGTCGCAGCCGATGACGATGCGATCGGGAAACAGGAAGTCCGTGACGGCCGTGCCTTCGCGCAGGAACTCGGGATTCGAGGCAACGTCGAATGATTCGGGTTCACTGCCAGTACGCAGGATGATCCTGCGCACCCACTCGCTTGTGTAAACGGGAACTGTGCTCTTTTCGACGACGACCTTGTAGCCATTGATACCGCCGGAAATTTCGCGGGCCACCGATTCCACGTAGGACAAATCCGCCTCTCCACTCTCGGTGGGCGGAGTGCCGACGGCCACAAAGATGACCGAACAGAGGGCGACTGCTTCCTTGAGATCGTCGGAAAAGGTCAGTCGCTGACCACGGTGACGTCCCAGAAGCTCCGGCAGAAAATTTTCGTGGATGGGAACCTGGCCATTGCGCAGGGCGGCCAGCTTCTGTTGATCATTGTCCACCAGGATGACGTCGTGTCCCAGGTCGGCAAAACAAGCGCCCGCCACCAGTCCTACGTATCCTGAACCTACAACCGCAATTCGCATCAGCGTATCCCTCACGAGGATCGAACTATAGTACCGGGTGACTCCAGTGCGCGCTGCATTTCAATGGCTCGTTCTGATTTTACAAATTCTGGAGTCCACTTTGGGTGTCCGGGCTGGAAAACTTGCACTGGCCGTTGAGAGGCCACCAAAACGGGAATCGCTCGTCGCATGGCTAACGGTCCGTCTAGCAAACGGATGGTCGAGGGCCGGGCCTTCGCAGTTCGCGTTTGGTGTTGACATCCCTGAGGATTCGCGCAAAACTCCGCTTGATGACGCAGGGCCTGCGCTTTGTGAACAGCTGGGCCCGAGTATGCCTCACTACCCCATGTCGCAGCCGGAATCGTTCGGAGCACCACCATCCTGGGATCAGAAATCGCCTGACGAGGCGCGCGATCCTGCCTCGGTGGAATACTCCAGCGACGTGACGGAAGTGGCCAGAGCACTCGCGGCCCATGGGGGTGGAGCGGCATCTCTCGATCTGGCCCTCGACTTGGTCCTGAATGAGGTGGTCGAGCAGGCCCGGTCGGCGACGGGAGCGAAGGGGGCGGCGATTGCGTTCGCGAAAGGAAATGAGATGGTGTGTCGCGCCACCACTGGCGATGCTCCTGAGCTGGGGGTTCGGCTCGAGACCACCACAGGCCTCTCGGGCGCATGCCTGCAAACGGGCACGGTCCAACAATGTAGCGACACCGAAACCGACCCGCGTGTGGACGCCGAGGATTGCCGGACTCTGGGCGTACGATCGATTCTGATGGTGCCCCTCAGCGAAGGGAACGAGACGTTTGGGGTGTTTGAAGTGTTTTCTTCGCGGCCCAACGCGTTTGGGGATCGGGATGTGAACACGCTGCTCGCTCTGGCGCCCCGGGTGGTCACGAACAAGAAGGGTGCCGAGGGTGTCGCTGCTGTGATTCGGAATTCGGGCGAAACGTCGCGCTCGTCGCCCTCGGTCACACAGAAGGCGTTGCTCGAAGATGACCAAGTCGAGCCACTTGATGCCGCGAATTTGAGCGAAGAGGCACCGCCGAGACGAAAAGAAGTCTGGACATCCATTCTGGGTGTTCTTGTGATTTTAGTCGCGGTAATACTCGGACTCGCGCTTGGATGGCGGGCGGGTGTCGGCTGGAGTGTGCAAGGAACCGGGCAGCAGCGCGCAGGAGCTTCGTCCACTAGAAGCTCAAAGCGCGGGCCGGATTCATCAGTAGCGCAGAAGCCAGCACCGGTTGTCAGCGCGGCGACGAGCCAGAGTAATTCCGTGTCGCAGACCAGGCCGGCGAATGTCGCAACTTCGGCGGAACCGCCGGTGGGCGGGTTGCAGGTCACTCAAAATGGCAAGGTCATTTACCGTTCGCTGCCTGCCGGCCGGGATGCGACGACCGCAAAGCGTGCCGATGCGCATGGAGCAGAGGACGGTTCAGCGACGCGACTGATTCATCGAGTGGAGCCCGTGTATCCGCCTGAAGCAAGGGCCCAACAGATTCAGGGTGCGGTGACGTTGGATGTTCAAATCGGAGAAGAGGGAGCGGTCCACAACATCGTGGTAGTGGAAGGAAATCCGGTGCTGGCCGACGCGGCGGTGCAGGCCGTGCGGCAGTGGAGGTATCGGCCCTACTCTGTGGACGGGCGTCCAGTGGAAATGCAGACGCGAGTCACCATCCGTTTCACGCTTCCACCTACCTAAGATGCGGATCCGTGAAACACTTCTCCCAACTTATGCCGATGCGTTACGAAACGCCTTTACTGCAAAATCAATCTCTAACAGCGAGGCAGGCGCCTGTGTGGAAGCACTGTGAGCCTCATTGTGAGGGCGTGTCAAGATGAAGGTTCTTGCATAGAAGTTGAGCCCAGAACGTGGGGAAGGGTGCTCGGTCCGAAGCCATTCGGAGAAGCCGGCAAAGGTGCTAGAGTCTTTCTTCTCTATTGAAAACAAGCCATTTGGCCTCATATAAGTCTTTTGTCACCAGCACTTTCTTCCCATTGCAAGAACTTGCAGGAATCGATAGATTGACCTCACTTGATGTTCGATTGCGCCGATGTTTTGGCGATTTCACTGGTTGTATTTAACCCCCCCCCTTAACCGAAGCCGCAAGCGAATGGGTTCTCGCTTGTCCACGATCAAATCAACGCACAGTCCGCGTCCGTGGGATTTCTGTCGAAACCACGAATGTGACTGAGAGGGCGGAGCCATGAACGGAGATGCGCGAATGGCAGTGATCGATGTGCCGATCGAAGGCAGCACGGTCCTGGACCAAACGCGCTGGTACGCCGTTCGGACCCGTTCCCGCCATGAAAAGCTGGTGGCCCGGCAGTTGGAGAGCCAGGGCATCCAGTCCTTCCTTCCGGTCATCACCAAAATCAGCAACTGGAGCGATCGGCGCAAGGAAGTTGAACTGCCGTTGTTTTCCGGGTATGCGTTTGTCCGTTTGGATCATGCGTCGGGCGATCGGGTGCGAGTGCTGCAGACGCAGGGCGTAGTGAATTTTGTTGGAGTGCAAGGCTCTGGAGTTCCGATCCCCGATCAGGAGATCGAGAACATCAACATTCTTCTTGAAAGCAAAGTGACATACCAGGAACGACCGTACCTGCAGGTGGGGCAGCGGGTGCGGGTTTGCGGCGGGGCGCTGGATGGAGTTGAAGGCATCCTGGCCGCAGAGAATAGCGATCGCAGTCTGGTGATCTCGGTAGGGTTGATTCAGAGATCGATTAGCGTGCGAGTGGCCGGCTACAACGTAGAACCGATTTAGTACTTTTCTCCCCTTCTTAGGAACTGAGTTCAAACCAAGATCAAAAGTTGTTGCGAGGTGGACTTTATGAACGAGACGCAAATGAAAACCAGCAAGATCGAATCCCAGCATGTGACGGCGAAGGCATCGCGGAACGACAACGGCGCGTTTGATCAGGCGCAAGGGAATCCGCCGTCGTTGCGGAGCCTTCGCGTGGAAGCTGAGATTTATGCCATCAGCCGAACTCTGGAATACACGGGTTGGAACCGCAGGCGCGCGGCACAACTGCTCTCCATCAGCTATCGCGGGATTCTTTACAAGATCCGCCAGCACAACCTGACGCCGCGTCCACGCGGGCAGCAGGAGCCGGTCGGAGAGATTCTGAAGGCAGAATCGCAGGGTTGAGCTGGCGGGCCCGGGGTGCGGTTGTCCATGATATGGATTGGACCGCACGAAGGGTTGCTGGTTCCCATGAGGTTTCGCCAAGATTCATCCCCGCTCGGTATTGGGGTGCTGTTTTATCCAGTTGGAGGATTCGCAATGATGAAGCGTTTCGTGTCACCAATACGATTGTCTGCAGTGCTTCTGGCTACAGCTGCAGTTTGCGCGGCGCAGGCCCCAGCTGCAAACCTGGCTTCGACCTCGGCTTCGGCTGCGACTGTGGCCGACGCCACCAAGCCTGCAAACCCTCCAGGATTTCAGCAGCGCAGCCCGCGCTACCGGATCCAGGCCGGCGATACTTTCGACCTCACTTTTGATTTGAGCCCCGAGTTTAACCAGTTGGCGGTCGCGGTGCAGCCCGATGGCTTTGTCACGCTGCGGGGAGTCGGAGACCTGAAAGTCGCCGGCCAGACCGTTCCGGACTTGACGGACACTCTGCGCACGGCGTACTCGAAGATCCTCAACGATCCTGCGATCTCGGTCGTTCTGAAGGATTTCGAAAAGCCCTACTTCGTGGCCGGCGGACAAGTGGCCAAGCCCGGCAAGTACGACATGCACGGGCAGGTCACGCTGACCCAGGCGATCGAGATTGCCGGAGGCTTTCAGTCAAGCGCAAAGCACTCGCAGGTCATGCTGTTTCGCCGGGTGGATGACCAATGGACCGAGGCGAAGCTGATCGATGTGAAAAAGATGGAGAAGAACGGAAACTTGAGAGAGGATCCCTTCCTCCATCCCGGAGACATGGTGATCGTCCCGAAGAATACGATGTCAAAAATCGACCGGTTTATTCCGAACTTGAGCATGGGTAGTTATCTTCCGCTGACAATTCCGTAGGGGCCCTGGAATGGCTCGTTTGATGCGTCCGGATTACGAAAGAACATAACGGAGATTATATGAATGAGATGAGCAGCCAGGGGCACCGGCCCTATTCGTTTACCGCGCGAGATGTGGTCGCGATCGGATTCCGCCACCAGAGAGTTCTGGTTTTGTGTTTTGTGGGAGTGGTGCTGGGCGTGAGTCTTTCCGCCCTTGTCCTGCCCACGAAATTTCGTGCGGAAACCAAGCTTCTGGTGAAGCGCGAACGCGTGGATCCCGTGGTCTCGCCGGAGCAGAACGCGCCCATGACCTTTCACGACACCGTGAGCGAGGAAGAAATCAACTCCGAGGTGGAGCTGATTCAGAGTCCGGACGTACTGCAGAAGGTGGTCGTGACTTGCGGCCTCGACAAGAAGAAGTTCCTGTCGAGCCTGCTGCATCCTGGCCAGACTCCCCAGAACCGCACGGATAAGGCCGTCATGGACTTGCGTTCGGACCTGCAACTGGAAGTGATCAAGAAGACCAACGTCATCAGCATCGCGTACGAGGCGCATGATCCGCAGGTTGCGCAACGCGTGTTGGCCACGCTGGACGACGCTTACCTGCAGAAGCATCTGGACGTGCACCACCCTTCAGGCCAGTTCCAGTTTTTCGATGAGCAGGCAGAACAATACAAGAAGGATATGATGGCGGCCGAAGCCCAGCTCAAGGGATTCGCCGATAAACAGGGCGGCGTGGCGCCGACCACGATGCGGGATATGACGCTCCAGAAGCTGGCTGACTTCAACGGCTCCTTGGAAACCACACGCGCCTCGATGGCTGAGACGGAGAAGCGGATCACCGACCTCGAGGGACAGATCCATTCGACTCCTACTCGAATGACGACACAAGTGAAGTCGGGAGACAACGCCCAGGTCCTGCAAAACCTCAAGGCGACCCTGCTGACGCTGGAAATGAAGCGCACCGAGTTGCTGACCAAGTACCAACCCACCTATCCGCTGGTGCAGGAAGTCGACAAGCAACTGTTGGACACACGGCTGGCGTTGGCGAAAGAAGAAACCTCTCCGGTCAAAGAAGAAACCACCGACCAGAATCCAACCTACGCGTGGGTCAATTCCGAACTGGCGAAAGCCAAGGCTGACCTGAGTGGGTTCCGCGCCCGCGAGACCGCACTCACTGCCATTGTGAATGTGTACATGGCGCAGGCGCGGCAGTTGGAAGAGCAGGGAATTCTGCAAGGCGATCTGACGCGGACGGAGAAGGCCGACGAAGCGAACTACCTTCTGTACACGAAGAAGAAAGAGGAAGCCCGGATCGAGGACGCTCTCGACCGGACCCGGCTCTTGAACGTGTCGGTGGCGCAGCGTGCGCTGCTCCCGAGTTTGCCGACGCGCTCTCCGTGGGTATTTGCCCTGGTGGCTTGCCTGTTGGGCGTAGCCGTGAGTCTCGGAGTCGTGTTTGCCATCGACTACGCAGACCAGTCGTTCCGTACGCCTTCGGAAGTGATGTCGGAATTGAGGATCCCGGTGCTGGCGGCGGTTCCGATCCACAGGACGAACGGCCTGTATGCGGGGAATGGAAACGGAAATGGCAACGGGAATGGAAACGGGACTGGTCACGGCGACGTTAGCTATGACCAGACCGGCACGGACAGCCACATCATCCAGGAGCGAGGGTAAGACCGATGTATCTAGACTTTTTCGGCCTTCGAGAACAGCCTTTCGGTGTTACTCCGGACCCGAGATATCTCTATCTTGGCCCGGGACACCGGGAAGCTCTGGCATCTCTTTACTACGGGATTGAGGCGAACCGGGGATTCCTGTCGCTGATTGCGCGGCCAGGAATGGGCAAGACCACGCTCCTGTTTCACTTGCTGGCAAAGTTCGACCACACGGCCCGGACGGCATTTCTGTTCCAAACCCAGTGCAGCTCGCGGGAGTTCATGCGGTTCCTGCTGGCTGAAATTGGCATCGAGACTGAATCGCAGGATTTCGTCCGCATGCACGAGCAGTTTAACCGCTGCCTGGTGCAGGAAGCGCGGGCGGGAAAGCGGTTCATCATCGTCATCGACGAAGCGCAGAACCTGGATGCGACGGTATTAGAGACCGTGCGGCTGCTCTCTGATTTCGAGACGCCGCAGGCCAAGTTGCTGCAGATCATTCTGGTCGGGCAGCCGGGACTGGCGGACAAGCTGGCCAGTCCTTCGCTCGTTCAGTTGCGCCAACGCATCACCTCGGTGAGCGGCTTGAGTCCTCTCACCCGGGAAGAGACCGGCCGCTTCATGGATCACCGCTTGCAGGTGGCGGGATATCGGGGCGCGCGGTTGTTCTCACCTGAGGCGCAGGAATTGATTGCGCAGGTAAGTGAGGGCATCCCGCGGCAGATCAATAACTACTGCTTTCACGCGCTTTCTCTGGCCTGCGCGATGCGGAAGAAGGTCGTGGACGTGAACATGGTCCGGGAAGTGACCCATGATCTTGATATCCACCGGTTTGTGTCTGAAGTGGGATCGTCCTCGCACCGACACGGATTTAACGGCTCGAATGGATCGAATGGTGATCCGTTCCACCCGATGGAGGAGTTGACGGGAGTGGCCCGGGAGTATGCCGGTCCAACCCCGGCCGCGGACACGGGCGTTAAGGACTACCTGAGTCCCGCCGAAGCGATTGAGCATATGAAAGATGTAGCGCGGTTGTTGCATAACTGGCGAAACGGTTCGGGCCACCCCAACCGGCAGTCAGCCTAGCCGCCACGTAGCGGCGTCCGTAGCAAAAGCAGGGCACGAGCAGACTAGAGGTATTACGGGACCTTATGAGCAGAAATTTTGAATTGATGCAAAACCTGGGCAAGGAACGCGAAATGTTCCAGGCCTCCACGGAAGCGGCCACCGTTGAAGAAACTGTCAACGCAGTGCAGCCGGTTGAGCTGCAGCCGCTTCAGTTGAAGATGGAAGACGCGCAGCGCGACGAGATCTTCAAACTCGTGCAGCGCGTATTTCTGATGCCGGGAGAGAAGTCTCGCGTGGTCGTGGTGTCGGGCATGGAAGCCGGCAACGGCTGCAGTTGGATTTGCGCCCGCATGGCGGAAGTGCTGGCGGCGCAAACCTCCGGAACGGTGTGTGTCGTGGACGCGAACCTTCGCTCTCCCGGCCTGCACCGGGAATTCGGAGTCTCCAATCATTTCGGTCTGACCGACGCGCTGCAGGTGACAGATCCCATCCGCAGATTTGTCACTTCTCTATCGCGTCCGAACCTCTGGCTGCTGAGTTGCGGCGCGGAGGTGGAAGGCATGCAGACGATGCTCGGCTCGGACCGTATGCGCGCTCTTCTGCCGGAACTGCAGCGAGAGTTCGATTACGTTCTGATCGACGCGCCGCCCATGGGTTCGGGCGCCGATAGCGTCATGCTGGGACGCAATGCCGAAGGCGTGGTTCTGGTGCTCAGAGCCAATTCTTCGCGACGCGAAGCGGCGCGCAAGGCGGTCCGCAATCTTGAGAACGCCAACGTTAAGGTGCTGGGTGCCGTGCTCAACCACCGCACCTTCCCCGTGCCTGAATCGATCTATCGGAAACTGTAGGGATTAGGCTGTAGGGACTAAAGAAGAGATCAAAATGTTCGAGACCTTAAGAGCAGATATGAGCCGGGCGATGCGGGAGACCCGCAACGACCCCGACTGGACGCCGACTTGGCGCAACAAAGTGAACGTTGCGATTCGCCATGCGACCTGGCCGGTCATCGCCTATCGCTATGGGCACTGGACGCTGGGCGTGCGTATTCCTGTCATCGGCCAGTTGCTGCGGCTCAGCGGATTGATTTTCCGCAAGTGGACCGAGCTGTTCACCAGCGTGCACATCGATGTGAACGCGAAGATTGGTCCTGGTTTCGTCATTCATTCGGTGTACGCGATCAACCTGGGGAAGACCACGATTGGCGAGAACTTCACCATCGCCACGGGCTGCCTGATTTCTCACGCCTGCCGTGGCATCGGCGACAACGTTTATTTTGGGCCCGGAGCGAAGCTGGTGGGCGACGCGAAGATCGGCAGCAATGTCGTCATCGCGGCCAACAGCCTGGTACTCACCGACGTCCGCTCCAACATGATGGTGATGGGAGTTCCGGCGCGCATCAAGCTGCCAGGTGGGCGTCCACAAAGATTCGTCAAGAATACGGCGGTGGCAACGGTTCCTGCGCCGGCAGCGGCGGCACCGGTTGCGTCGGCGCCGGCTGCGGCGAAGTCGGCTCCTGAGCAGTCACCCGCTTCGGTATCGGCATAAACAAAGCTCAAGGGTACTTGGGCCAGAACGACAGACTTAGGAGAACGACAACCTTGGACTTTGCATGGAATGAGGAGCAGGCGGCGTTTCGTAAGGAGGTTCTGCGATTTGCCCGCGAGGAACTGAAAGACGACGTCATTGCTCGCGATCACAATGAGGAATTTTCCCGACCGCTGTGGGAGAAATGCGCCAAGTTCGGCATTCAGGGACTGCCGATTCCCACGGAGTACGGCGGTGGCGGCGCAGACATCCTGACCACAGTTTGTGCGCTCGAGGCCCTGGGTTATGGATGCCACGATAACGGCCTGCTGTTCTCCATCAATGCGCACATGTGGAGCTCCGAGATTCCGATCTGGAATTTTGGCACGGAGGAGCAGAAGCGGAAGTATCTACCCGGTCTGGTGAGTGGGGGCCTCGGTCTGCACGCCATGACCGAGCCGGGATCCGGCTCCGATGCGTACAGCTTGAAGACTCGGGCCGAGCGCAAGGGCGACCGCTACATCCTGAACGGCTCGAAGACGTTCAGCAGCAACGCTCCCAACGCAGACGTCACGATCGTTTTTGCGAATCTGGATCCCAGCCGCGGTCCGAACGGGGTCACGGCATTTCTGGTCGATAAAGGGACGCCGGGCTTCACCGTCGGCCGCAAGCTTCACAAGATGGGGCTGCGCACCTCACCCATGGCGGAACTCGCTCTGCAGGACTGCGAGATTCCGGTCGAGAATCTGCTCGGCAAGGAGTTCGGCGGGCAGGCAGTGTTCACGTCGTCGATGGAGTGGGAGCGGATCTGCATTCTCGCCAGCCATCTCGGTGCGATGCAGCGGATCATGGAAACTTGCGTGAAGTATGCCAAAGAGCGCAAGCAATTCGGCGAGCCCATCGGGAAGTTTCCAGCGATTGCCAACAAGATTGCCGACATGGATGTGCGGCTGGAGACCGGGCGACTGGCGCTGTACAAGGCCGCATGGATGAAGAGCCAGGGGCGCCATCCGCTGCGCGAGGCCTCGATCGCGAAACTGTACGTCGGCGAAGCCTGCGTGAAGAGCTGTCTGGAAGCCATTCAGCTTCACGGCGGGTACGGCTACATGACGGAATACGAACTCGAACGCGAATTGCGCGACGCGGTAGCGGGAACGATTTACTCGGGGACCTCAGAGATTCACCGGGTGATCATCGCGAACATGCTGGGTCTCTAGTTTCTGTTTTGTTTCAATCCCCCACACTAAATCCAATTGGGCAGGGTTCCCGATCATGGCATACGTACTGCAGCAATTGTTGAGCAAGAGCGCAAAGGCTTATCCGGAAAAGCCGGCGGTGTGGGCCCGCGGCAAGAGCATTACTTATCGTGAACTGGACGAGCGATCGAACCGGTTGGCTCACCTGCTGCGCAAGCAGGGAATCAACAAGGGCGACCGCGTCGGACTGTTTTTCCCGAAGTGCGTGGAATCGATTATCAGCATGCTGGGCGTGCTAAAGGCGGGTGGCGTTTATGTGCCGCTCGATCCGCAAGCCCCGGCAGACCGCGTAGGCTACATCATCGGGAACTGCGGCATTCGTGTTCTGATTACGAACAGCGAGAAGCGCTCGGTGCTGGCTCCGGAGACGCTGAGCACGCTGGAATGCTGCATTCTGACCGAGGGAGCCGTAGACGGGGACAACCTCATCGAATGGTCGCGGCTCTCGGAATTTCCGGCGTCGAATGCTCCCGCAGTCAGCCTGATCGAAACCGACCTGGCGTACATCCTTTACACTTCGGGCTCCACGGGGCGGCCCAAGGGCGTGATGTTGTCGCACCAGAACGCGCTGACGTTTGTGGAATGGTGCGCAGAAGAGTTTCAGGTTCGCAGCGAAGACCGGCTCTCAAACCACGCGCCGCTGCACTTTGATCTTTCGGTGTTCGATGTTTACAACACGCTCGAGGCCGGTGCGACGGTCTATCTAATCACCGAAGATCTGGCGGTGTTCCCCACCAGCCTGGCCAACTTCATCGAGACGCAAGGAATCACGATCTGGTACTCGGTTCCGTCGGCGTTGATGCTGCTGCTTCTGCACGGGCGTCTGACTGCCGACAAACTGAAAAGCCTGCGCATCATTCTGTTTGCGGGCGAAGTCTTCCCCATGAAGTATCTGCGGCAGCTGGCGGAAGTTTCGCAGAACACCGAACTCTACAATCTTTATGGTCCCACCGAAACCAACGTCTGCACCTATTACAAAGTGGAGCGCGAGCGGCTGGACAGCATGGAAAAACTGCCGATCGGGATTGCGTGCGCCAACACCGAAACATTCTCCGTGACGCCGGAAGGACGGCTGGCAGGGAAGGGCGAAGCGGGCGAGTTGTACGTGCGCGGGCCGGCCGTAACTTACGGCTATTGGGCGGACGAGGAAAAGACGCGAAAGATGGTTGTGCCCAATCATTTCCAGGAACATTTTGAAGAGAAGATGTACCGCACCGGCGATATCGTGACCGTCGGCGACGACGGCAACTATTACTTCCAGGGCCGCCGCGACAGCATGATCAAGAGCCGCGGATACCGCATCGAGCTGGGCGAAATTGAGAGCGCTCTGCTGAGCCATCCGGGAGTTCGCGAGGCTGCTGTCCTGGCGGTTCCGGACGAGATCATCGGCAACCGGATACGGGCGGTCGTAGCGCTGCACATCTCGGGGTCGTTGGGAGTTCTTGACCTGCAGCAGTACTGCGCATCGCGGGTTCCGAAGTACATGATTCCGGAATTGATTGACCTCTACGAGGAACTGCCGAAGACTTCGACCGGGAAGATCGATCGGGTCAAGCTGGCGGCGGAGCCTGCCGGTGTTCGCTAGACACTGGACGCATGCAGGAAGCTTTGAGATTTTAGTTGTCGATCTAGAAACAAATAAATTCACTGCAATTGGGAGACGAACATGATCGAGTCAGCAGAAGTGAAAGACCGGATCCGCGAATACGTGCTCGAGGAATTTGCCAAGACCAAGGGCATCAATCAGATCACGGACCAGGAAGTGTTGACCAAGAACGGCATCATTGACTCCATGGGCATTTTTCGCTTGGTGGCATTTCTGGAAGAGACCTTTAACGTGCGCGTGGGTGACGAAGAAATCACTCACGACAATCTTGAGAGCATCGATGCGATCGAGCGGCTCGTGATCGCCAAGTCGAAGAAGTAACCGCTTCAGACCCTAATCGCGGGAGCGGGCATCCCTATGTCGCCCGCATTCCGCGCAGCCGTAGAGCAAAGAGCAATCTCCTTCCCCCCTGGGTTCGCGCAAGCCTTGTACTTTTCTCCACAGGATCCCTTATGCACCTAGGTCGCAAAGTGTTTACCAGCGGTTTCAAGATGTTTGACTTGCTCTTGATGAGCATCTCCTTTGCTGTGTCCACGGTGCCACAATACCACCGGGTCGGGCGGTTCACCTTGGCCGAGTTCTTCGAGCTGAAAATAAAGCTCGGGAACTTGATCCTGTTTGTGAGTTTTCTCCTGATCTGGCACATCCTTTTTAGTTTGTTCGGGCTCTATGGTTCGAAACGCCTGACCAGCCGATGGGATGAGATCAGGGATATCACCCGGGCCACGACTCTGGGGACTCTGGTGGTTGCCGTGTTTGGTGTGGCTTTTCGCATCTGGGCGGTGAACCGGATCTTTTTGGCGCTCTTCCTGCTGCTGACCACGTCCAGCGTGATCCTCTCGCGCATGATTATTCGAGAGACGCTGGCGTACGCTCGCAGGCACGGCAAGAATCTGCGGAACATGCTTGTGATCGGAACGAATCCGCGGGCGCTGGAGTTGGTGCAACGGATTCAAGGCAAGCCCGAACTCGGCTATCGCATCCTGGGCTTCGCCGACGAAGAGTGGCTCGGGCTGGAGGAATTCAAAAAGCAGGGACATGTGTTAGTGTCCGACCTCGATGCCTTGCCATCCTATGTGCGGCGCAACATTGTCGATGAAGTTGTCCTGGCATTGCCGATTCGCTCGTTCCACGGCTTCGCGTCACAGATCGCAGCGGCGTGCGAACAACAGGGCATCATCGTACGGTTTCTCCCGAACATTTTCGATCTGAAAGAGACGCGCCAGCGGGCTGACGAGTTCGACGGCGATCCCCTCATCAGCCATGAAAGCACGATTACCGATTTCTGGGGACTGGCGGCCAAGCGCGCGATTGACATCGTGGTTTCGTTCGTGGCCATCACGCTTCTTTCGCCTGTGATGCTGCTAGCCGCGCTCCTGGTGAAGTTGACCTCGCCGGGTCCGGTATTCTTCATCCAAAAACGTCTGGGGCTGAACAAGAGGATGTTCCACATTTTCAAGTTCCGGACCATGGTGGTGGACGCGGAACAGCGCCTGAAGGATATCGAGCACCAAAACGAGGCGAACGGCCCGGTCTTCAAGATCAAGAAAGACCCGCGCATCACGCTGGTTGGTTCCTTCCTGCGCAAGACGAGCATCGACGAGCTTCCTCAACTCTTCAACGTGCTGAAGGGGGAGATGAGTCTGGTCGGTCCGCGGCCCTTGCAGGTGCGGGATTACGAACTATTCGAAACCTTCTGCCAGGACTGGCAGCGCAAGCGCTTCAGTGTGCGTCCCGGGATCACCTGTCTCTGGCAGATCATGGGACGCAGTTCCACCACCTTCGAAAAGTGGATGGAACTCGATCTTCAGTACATTCGCACGTGGTCGTTGTGGCTTGACCTGGAAATCCTGGCCAAGACTGTTCCTGCTGTCCTGAAAGGCTCTGGGGCCGCGTAAAAGGTTTTACCTCATCAACCCTATGCCCTCCGTCAATTCCAGTTCTGTAGCTGAAGTCCGACCCGGCAGTGAGTTGCGCTCACAGCCGGGCGCTTGCGTTCACGAATTCGTGGCGCGGCGAGCGGTTGAGAATCCGAGTGCTGTTGCCGTGTCCAGCAGGCACGAAGAGTTGTCGTATGCCGAACTCGACCGCCGTGCCAACCAGTTGGCGAACTATCTTCGTTCCGTCGGAGTGGAGCGAAACGCCGTGGTGGGTCTCTATCTGGATCGTTCGCCGTCTATGGTCGTCGCCGCACTGGCGATTCTCAAGGCAGGCGGGGCGTACGTTCCCCTCGATCCGATCCATCCAGTCGAGCGGCTCGCGTTCATGCTTCGGGATTCGAGCGCCAGCATTGTCGTGAGCACGAAAAGCTTGGCCGAAGGGTTTCCGTCGCGCGAGTGGCGGATGGTTACGGTCGATGGCGATGCCGAGAAGATTGCGGCTGCACCCGACACCGTGCTGGAAAGCGGCGTTGGCTCCGATGACCTGGCTTACATCATCTACACCTCCGGCTCCGCAGGCCAGCCGAAGGGCGTGGAACTAATTCATTCCGGACTGTCGAATTTGGTTGGCTGGCACCAGAGAGCGTTTCAAGTGACCGCTGCGGACCGCGCCAGCGCGCAATCGACCCTGGGATTTGACGCCGCTGTGTGGGAGATGTGGTCGTACTTGTCCTGCGGGGCGAGCTTGCATTTGGCGGATGAGTCAGTTCGAAACGACGCGACTGCCTTGCGCGACTGGATTGTTTCCCGGCACATCACGATTTCTTTCGCCGCTACGGTGATGGCGGAAAGACTCCTGCGGCTGGATTGGCCGGCTGAGACCGTGCTCCGATTGCTCCTGACTGGCGCCGACACGTTGAAGGTGTATCCGTCGGCGCGTTTACCGTTTGTGCTGGTGAACAACTACGGACCGACCGAGTGTACCGTGGTCAGTACTTCGGGAATCGTCCCGGCGGGAAGCGCTGAGCATCAGGCGTTTAGGAATCAGGCTCCGTCCATTGGACGTCCTATCGATGGAGTTGAGATCTACATTTTGGACGAGCAGCGGCGTCCGGTGACCGAAGGCGCAGGTGAAATCTACATCGGAGGCGCCGGCTTGGGACGCGGCTACAGGAACCGGCCGGAGTTGACGGCCGAGCGCTTCGTTCCGAATCCTTTCAGCACAGTGCCCGGGGCGCGTATGTACCGCACAGGTGATCTGGCACGCTGGCTTCCTAATGGCGAGATCGCATTCCTCGGACGCCTGGATGAGCAAGTGAAAGTCCGCGGCTATCGTGTCGAGCCGACCGAGGTCTCTACGGTGTTGGGTCAGCATCCCGCGGTGCAGGCGAATGTGGTCATTGCTACGGAAGACGCGCCCGGCGAGAAGCAGTTGGTCGCATACTTGGTCTTGTCTCCCGGCGCCACCGTGAGCGCTACGGCGTTGCGCGAATATCTGCGGCAACGCGTACCCGACTACATGGTGCCGGCGGCGTTTGTAGCGATCCCGAGCGTGCCTGTCACCGAGCAGGGAAAAGTGAATCGGGTGGCGTTGCCCAGCGTCAACGGCAACCGGCTCTCGGATGAGGCTTACGTCGAGCCGCGCACACTGGTCGAGGAAGAACTCGTGAAAATTCTCGCCCCGTTGTTGAAGCTCGACCGCGTGGGCGTAAACGACAACTTCTTTCTTCTGGGCGGGCATTCTCTGCTGGGGACGCAGGTGATTGCCAGAGTCAGTGAAACCTTTGGCGTCGATCTGACGCTGCTGAAATTGTTTGATCACCCCACCGTGGCAGAAATGTCGTCAGAAATCGAAAGTCTGATCATGGCGAAGGTTGACAGCGAAGCCAAGACTGGGCACTCAGGAGCACACGACGCCCGTGTCTAGCACCAACACACCTACGCGGATGGAAAGCCGGGACAAGGCCATGAGCCTTTACCACCTCCTCGACCCGGAGGTGCTGGCGAATCCTTATCCGCTGTTTCACCGCATGCGTTCGGAAGATCCCGTGCACTGGGATCCGTTTCTGCACGCCTGGGTCGTGACTCGCTACGCGGATGTGCTCGAAGTGCTACTAACTTTCTCGGCCGACCGCACGCCCACTCCGGCGAAGCTCGACGAGATGGGACTCTCCTCCCTGAATCCCATCGCCAGCGTGATGGTGAAGCAGATGCTGTTCCTGGACGCTCCCGCGCATACACGGTTGCGGGGATTGTCGTCCAAGGCTTTTACCCCGGCGCGGGTGGAGCAGCTGCGCGGGCACATTCAGGATATTACGAAGGGTCTTCTGGATGGATTGCAGGGGAAGAGTGAAATCGATGTCATCGCGGAACTGGCCGAGCCGCTGCCGGCGATCGTCACGGCCGAAATGTTGGGCGTGCCGACCAGCGATCATCTGCAGTTGAAGCAGTGGTCGGCCGACTTTGCGGAAATGCTGGGAAATTTTCAGCATAACCCGGGACGGTATCCGAAGGTTCTGCAGGCCGTTGCCGGGATGACGGAATACTTCCGCGACGCCATACGTCATCAGCGCGAGCACCCGCGCGAGGGGTTGATTCAGTCCTTGCTGACCGCTGAAATTGACGGCGACCGGCTCACCGAAGAAGAAGTGATTGCGAACTGCATCGTGACCATGGTGGGGGGGCAGGAGACGACCACCAATCTTATCGGGAATGGCGTACTTACTTTGCTGCGCAATCCCGGAGAAATGGAACGACTGCGGAATGATCTGTCTCTGATTCCGTCGGCGGTGGAAGAAATGCTGCGCTACGAGAGCCCCAGCCAGCATACGGCTCGCATGTGCCCGTCGGACCGGGAAATGGGCGGGAAGCGGATTCAGAAGCGGCAGGCAGTCATCGCCGTGATGGCCGCGGCGAACCGGGATCCTGAACGGTTTCCCAATCCCGATCGCTTCGACATTACGCGCAAGGACAATCGCCATCTCGCATTCGGCTATGCTGCGCATTTTTGCTTTGGTGCTCCGCTGGCGCGCGTCGAGGGACAGGTTGTGTTGGAAGCCTTCTTGCGGCACTTTGCGAATGTTACGCTGTCACCGGAGCCGCTGGAGTGGCGCTCGAATCTGGGATTGCGTGGGTTGAAAGCGTTGAAGGTGAAAGTCGGAGAGCCGGCAAAAAGCGAAGGTTCAGGACACGCGTCGGAAGCTGGAACCTCGGCCGTCAAGTCGACGACGGTCCAGTCCGGTTGCCCGTATGAAGGGCAAGGCCCCAACGACAAGCAGGCACTGATCAAGAAATATCTGCAATCGAGGATGTCGCACAAGGCGGAAGGCGCGCCGGCAATTCCTCGCCGTCAGGAGTCAGGGCTCGCGCCCCTTTCGTTCGCGCAGGAGCAGATTTGGCTGCACTGCCAGTTTGCCAAGGATCTGTATAACGAATCTGTGACCGTATATCGCCGCGGACCGCTGGATGTGCCGACACTGCGGCGCAGCCTGGCAGAGATTATTCGGCGTCACGAAGCCTGGCGGACGGCTTTTAAAGTGATTGACGGGCATCCGGCTCAAATCGTCGGCGCGCCGTACGAGCCCAGTCTTGAGATCTTCGATCTGCGGCCTCTGACTGCCGATCGACGAGAAGCCGAGGCCCTGCGGTTGGGACGCGAGCGTGCCAGAACTCCGTTCGATATGGAGCGCGGTCCGCTGCTGCGCGCCATGCTGCTGCAGTTCGGTGACGAAGAGTACCGGCTTTACCTATTTCTGCACCACATCATCTTTGACGGTTTTTCGGTTTACAACGTTTTCCTGCCCGAGCTGGTTACGGTCTACAAGTCGCTCCTGGCAGGGAAGATGTCTCCGTTGGGCGAGCTGCAGCTGCAGTATGCCGACTTCGCGCAGTGGCAGCGCAAGTCGCTGGATGAAGCCCAGCTTAAGGAATCCCGGGCTTACTGGTCGAGCCAGTTGGATGGCGAGATTCCGGTGCTGGAATTGCCGACCGACCATCCGCGCCCGGCGCTGCAAAGTTTCCGCGGTGCGATGCACCGGTTCGCGTTTCCCAAGAGCCTCTCTGACAGCCTGCACCAGTTGGCCAACCGCGAGCACACCAGTTTCTTCACCACGATTCTGGCGTGCTTTGCCGCGTTGCTACGGTGCTACAGTGCGCAGGAAGACTTCGTCCTCGGCACGGTGACCTCCGGGCGCAAGCACACGGAACTGGAAGCGTTGCTGGGCTGTTTCCAGAATCCGCTGGCGCTTCGCCTGAGGTTGGCGGGCGATCCGACGTTCCGCGAATTGCTGACGCACACGCGGGAAGTAACGCTGAGTGCGCTTTCCCACGATAATGCTCCGTTCGAGCGACTGGTAGAAGAGCTTTCGGTTCGGCGCGATACGAGTCGCAATCCGGTATTCCCGGTAATGTTTTCGCTGGTGCCGCCGACTCCGGCGTTCGAGGCCGGATGGGATCTGAATCAGCTGGACCTGGAAATCGGGACTGCCAAGTTTGATCTCGATCTGGAATTGGATGACCGGGCGACCGGGCTGCAAGGCCGCTTTGTGTACTGCACCGATCTGTTTGATGCCGCGACCATCGCGCGCATGGCGGGACATTTCCAGACGATGCTGGAAGCGATTGTCGCCGATCCCGAACAGAAGCTCTCCCGGTTGCCCATGTTATCGGCAGCTGAGCAGGCGCAGTTCGCGGAGTGGAACCACACGGAAACTCAGTACCCTCGCGAGCTCTGCATGCACGAACTCGTCGAGGCGCAAGCAGCGAGAACGCCGAATGCAAATGCGGTGGAACACGGCAGCCTGTCCCTGACCTATCGCGAACTCAACCAACGCGCCAATCAACTGGCGCATTTTCTGCAGAAGCGCGGAATTGGTCCGGAGTCGAAAGTTGGCATCTGCCTAAGGCGCTCGCTGGAATTGCCGGTAGCGTTGCTGGCGGTGCTCAAGGCCGGGGCGGCGTGCGTGCCGCTGGATCCGGCGTATCCGAAAGAGCGGTTGACGTACATGCTGGAAGATTCGCAGACTCCGCTGGTTCTGACGCAGGCTGGACTGCTGGCGGAAGTTACCGATTTCGACGCAGAAGTCGTGAATCTTGATGCTGATTGGAAAATGTTCGCCGCCGAAAGCCGCGAGAATGTTCGCGGCAGTGTGAAGCCAGAAAATCTGGCGTACCTGATCTACACCTCGGGCTCAACCGGCAAGCCACGCGGAGTGTTGTTGACTCACGGTGGGCTGGTGAATCACAACGTGGCCGCCGTTCAGCTGTTCGGACTGACTCCTGCCGACCGCATGGCCCAATTCGCGTCGATCTCCTTCGACATTGCGGTCGAAGAAATCTTCCCGACCTGGATTGCGGGAGGGGCGCTCGTGGTTCGCGAGGAAGACGCGTCGCTGGCCGTCGGAGACTTTCTGCGCTGGGTCGATGAGAAGCGCGTGACCGCGCTCGATCTACCCACAGCCTACTGGCATGAACTGGTCCGCGAACTTTCGGAGACGGCGATCAGCCTGCCGAAGAGTCTGCGGATTGTGATTGTGGGTGGAGAGAAGGCGTCTGCCGCTGCCTTGGCGACCTGGCGAAAGCTGGCTGGCCCGCGCGTGCGCTGGGTCAATACTTACGGTCCTACCGAGACCACCGTGATTGTCACGTCGTACGAGCCCAAGCCGTCGGAGGAACTCCCCGCTGTGCTGCCGATCGGCCGCCCCATCGCGAACACGCGAATTTACATTCTCGGCAAGAATCTGCAGCCGTTGCCGGTGGGAATTGCCGGCGACTTATACGTCTCTGGACCGGGGCTGGCGCGGGGATATCTGAATCGCCCAGAGATTACGGACGAGAAATTCGTGTCGGATCCGTTCAGCAAGGAGCCGTGCGCGAGGATGTACAAAACCGGGGATCTGGCGCGCTACCTCGCGAGCGGTGAGATCGAATTCGCGGGACGCACCGATGACCAGGTCAAGATCCGCGGGTATCGAGTCGAGCTGGAAGAGATTGAGGCGGTGCTGGGATCGCATTCCGGAGTGCGCGAAGTGGTTGTCATCGCGCGCGAGAATGCGTCCGGCGAAAAGAATCTGGTGGCTTACGCGGTGCCTTCGCGCGACCAGGTTCCGACGGCCAGCGAATTGCGCTCGTATCTGAAGCAGAAGCTTCCGCATTACATGGTGCCGGCCGCCTTTGTACTGCTGGAGGCGATGCCGAAAACGCCCAACGGCAAGGTCGATAAGCGTGCCATGCCGGTTCCAAAGCAATCGGATTTCGCGGAGACGCAGGAATATGTGGCGCCTACCGACGAACTTGAGACGCAGCTGACCAGGATCTGGGAAGCGGTTCTCGATAAGACTCCGATTGGCATTCGCGACAATTTCTTCGAACTCGGCGGACATTCGCTTCTGGCTGCGCGGCTGATGCATCGCATCGAGCAGTCGCTCGGACAACGGCTTCCTCTGGCAGCACTGTTGCAAGCGCCGACAGTCGAGCAACTGTCCGCTCTGTTGCGGCAGGAGAAGTGGTCGAGTTCGTGGTCGTCGCTGGTGGCGATTCAGGCCGAAGGGTCACGGCCGCCGTTCTTCTGTGTGCATGGAGTCGGGGGCAACGTGGTTGGCTTCCGCGATCTGGCGCGGCATCTCGGACCGGATCAGCCTTTTTACGCGCTGCAGCCACAAGGCCTGGACGGCAAGCGCGAGTGTCTGACCAACATTCCGGAAATGGCGGAACGCTACATTCGGGAGATTAAGCGAATTCAGCCGGAAGGGCCATACCGGCTCGGTGGCTACTCGTTCGGTGGACTCGTCGCGTACGAGATGGCACAGCAACTGGAAGCGCAGGGCGAGGAAATGGCCCTGCTGGCCCTGTTTGACACCTATCCGGGAAAGATGGAATCGCGAGGCTCGCAGCTCAAGAATCTGTTTTCACTGCCGCTGAAAGAACAGGCCAGTTTTGTTCTGAAGAAGGGCAGCTTTGTGATGATGACGCTCCGGAAGCGTCTCGAACTGCGGATGCTGCCACCGGCGTTACGCAACGTGAGACAAGCCTGCGCTAAAGCTGCTGCGAACTACGACGTGCAGCCCTATAGCGGCCGAGTGACGCTGTTTCGCGTGCGCGAGAAGTCGGTCGGCAGTCTGAATGATCCGTATGCGATCTGGTGGCGCGTGGCCGCTGCGGGAGTGGATCTGCGAGAAATCAGCGGCGATCACCTCAGCTTGCTCAAGGAGCCGCAAGTGCGTTTTCTGGGGGAAGAATTGGGCGACTGCCTGGGGCAGTCAGCCCACGAACGTTCTCTCGTCGCTGCCGGTGCGTAGCGGGTTCAGACCAAGACTTTATAGAAGAGAAGAGTTGTCGCAATCATAATGAGCTCATCCGATACAGAACAATTGCTGGATCCAGCCTACGTCGAAGACGCGGTGGTAGCCGCCTCGTCAGACCAGGGTGAAGAAGTCGAGAGCGGCGGCTTCTCCCGCAAACTCGCACGCTGGGTTACTAAGGGCGGCCTGGCGATTCTGGATCAGGGACTGATTTCAGGATCCAACTTTCTGATCGGGATTCTGCTGGCGCGCTGGCTGGTGCCGGCTCAGTATGGAGCGTTCTCGCTCGCGTTCTCGGTTTTTCTACTGCTCTCGTACGTGTACCACTCGCTGCTGTCGGAGCCGCAGGGAGTGTTTAGTGGATCGGCTTACCGCCATTGCCTGCGCGGTTATCTGAAAGCGCTGCTGGGGATTCAGGCAGTTCTGACCGTGTTTGGTCTGGTCCTGCTGGGCGGTTCGGCGGCGATCGTCTACGGCTTGGGGAAAGCAGATGGCCTGCCGGGAGCGTTAGCAGGAGTTGCGATCGCGTCGCCGTGCATCTTGTTCTTCTGGCTATTGCGGCGCGCATATTACATGAATCTGGCGCCGGCTCGCGCTGCGATTGGCGCATTCATCTATTGCGTGTTGGTGACGGGCGGTTTGTTCGTAGCGTACAAGCGGGCGCTGGTTTCCCCGTTCTCGGCGTACCTGCTGATGGCGATCGGCGCCCTGGGCACGGGATTCTTCCTGCTGTCGCAGGTGAACAAAGTCCTCCCGCCGGACACGGAGAAGGCGCCCACGGCCGGTCAGGCCTGGCGCAAGCATTGGGAATATGGGCGGTGGGCGCTGGCCGTGTCGGTGGTGACGTGGATTCCGTATTACATGTATTACCCGCTGGTGAGCGCGTTTTCCGGCATGGCGCAGGCCGGGCAGTTGCGGGCGCTGATGAATCTGTCGCTGCCCATGGAGCAGAGCTACACCGCCCTCTCGATTCTCTTCCTCCCGTATGCAGCGCGCGTCTGCCGTGAAAAAGGCATCTCGAGTTCGGGTCCCCTGGTGCGGCGCATCACGCTGCTATTTGTAGTGGGAGCGGTGGCTTACTGGGCGCTGCTGATTCCGTTCAAGGGTCTCGTGTTCCACGTGCTATACGGGGGCAAGTACACCGAAGTGGCGCACTTCATTCCCTATGTGGCGTTGGGCACAACGTTGTGGGCTGCGGCCTTTGGGCCAGCGATTCTGTTGCGTGCCATTGAGTCTCCGGACTCCATCTTTTATGCCCGCATCGTGGCCAGCGTTCTGTCGCTCGTCGTCGGGGTTCCGGCCACACGTGCATTTGGTTTGTGGGGAGTGGTTGGCAGCATCATCATCGCCAACCTGGCGGCGTTCCTGATTTCGATATACATCCTGTACCGGAAGTCGCATCCGATTTCGATACCGAACCCGGTTCTGCAAGAGGAAAGCTAAACATGAATTCTCTCAAGAAGCTTCGCTACAAGGCCTCCCGCACCGCGCTTCGCCTCCCCAAGGCATGGTGGGAACATCGTGGTCTGAACGATAAGGATGTGATGTTCGCGTCGTTCGAACGCTCCGGCAACACCTGGCTGCGCTTCGTTCTGATGGAAATCCTGACCAAAGACAACGCCGGATTCCTCAATGTGAATCAGATTCTGCCCGAGATGGGCACCCATCGCGAGTCCAAGCCCGTACTGCCCAACGGCGGCCGTTTCATAAAAACTCACGAGCAGTATCGTCCGGAATACAAACGCGCCATCTATCTCATGCGCGATCTGCGCGACGTGATGCTCTCCAATTGGGCGCGCGACAAGGAAATGGGATTTTCGCAGTACTTCGACAACGGCAAAGACATGGACGGTTATGTGGAGTCCTTCCTTCAGGGAAAAGTCACTCGCTTCGGTTCCTGGCAGTCGCACGTGGATTCCTGGATGAACTGTCCGCTGGCGAAGAACGGGAATCTACTGGTAGTGCGCTACGAAGATCTCCGCAAAGATACCGAGACCGGACTGATGGAGATGCTCGAGTTCCTCGGAATTCCGGGAGATCGCGAACTGGTGCACCGTGCCGTGGAAAACAATTCGCTGCGGGCCATGCGGGAGAAGGAAGACAAAGCCAAGAAATCTGGAGCGACTCTGGGCAAGGGAACTTTGCTGCGCAAGCACCGCGTCGACCGCGAGGACGCCCGCTTTGTGCGCAGCGGCTCAGTAGGCGGCTGGCGCGAGAAGCTGAGCGAGGCGCAAATCGCGATGGTCACTAAGTATGCCGGAGAAGCCCTGGTGCGAGCCGGATATCCCGCGGGACCTGCGACGGAAAGTCAATCGGAAGAACTGGTGGCATCGCAGGCCCGAAGGTAACCACCGTTTTGATGACTGAAGTCATGAAGCAAATCGGTTCGTTTCTGGCGATGATGCTGCTACTAGTCTCCCTGGCATCGTCCCAAAAAACGGGCGCCGAGCCTCAAAACGAGACTCTGCGACATGCTGCCGAACCGATGGGGTTCTGGGTGGGGACAACGATTCAGGGAAGAATGTGGAATCATGATCCGGTCTATAAGCCGGTGATGGGGCGGGAGTTCAATGCGGCGGTTTCGATCGTGTTCCCCCATCTCACGGAACCGCAGCGCGGTCGTTTTGATTTCGATGCCATGGACGAGGCGATGGGCTTCGCCAAACAGCATCAGATGAAACTCATGGGGCACTGCCTGATCTACCGCAACATGCAGACTGCCCCCTGGCTCAACTTCAAAAGCGAAACCTGCGGCGGATGGCCGGCGAAAGACCTGGACCAGATCATGAAAGAACACATCCAGACCGTCGTGCGCCATGGGGGAGATTCCTACTACGCGTGGGAAGTGGTGAATGAGCCCACGAATCCGACGCATAACGGTTGCTGGTCGCGGATTCTGGGAGATGAGCAATATATCGTGAAGGCCTTCGAGTATGCCCGCGAAGCCAATCCCAACGCCTTGCTTATTCTCAACGACACGTTCGGGCACGGTGGAATCGACAAGGGTCGCGCCGACGAATTCTTCGCATTGGTGAGCCGGCTCAAATCAGCAGGCGCACCGATCGACGCCGTAGGAACTGAAATGCACTGGCAGATGCCGGAACTGCGGCCCTCCTATTTGGACGAATTCAAGGCTTTTCTGGAAAGCGCGCGCAAGGCTGGAGTGAAAGTGCACATCACGGAGATGGACCTCTACCAGGGTTCGACTGACTCTCCGGAAACTTTTGCCAACCAGAAAGAGATTTATTACAACGTGGTCCACACCTGCCTGAAAGATTCGAACTGCATCGGTTTCATGACGTGGGGCATTGCGGACCGTTACAGCTTCCTCCGTAGCGCCGAAGATCTGCCGAATGCCAAGCAAACGCTGTTCGACGACAACTACGGGAAGAAGCCAGCCTACTATGGCGTGCTGCAAGCATTGAAAGAGGGACGATGAGTTACAGCGTTCTAGAGCGGCCGACAATTGAGAGGACAGAGGAACCGGCCGGGCACGCAGTCCGCCGCCGCAGTCCCCTTTGGCTCATCCTGCTATTCGCGCTGGTCGGCCTGTCGATCTCGGTGGGCGTTTCAATGCTAGCGGGGTCGTCGCCGTATGGAGTCTTGATCGTCGCCGCGATCATCGGCATGTCGGTTCCTCTGCTGATTCTGATGATCCAGGCAGCTCCCGAGGCACTGGCGAGCGCGCGCGAACTTGCCCACAACTGGACCTGGTGGCATCCGCTGTGGTTTTTCATCTTCTTCAGCATGCTGGTTTTCCGAATTCGCGACGTCAGCGAGGCGAAGGCGAATCCGCTGGATGCCTATGCGATGCTCAGAATTCTCCCCGAAGCATTCGTATCCTTGACGCTCATCGTTCGGTTGATTCTGAAGAAGCCGAACTGGCTCGGAGCACTGTTTCGCGGGATTCCGGGCGCGATGGCGATTTACTGCCTCGTCTGTTTAGCGACCACCGCCTGGTCGGTGAATGCTTCATGGACGGCTTACAAGTCGCTCGAATTCCTGGCGGACGTTTCTCTGCTGGCAGCTATCGTGGCCAGCGCGGAGGGATTTTTTACCTACAAGAATCTGGTGGATTGGACGCTGACGTTCTACGGACTCTCTCTGCTTGGCGTCTGGAGCAATCTGCCGATCTGGCCCACGGAGGCGATGGACGGCGGCCGGTTAACGGGCGTGGTCCCGGTGGAAGCTTCCAATAGCGTTGGAACGTCAGGCGCTGTTTTAGCGATCGTCGCACTTTGCCGGTTGATGCCGGTTTTCGGCGAGGTCAAGAATCGCGCTTGGTACATGCTGCTGCTCATCTTCGGACTGGTTTCAATGGTCCTGTCGAAAACCAGAAACTCAGAAGCCGCTTTCATTTTTGCGGTGGCGCTGATTGTGCTTTTGTCGCAGCGTCTGCGCAGAATCGCAATCTGGGCCAGCGTGCTTCTGGCTCCCCTGGTCACGGTGGCGATCCTTCTGAATGATCGCCTGTTATCCAACGCCTGGGACCTGGTTCTCAGTGTTGCCGAGCGCGACCAGTCGGATGCTGCGATTGGTTCGCTGAGCGGCCGCACCGCCTGGTGGGCCTACGGAATGCAGCAATTAATGCAGCATCCGTTCACTGGATTGGGCGCGTACGCTGCCGGACGTTTTGCGGTCCTTGGCAAATTGGGCGTCGGCGCCGCTGCCATGATGCACAGCGACTGGATTGAAGTTCTTATTGGAACCAGCTTCTGGGGCCTGATCCCGTTTGCGGGAGCCCTGCTTGCAGCCTGGTGGTTCTTGTACCGCTGCATTCGAAGCGACATTTTCTCCCCCGACCAGCGCCAGCTTGCACTTGAACTTTTTGCTCTACTGGGCATGCTCACCATGCATTCCTTCTTTAACGATGAGTTGAGCTGGCACTGTCCTCTCCTGTATTTCGCCATTCTGGGGTATGCCGAATGGGTGCGGACCCAGCGGAAGGCACAGCTCAGTTATGCCCTGGAGCGACGACCGTCGTAGTTCACAAAAGCATTTGATCGAATAAGTACCGCAACAAAGATTTCAGCAACTGCAAACCAAAACAAATCAACTTTACTTGGGGGAGTAAAAGCAAATGGCTAACAAGTCTCGGATTCTGGTAACGGGTGCGGGTGGGTTCATTGGTCATCATCTGGTCAAACGGCTGAAGGCTGATGGTCATTGGGTGCGTGGGGTAGACGTGAAGTATCCCGAGTACGAAACCTCAGCCGCGGACGATTTTCAAATTTTGGACCTGCGCGTGTGGGAGAACTGTCTGACCGCCACGCAGAATATCGATCAGGTCTACAACCTCGCTGCCGACATGGGCGGCATCGGCTACATCACGTCGTTCCTGGCCGATATCTCGAAAAACAACATCCTGATCAACGCGCACATGCTCGAAGCCGCCAAGCAGAACGACGTGAAGCGTTACCTGTTCTCGTCGTCGGCTTGCGTCTACGCGCAGTCCAAGCAGAAGAACGCTGAAGTGACTCCGCTGAAGGAAGAAGACGCGTATCCGGCCGATCCGGAACCAGGCTACGGCTGGGAGAAGCTGTTCGCCGAGGAACTCTGCCGCTACTACTACCACGACTACAAGTTCGAAACGCGCATCGTGCGTTTCCACAACGTATACGGCCCGCTCGGCACCTACGATGGCGGCAAGGAGAAGTCTCCAGCGGCGATCTCCCGCAAGGTCGCGAAGGCCACCGATGGCGGTTCAATCGAGGTCTGGGGCGACGGCGACCAGACCCGTTCCTACATGTACGTGGATGACTGCGTTGAAGGTCTGATCCGGCTGATGGCTTCCGATCATCGCGAAGCTCTGAACCTGGGCACCGACGAGATGGTGAGCATCAACCACCTGGTAGACATGATCTGCGGCATGGCCGGCAAGACATTGACCAAGCAGCACGATCTCACCAAGCCGCAGGGCGTTCGCGGTCGCAACAGCGACAACACACTTCTGCGGAAGGTGCTGGGCTGGGAGCCTTCAACCTCGTTGGAGAAGGGCCTCGCCATCACCTACAAGTGGATTGAAGGCGAAGTGAAGAAAAAGGAAGTGGGCGAGTTGGCCGAAGTTACGGGCGACTAGTCTCACCCCAGGGCACGACCATGGCAAACCCCTCTGACAGTTGCGTGAAGATTCTGGGCGTGAAGGTCCATGCCACAAGCATGGACCGCACGCTTTCCCGTCTGGAAAGCGCCATCACGAGCGGAGAGAAAGGCTATGTCTGCGTCACGGGCGTGCAAGGCGTCATGGAATCGCAGATGGATCCCAACCTCAAGCGCATCATCAACCACGCACTCCTGAACCTTCCAGACGGTCGCCCCACCGTCTGGGTAGGGTGGCTGCGTGGCCTGTTTCAGATGCGCCAGGTGACCGGCCCCACCATGATGCTGCGAATCTGTGCGCTCTCGCCCGAAAAAGGCTATACGCATTTCTTTTACGGTGGGAACGACGGGGTCGCAGAGCAATTAAGAGATACCCTGACGCAACGTTTCCCTGGGCTCAACGTCGTTGGCACTCACACTCCTCCTTTTCGTCCGCTCACGCCGGATGAGGAAGCTGATCTCATTCGCAAAGTGGCAGAATTGAAGCCCGATTTCTTCTGGGTGGGATTGAGCACACCGAAGCAGGAACGGTTCATGGATCAGTACGTGTCGAAGCTCGACACCAAGGTTTTGCTGGGCGTGGGCGCGGCCTTCGACATCCACACCGGCCGCATCAAAGACGCCCCATACTGGATGAAACTGACGGGCGTACAGTGGATGCACCGGATCTGGCAAGATCCCAAGCGCCTCTGGAAGCGCTATCTGGTTAACAATCCGAAGTTCGTCTACCGGATCATGCTGGAATTGCTCGGCATCGCAAAGCAGCAGGAAGTTTAGGAGCTCGTACGTTTGCAACGGCGGCAAATCGAAACACCGAGTCGCGGCACAATGAACCTCAAGCATGAAAGTTCTTCTCGTCCACAGTGCGTACCAGCTTTTTGGAGGCGAAGACTCGGTGGTCCGGGCCGAGACGGAGTTGCTGGAGAAGCACGGCGACGAAGTTTGCCACTACACGCGGCATAACGACGAGGTTAAGCAGTTTAACCTCGGGCAGAAAGCAGCATTCCTCCCTCAGACGGTTTATTCATGGAAGACTAGCGGCGAAATCGGAGATGTTGTCCGCCGATTCAAGCCGGACGTGGCTTTCATTCACAACGTCTATCCGCTGATTTCCCCCTCGGCGTATCACAAGTTGCATGCGTTGCGCGTTCCGACGGTGCAGGTGCTGCACAACTTTCGCCTGCATTGCCCGAATGGGCTGTTCTACACGCAAGGGCACATCTGCGAAGCGTGCAGGGGCGGGAATTACCTGAACGCAGTAAGCAAGCGCTGCTACAAAGACAGTTACACCTTCAGCGCGCTGTATGCGCTGACGCTGGGCCTAAACCGGTTGGGCGGAGTGATCGAGAAAATCTCCGGATTTATCTGCCTGACGGAGTTTTTCAAACTCAAGATGCAGGAAGCAGGGGTTCCGGATTCGAAGCTCTTTGTCAGACCGAACTTTGTGTATGCTCCGGCACTGCCGGCGGGACAAGTGCCTGGCAACGGTTATGCGCTGTACATGGGTCGGCTATCCCCGGAAAAGGGCTGCTGGACGCTGATTCGCGCGTTTGAGCAGTTGCCGCAAGTGCCCTTGAAGATCATGGGCACCGGGCCAATGGAGCAGGAGTTCCGAAATTACATCCGCGAAAAGGGCATTCGCAATATCGAGTTGCTGGGCTTTAAGAGCGGAGCGGAGAAGTGGGACATCCTGCGCAATTCCTTGTGCGTAGTCATGCCGTCGGAGTGGTACGAGAACTTCCCGGTGACGGCGCTAGAGGCGTACATGGCGTGCAAACCAATCGTTGCGGCGCGCCTGGGTGGGTTGCCGTACATCGTGGAAGAGGGCAAGTCGGGCCTGCTGTTTGAGGCGGGCAACGCCGGGGAACTGGCGCAGAGAATTCAGCATCTGGTGGATCGTCCCGCAGAGGCTGTTCGAATGGGGGAATGCGGGCGGCGCTTGACGGAAACGAAATACGGACCCGAACAGGGCTACAGCAATTTGATGAAGATCTTCTCGCAGGTGCAGGCAGCGTAAATCTTGTCCATGACAAACGAATCTCAGAACTCGGGGCCCCAGAATTCGGAACTGATGAACGCCAGCCCTGTCTTTGTAGTCGGGATGTGGCGCTCCGGGACATCGCTGCTCTACGCGCTCCTGAATCAGCATCCGCAGATTGGGCTGATGTACGAATCCGATCTGCCGTTGCTGCATTCGCTTTTCCTGCTACCGCGCAAAAGTTCGTGGTGGTTGAACAAGGTGGATTCGTGGAACGGAGCGTTGACCCGCCACAAGATCGACCCCACGGCGATCCCGGAGAACATCAGCGATTTGCCCGGCGCATTCAGAGCGGTTGCCCAACAGTACGCGAAGAAGAAGAGCGCGACGGTCTGGGGATGCAAATCGCCCAGCTACTACGACTGCATGACGGAACTGGCAAGCTGGTTCCCGCAGGGGAAGTTCATCGTGATCTGGCGCGATCCGGCCGACGTATGCCGGAGCATTGTTCGCGCGGCGGAGAAGTCTCCGTGGTTCGCGCGTCCCGGCATGGACCTTCGCGCGCTGCTCGGTTATCGCCGGATGAAGAAAGAAGCGGACGAGTTAGTGCGCCGCGGTGCCACGATTCACCAGTTGCAGTATGACGATCTGGTGCGCGAGCCCGAAGCCGCACTGACTGCGATCTGCGAATTCATCGGCGTGCCTTTTGATTCGCGGATGACCTCTCTCGAAGGCGCCGACCGCTCGGCCATCTACAACGGCGAGCATCATTCGATGGTAAAAAGCTCGAGCATCGAAGCGAAGCGCAATCGTCCTGAGGTTCTTTCTCCGGAACTGAAAAGCAAGGTCGAGCGCTACGTCGTATTTTGGCGAAAGCAGTCGGGCGGAACTTGGCCCGTGAAAGCCGCTGTGAGTGATGGAACGAAGGCGGCTTCCCTGGTCGAGCGGACGGCGGATCGCATGCGGCATGGAACGCTGCGAACCTTGGACTGCATCGTTCCTTTCCTTTATTCTTTCGTCCCCGTGTCTGTTTGGCAAAGGTACCGCCAGGTGAAATCCCGGTACCAACGGATTGCACCCAAGCCGACGGGAAGTGAAGCGGTTTAGTCACTATTGCTTGTAACTTTCTCATTTTACAAGATATACATTGGCCGTTGATTCGGCAGATTGGAACCCGACATGCAACCTCAATGCCCAGTATTCATCCCCACAACTTCCAGTAAGGGGTTCGACGCCTTGAATCTACGTGGCAAGTTCTTTGCAATCGTTGCATGCCTGATTCCGTTGCTGAGCGGCTATGGGTTGAGCCAGACGCTGAGCACCTTTCCCGGAATGAATACCGTGCAGAACCACATCAACTCGACGGCGACGCCGGACGTTACGATCGCTGTGGGCACCCTCGAGTATTGCGAGCACGTGAACAGCGGTTACCAGTGCTGGTACAAGAGCACCAACCAGCCGGTCAAGTTCATGGGGAATACGAACGTGAAGTCCGACGCGGGGCCGTGGAGCCAGAACAGCAACAATTCCGGCAACACCACGCATTGTCCGTCAGCGTATAGTCCCAACTCCCAGATCCTGCACGACAACGTCTACAACCTATGGATCATGGAGAAGCGCATCACGGCGCCGAGCAACGGCCATAACTACATGTGCGTGGCCATCAGCAACGTCGAGGATGTTGGCTCGACTTCTCCCGCTTTCGCTTGGTTCGCCTTCGAATACGACCTCGACAATGTGATTCCAAAGAACACGCAAGGCAACTACTACTACCCGGATTATCCGCAGACCGGATTGTGGCAGACCTCGACCAGCACGACTCCGCCATACACGGCCGCAACCGATCAGGCCCTGTGGATCACTTACGACTTGCAGGACGTCAACAACGGTTCAACGATCATGGCGCCTCTCGTGTGCGCGGTTGACTTGGCGGGATTGCGGGCCAGCACCATAAGTCCATGGGTGAACAACTCGAAGACTCCGGCGTGCGTGGTGGCTCACTCGCTGACGACTTATAATCCGCGGCGCAGTTGGGTTCCGGCGAATAACTCAGATACGGCTCCGCCCATCGCGGCGGATGGCGAAATGTTTACCTACATGATTGAGCCTCCCAAAGACGGCGTGAGTTACCTCACGGATCCGAATCATACGCAGGGCGTGGAGCAATGGACAATCAATTGGAGCAATACGACTCCGACGCCAACCTTCGTCGCAAGTTGGGATCTTCCCTCGACGCAAGCCGGTGGCGACCAGTTGGGATGCTTTATCGCCAGGAACTATTACGACACAGTGTGTATACCGCAACCCTCGACAGCAGCGACTGGCATCACCATCGATTCGGTAGCGGACCGCATGCAGCAGTTCTTCCACTACACCTCGAAGGGCGGACAGGGAAGCATTTGGACCTCGGCTCACGCCATTGAAGTTGTTCCGAACTCAGGGACCCCTGGCCAGACCGAAGCCGACATCCGCGTTCTTCAGCGGAATGCGACTTCGCCGAACTCGGTTTATGTTTCGGCAGACTATCCGATCCTCGATCCGGTGGATTCGAGCGCCTATGTATTTCTTCCCAGCATAGTCCGCGACAAGAGCGGCAACCTGCAGGGCATCCTGGGAGTGTCGGGCAGCGGAGTGAATGAGCATCCGGCGCTGAACAGTTTGACTCTCAATCCCGGAACGCTGCAAACCGGGACGTGGGGATATATCACGAGTCCGATCACCGATGGCGACGCGGAAGATACCGACACGCTGAATTATCGATGGGGCGACTGGTATAGCGGGGTTCTCGATCCCAGCGATTCGTGCACGGTGTGGGTGGCAGGAGAATATCTGCCGTCGAACCGGACCACCGAGCCTTGGTGGTACACCGAGATGGCGAAGCTGCCGCCGATGAGCACGTGCGCGGGCGGACCAGTATTGCTCTCGAATGTCGCCTTTAGTTTTGGGAATCAGCAGGTGGAGGTGCGGAGCGCCGCGCTCGTCGAAACCATAACCAATAGCCAGACGGTCGCACTGAACATCAGCGGGATTTCCGCGACCGGAGACTTCACCCAGACCAATACGTGTCAGTCAGCGATCTCTCCGGGCGGAACGTGCACGATCGACGTGTATTTCACGCCTTCCGTCACCGGCGCGCGAACAGGCACGCTCACCATCACCGACGATGCGAGCACCAGCCCGCAGAGCGTCGCTCTGAGCGGAATCGGATCGGCATCGGCGATTTCGATCTCCCCGACAGGTCTTACGTTCGGCAATCAAGTGGTGAACACTTCCAGCGCCGGACAGAAGGTCACGGTTTCGAACACGGGCTTCGTGAATATCACCGTCAATTCAGTGCAGTCGAGCGGCGATTTCTCGGAGACCGGTAATTGTTCGGGCGTGACGCTAACACCAGGACAGAGCTGCACGATTACGGCGAGCTTCGCACCAGTGGTCACCGGAGCGCTCACAGGCACGATCACGATCAATGACACGACGACGGGCGCTCCGCACCTGGTCAACATGACGGGGACAGGGCAAGTGCCAGTAAGCCTGTCGTCGAACATCACGTTCCCCGCCACGAATGTCGGCAGCTCCAGCATCCCGGAGAACATGTCGCTGACCAACAATGGGAGCCAGACTCTCAACTTCACCTACTCCACCAGCGGCGACTTCTCGGCGGTCGGCAGTAGTACAACTCCTTGTAACGGGACGTTGTTGGCAAAAGCGAAGTGCAACTTCTCGGTGACGTTTACGCCGACCTTCAATGGCCAGGTGAAGGGTGCGTTGACGATCAGCTTCAACGGAACCGTGGCCGCAGGCGGCTTTACGGGAACAGGTCAAAACGGGCCCGCTGTGCCGCTGACCTTCACTCCGACAAGCCTGAGTTTTGGGAATGTGATTCTGAACTCCTCGAGCGCCAAGACGGTCACGATTAAGAACGTAAGCACGTCCACCGTGACCCTCAGCAGTGTTACGGGTAGCGGCTACTTTACGGCAACGCCGAGCGGCGGTGCGCTGCTGGCCGGCAAGTCATGCACGGTTACGGTGACCTACAAGCCGCTGGTGGTGGGTAACAACATCGACGGGATCACGGTGATCGATGACGCTGCAGTCAGCACTCAGGTGGAGAATGTCGCAGGTAGTGGGATTCTGGCAGTGACAGTGTCTCCCACGACGATCAATTTCGGATCGGTAACGGTGGGAACAACCAGCTCGGTGCAAGTCGTGACCGTCACCAACTACGTGAAGACGGCGGTTCCCATCAACAGCATCGTGGCGAGCGGCGACTTCATTTACACGACGGGTGGAGGAATTCCGTGCGGGGCGACCGTTCCTGCCAACAGTATTTGCACGCTGGGAGTGGAGTTCAGCCCGACGGTAACGGGTGCGATCAGCGGCGACCTGACGTTGAACGATGCTGCCGTGTCCTCTCCGGAAGTGGTAAGCCTGACGGGCACGGGCAAGTAAGCTTTTGGTAGTGGCGAGAATGCTGCGCGGAAGCGACTCGATCCGCGCAGCAGTTTTCTATTCTGTTTTTCCTTTTTTCTCCGCATCGCCGTCCTGGTGAACTTCGGCGGAGATTTTCCTGAGCAGATCGAGCACAGGGCGCTGACTCTCCAGGAGTCGGGGTTCGAGTTCGGGCAGCGTCATCCAACGCGGCGAACCTTCCCAGGAACCTTTCAATTCTCCACTGGCTTCGGCCTCGAAGACTGAGATGTCACATGGCACATCGGCTGTGCTGTGGTAGCGCATTTTCAGTTCCTCGCCAGTGACGGTCAATCCCGTTTCTTCCAGAACCTCGCGACGGAGTGTGTCTATCTCTGCTTCCTTCCTGCTTGAAATTCCTCCGGGCAGCGAGAAGCCGCGTCCATCGTTGCGCTGGATGACCAGGAATGTCTGGCCGTGGCGGATGATGCCGACGGAAGCACGCAGCGATCCGAACAGGGGGAACAGGCGGTAGAGCGTGAAGCAGGTACGCGCGACGATCCAGAAGAGACGGCGCTTCAGGCTCTGGAGCGGGGTTGGCAAGGGGCAAGTCTAGCACGCGAATTAAGCGACCGCGCAGAGCGCGGTTGCAGATTCGTGAGCTTCGTATGGAGCGAGAACGCAGATCAGAAGTCTGTGGGTTTCTCTCGAAAACAATTTCGATGGCGCGTTTTTCGGGGGTGGAGTCGGACTGCGATTTTCGGTTTCTGAAAATCGTTTGTGGGGGTACCCCCCCACCCCCCCCGGTCTATTGGAATCATCGAGTTAGCGGGAATTCGTCCAAAAATCTAAGGGGCTCAATAGCTTGCGGGCAAAATCTTGATTTTATGAGACTTAGGCCCGATGCCCTAGAGGGAGGATAGACTGCCTCCGCCTCGACCATGATGAACCTGCATGCGGGTGGGCCGCAAGGGCAGATGTCACAACGGGCCTGTGGATTTCTTGCGCGACTACGTCAGGCTGAGCTTCAGGTTTGGAGAAAACCTGGGTCCGGCGCGGCTGGGGCTAAAGAAGTGCGTGAGAACTGGTGTCGTCCCTTCGGGGACTCGGTTCTTTTTCTCGCCCGCACCCGGCACTGCCGTGCCGGGCTTTCATGTGCCGCCGCATCGCGGCTGGAGTGTTTCAGGTCGTTTCACCGGTTCCTTTTGAAAGTGCATTTCTCACGCAGACGATAAAGACGCCAGGGAAAGTAACGCCGCGCTCTTAACGCCGCGGCGCTCAAAGCGAGTCTCAGCGGAAGTTTGAATACGAAGAGCCCGTATCTTGCGATACGGCTCTTTTCTCTGGGCGATGATGGTGCGTGATGTGGGTTAGTGAAGCACGACCGGTTTGATGCCGAGCGGAACGATGCGCCCCGAGATGGAGATCGGGGCGTTGGCTGTGGTCATGTCCTGGTACTGCGACCACTGGGATCCAACGGTCTGATTCGACGTGGTGCAGGAGCCGTTGGCGCAACTCTGCGACGAATCCCACATGACGAGGTACTGCGTGCCAGACTTGTTGATGGTGCAGGAGTAGATGGTTCCGGCCGCCGCGCACGGAGTGGTGAGAGTAGAGCCCGAGAGCCAGTTGTAGGTCTGCTGGTAGGCGGTCTGCACGGCTGCGGGTTGAGTGGTCAGATAGGTCCAGTCATACCATGCGATGCCCGATACGTTCAGCGACCAGGTCATCAGATAGAAGCGCGGCATGAAGGAGGCGGCCATGTCGGAGTCGGTGTAGGCGCCGGTGAAGCCGGGTTCGGCGTAGGACGCTTCTCCATTCCACATGGGCTTGGCGAGTTCGGCGGGCTGCAGAATGCCGTGGGCGTTGGCCACGTAGGTCTGCATGGCGGTCTCAGGTGTGCAGGGAACGGGCGCCGGGCAATGGTTTCCGGTGGCGTTGCCGGGCTTCATGTGGAAGTTGACGATGTCGACCGCCGCGGCGATTGCGTTGGTCGGATTCGGACAGGGCAACTGGGATCCCGTGGGCGAGGCGTTGCAATACAGCTGGTTCTGCGCGTACGTCAGATTGGACGGACTATCCGCGTGCCCGGAGGCCATCACGATCTGCGCCGTGGGATCGATCGCGGTGGCGGTGCAGGGAGAGGCGGTGCCGTTGCCACTCTCATGGATCATGCCGCGGCCGGTGATGATACAGTTTGCATCTTCAGTCAGGCGCGCGAGCTGGGCGAAGGTGCCGGCCCAGTAGAACGAGGCATCAGGCTCGTTCCAGATTTCCCAGTACTTGATGTGAGCGTGCGTCTGCAGGTACGTGGGGTTGTTGGCGTGGGTCGCGATTGCGGTGATCCACGCCTTCCAGATCGCGTTGGTTCCGGTGCCATCGATGTTCAGATCGATGGGAGCATCGCACTCGCCAGCGCCTCCGCCAGAAACTGCAGTGGTGTAATGGCAGGAAGTGTCCGATGGCTTGGACGTAGCCCACGGTGGAGTGCGAGCCAGCGTGTACATGCCTTGCATCACGCCGCTGGTGTAGGCCTGAGCGAGAACCGAGTCGAGATTCGAGTAGTCATAAACCCCGGATGCGGTGTTGATGGATGGCCATTGTAGCGGAGGGGAATCCCAGAAACGCTGCATGCCGTAATTCACGGTGGGATAGTCCCGCACCGATGTGTTGGTCGAGGTGAATCCGAACAGAGTTGACGGGGCCGTGTTGCCGGTGACGATCGCGTTGACCGCCAGGCTCAGCGGCTGAGTCGCAGTTTGTTTCGGCGACGAGGAATCCACGACTTGGACGGTGATGCTGAATTGTCCAGTCTGAGCAGTGGTCCCTGAGAGCAGACCGCTGCTCTGCAGGGTCATGCCAGTGGGTAGCGTTCCGGACGCCAGGCTCCAAGTGTACGGAGTTGTTCCGCCGGTAGCCTTCAACGTGGCGGAGTATGCGGTGCCGGCGGTTGCGCCGGATAGGGAGGTGGTTGCGACGGCGAGCGGCGGAGCCACTACCGGCGTAATGGTGACCACAGCTTTACCTGACTTGGTCGAATCAGCGGTGCTGGTCGCGGTCACCGTGGCGGTTGTTTTGGTGGTGACGGCCGGCGCCTGGTAGAGGCCGCTGCCGCTAATGGATCCGGGCCAAGCGGACCAGGTGACTCCTACATTGGAGGTGTTGGTGACAAGGGCGGTGAATTGCGCTGTCCCGGAAGACGTTACTGTGGCGGCCGCCGGAGTGACCGTCACGGTGATGGTGCCGACCGCTGAGACTGTGATCTGGAACGAGCGCGTCGCGGTTTGCTTGGGGGAAGACGAGTCGGTTACTTGGACCGTGAAGCTGAACGTTCCTGTCTGAGAAGTGGTGCCAGAGATGACGCCGGTGCTTTGCAGGGTGATTCCCGTAGGCAGCGTTCCGGAGGCGAGGGTCCAACTGTAGGGAGTGGTTCCTCCCGTGGCCGCCAGTGTGGCAGAGTAAGCGGTGCCGGCGGTGACGCCTGATATCGACGTGGTCGTGACCGCAACGGGAAGACCAAGCGGCCTAATCGTTACGGAAGCTTTTCCGGACTTGGTCGGATCGGCGTTGCTCGTGGCGGTTACAGTTGCAGATGTGCTGGTCGCAACGGCCGGTGCCTGGTAGAGGCCGGTGCTGGAGATGGTTCCCGGTGAGGCGGACCAAGTGACGGTCTGGTTGGATGTGTTGCTGACCGCGGCTGTGAATTGTTCCGTCCCGGAAGAAACCACCGTTGCAGCTGCGGGAGAGACCGCGACTGCGATTACGCCGGCAGTCGAGACGGGGATCTGGAACGACTGCGCTCCCTGCATTCCGGTCGAATCCGTCGCTTGAACTGCGAAGTTGAAGACTCCTGTTTTTGCGGGAGTTCCCGAGATGGTCCCGGTGGATTGGCTGAGCGCAAGACCGGCGGGCAAGGATCCGGACGAGAGGCTGAAGACATAGGGCGCCTTCCCGCCGCTGACACTGAGGGTTCCGTTGTAAGGCACGCCCACGTCGGCTGGGGACAGGCGTCCAGAGACTTGTGGGAGCACGGTGTTTCCGGAGCCGGCTGAACTCGCCGCTGTGCAGGCGGCTAACCACGAGAGGCACAGCAGTAAAGCGGCGACGCCAATGAATCGAACCACTGCGGACTGCTGGCGGTTCCGAGCCGGGGGACGTGCTTCGGACGACATGTGTGTTACCTCGAATGGGGGCTTCGACAGGGCGCCTTTTCTCGGAACGTCCTTGAGGTAACAGTAGACAGGCGCGGGAGATGCGCACAGATACCCAAGGGCCACTGCCCCGGGGGGCCCAGAAGTACATGCTGTGAAAGCCCTCGCGCGGAAGTGGACGGGCTAATTACGGGTGGAGAGTAACCTCAATTGCGTCGCATGACGCGTACGGGTAAATCCATGCGGGCGGGGAGCGTTGCGGGAGTGGTCTCCTTTTTCGAAGGGGCAGCGTCGTCGGATTTAGCCGCGGCGGCGTGATTGCCCAACGCATACAGGACAACTTCCACGCGGCTGGAGACTCCCAGCTTGTCGAAGATGCGGAAGAGATAATTTTTTACGGTGTGTTCGCGGAGGCTCAGGCGCTGCGCGATTTCGCGGTTACTGAGTCCCTCGGCCACGCAACGGACGACGTCAATTTCCCGTGCCGAGAGCAGAGCATCGCCACTCGCGCTCAGGAACTTCATGGGGACGGGTTCTGCCAGGGATTCCAACAGGAATTGCAATTCTGTGCTGTTGGCCCAGATCTGGCCTTCGTGCACGCAACGGATGGACTTGGGAAGTAACTTGAGCGATTCGGTACGGCAGAAGACCCCTCGGGCACCGGCGCGGAAGGCTTCGATCACCGGGGTACGTTCGGAGGAGTCGAGAAGCATGATGATCCGGGTGCTCGGGGAGGCGGAACAGATTTCGCGGCTCAAGCCAAATCCGCCGCGGCTGTCAGCGCCCTGCCGCGCGCTGATCAAGGCGACGTGCGAGCGCTCTCGCTTCAGCACGGCCAGGATCTCGGCCTCTTTGGCGACCGGACTCGCCACATTAAACTGGCCGTCGCGCCCCAGGGTTTCCACCAGCAACTGAGTGTTCATCGACGTGTTATCGGCGGCGAGGACGCGGATGCGGTCTTGTTGGGGAAAGCTGGTCAATTGAGCCATGATAGATGAGCCTGCAACCAAGAAAACGTTAGGGAGTCCTTCGTCTCCCATCGCTTCTGTAGCTGTAAGACAACGGTTTGATCAGATGTTGAGGGGGGAACGGATGCAAAACCTAAGTTCCAAGTCGGGAGTCTCTAACCTCAATTGATTCGTCCCGTTTCCGGGGCGAGAGCTTCTGGAGATAAGTTATTAGCGCGGAGGAAGCCGGTAAATGGCACTTTAGGGCCATTATTCAAAGGGTTACCTCGCAGCTGCGTATTACCAGATGATTATCATTCTGATCGAGGCTCGGAGGCGGGTATGCAAAATTCTTCACGGAGACGATCCTCTCATTGACTCTGTTTTGGCACTGTACTAGGGTACCGTGAGTAAAGAAGTGCAAGACCCTCGCGGGAAGCTCACCCCCCCACATCTTCCTGGCAGCATAGCCGCTGAAAAATGGCCTAACAGAACGAACTCGGTTGAAGACAGGTTGGACACCCATGCCCAGATTCGACAATTCTCCTAGCGAAAACCACTCGGGAAGCAAGTCCCGTCGACACATCCCTTACTATCTCGCACTGGCGCTTTTGCTGGTGGCGTCCGCGGCAGTGTTGATGACGCGGCCGGTAGTGGTTCATGGTTCGTCGCTTGCCGTGGATCCCGGCCCGCGGCCTCTTCCGGCCGACGCCGGCAATTTCTATTCGAATCTGACGCCCAATCAGAATGCGATTACCACCCGGCTCACCCAGATTTTCACGGAGGTCAACTTCGTCGCCGGTGGACCGCTGGTGAAAACCGTTGGACTGGGGCCGCGCTTCAATTCCAATTCCTGCAACAGCTGCCACGCGTATCCCGCGGTCGGCGGCTCGAGCCCGCCGAATAATCCGCTCTTCGGCATCTACCAGCTGCAGGGCGCGACCAACACCATGCCGTATTTCATTACGGCCACGGGGCCGGTGATCGTGGCGCGGTTCCCGTATAAGTCGGACGGCGTGACGCCCGATGGGGGCGTGCACCAGATGTTCACGATTTCGAATCGCACCGACGCTCCGGGGTGCACTACGATGGTGCAGCCGAATTTCACCCAGGCCCAGCAGAACAACGACATTATCTTCCGCCAGGTGACTCCTACGTTCGGCACGGGATTGATGGAGCTGATTCAGGAAAGCGCCATCATTGCCAACATGAATTCGAACCTTACGCTGAAACAGTCGCTGGGAATTTCAGGGCATGCGAACTACAGCGATGATGACGGCACGATCACTCGGTTTGGCTGGAAGGCGCAGAACAAGTCGCTGCTGTACTTCTCGGGTGAGGCGTACACCGTGGAAGAAGGCGTGAGCGACGAAGCGTTTCCCAGCGAAAATGACGAGTCGATTCCAAGTTGCCTGCCGCCGTTCCCGGTGCCGCCGGGAACCAACAAGACCAAGGGCGTTCCCGACGATCGCATGGATTCCGGCGAAGCTCCGAAGTTGCCAGTAAACTTCCCGAGCGATCTGGAGCGCTTCTCGCTGTTCATGCGATTCCTGGCGCCACCAACGCCGGTGCCGCCGACGCAGTCGACCGCCAATGGGCTGGTGCAGTTCAGCACCATCGGCTGCAATATGTGCCATAACAACTCGTTTACCACTCCGAAGTCGACCATTGCAGCTTTGAGCAATGTGCAGGCGAATTTGTATTCGGACCTGCTGGTTCACGACATGGGCCCAACTTTCGCGGATAACGTGTCTCAAGGCAACGCAACGGGGGACCAGTTCCGCACGGCGCCGCTGTGGGGCGCAGGGCAGAGAATCAACTTCATGCATGATGGTCATACCAAGGACATCGTTCAGGCGATCGAAGACCACTTCAGTCTGGGCAATGGCACGTACCCGAATTCGGAAGCGAATCAGGTGATCAACAATTTCAATGCGCTGTCGCAGCAGAATCAGCAGGATCTGGTGAACTTCCTGCGCTCGCTGTGAGTGTTCGGGACACGACCAAGATCAAGGGGAACTCTATGTCATTGTCGAAAGAGACGAATCCGATGCAGGCTCAAGCTGACAAGGGGAAGTGGATCCGCGTAGTCCTTCCGATGGTCCTGCTGCTCGCGGTGTGCACTGCGGCGACCGCGTACTTTCCGAAGGGCGCGAAGGCGTCGAAGCCGACCGCTCCTTCATCTTTGCGGACCAACGTGGGTCTGACTCCGACAGTGACGGCGACCGATCCCGGTCCGCGACCGTTGCCCGCGAATGCCGGCAGTTTCCTCGGGACCTTGAGTTCCAACGAGCAGCAGATTGAGCCCAGTATCACGACGGAATTCAACCGCACGCACGACGTCATCGTCACTTCTCCGACGGACGGTGGACTGGGGCCGCGATTCAATTCGAATTCCTGCGCGAGTTGCCACGCGTATCCGGCGGTAGGTGGGTCGAGCCCGCCGACGAATCCGTTGTTCGCCGTGTACAACTACAACGGCGCGAACAACACCATGCCGTCGTTCATCACTTCGAGCGGCCCAATCCTCGAAGGGCGCTTTATTAATCAACCGGGCACGACCATTCCGGATGGCACGGTGCACCAGTTGTTTACGATCACGGGCCGCAGCGACGCTTCTGGCTGCAACATTTCGCAGCCCGACTTTGTGACCGCCGCTTCGCAAGGCAATCTTGCGCTTCGGCAGGTGATACCGACCTACGGTGACGGCCTGATCGAAGTGGTCCGCAACATCGACATCACCAACAACATGAATGCGAACCTCACCAAGAAGGCGGCGCTGGGCATTACCGGTCATACCAATAACAGCGGAAACGACGGCAGCATTCAGCGCTTCGGTTGGAAGGCGCAGGTTCGGTCGACGCTGCTGATGGCGGCCAACCAGATGAACGTGGAGATGGGCGTCACCAATGAGACGTTCCCGAATGAAATCGACCAGACGCCAGGATGCGTTCTGAATCCGGTGCCGGAGACGGTTTCGAACTTCACTCCCGGAATTCTGACGGAGATGTTCCCGGGCGACGCAGAGCGTGCTGAGTACTTTATGCAGTGGATGGCGCCGCCCACGCCTGGAAAGCAGAATAGTTCCACCACCAACGGGAAGACGCAGTTCACCAACGCGGGTTGCGTCTACTGCCATACGACGTCGTTCACGACGCCGGCGACCTCGCGCCCGGCGCTGGGCAACATCACGATCAACCTGTACTCCGATATTCTGGTGCACCACATGGGGCCGGGCTTGGCGGATGGGCTGCAGCAAGGTAGTGCGGGGCCAGATGAGTTCAGGACCGCGCCGCTCTGGGGCATTGGTCAGCGCCTGTGGTTCCTGCACGATGGGCGCACCAACAACATTGTCACGGCGATTGAAGATCACTACAGCCTGGGGAACAGTTCGTACCCAGCGTCGGAAGCGAATCAGAGCGTGACGAACTTTAACAATCTGAGTCCGAAGAACCAGCAGGATCTGGTGAACTTCCTGCGGTCGTTATAGTCGGATCGATCAGAGCAGTAGCGACTTGCAACACTCAGGGCGCCGCAATCGAAACTGGTTGCGGCGCCCTCCCCTTGCGGCCTGTTGTTTGGTGTTTGCGCGCGACTGACGCTAATGAGATCCGGCGGCGGTGGCGCGGAGCCTGGCCTCGGCAGCTTTCGTGGTTCGCCCTTGCGCTTCGTATAGGTCGGCCAGGCCCAGCCAGAGCTTGGAGTCGCCTGGCGCCAGCTTCACGGCTTCTTCCTGAAAACTTACGGCCTGTGCAACGTCTCCCAGTTGATACCACGCTTTGGCGCGGCCTGTGGCGATCAGCGAATTGAAGCTGGCTCCGAGGGATTCGCCTTCAGCCGTGAAGGGGCTGGTGGTCACGGCCTTGTCCAGTGCCTCCAGCGCGGGCTGCGGCTGGTGCATTTGCAGGTCGACCTGACCGAGCATCATCCACATTTCATGCGGACGGGAGGAAGACTCCGCGGATTGCCGGAAGACTTCCGCGGCTTCCGCATAACGCTTTTGCGTCATGTAGAACAGGCCGAAATCGAACCAGCTTTCATCAGTCGGTTCGAGACGGAGGCTGGTGTGGAATTCTGCTTCAGCTTCTGTGGCGCGGTCCGTCTGTTGAAGGACGAGCGCACGTAGCAGGTGAACATTGGCATTGTCAGCAAAAACTGACTGGGCGTGGTCGAGAGCAGAGAGCGCTTCCGGGTAGCGTTCCAGGCTGTAGAGAACTCCGCCGGCGTTGGCCCACGCGTTGAAGAGTTCGGCTTTCGCTCTTGAGGTCCGCGCGGCGTTCGGGTCAAAGGGCAGGCCGAACGAGAGATGGTCGCAATCAATCTGCAGACGGTCGATAAGCGAGGTCGTTTCAGGAGTGCGCCGCACGAAGATCGCCGAGACTTCGTCCAAGTACACGGGGCGCCAGGACTGGCTTCGGCAAAAGGAGTGGAGCTGCGGGAAGAGTGTCATCCCTTGGTAGCGAGCCAAAGGAACGATGATGGTGTTGATGCCGCGAGCCTCGGCTTCCTGCTGCCATGCCGGGGAGTCTGGGGGCTCGACGCTCAGGTCGTACGCGCGAAAGAAAAGTTGCGGGCCGAACGGGATGGCGCGGCCATCGATGTAGTCGCGGTATTCGGGGAACAGTCGCCAGGTGAGAAAGCCGCCGAGGTTGTAGGTGTTGAAAAGATTGGCCGGGAGCTTTTCGCGTTGCAGGAAGTCGACCGCGCGCTCGGGAAACCACCAGGAGAGTCCGGTCCCGAATGATGCGCGCAGGATGGATCGCAGGTAGTAGCGATTGGAAATGAGATCGCTGGCACGGACGAAGGCCATGGCTGCAAGGGAGAGGGTCAGGAGAAGAGTGGCGGCGGTGACGAGATGTGTTTGAGAGTGGGTTGACGAGGAAGGATCTCGATCTCCACGCATTGCATTTTCGATGGCGGGCTTCGGGCCGAGGAGTTCGTCGAGCATCGCGCCACCAACCACTACTGCGACGCAGGCAAACAAGGCTTGCAGACGGACATGCTGGGTAGCGAGATATGTGGAGGCGATCAGCAATGCGGCCGCTCCCCAGTGCTTTCGCCAGAGGGCGACGATGGCGCCGATGAGGACGACAAACATCAGCCACCAGAAACAACTTTGGGGATCGCGCCAGTCGAGCGCCTGATGCAGACTGGCAGACGAGAGGCGAACGTTCTCCCATTCGACAATCCAGGATGTGTGGAGGCTCTGAGCGCGTTGTTGCCTGATCAGCGCAAGGTAAAGAGAAGGGCCCCAAGGATTCAGGATGGTGGCGGCTCCCGTTAGTGCCAGCCACGGACCCGCACGTTGCAGTCGAGCGCGGGCGGCCTGCCGTTTGGTTGGAAAGGGCAGGTCGAGAACCTCCAGTAAAACATACGCGGCGCAGATTGCGAGGCCGGCGACAAATCCCAAGTGCAGGTTAACCCACGCCACCATGAGGATGGGGAGCAGCCACAGGGGTGATCGGCCGCGCCGGCAGTGCCGCCACAACAGGCTTAGGAACGCGGCAAATAATATCGTGGTGAACATCTCGGCGCGAGGTTGAGTGCGGTTTGCGATCAGAGGCACGGCGACGACAGCGAGGGCAGATCCAATCAGACTCCGGCGGCAAAGCAGGAGTGCGACGGTTCCGGCACATGCGATGGCGCCGAGCCAGGAAAGCAGAGCGTATCCTCCGGTGAGGTAGACGAGGTAGAAGGCGACTCCCGAGAGAACTGGATAGATCCATGGCTGGCCCGCGGCGGTGTAGGAAAAAACGTCGGTGGAGAACACGTGTCGATGCTGCACGACCCATCGGCCGGTGGCGAGCTGCCAGCCTAGATCGAAGTCTTGCAGAGTGTGCAGGCCCGCCAGCAGGGCGTAGGCGATGGCCACGACTGCAAGAAGCCAGCCAGAAAGCTGCACGGCGGTGTGGCGAGATTCCTTGTCGAGTCGGGTGCTGCTCTCAGGTGAACGAGTGGCCATTCGGCAGGGAAGTCATCCCGGGCAAAGCACGCTGGCCTCGCGACGTGAGCCGATACTAGGGGCCACTCGCGAGACTCCAAATCATACAACAGCATGGAGCCGGCGAAGCCTGCGAAAGGGAATCGGCGCTGCTGATTCCGAACTATTTCTGTCCGTTGGCCTTCGAGAGAATGAAGATATGATCGTCGGGCAAAGATTCGATCTGGCTGTCCCCGCCGAACACGACTAAACAGTTGAACGTTGAACTGTATACCGCCGAATGGAAGAAGCGCTCGGGGGCAGTTCCGGTTACTTTCTCGGCGGCCCAAGCCGGAGTTCCTCCGATGCCGTTGGGGAACGTCAGGACCCACGAGTCATAGAGGAACCGGGTTCCGTTGATAGCGTTAATGCCGCCATACATAATCATCCGGTTATTAGTCGCGTCGTATACCGTGCTTTGGCCGGTTCGTCCGTTCGGGGCGGTCCCGGTCGGTGCAAGCTGTGTCCAGGCAGGGGTTCCACTTTGTCCGTTCGCGTTGGAGAGGGTCCAGACGTCGGTAAATCCGCTTCCGCCGATATCGCCAGCGTAGATAGTCAGAACGTTATTAACCGCATCATAAATGGCACTGCTGTTCTCGCGTGCAACCGGCGGCGTGCCGGAGGGAGAAAGCTGCGTCCAGGCCGGCGTGCCACCTTCCCCGTTCGCATTGCTCAGCACCCACACGTCTGAAAGATAACCGGACGAGCAATTCGTGCCGCCGAACACAATCAACGTGTTCTGCGCCGGGTCATACACTGCGGCCTGGTTCATGCGAGAAGCAGGCAGCGTTCCTGCAGCCGTCAAGCTAATCCAGTCCGGCGTGCCGTGGGCGGAGTTGGCGTCGTCGAGAATCCACAGGTCGTTTAGACAACTTGTCGAACTGGTGGCGCCGCCGAAAATGATCATGCGGTTGCTGCTCGAGTCGTACAGTCCGCTGTGTCCAAAGCGCGCGGCTGGAGCGGTCCCCGAGGGAAGCACCTGCACCCAATTCGTGGGGACTTGCGAAACCTGACCGGAAGCGACGATCGACGGTCCGGACCAGACGTCGTTCAACGCGGCGGGCGTCCCGGATGTCTGCCCGCCGAAGACGATTAACTGATCGGTGACCTCATCGTAAACGGCGCTCTGGTGGGTTCGCGGAGCGGGACCGTCCTGGGACCACGTGGCCCCGGACTGCAGTCCATTGGCTTTTGTAAGTACAAAAACGTGATCGTCGGTAAAGGTCTTGGGCAACTGGCTGTCGCCGCCGAAGATCACCATTTCGTTGGTGGTCGGATCATAGATCGCAGTATGACTGGCGCGATATGGGGCCAAGTCCGTGGGTGACAATTGCGTCCAAGCCGGGCTGGCGCCAACTCCGTTCGCGTCAGAGAGAATCCATGTGTCATTTTGTACCGCAGTCGAGCCGGCAACTCCGCCGTGGATGATCATTCGATTATTTGCCGAGTCGTAGACGGCGGTGTGGCCACTGCGGGGATTCGGCGCGGTCCCGGTCGGAGCCAGTTGCGTCCACGTCGGAGTTCCGTTCACATTCGCCAGCGTCCAGACATCGTTGAAGACGGCCTTTGCCGCTCCGGCACCGCCAAAAAGCGTCATGACGCGATTCGTTGAGTCGTAGATCGCGGTGCTTTGCGAGCGGGCGGCAGGCGCGGTGCCGACCGACTTGGATTGAGTCCATTTCGGAGTGGCCACCGATCCGTCCGCGTTGCTTAAGATCCAGACGTCGTTGTAGTAGTTTCCAGCGCAATCGGTTCCACCGAACACGATCATGGTGTTGGTCGCGGCGTCGTACACCGACGCGTGGCCCTCGCGGACCGGAGGCAGGGTTCCCGTTGGACTGAGTTTCGTCCAGGTGGGCGTCCCGCCAACGGAATTGGGGTGCGTGAGGACCCAGAGATCATTCGCGCAGGGTCCAGGAAATCCGGTACCGCCGCCAAAAATAATCATTCGATTGGAGGTGGGATTGTAGGCGGCAGAGTGTCCGAAGCGAACACTCGGAACCGTGCCGGCGGTGGTAACGGAGACCCAGTTCAAATTATTGGCGGTCGATGCTGAAGACTCGATGACGTTCTTTACGGCCCAGACATCGTGGAAGTCGACGTTGGTGGGCGCATGCTGTCCGCCAAACATGATCATCTGCTTGGTGGAGGGGTCGTAAATCGAAGATGCCTGGCTGCGCGTGCCGGGGCCGTAGCGGTTCCACTTTTGCGCGGCGGCGGACGAAGCCAGGAGCATGCTGAAACACACCAACAGAAGGGCCGTGTACAGAGAATTGGACCGGTTCAAGTGAAGGCTCCGAAACGGGCACAGCATGGGCTGGCTCCGGGATGTTCAGGTAGGGCGTTGTGGGGGATACTGCAGCTCTACTCGTATGCCTAGGCAGCATAGGACTGTGGCCCCGCAGCGTCAAGATGCAAATTCCTTCATCTTGACAGTGTGAGCATCGTCGGACAGACTGAACTGCCCTCGTTCGCCTTGTTGAGAGCCAGGAGCGGCTGTGCCTAGACGGTGGGCTCAAGTATGTGCTCTCAGCTGGCGACAGTTTTCAGCTTTTCAGGTCCAGGAGCCGTCCTAATCATGAAGGTGCGGGGTACTCTAGCGTCGGTCAGTCTTGCGCTGACGCTCTGCATTTCTTTCCTCGGCTCCCACCCGCTTTCGTTCGCACAGACATGGACTCAATATGGTCCACCGGCGCGCTTCTCACATACGGCGGTATTCGATCCGGCGTCGAAGAGGATGATTGTATTCGGGGGGCAGAACAGCACCACCGAGTCAGATCTGAATGACGTGTGGCTGGTCGGTACCAGCACTTCGAAGTTTGTGACCTCTACGAGTTTGATTCCCAGCGGCTCGGTGCCAGCGGGCAGGTTCGGGCACGTGGCTACCTACGACCCGAGCAGCAACCGCATGACCGTTTTCGGCGGTGGCACGGGAACGCCCGGTTCGTGCATGAACGACGTTTGGATTCTCGATGGTGCCAACGGTGTGGGGGGATCGGCTGCGTGGCTTTCGATTTCTGCCTCCGGTACAACACCGGCCGCCCGATTGCATCACACGGGAGTGTACGACCCGAATACGAATTCCCTGATTGTGTTTGGCGGGAACAATTGTTCCACCGGATATTTCAATGACGTGTGGGTCTTGAGCGACGCGAACGGCGGAAGCGGCAGCCCGGCGTGGCAGCAACTCTCGCCGAGCGGCACTCCTCCTGCGGCGCGGGAGAGTGCCAGCGCCATCTACGATGCTGCGAACAACGTGATGACTGTCTATGGTGGTGACGCCGGGTCCGCGAGTTTTGGAGATGTCTGGGTTCTCTCCCACGCCAATGGTACGGGTGGAACTCCGACGTGGACGCAATTGTCGCCGACGGGGACGGCTCCCAGCAGTCGCTCCGGGCAAACCGCCGTGTACGACAGCACGAACGATCGCATGATTGTGTTTGGCGGGTTTCACTCGTCCAACGCCTTGTCCGACAGTTTTGTATTGACGTTTGCCAATGGAATCGGCGGGACTCCGGGCTGGACGAAGATCGCGACCAAGGGAACCGCGCCGGCAGTGGGCTTCCACAGCGCCGTGTACGACTCGAGCGTGAACGATATGTACGTTTTCGCGGGATCGAGCAGCCAGGCCAAACTCGCCGGAGATGACCACGCCTTCACGCTGAGCAGCGCGAATGGTACGGGCACGAGTTCGTGGACGCGCGGGGGACCGCCTGCTCGGTATTCGCAAGGGATGTTCTACGACTCGGTCACCAACAGTGTGTTTGTCGTGGATGGTCAGCACGCGCAGACCAATACGAACATCGACGACTACTGGCAGACGACCGGGGTCAATGATTCCTCCAACATCAATTGGATCCCGATCAACGTTGGGGGGAAGCATCCCAAGGCGCGCTGGGGACACAGTGTGCAGTACGACAGCGTCAACAACCGTTTGATGGTGTTTGGCGGCGGGACCGGGTTTCCTGCACCTTGCGTCAACGATTACTGGGTCATGACAAGTGCCAACAATTTGGGGGGTAGGCCGACTTGGGTGGCGACGGTTCCTACGGGAACGCTGCCGGGAATTCGTACTCGCCACAACTCTGCCTATGACCCGGTCACGAACCGGCTGATCATCTTCGGTGGTTACGATTGTGTTTCCAAGTATTACAACGACGTGTGGATTCTCAGCAATGCGAACGCCGTCACAGCCACGCCTGCGTGGACCAAACTGACGCCCCGCGGCACGCCTCCGAGCGCGCGGCAGAGCAGTTCGGCCATCTACAACTCAACCACGAACACTCTCACGATCTATGGCGGGGACGCGGGCGGTGCGCCGTTTGGCGATATCTGGATTCTTTCCAATGCCAACGGCAGTGGAGGCACACCGCAGTGGAGGCAGGCTGTTCCCTCCGGTAGCGGGCCTAGCGCCCGCACGGGACACACTGCGATCTACGACGTGACGAACGACCTGATGACGATTTACGGAGGGTACGACGGTACGAATCTGTTAAGCGACACCTGGGTACTCTCCGATCCCAACGGGCAGAGTACGCTGCCGCAATGGACCGAAATTACCCCACAGACGACCGCTCCGGCGCGGCGCTTCTCGAGTGCGGTGTACGACTCGGTGCACAATCAAATGAATATTTTTGGGGGAGTGTTCACCCTGCCGTCGCTCCCAGACGATCACCTGTTCTCTTTGACGAACGCGAATGGACAACCATGAAGCAGCTTAGCTTTCTTCTTCTCATTTTCTTGGGCTCGGTTACGTTTGTAGGTGCTCAAGTGTGGACCCTGGCGGGTCCGGCATCGCGCCATTCCCACAGCGCAGTCTTTGATCCGGCCACCGGGCAAATGATTGTTTTCGGAGGGCAGGAAACCTCCAGCAGCACAGACCTTAGCGACGTCTGGCTCGGCGTGACCAACGCCCAACAGGACGATCGCTTCAATCAGCTGCTGCCGACCGGCACGCTTCCGCAGGGCAGATATGGCCACGTCGCGACCTACGACCCAAACACCAACCGCATGACGGTTTTCGGCGGAGCGTTGGGAGCGCCTACGCCGTGCGCCAACGATGCATGGATTCTGGATGGCGCGAATGGAAGCGGAACCGCCTCGTGGTTCGAACTGAGTCCCACAGGAACGCTACCGCCGGCTCGCGTATATCACACGGGTGTCTACGACCCGACGACCGATTCGTTGATTGTGTTCGGGGGCAACAATTGCTCCACCGGATACTTCAACGATGTCTGGGTGATGAGCAGCGCGAACGGAGAAGGGGGAACGCCGGCATGGACCCAATTAGCGCCATCAGGCACGCCGCCGGCGGCGCGGGAGAGCGCCAGCGCTATCTATGATTCCGTCAACAATATTATGACCATTTACGGGGGGGATGCCGGGGGATCAGGGTTCGGAGACGTCTGGGTGCTCTCCCACGCCAATGGAACTGGCGGAACACCGGTGTGGACAAAGTTGTCACCGAGCGGAACTCCTCCCGGCGCGCGAACCGGGCAAACTGCCACTTACGATCCGGGCACGACTCGCATGACGGTCTTCGGTGGAATCAACGGCACAACGACCCTGTATGACTCCTGGGTGCTGACTTCGGCGAACGGAATCGGAAGCCCGAGCTGGATGGAGATCCCAGTCACAGGTACGGCGCCGAGTGTGGCGTATCACAGCGCGGTCTATGATCCGACGGCTAACGATATGTACGTCTTTGCGGGGAGCAGTAGTGCCGACAAATTGACAACAAATTCGCATGCTTTTACGCTCTTCGGGGCGAATGGTGTTGCCAAGACGGGGAATCGATGGATTCTCGGCGGGCCAGCGGTGCGCTATTCGCAGTCCGCGTTCTACGACAGCGTCACTAATAGTTTGTTTGTGTTCGGCGGGCAGCACTCCAAGACGAACCTGGACTTCAGTGACTACTGGCAGGCGTCGAACGTCATCGGCTCATCCAATCTGAAGTGGACGATTCTCTCGCCGGGAGGAAGTCATCCCAAGGCGCGTTTTGGTCATACAGGCTTGTACGACAGTGGAAGCGACCGGCTGATGGTTTTTGGCGGGGCCACGGGATACCCGTCACCGTGCGTCAACGACTACCACGTGCTGGAACATGCCAATAATCAGGGCGGATCGTTGACGTGGTTGTTGTTGAATCCATCGGGCACTCCGCCGCCAGTGCGCGCGTTGCATGCGTCGGTGTACGATTCCGTGACCAACACGATCATCATTTTCGGCGGCTATAACTGCAAGACCACGTACTACAACGATGTCTGGATTTTGAAGAATGCCAACGATGTGAGTGGGACGCCCGCCTGGACTCAGCTTGCGCCGTCGGGCACAGGCCCGAGCCCCAGGGAAAGCAGCAGCGCGGTGTACGATTCGGCGGCGAATACTCTGATCTTGTTCGGAGGCGATACCGGGCAAAGCCAATCTTTTGGAGACATCTGGCTGCTGTCGAATGCGAATGGCACGGGTGGCACTCCTAAGTGGTCGCAGTTGACTCCTTCGAATCACGGACCGTCGGCGCGATCGGGCCACTCCGCGATCTACGACTCGGTCAATGATCGTATGACGATCTTCGGAGGTTACAACGGGGGCGCCATTCTGAGCGACGTCTGGATTCTCTCCGGCGCCAGCGGACATAACGGTGCGGCTTCCTGGACGCAAGACGTTTCGGGACAACCACGGCGCTTCTCCAGTTCGCTGTACGATTCGACGTCGAACGAAATGATCACATTCGGCGGAGAGACCAGTACCAATCCGCTGAATCCCTCGTCCGATATCTACACCTTAACCAATGCGAATGGTCTGCCGTGATGGGATTGTGATTTGTCGTAGTTGATCGTGAAGAAAGAAAGTGCAAAGGAAAAAGAAGAGCGGCCGTGATGGCCGCTCTTAATTTTTTTGCAGCGCTCCATGGAGTTCAATCACTCCAGAAGAATCGGCTTATAGCCAACGGGCGCAGCGCCCGCGGAGATCGAGTGTTGCGTGCCGTCGAGTCCTGTCCAAGTCGTGTAGGCGTTCGACGGGACTGGCTGGTTCACGGTGGTACAGGAGGTGTTGCAGCTTGACAACAGGCTCATATCCCACATGATCGTGAACGGCTTTCCCGCTGCTGTCGTGCCCGCGCAGGAATAAATCGAGCCTGCAGGCTTCGTACAGCTACTGTCCAACGTCGAGCCACTCAGCCATCCGGCGGTGACGTCATAAGCGAGCCCGGCATCGGTTCCCTGCAATTGCCCCTGGCCGGAGTCCCACGCGTACCAGCCGGAAAGCAGAATCGGAGGATTATTCACCGAGGCCCGGAGCACATAGGAAATGGACACGTAAGCTGCCTGCAGGTCGACGGTGGGCGCGTCGGCCGATCCGATGTATCCGTTTTCATCGTCAAAGAATTTCGTGGGCAAGCTGTCGCGTTGAATTTCTCCCACTGCTTCGTTGTAGACGGCGACGAACCCAGTGGGATCCTTAGTCGGCGATCCTCTGCCGTGGAAATTCGTGATGTCGAAGGTATCTTTGCCGATGACGTTTGAGTTTGCGGCCCAGGCACAGGTCTTCCCGCTCGTCGGTAGCGTGATTGAGCCCGCAGGCGCGCTAATGGGGGTCTGTGAGGAATATAGGTTCATCCAACCCCCCGCAGCCGAGGAAAACCCATGGAACGACGGGCTGAGCACGCTTGCCTTGGGATCGGCGCAATGGACGATGTTGTAGAGGTCCCATCCCATGCGAACCATCCGCGGGATGCTTCCCGTACAAGTTGCGGGCGATGGATTGGTTGGGGTGGCGTCGGGGCACCAGAAATTCGGTGAGTCCGCTTCGTTCCAAACTTCGTAATAGGCGATCTTGCCGGCGTAACGGTCGGCGAGGGCTGCAACGAAAGTCTGGAACTGGAGATCAGTCCCGGTGCCATCCGAGGCCACATCGGACGGAGGAGTGCATGAAAAATCAAGGCTCCCATCGCCCGGGGCGCATTGCACCCCACCCCCAAAGCCAGATGAGGTCGGTCCAGGCAGACAAGGACCCGGATCGGGCTGCCCCGAGCATGCGGAAGCCCATGTTGGGGTGTTCCCAAACGTGTAAATCACGCTCATGGCGCAGGGGGTGTTCGGGGCGAGCACGGTGACCGTTTGATCCATCTTGGACCAGTCGTAGACACCGGGGGCGGTCTCGATATTCGCCCACTTCATTCCGCTGTCCCAGATTCTCAATGTTGTAACGGCGGCCACATTGCCAGCCGAATCTGTCGGACACCATCCTTTTGGATTACTGGCGATCTTGTTGAAGTCGGCGGCGAATAACATGTCGTTAACGGTGCGACTGCCGCCGCCACCTCCACCACCTCCACCGGTACTCAGGTGGGTCACGCTGCTGCCTCCGCAGGCGATCAGGCCGGCGAGGACTAGCAGGGGGAAGCCAAGGGCTAGAAACTTGAGGAACGTGTGGGAGCTCGATTCAGGGGATGGGCTCTTAGACATTCTGTTTTTTTCCTCGAGGTTGGGGTGAGACGCTTACCCAAGCGAATATTGAATCGTAAACCCCAGTGTGGCAGAAAAGTTGCACAGTTTTAACACGTTTGGCCCCTGGCCGAAAGGGAGAGCGAGAAGGGCCAATCGGACGAGGACAGGACGCAATCCGCGAAGCTCTCAGCGCGGCAGGGTCGGGCTTTGTTCGGGCTCCCACAGGGCAAAAAAGGTGTCTAAACCCCGCAAAATCGCGGCGATAATTTTCTCTAAACGAAAGACTCCGTATGCAATTTCCTTCATCTTGACACTGTAGTTGAAGGCAGCGACACTGTCTCTCTCGACTCGGTTTTGCCGTATCCCCCGCCTGCCGAGCGATCAAACGTGCAATTGAGGGCTCCGACTTACCTGCGCTAAAACGACTCAATTTTGAGGGAGATACCCCGTGAATACGTGCCGACAGCCCGCCGCGACCACTCTGCGTGAGGGAATCATCTCACATCGCCGCAACAGCGTTTTGACTCTAACCGTGATCGCGATGATGGTGTTGGCCATGGGCGCTTCGGCTGCCTTGGCTCAAAATGCCCTGCCTCTGATTAACGCTCCGCTGTCGCCTGGAGATAAGGCGCCCGGATCAGCGGCCTTCACGTTGACTGTGAACGGCACGGGTTTTGTGTCCGGCGCGACCGTGAACTGGAACGGCAATGCCCGCACCACGACGTTTGTGAGTAGCTCAAAGGTGACGGCTTCGATCACGGCAACGGATGTGGCGACGGCGGGGACGGCGAACGTAACGCTGACCAATCCCGCGCCCGGCGGCGGTGTTTCGAACGTTGCGCACTTCGAGATTGTGAAGACGTATACGACAGCTTTCGGCAAGCTGGATTACGCCACCGATCTGACCCCGCAGGATGTAGCGGCAGCGGATTTCAACGGCGACGGCAAGGTGGACCTGGCAGTCGCGACCGGCAACAACAGCGTTTCGATCCTGTTGGGAGTTGGAGACGGGACGTTCCCGACACATAAGGAATACCCGGTTCCGGGTCATCCCAGCGCGATCGTGATCGGAGATTTCAACGGAGACGGGAAAGCGGACATCGCGACGGTGGACCCGTATCAGAGCGAGATTTCGATCCTCCTGGGCAACGGGGACGGCACATTCCAGGCTCACGTAGAATATTTGACCGGCAATCATCCGGTGGCGATCGCTACCGCCGACGTGAACGGGGATGGCAAGCTTGACCTCGTGGTCGTCGATCTCAACGACAACAAGGTCGCGGTCCTACTTGGCAATGGCGACGGCACATTCAAGGCTCACGTGGATTATGCGACCGGCAACGGTCCTTCCAGCGTGGCGATTGGCGACTTCAATAGCGACGGCAAGCTTGATTTGGCTGTCGCGAACAACACCGATAACACCGTTGCGATTTTGTTGGGCAATGGCGATGGCACGTTCCAGGGGCCGATTCCGTTTCCGACCGCGACCTTGCCCAATAGCGTGGTTACGGGCGATTTCAACGCCGATGGCAAACTGGATCTGGCAGTGGGCACATCGAACAAGGCGGTCTCCGTCCTGTTGGGCAATGGGGATGGAACCTTCCAAAACCACAAGGAATATACGATTGGCGCCAATGCGGTCGTCATAGCCACAGCGGACATCAGCGGGGACGGCAAGTTGGATCTGGTTACCGCGAACTTCAACGACAATACAGTTTCGACTCTGCTCGGAAACGGGGACGGCACGTTTAAGGGACAGGCCGTGTATCCCACCAGTGCCGGGCCTTCGGGTTTGGCCATCGGCGATTTTAACGGGAACGGCAAGCTCGACATCGCGGTGGCTGCGTCGACGGCGAACACGGTTTCGGTGCTGACGGACAATACAATCTCGCTGACCCCGAGTGTGCTGGCCTACGGCACGCAAACCTCGGGCGCCTCCTACAAGGTTACCAAGACCACCACGTTGAAGAACAACGGCACCACGACCTACACTGTGGGCACGATTGCTTTCATCGGCGCCTACAACACCGACTTCACCCAGACCAATACCTGCGGCACAACCGTAGCCGCCGGAAAGACCTGCACCATCTCGGTGACCTTCATACCAACCGCGTCGGAAGCAGCGAACGCCCAGATGACGATTACCGCGTCGAACGGCAGCGTGATCGCGGTCCAGACGATTGGGACGGGGAACATTCCAATTTATCTGGTGCCCCGCACCATGAATTTCACCACCTACCAGCTCATCGGTACGAAGAGCTCGGGTAAGACGGATACGTTTACCAATAAGAGTGGCGTGGACATCTACTTCACGAACCTCGATCTGGAAGGTGTCAACCAGAACGAGTTCAGCTTCACGACCACGTGCCCGATTAACAACGGGGTACCTCTATTGCCCGCTGCCAGCTGTACATCGACGGTCTTTTTCAGTCCTACGGCATCGGGCGGAGCAACTACCACTCAGGTCTACTACGGGAACTTCACGCTGGTGAAGCAGGGTCTGCTGATCAGCGGGAACGGAACCGCAGTGAAGGTTTCGCCAACGACGTTGAACTTTCCGAACACGACGGTGGGCGGTACTAGTTCTCCGATGACGATCACCTTCCAGAATGCCGGGTCGACAGCGATGGCCATCAGCAGCACCAGCTTCAGCGGTACGGCCCCCTACTGGAGCATCCTGACCAACACTTGCGGAACGAGCGTGGCGGCGAACTCAAGCTGCACGTACGGCATAGTATTCAAGCCGCAGGCAGTGGGAACCTTCACAGCAACCTTTAGCATCGGCGATCCTGATCCTACAGGGCCGCAGAAGGTCACCCTCAACGGTACGGGGGACTAGTTCCGGGCTACACCGACTCAAACCATTTGCGGGTCTTGGAGAACTTCTCCAAGGCCCGTTTCTTTTGCTGCGGAAGATGCCCGCGTCTAACGCGAGCTACAGTCCCGTCGCCGGCAGCGACCTGCACCCTTTAACGGCAGCCGGCAGGATGCCAGCGCTACTTCGGACGGTAGATCCAAGTTTTCGCGGTGCTGACGCCCTTGGAGTCGTAGCCGCCAAAGATGCGAGTGGTGCCGTCCATCAACTGCAGAGCCGCTGAAGAGTAGCGGGGCGTATCGAGGCGTCCGTCGGCAGTGCGGAACGAGGCGCTTTTCGGATCGTAAATCTCAGCCGATGCTGCTCCGCCCACGACCAGGACTCGGCCATCCAGCAAGGCAGTGGAATCGGGAAGCTTAAAGCGCGGCTCGGTGAGAGTTCCCGCCGGGGAAAAGGAATTCGTCGCAGGGTTGTAAATCTCGGCCGAGGCGAGAGGAGTGTGATTCGTCCCAGTGCCGCCTGCAATCAGAACTGCACCCTGGGCCAAGAGAGCGGCGGTATGGCTGGACCGGGCTGCGTGCAGGCTGGCGGTTGGGGTGAAGCGATTCGTCTTCGGGTCGAAGATCTCTGCGGTGGCGAGCGCTGCGTGATGGCTGCCGGTTCCGCCCGCGATCAGGACGCGGCCGTCGGAGAGAAGCGTGCCGCTGTGATTCGCGCGTGGCGAGGCCATTTTCGCCACCAGAGTCCATTTGCCCGTGAGCACGTCATAGAACTCGGCGGAATCCAGCGGTTGGCTACCGTCTTCGCCTCCGGTCACAAGAACGCGGCCATCGCGGAGCACAGTTGCTACTGCATGCAGGCGGTGCGCGTGCATGGTTCCCCGGGCGGTGAACTTGCCAGTTTCGAAATCGTAGTCCTCGCTGGTCGAGAGCGGAACTCCATCCTGGCTCACGCCGCCGGCGATCAGGATTTTTCCGTCGGACAGGGCGGCGGCAATGTGGCCTTCCCGGGGAACAGTCATTCTGCCCGCGGGTGAGAACCTCTCCGTGGTGGGATCGTATATCTCTGTGGTCGCCAGGACTGCACCCCGCTCTTGCTTTCCACCTGCAATCAGAATTGTGAAGTCGGGCAGGAAGGTTGCCGTGTGACCGCCACGAGCAGTGGTCATGTCGTGACCGGAGGTGAGTTTCCCCAGAGGCGGAGTGGGCTTTTTGGACAAGTCCTCTTGCGCGGAAGTGCATGCCAGGAAAACCAAAAGCAGCAAGATCGCCTGAGGAAATTTCACCAAGGGGCAGCTCCTGGGCGGGCTGAATGGCACCCGCAACTCTAGTAATGCCAAAAGCTATAGTTGAACCGGCGGGGTTGCCGCCAATCAGCTTCATGGCTGGCTCGACTCTGCGTCGTATTTCCAGATGCGTGGTTGATTCTATCGCATCCCGGAGCGCGCGCTGTTGTGAGAGTCGGCACCGGGAGAGCCTGGAAGGGAACTGATTCGGAGCAAACGAACGGCCTTGCTCTCTGCATCGGGGGAATGTGAGGTCGGTTCCTTCGATGCAGAAGACAGAGCCGCTTTTCTACTAACTCACACTTCTAGATCACGACGAGTTGTACGGTCACGGTGCGGGTCATGCTACCGCTGTTGGCAATCACCGTGATGGAGTAGGTGCCGGGGGCTGTGTTGGACCCGGCGGTTACGGTCAGCGCCGAGGTCCCGGAGATCGTGAGGGTACTCGCGCTCAGGGTGGCGGAGAGCCCGTGCACTTCCGAGATTCCATCCAAGGTCAGCTTCACCGTTCCGTTGAAGTTGAGAGGGGTTAGCGTTAAGTTATAGGTTGCGGGCGCTCCTCCGGGGCTTACGGTCAGGGAAGAGTGGTCCACCATGAACCAGAAATCGGTCCCGACCGGTGTCAGGTTGCAGGCTGATCCTGCATTGCTATGGGGAGCCTTGAAACTTGAAGTGGAATCGGTGAGCGTGTCGCTCTGCCAACCGGAGAAATCGGTCTTGGAATTCTTTTTCGGGGTGGGCACTTCGAAGGGGGTCGTGGAATTGTAGGCATTCCACCACGTATTGCCAGAAGAGATCAGAGTGTCCTGGAAAGTGGTCCAGTCTCCATCGACGAGGTAGCTGTCTTGAAAAACCTGCTGGGTGCTGGTCGTTCCCTCAATCACATTGGAAGTGTTGGTGAAATTCTGGGTGACCAGATTGTTGGTGACGCCCGTCTCCCAGTTGGTAACCTCGATGCCGCCGGCTTGTCCGATCACCATAATTTGGGCTGTGAGGTTGTTCAAGACCACGCTCTTGATCAGGGATACGGCTTCCGAGTTGCGAAGGACGATGCCGCCGACTCCGGTAGAAGACGTCTGGTTGCAAACGTAGCTGCCGGTAATGGAGATCGGGCCTTCGTCTTTCTCGAGGAAGATTCCAGTCATCTGATTGCCGGTGGCATTGATGGCACTGCTGGTGATGTTTGCATTGTCGGTATCCCAGTGAATGCCGTAGGTCTGATTGAACGTTGTGGTGAGGTTGTTGACGGTATCGACGTGCACCAGCGAGGCGTGGAATCCTGACGTATTGCAGGCGTAATAACCGGCTTGGGCGCCACGCCAGTTGTTGTATGAGGTGGTGTCGGACTGCCAGAGTCCGTACTTGGTTTGTTGTTCCTGGAAGCCGCTGTCGCCGTTGTGCTGGGCTAGGCTGTTCTGAACGGTGAAGTATGTGGTCGGATAAGAAATATTCAGACCTTGGCCGTTATTCCACTGAAAGATGTCGGAGTCGAACAGAATGTTGGTGGAAGATCCCGAAACAAACACTGCCGGAGTAAAGTGGCAGCTATTGGCGAACTGGAACGTCAAGCCGCGAACCACGATATTCGACTTGCTGGAGATCTTCAAGATCGTGGGCGTAGTGGCAACGTCCACGGTCGCTGTCGTCATATTGGTTCCCGCAGCCGGCCAGACGTAGATCGTCGCTCCCGCCTCATCGACGTAGAACGTGCCTTGCACCATCTGCGTGAGTGACAAAACCTGCGTCAGCAGCGTGCCATTCACGGCGACCAGTTCCTGCCGCATCATGATTTCCTGCTGAGTCGGGCAGATCGCGATGGAAGCGCAGGTTCCCCAGTTGTTGGTCCAACTGTTGGTGTAGATGCTGGTATTGGTCGGATATTTGACCCACCCGGTATAGAGCGTGGCGCCGCTCACAATGACGGTTCCGTTCGTGGCGGCCTCGATGGTGACGGGAAGGGTAGTGTCTTTGTTGCTGTAACTCAGGGAAATGCTCTCGCGGTAGGTTCCGGGATTGATGATGATGCGGGAGCCAATCGAGTTGTGATTGTTGGTCATCGCCATGGACGTGGCGGCGCCGATGGTTTTCAGCGGGCTCGACTGCGAGCCCGAATTCGAGTCCGATCCGGTCGTGCCATCGACGTAAATGAATGCGGTTTCGAGGCTTTCATTGACAGTGGCTTGGCCAAAAGAAAAGTGGGACAGGCAAAAAAGGACTACGGCCAGGCCGCAAAGAGCGGAGTTAGATCGTCGCATTGTGAAGACAGAGCCTCGCTGTGACGGTAGGACTCGGATAACCGAGGGTGTTCGGCCAGAGAGATGAAACAGAGGCCTAATTCACACCATGCGTGCCGAGCAAAGCAAGCACCGGGACGTGTGAACGAGACCACGAGCAAACAATAACGATGTGGCAGTGCGTAGAGAATAGCGGATGCGTCCAAAGGTTGGAATAAGGTGAACGCCTTAACTAGGGGGGGCCGGAAGTACATGTCTCGCGTGAGACTAAAGTAAGGAGCAGCATTGATGCGGGTTCTAGCCGTTCTTAAAACGCGACGGCGGCAAACAAATTCAGCCAGTACCGTGCCGCACGCGCGTCAATCCGCCTAATTCACCGTTTCGGTGAACTGACCCGGAGGCAGAGTCGAGTAGGTCGCCGTGATGTTCACCGTCCCCGTGTTCGCAGGTGTGGTGTAGGTGACTGAAGCCTGTCCGTGATTATTCGTGATCGGAGCTGTCGTAGAGAACGTTCCGCCCGCGCCATTATCGGTGAAGGTCACGGTGAGTCCGGAGATTCCATTCTGATATTGATCGGTGATGGAAACGATAAGGGCCTTCGCTAACTTCGTGTTCACGGCTGCGGTCTGGTTGTTGCCCTGGACGATGGTCATCGCGGTGGCGGGCCCGGGATTGGATTGCTCCGCGGCGGTGGTTTTGACCAAACCGACCGAGGCAGTGACGGTGAGGGACTTGGCCACCGTCGGCAGCGTGTAAGAGGTCGAGGCTTGCCCAGTCGAATCGGTGATCGCGGGGTTCGGAGAGAAGGTCCCGCCAACGCCGTCCGTGAAGGCTACGGTTGCTCCAGGAACAAGGTTTCCGACGGCATCCTTGGCTCGAATGACAATGGGAAGGGGCAAAGTGGTTCCCACGGTTCCGACTTGCTTCGAGCCTGATGCGACAGACAGGGTGGCCACGGGTCCGACGTTGTCTTGCTCGGTGAAAGTGGCTGAGGAATAGCCGGGACTGGACACGGTGAGGGTGAGAGTCTGGGGAAGGTTCGGAAGCTTATACGTGCTCGAAGCGTGGCCGTTGCTGTCGGTGACCGCAGTCGGATTGCTGAACGTGCCCTTCTTGCCGCCATCCCCGAAGGTTACGGTCACACCAGGGATGGGAGCCCCGGTGTAGGGATTGAGGGCTTGAACTGTGATGGGAATCGGCAAGGTTGTGCCCGCATAGCCTGTCTGTCCGCCGCCGGTAACTGGATTGACCTCTGGGAACAAGCCGTAGGCGACCAGTTGCGTCTGGGTGCCCGCGTACACTTTGCCGTTGGCCACGATGGGAGTAGCAGAGTGCCCGATCGCACCGAGTGAGTCGCGACCACCCGCGGCCATGCCGGAATCATAGAGCAGAAGGAGGCGGACCGCGTCGTAGGCGGACATTAATTGGACGCCCTTGACGCTGCGCACCACCCACACGATGCCGTTGCTGGTTCCATTCGACGAGACCACGGGAAAGCCGATGTTCGTAAGCTTTCCGCTGGTTGTGGCGACTGGCGAGAGCACGCTATTGTTGCTGCTGTTGACGCTTAAGGAATATGCCTTCAGGTAGTCCTGGTGAGCCAGAAAATAAACCGTGTTGTTCCAGTACACCGGGCTGCCAAACAATTCGCCGCTGAGCGCGGCGGGTAGGTACTGGGGGATCTGGTCATTGTTGGTGGGATTGTACAAGCCCAGATTGTCCCGATTGATGAGATAGATGTCGGCGTCTTTGCCAGAAGTGACCAGCAAGTTTGGAGTGTTACTGCCCGCCTGAGTCGGAAGAAGGGTTACACCGCCGGAGCCCAGATCGGTATCGGTAGCCGCCATATTGGCCTGGTCGAAGGGCGTGAAATAATCCGCGACCGAAATTGTGTTCGTACCCAGCGACAATTTCAGGATGCTATCGCCGAAGTCTTGGGAACTGTAGTTGTAGACTCCGTTGGCTGTCGACAAAAACACATTCCCGGCGCTGTCGGCAGCTGGACCAACGCCACCCTGCCAAATCGAGCTGCCATAGCTGTTGTCGGGCTGCGTGGTCATCTGCGCGATCTGTTGCAGGTTCGAGGCCCCGTAGGCAAATAGCCAGCCGCGTGCATTGAAGTCGCAACCATTCGAGCCAAATCCAAGGTAGAGGGTGCCATTTGATAGTAGAAGTCCAGGCCGCTGGATCTGATTGAGAGGCGTAAAGGTCAGGCTGCCGATCTGACCGGTGATCTGCACCGGGCCGCCAAGTTTCTCAAGACCAGTCGTGACATCCAACGCGTGCAACCGGTAGACGTAGGTGTATTTCCCCGCTACGATCTCCTGGGTTTTCGCGGTTACATAGAGAGTTCCCGTGGTGGGATCGATGACCGGAGTGCTGACGATGCCCAGTTCGTTGAAGCCGGTCACGTTATTGCAACCCTCAGCCTGCGCTGGGACCGTGGTTATTCCTGCTGCCGGGTTGATGAAGCTGGCTTGCCAGAGTTGAAGGCCGGTATTGGCATCAATCGCGAAGACGCTGTCATGCTGGGTAGCGACGAAAACGACGTTATGCGCGACGCCATTGACGGTGAGAGCGAACATGTAGAGCGGCTGCGCCTGCACATAACCGTCGACGTTGAAGGCGAACAGTTTTCCGAACATGTTGGAATTCACGTTCGACGTCGTGAGCTTGGTCTCGCTGATGTTCTGGCCCGTGCGGGAGTTATCCATCTTGTTCGTGAGCACGTTGACCTGGGCAGCGGCCTGCGGCAGGGCGGCGAGGCCGGAGGTGACAGCCAATATCGCGACAACAAGAATGCCGCTTATTCCTGGGAGACGGTCAGAACGCATGCGTGCCCCTTTCAATGACACCCCTTGGAACCACCTCGCGCAGAATTCACCGCGCTTCGAACCATTTTCAGATCACGAGCAGGGGAGGAGAAGTCTTAGCAGACAAGAAACGCTCTTGCGTACAGAGCTTTCCCAGTCTTGATCGATTGCCGACAACGAAGGGGGGATAACGGCGCGTATCACTTCGGGCAGAATCGTATAGTTATTCTTGGACTCACCGAAGGCTATGTCAATGATGAAAATTTTTGCACACTCGAGTGCGCGCGCGCACGGAGTCTTTTGTCTCCTAGGCCAAGCTCTGGACTCATGCTAGCCTCATCGCAACACCTTCCCCTTCCGTCACTCGTCAAACGGATTTGTCAAGAAATCGAGAAAAAACCTTATGAGCTTTAAGACGGCAATCCTGGCAGTCCTCGCACTTATTGTGCCCTTCGCGGTTCAGAGCCAAACGGTTTCGTCTTTTGAAGGCATGGATGCCTCGCAAGTATCCGGACCGGGTTACGACATCGATCCCAACGGCGCCGTGGGCACGAAGCAGTACATGGAGTGGGTGAACACGTTCTACCAGGCGTATGACAAGACATCATTCGCACCGGTGTGGGCGAGCCCGCAGAACGGGGACACGCCGTGGCGGAACAACAACATGACGAATTGCTACGGCGCGGGCGGGGGCGACGGCATCATCACATTTGACCGGCTGGCTTCGCGCTGGGTGATTGCTCGGCGCGGCACTCCTGCCAGCAATACGTATTACTACTGCGTCGCCATATCGAATACGGACGATCTCAGCTCCTCGACGCTGGCCTGGTTCACCTACCAATTTTCGCTGAACTCGGTGCTGGGAACCAACTCCCACGGGAATGTGTACTGGCCCGACTGGCCGAAGTTCGGCACGTGGATCGACGGTTACTATGTGAGTTTTGTTCTACAGGACACGAATAACCAATATATGAACATTGGGGTTGTGGCTTGCGCGCTGGACCGCGCGAACATGCTGATCGGCGGAACCGCGCGCACCATGCAGTGTTTCAGTGATCCCAATCCGATTCCACTGAACGGCACCTTGTATCTGAAGCACAGCTTGATTCCCGCGGATGTGGATGGCACCACCGCTCCGCCGAGCGGACGCCATGAATATTTTCTGAGCATCCAGAATCCTCCCAACGACGGGAAGACCACGACGTCAACGAAACTGAACTTGTGGAATTTTCATGTGAACTGGACGACTCCGACGAAGTCCACTTTCACCAAGTCGCAGATTACTGTTCCGAGCTACGAACCGGGATGCTACGACGTTTCGCAGGTGGCGAATACATTTTGCGTAAACGAGCCTTCGAGCAGCAGCACGGGCGTTTACGTGGATTCGGTGGGCGATCGCCTCATGCCACGGCTGGGCTACCGGAATTTCGGGACTTACCAATCCTTCTTGATCAGCCACACGGTTCAGATGGCGTCCGGCACGAATCAGCAGACGGGAATCCGATGGTACGAACTGCGTGGGGCCGGCAACCCGACCCTGTATCAGAGCGGTACGGTGAACAACGGCAACAGTCTCTACCGCTTCATGCCCAGCATCGCGCAGGACAAGGTGGGCAACGCCGCCGCGGGCTATAGCGTGTCGAGCAGTGCGGTCGAACCAGGCATTCGGGCGGCGTATTGGAGTCTTCCGGGCAAGACCGCGCCGGTGGAGATTGCGCTCCAGAATGGAATTGGCGACGAGGAAAACTCCAGCCACTGGGGCGATTACACCAGCATGACCGTGGATCCGATCGATGGCTGCACGTTCTGGTACGTGAACCAGTACTACAAAGTGAGCGAGACGGGAAGCGCGATCGACTGGGACACGCGGATCTCGAACTTCAAGCTGTCGACCTGCCAGTGAGAACTCAGGGGGAGACCTGGCGCTGAACATGTTCATTAACAACAAAGCCCGCCGATATTCTCGGCGGGCTTTGCTAGTTAGCGGGACCTAGTGCACGATGCACATCTTTTGGATGTCCGTCACGATCTGAGCGGCACCCGCTGAAGTGGATGGAACTGCGTGTGGCGTGACAGGAACGCAAGTCGGTGCAGGGGGTTGAGGGCCGACTCCGCCCCACCATGCATATCCTTGGGGCACGGCGTTTGAAGTATCGTCGGTCCCGAACACCACGTTTACATTCGTTGGGGGGTTGGGAATCGGGAGTGGAACACTATTCGCCGGGTCGTCCTCGATGCTATCCGACAGAAACCTATTGAAGTTGGTATTGATCCCATTGATTCCGTCTGTGCACAGCGTGGGCGTGGTTTGGCCCTGGGCCTGGTATGCCGAGTCGATGATCCCCGCTGAACTATCCGAGCCGCCGGACGAGACGGTGTAACACATATTCTCCTGAAGTTGAGTGCAGGGGTCAGACCCCGTGTATTGTCCGCAGACATTGCAGCCTTGGTGCAGGCGGGTCATTACGGGTCCACTCGTTAGTTCGACCATCGCAAACTCCGAAGCCAGCTTATATTCCGTTAATGCGTAGCCGATTGCTCCGGAGCCGCCGCTATTCCCCGTGCCGCACATCGGAGCACTCGCTTTGGAATTGTGGATGTTCTTGTAGATCCAATCGGCGACCGTCGCATAGCGACAAGCCAACCGTCGAACTCCCCCCGGCCCCTGTAGCCATCCGTTATCGGTACCCGTGGAATTGAACGGAGAGCCGAAGGACACTTGCACGGTGGTGTAACCAGCATTCGCAACAGTGGGATTCAAAACCCCTTGCACAACGTTCAAGCCACCATTGAACGCTCCGACAATGAAACTCGAGTCATAGTCATACAACGTACTGCCGCCGGTGCCGGTTCCGAAGATCACTGTCCCCAACGGAGTTCCGGTAGGTGCATTGACTTTGAGGTAGACAGAGTAAGGGGCGATTCCGTCACAGGAGACATTTACCTGGTAACAGGTGGCGCCAGTCAGTCCGCCACCGAAGGTGGGGCATGAAATTGTCCCGTTGCCCGTCGTGGTGACTGTTCCTAAGGGGTCGGACTCTTGCACCGTCATGGTGCCCGTAGCGAATTGATTTGGGTCAAGGTTGGACGCAGCCGTAATTGTTGTAGTCACGGTGGTCACGCCCTGTTGCAAGCCGGGAGCAATAAAGAGCCCAGGGTTGCTCGGGTCGAATGCGCCACCAGTCTGCCCGTTTTGACAGGTTGGACAACTCGCGCTCCACACTATACCTTGGCTTCCCGCGGGAGCGCCGTTTACTGTGCCAGTGTACTGAAGGTTGGCACCCTGTCCGATGGTATCGGTGAGGGGAGAAACGGTTACAAAGACATGCACATTCACGAGTGCCTGCCCGGTGCTGACGTTGTCTTCGTTCGATGTTGCCGTCACAGCGATCCCGCATGGGCTCACCGGCACTGTCTGCGGGGCAGTGTAGGTCATGGAGTTGTTGCCGGTTTTCACGAATGTTCCCAGTCCCGCACCAGTAGCAGTGCACAGTGTACTGGCGTTTGAGTAGGCGGCAAGACTCCAAGTCACTGCTTGGTTGGTTGTGCCGGTCACCGTCGCGGTGTATTGCACCGTGCTGGGCGTAGATGACGTGCTTGCAGGTATGGAAGCGGGCGACGCCGGCGAAGACGTAACAGTGATCACTAGCTGCAAGGAATGCACATTCAGGATCGCTTGTCCGGTGGTGACATTGTCTTGGTTCGATGTTGCTGTGACAACGATCCCGCATGGGCTTACTGGTACTGTTTGCGGGGCAGTGTAAGTCATGGTGTTGCTGCCCGTAACTACGATTGTTCCGAGTCCCGTTCCACTAGCAGTGCACACTGTAGTGACGTTTGAATAGGCAGCAAGACTCCAAGTCACAGCTTGGTTGCTGGTACCGCTTACCGTCGCGATGTATTGCACCGTGCTCGGTGTGCTAGCCGTACTGACGGACACAGAAGCTGGCGACGTTGGCGTCGATGTGACCGTAACTAAAATCTGCTGGCCTCCGCCGCTTCCCGGCGCATGGGCGATGCAACCCGCCAAGGGGAAGAGAACGGCAGCAACGAGCAAGCAGGGGACTACGGAAGACGAGAATTTTCGCACGGGACCCTCGGATGGAGAAAAAGCCATAGAGAACGTTGGGGGGAGGAGACGGGAAGTGTACTCCGTGATGGTCATGTTGTCACGCTCGATGCGGACTGTCAAATGGATGCCTCGCTCTGGTCGAATGCTTGATTCCGCGCTGCATCCGGGCCGACATTCCGGGAGGATTTTACGCAGCAGGCAAAAGCCGGTGCGCTTCTTTGCTGCGAAGTAAAGCCTGTTCGATTATTCCCTTAAAAACAATCGCTTACGGCAATCCGCGACTGGTAGATTACCTGCACGTTACTATCTGGCTCCAGGTTACTCCCCCATTGCAGTCCTGATCGGAGCAGTGAGTGTGCAAATATTTTCATGCTTGGCGAAGCGGCTGACTTTTGGTTAAATAGGGGAACACAGCGCGACGGTAAAAGTAGCGTTCCCCCTCTAAAAACAAAACTTTGTAGCATTCTTGCCTCCCCCCATGCGATTTAGTTGCTTTCGTTGTGCGCTGAATGGGAAGGCGACTGTGTCTTTCAGAGTCCGGCTGAACCGACAAACCAATCCGACAGAAATGATCGTATTCCGAGCAAACATCTTGGGGAGAAGACAGCAGATATGAAATCATCTGTGCCCGATTTTGAGGTAGGAATCATTGGAGGCGGCCCTGCTGGTTCAAGTATGGCAGCTTACCTGGCCAAAGCTGGCATTAACTGCGTGGTTTTTGAGCGCGAGCTGATGCCTCGTCCGCATGTGGGAGAGTCGCTGGTGCCGTCTTCGACTCGGGTGTTCAAGGATCTCGACTTCCTGCCCAAGATGGAGGAAGCCAAGTTTCCGCACAAGTTTGGCGCGGCCTGGACCGCGGCTTCTGACGCCAAGGTGTACAACATGGATTTCGGCGGCGTGTCGGCTGACTGCCACGTCGATATCCGCTTCGAAGAGCGGAACCAGCCCGGGGTTAACCAGAACTACACCTATCACGTGGACCGCAGCAAGTTTGATCTCATGCTGCTGCAGCACGCCAACCAGTTCGGCGCAAAAGTGTATGAAGGCATCGGCGTCAATCGGGTGGATTTCAGCGATCCGAATTGCGCAGCTGTGCAATACACGATGGGCAAGAAAGAGATGAGCACGACTTGCCGCATCGTGGTCGACGCCAGCGGGCGCAAGACTCTGGTCGGCAACCAGTTGAAGTGGCGCATTCAGGACGACCATTTCGACCAGTATGCCATTCACACCTGGTTCAACGGCTACGACCGGCGCTGCATGGCTTCCAACAAGCAGACGCAGGGCGATTTCATTTTCATCCACTTCTTACCGATCACGAACACGTGGGTGTGGCAGATTCCGATCACCGAGACCATCACCAGCATCGGCGTGGTCACGCAGAAGAAGAATTTCGCCAAGAGCAAGGAATCGCGCGAGAAATTCTTCTGGGATTGCATTAAGAGCCGGCCCGAACTGTACGAAGGCCTGAAGGCGCAGGGCTCGGAGCAGATGCATGCGTTCAAGGACGAGGGCGACTACAGCTACGCCATGAAGCAGCTGGCCGGCGACCGTCTGGTTCTGGTGGGCGATGCAGGACGTTTTGTGGATCCCATCTTCTCTACGGGCGTCAGCATCGCGTTGAATTGTTCCCGATTCGCGCACAAGGACATCATCGGTGCGCTCGAGACCGGAGACTTCAGCCGCGAAGCGTTCCAGACCTACGAGTCCACGCTCCGGCGCGGCACCCGCAACTGGTACAACTTCATCAGCGTGTACTACCGCCTGAACGTGCTGTTCACGGCGTTCGTCCAGGATCCGCGCTACCGCCTGGATGTGCTCAAGCTTCTGCAGGGAGATGTTTACGAGGATGCCGAGCCGCCAGTTCTGACCCGCATGCGCAACATCGTGCAGCAGGTGGAGAAGGATCCGAATCACGCGCTGCACGGTTTCCTTGGAGATCTCACGGCGGACGCGTTTGTGGAAGCTTCAGCCTAAGCAGGAACGGCAACCTCGCCCGGCCGGCCGCTCCGGCCGCTGGGCCCGGCGGCATAGAGAAGACACTGGGAGAAGGCAGAGATATGAATCATTCAGTCCCTGATTTTGAGGTAGGAATCATCGGCGGCGGACCTGCCGGATCGAGCATGGCGTGCTACCTGGCGAAAGCTGGCGTCAAGTGCGTCGTGTTCGAACGCGAGTTGTTCCCGCGCCCGCACGTCGGCGAGTCGCTCGTTCCATCTTCGACGCGTGTTTTTAAGGATCTCGATTTCCTCCCGCAAATGGAGGAGGCAAGATTCCCGCACAAGTTCGGTGCGGTCTGGACCACTAACGACGAAAATCCGGGCTATGTGCACGACCTCGAGGGACTGGCGCCGGACTACAACGTGGATATCCGGTTCGAGGAACGCAAGCAGGAAGGCATGGAGGACCGGAACTATACCTACCACGTGGACCGCGGCAAGTTTGACCTGCTGCTGTTGAAGCATGCGCAGAAACTCGGCGCAACCGTGTACGACGGCGTCAAAGTTGGGCGGGTCGATTTCGGGCCGGAGCATCCGGAGGTTTATTTCAACATTGGGCCAAAGGAAATGAGCGTCAGCTGCAAGATGGTGGTGGACTGCAGCGGGCGGCAGACGTTCCTCGGCAACCAGCTTAAGCTGAAGGTCAAAGACACGGTGTTCGATCAGTACGCCATTCACTCGTGGTTCGACGGATACGACCGCAAAGTGTTCGCGAAGCGCGATACGAATCTGGATTACATCTACATTCACTTCCTGCCGATTTCCAATACGTGGATCTGGCAGATCCCGATCACCGACACGGTTACCAGTCTGGGCGTGGTGACGCAGAAAAAGAATTTCGCCAAGTCGAAGGAAGATCGTGAGAAGTTCTTCTGGGAGACGGTAGGCAGCCGGCCTTTGATCGCGGAGACGCTGAAGAAGTCCGATCGCATTCGTCCGTTCAAGGAAGAAGGCGACTACAGCTACGCAATGAAGCAGTTGGCCGGGGACCGCTTCATGCTGGTAGGGGATGCGGGACGATTCGTCGATCCGATCTTCTCAACCGGCGTGAGCATCGCGCTGAATAGCTCGCGGTTCGCGCATAAAGACATTCTCGCGGCCATCGAGAAGAATGATTTCTCGCGTGCGAGCTTCATCGACTACGAAACCAAGCTGCGCCGCGGGACCAAGAACTGGTACGAATTCATCTCGGTGTACTACCGGTTGAACGTGCTGTTCACCTACTTCATCAGCGACAAAAACTACCGGCTGGACGTGCTTAAGCTTCTTCAGGGCGACGTGTATGACGAAGAAGCGCCGGAAGTGCTGACCAAGATGAAGCAGATGGTTTCGAAGGTAGAGCAGAACGAGAAGCACCCGTGGCATAAGCTGCTGGGGGATCTGACCTCCGACGCATTCCGGCCGCAGGTGTAATTTTCGGCGGTTCAGTTGCAGAAAAGTGATTGGAGTCCGATTTTTGGATCGGACTTCCGTCGTTTTCGGTGTAAGCTGTCACGCGGTATTCTGGTTCCCCCGGGGTTCAGTTCCAAAGATAGAGGGCACGATGTCGCACACGAGCCGCAATTTCGTAGTGGCATACGTTCTGCTCGTTGGGTTGCCGCTGCTGGGGCTGGCGGGAGTCCTGCGGACCGGCCGCACCTTGGTCGCGCCGATTTCGGTGGACGGCGTTTGGAAAATTGAGGCGGATGCGAGTCGCCTGTCAGGTGGACCCTGCAGTAAGACCTTGGCGTCGCTCTCGAACACTTCCGTGGGGATCTCTCAATCAGGCAAGAACCTCGTCCTGACCTTCAATAACCCTTCGAAGACCGCTGCCTCGGGCACACTCGATGAGAAGAATCTGAAGGCATCGATTGTTCCTGTACGGGATTCTTTGAGCGACTGCGGCGCTGATCAATCTTTGGCGCTGACGGCCACGGTTGACCCCAAGTCTGAGCCGAGATCGTTGACCGGTGTGCTGATGGTGAGTGGCTGTTCATCGTGCACGCCCGTAGAGTTTCACGCGACAAGGCAGACGAGGAGTTCAGCGGGAGGAGCGCACTGATGCCGAATCTCTTTACGCTCGTTCTGCAGATTGCGGTCGTTCTCGCAGTGTGCCGTCTGGTCGGCGAGTTGTTCCGGAAAATACACCAGCCGCGCGTCGTGGGTGAGATGTTTGCCGGCATTATGCTGGGCCCTTCGCTTCTCGGTTGGCTGGCGCCCCATTTCTCCTCTTATCTATTTCCCACGTCCAGTCTGGGTTTCTTGAACGCTCTGAGCCAGGTCGGCGTGGTCGTGTTTATGTTCCTGGTTGGGCTAGGGATCAACCCGAGGGAACTCAAGAAGCAGGGGCATGCCGCAGTGCTGACCAGTCATGTCAGCATCACCGCTCCGTTTGTGCTGGCCGCATTTCTTTCACTCTATCTGTATCCGCGGCTGTCGGATGACAGCGTCGCCTTTACCAATTTCGCGTTGTTCATGGGCGCGGCCATGAGCATTACTGCCTTTCCGGTACTCGCGCGCATTCTCGCAGAGCGAAATATGCTAGGCAGTCGTTTGGGCACGGTCGCCATTGCGTGTGCCGCTGTGGATGACGTGACCGGCTGGTGCATCCTTGCTTACATCGTCGTGTTGATCCGCTCGGCCCACTCTTCCACCTCCATTTGGACGACGATCGGTGGCATCGTGGTGTTTGGTCTGGTCATGATCTACGGAGTGCGGCGGCTGTTGCGCGGCTACGAGCGGGTCTACAAAGCCAAGGGCGAACTCAGCGAGAACCTGATGGCACTGATGCTGTTGCTCGTCTTGGTCTCAGCTCTCTGCACGGAGTACCTCGGCATCCACCTGCTCTTTGGCGCCTTCCTGATGGGCGCCATCATGCCGAAGCAAAGACATTTTGTCAGATACGTCCTCGACCGTTTCGAGACGATCACGGTCACTCTGTTGTTGCCGCTGTTTTTTGCTTTTACTGGATTGCGCACCAATATCGGCCTGGTCAAAGGGCCGGAGATGTGGATGTACTGCGGACTCATCATCCTGGTCGCGACGGTGGGCAAGCTGGGTGGTTCGACGTTGGCTTCTTGGCTGACGGGCATGCCGCTGCGGGAAGCTGCCGGCCTCGGCACGCTGATGAATACGCGCGGCCTGATGGAGTTGGTGATCCTCAACATCGGCCTCGATATCGGAGTCATTTCACCCGCCCTGTTTTCGATGATGGTCATCATGGCGCTGGTTACGACCTTTATGACGACGCCGGTTCTGGCGCTCATTTGTCCGAAGGAGTTTCTAGCCAGAGAACCCGAAAAGGTCGTTGCGAGACCTGCAACCCCACCCATCAGTTTGCACGACGGCGAAAGCCAAGTCGCTTAAGAGGTCGTTCTCGGCTCGCGCCATACCCGAAACATTCCTATCCAACCACTCTCACCATTCTCAGGGTGTGCAAGAACTTTCATTCTTGACACTCCGGGAGGGCCAGCGAAGAATGCCACAACGGTCTTCTCTCCTTACTCGGTGAGCGGATCCCCAGGTTTCCCCCGATGGCGTAACGCCGAGAGTGCTTAAGGAGTTCGCCACCCCAAGTTGCAAGACCTCAAGCTGAAGAGTGAACTGCCCGTTTTATCTGCGCGGGAATTGATTAGCCCTGTGCACTTTTGCCTGTGAACCTGCCGGAGGATCGAACGATGCCTGCTGTCATGCGCCGAGACCGTTTGTGTCTTGCCAACTGCTTGCTCATCAACGTGCTTTTCCTCGTCACCGCCTCAGCGCAGATTACGTCTAGCCCGAGCTCTCTGACATTTACGAGTACGTACATCGGGATGAGCACGACGACCAAGACGATTACCATCAAGAACGCGGGCACGGCGACCACCACGCTGACGGCCATTACCTCCAACTGTCCGGAGTTCAAGCTGGCATCGGGGCAAACGCCGTTTACTCTCGCGCCGGGCAAGACCACGACCTACTCCATGTACTTTGCCCCGGACGCGGCGAAGACATTCAATTGCGATTACACGCTGACACAACAAACCGGGAACCCGCTGCAGGTGCCTTTGACGGGGACCGGCCTTCAGTCGCAGGCAGTGGTGAGTTCGAGTCCCACCTCTTTGAACTTTCCCAACCAGCCAGAGGGAACTGCGAGCGCGACGCAGTTAATCACAATCTCCAACACGGGAACTGGTGCCGTGAAGTTGCAGGGAATTACGATCACGCCGCCGACCTTCGCCATCGTACCCGCCAGTTTGCCCATTACCATCAATGCCGGCTCAAGTAAGACGATCAGCGTCGGCTATAGTCCCACGATGGTTACGTCAGAGACCGGGGTGATCGCGTTTACTTTCGACCAGGTTCCGACGCAAGTGGTGGATCTGAGCGGCAACGGCTCGTTGGCCACTTCCTTGTCACTCCTCAACATCACGACGCTGCCCACGGCAACTCAGAACGCGGCCTACCAAGCGACGCTGCTCGCGGCCTCGGGAACGCCGCCTTACACGTTCAGCCTGAAGCCAGGATCCACGTTGCCTGCAGGCCTTACGCTTTCCAGCACCGGTCTGATCAGTGGGACAGTCGCCTCCACTGTGACTGCCGGTAACTATACGTTTACGGCGGGAGTGAAGGATTCCGCCAAGTTCAACGTGACCAAGCTGTTTACGTTAACTGTGGCTAAGATGACGGGCGCGGTGTGCAACAACATTTCGTACGACGTTCCAAAGACGACGACGCCGATCATCCCCATCACTGACCTTGCGACCGGAATCTACCAAGGTGAGGAGGGAGGCTTGTATCCGAATGGCAGCAACGTGCGTCCCGCCTCGCATGATTCCGATGGCGTTGCATTCGCCAAAGCCATTGTGCCGCTTGATGCCAACGGCAACTACAGCCCGACAGGCAAGGACGTAATGCTGGCGCTGGGAGAATCCACGGCACTCGATGAATTTGCTGAGTTCCTGGCACTCGCCCGGACCGACCCGGCGATCAACCCAACCCTGGTATTCGTGTCGGGCGCACAAGGCGGCGCTACACCGAACCTGTTGTCGTCGACCAGTTCGCCGTACTGGAATACGATCCTGAACAATTACCTGCCCGATCAGGGAGTCACCGCACAGCAGGTTGTCGCGGTGTGGATTGAAGACACCAACGGCATCGCCAAAGGGACGTTTCCGGGCGACATGACCCAGATGCAGGGGAATTACGAAACTGAGATGAATAATGTCCACACGTTCTTCCCGAACGCGAAGCTGCTGTATTTCTCCAGCCGCATTTACGCGGGCTACTCGAATGGCGTGGCAAAAATTGACCCTGAACCTTACGCCTACGAAGCCGGCTTTGCCGTGAAGAATGCCATTGCCGACCAACTGAATGGCAACGCCAACCTGAACTACAACTCCGCGCTGGGAGCGGTCAAGGCTCCGTGGATGTCCTGGGGACCGTATTACTGGGCGAATGGACTGCTGGGGCGCAGTGACGGATTTGTATGGACATGCCAGGACCTGCAATCGGATGGTACGCATCCCTCGCTCCCGGCGGGAGATCTCAAGGTGGCTGGGCAGATCCTTAACTTCTTCAAGACCGACGATACGACGACGCCCTGGTTCCTGCATCCGTAGGGGCATCCGCGTCAGTCGGCTTCTTTGACGATCCCATCGCGATCAGAGTCCGAACCTGGATCTGATCGTGATGGGATTTGTTTTTGTAGGGAGTCTGTTTTCGCACTGGTTGGAGGCGTGATTGCGCCGCCAGGGCCGCATCCGCCGTGCTACACTCGTTCCACTCAAACTGGAATGCCAGCCCGGGTTTTGGGCGGCTCCAGAATTCCTGCTTCAGAGGAATGTATGAAACCAGCCATCGAGACGCCGAGTGGTGTCTCTACCGATCCCTATAGCAAGACAGTCTGTTGCCTGCGCTGTGAACAGACGCTCCAGCGGTATCAACTGATGCGGGCCAGCCTGGCGCCCGGCAATTCCGGCCACGCTATTCTGTCGTGCCCGCGATGCGGGCATGTGGAGTTCGTCGCGGACTCGAGCCCTCTGCTGCAGAGCCTGGAACTGATCACGGTCGATACCGGAGACGGCGACTAACCGGGTCGTGAAGCCCTCTCATGGGTTTAACAGCCGTTTCTCGGCGGCCGCTCTCTGTTGCTTCATTCCAAGGGTTCGCCCATTGTGCGCGTTTGCGTGATGCGTTGACTGTCCTATGCGCCTCCTTCTAATTGGTGGAAATGGCTTCATCGGACGGTTTGTTGTTGCCGCATTAAAGCAGCAAGGGCACACCGTTGCGGTGTTTCATCGGGGCACGACGGCAGCGCCCGCCGGGGTCGATGAGATCCGGGGTGACCATAACCAGCTGAATGCCAGTGCTGAGGAACTGAAACGCTATGCTCCCGACGTAGTCATTGATCTGGTCCTCAGTTCGTGTGCGCAGGCGGAAGCGCTGATGAGTGTGTTCCGAGGCGCGATCCGGCGCGTTGTCATGCTGAGTAGCATGGACGTCTACCGCGCGGTGGGCATTTTCCAGGGCAGGGAAGATGGCCCGCTGATGGAAGTGCCTCTCACCGAGGACTCGGAGCTGCGCCGCAGTCTGCATCCGTACCCACCGGAGGTCTTGCAGGTGCTGCGCAAGATTTTCCCCTGGGCGACGGACGACTACGACAAAATCCCAGCGGAACGCATAGTGATGAACGACCCCGAACTTCCTGGCACGGTGCTCCGGTTGCCCATGGTGTATGGGCCGGGAGATCCGTTGCATCGGTTTTATCCTGTGGTGAAGCGTGTCGCCGATCGACGGCGCCACATCATCTTTCCCGAAACTCTGGCCGCCTGGCACTCGCCGCGAGGCTACGTGGAGAATGTGGCCGCAGCCATCGCGCTGGCTGCCACGGATGATCGGGCTGCCGGACGAATTTATAACGTGTGTGAGGAGCCCGCGTTCAGCGAACTGGAGTGGGCACGGAAAATCGCCTGCGAGATGAAGTGGGATGGGGAGTTCGTCGTCCTGCCGGTGGAGGGTACGCCGCGCCACCTGCTGAAGCCCGGCAATGCGGCGCAGCATTGGACAGCGAGTTCAGCGCGTATCCGCCGCGAACTGGGATACAAAGAGCCCGTAGCAATTGAGGAAGCGATCCGCCGGACGATTGGCTGGCAGCTGGAAAATTCCCCGGCCTTCGAGTTCCTGGCGCAGTTCGATTATCCGGCGGAGGATGCGGCGATAGCAGGCGACCGACAACAAACGTGACAGCAGCCTGCTAGAACGGAATGTCGTCGTCCGTGATCGGGCCGGATGCTGCCGGCTCGGGCTCAGGAGTGCGCTGGTCGAAGTTGTTGCCGCCGCCCGCCGACGATGAAGATCCGCGCGAGCTTCCGGCGAAATCGCCGCCACCACCACCCTCGCCGCGTCCACCCAGCAGGATGATGTCGCTGGCAACGACTTCGGTCATGTACTTCTTCTGGCCGGAGGTCTTGTCGTCCCAGGAGCGAGTTTGCAGGCGGCCCTCGATGTAGACCTTGCCGCCCTTCTTCAGATACTCGCCGGCAATCTCGGCCAGCCGCTGCCAGAGGACGACATTATGCCACTCCGTGCGATCCTGCCACTCGCCGGCCTTGTCCTTGAAGCGCTCGTTGGTGGCGATGGTCAGCTTAGCCACGGGCGTGCCCTGCGGCGTGTATTTGATTTCGGGGTCTTTCCCTAAATTTCCGATCAGTTGAACCCGGTTCAGACTCTTGCCAGCCATGTCGGTGCTCCTTTGCAGGGGTTCACTATAACAGAACGGGGCCGGTGGGAATCGTGCTGCCTGTCACAAACCCCTGCCCCGAGTGTCATTTTGGGTCAAGATTCTCCGATTTCCCCAGACGAATGTTCACGCGGAAGTAAGGGTCATTACTGGAGTAGTTTCAGGTTATAATCTCGCGCATGCCTCCTGTACCCGGCGCCACCAGAGCCGTTGGGATGGTTCCCGACGAACTTAAGTTTGAACCGAAGTCCAAAGGCCTCGCCACCCCGCGCAAGAAGAAACCCAAGGAATTGGCGGTCATCACCGAGTGCTGCACTGGATGCGCCGGCTCGCCCGCGTGCGTCGAATACTGCCCGGTGGAAGACTGCATGTTCTGGGTGCCCGACGAGGACAATCCGCCGTTCGGCCGAATTCAGATCGATCCTATCCTCTGCATCGGCTGCAAGAAATGCCTCAGCAAAGGCCCGGACGGCTGCTTCCTCGATGGCTGCCCGTGGGACGCCATTGTCATGGTTGACACGGCGGAAGTTGAAAAGGAAGTTGGGCCGATGGCGATCTAGAAAGCTGTCAGCTTTCAGTTCTCATCAAAACGGAACCTGTCATCCTGAGCGGAGTTGCAGAATTCACGAAGGGAATTCTGCAACGCAGTCGAAGGATCCCTACCCACTTCGCAGCACCCACCCATAGCGGGGAATTCGCACCACACGATTCACTTAACCAGCGTGCGAGTCCTTCAGTTCCAGCAAGTCCCACTTGTTGCCGTAGAGATCCTCGAAAACAGCTACCGTTCCGTATGATTCCTCGCTTGGCGGACGCACGAACTTCACGCCGCGTTCTGTCATCGCGCGATAGTCGCGCCAGAAATCGTCGGTGTGGAGAAACAGGAAGACGCGGCCGCCGGTCTGCTTGCCGATGCGGCTGGCCTGTTCGGGATTGACTGCTTTGGCGAGCAGTAGGTCGGTCCCGGTGGATCCCTGCGGTCTGACTCGTACCCAGCGCTTTCCGTCCCCGAGGTCGGTGTCCTCGATCAGTTGGAAGCCCAGCGACTGCGTGTAGAAGTTGATGGCCTCGTTGTATTCGCGGACTATCAGAGATATATAGCCTAGTTTCTGCGTCATTTTCGTAATCGGAATCCTGGGGTCTTTTGAGTAGCTCCCCGACATCGAGGGCGAGACGCCCTCTAGACAGCCGGCAGGATGCCGGCGCTACTTGTTAGCGCTTCTGTCGCGGATTGCTTTTTCTGTCTCTTGCGCTTGCTGGCGCACATCGTTCGAGATGTCCGGCAAGTCGCGTTCGTAGGGGCGGACCGCCGCGAGATCGTCGATTTGTCCGACCAGATACAGTGCCCGCAGGGCTTCCCATACCTGCTCGGTTCCAGGATCCACCACGGCCACTTCTGAGCCTGCTGAGACATTTGCGCCGGGCTGCGAAACCGAGCGGATGCGCCCGGGAATCGGCGAGCGAATCTCGACTGGCGCTGAAGATCCCGAAGGTGCGATCTTCGCGAGCAGTCCGCCCTGATGGACAGCGGTGCCGGGGCGGTCGGAGTCGACGACGCGGCCATCTGCGGGAGAGCTGATCAGGGCGGGTTGCAGCAGCGCCACGATCTGCGGACGCCCAGTCGCATCTCCGAAGCGCACCAGCGACAGCGCCGCGTTGCCACGGACCATCGGCGAAGGATCGGACAGCATCCTCAGCAGCGTCTCGTGAAAGCCCGTACCAGAGGTGTCAAGGCCCATGACCCAGGCGTCGGTGTTGCGAACTTCGTCCACCGGATCACCCGCCAGCCGTATCAGGTCGGGATACCACTGTCTGGCCGCGGGATCGGGAACTGGTTTGCCCGCCTTGTCCTGACGGCCCATGCGCTCGCCCATCTGCACCAGCGCGTGCTGAATGTGGCGCGGCTTCTTGTCGTCGTGCAGATACTCGGTCAACCGCTGGTCGGACAGATGGCGCCCGAACCATGTGTTCCACCAGAACAGAAAGGGCATCAGGACGATCAGCCATCCGGTGGCGAAGAAGAGAATCTTCTGGGTCCGTGACATCGAACGCTTGGGCTTGTGCTCCTGTACCACAGAGCCATCTGGAGTAGGAATTGGAACGGGCGTTTCTGATTTGACGGACATGGAATCCCGGAAAGGAACTATAGCAGAATCTGCTTACTCGACATCGGCATCGAGCACGCGCTCTTGCTCGAGATAATGTGACATGGCGTACTGGGCCAGAAGCGGCGTCTGGAGCCGGATTTCGGCGCCGATCCACTCGCCTTTGGCGTGGGGAGCATCGGGCGGATGATTGCAGCGGCCGCCCCTACCGAATTGTGGTCCGAAGTCTGCACTCTGAATCTGATCAAACTGCTGGATCTCGCGCCACGCGGCGTCGCCGACGGTGCCGGAGACATCAATCTTGAGCTTTAGGACACTCATAGAAGATCACTCACCACGGAGTCACTGAGACACGGAGAAAACTATGAAAGAAAGCCCGAAATCAACACCAAACCCTGTCGACCTTGTTTTCTCCGTGGCTCCGTGGCTCCGTGCCTCCGTGCCTCCGTGGTGAGTCCTAGCTATGCGGGAACCACTGGTACAGCATGAAATACACGATCACGCCGGTGACGGATACGTACATCCACAATGGCCAGGTCCAGCGGGCGATGGCGCGATGCTGCGGATATCGGGCCTTGAGTCCGCGACTCAAAGTGATAATCGCAAGAGGCACGATGACGATGGCCAGCGTGACATGCGAAGTGAGAATCGCAAAATAGACGGGTCGCGCCCATCCCTGGCCGAGAAAACGGATGTTGCCGACCTCGAAGTGGAAGAAGAGATAGCATCCCAGAAACAACGCCGACGCCACTACGGCGGCGATCATGCAGGCGCGATGGGCAGCCATGCGACCGCGCGCAATCAGGATGCGTCCGGCCAGCAGCAGCACGGCGCTGGTTCCGTTCAGGGTGGCGTTGAGGGCAGGGAAGTAGGCGTACTGTTCGGCGATCATAGGGTTGGGATCACGCGGCGGGTTTCGTGGTGCGACGATTAGCCATGAGCAGGGCCAGTCCGAACATGACCAGGGAAAACAGAAGTAGAGTTGCCATGGCGGACGGAAGCGGAAACGTAGTTTCCGCGCCCGGATAGAGAAGGCCGCGCAGGGCCTCGACTCCGTAAGTCAGCGGGTTGAGGCGCATGATGACCCGGATCCATCCCGAGGCGCCCTCAAGAGGGAACAGCGAGCCAGACAACAGCCAGAGCGGAATCAGAAACAAGTTCACGATGCCGTGAAAGGCCTGGGACGAATCCATAGGCCAAGCAATGGCAAACCCAAGCGCGGTCAGTGCGAACGACACCAGGAACACCACCACGGCGGCGAGCAGCACCTGAACCAGTGCGAGATGCACTCCGGCGAAAGGTGCGAAGATCAGAAAGATCATGCCTTGGATGGCCGACAGCGTTGTCCCGCCGAGCACTTTGCCGAGCACGATTGCGGTGCGCGGGACGGGAGCGACGAGCACGGAAAGCAGGAAGCCTTCCTTACGGTCTTCGATCACCGACATCATGGTGAAAATCGAAGTGAAGAGCACGATCATGATCAGCGCGCCGGGATAAAAATAATCGAGATAATGCTGCTGGCCGGGTCCGCCGCCGGAGCGAAACGACGTCCCGAAGCCCGAACCAATGACCAGCCAGAACACCAGTGGCGACGCGAGCACGCCGACCACGCGCGTGGGTTGGCGGTAAAAGCGAACGATTTCGCGCCACCACAGTGTGAACGCGGGCAGCATCACGCCCGCGGATGCGGGCGTCATCGGTCGCGCCAGAGTTGTTGCCTGAGTTGCCATTTCTCTAACTCGCTTTCGCCGCAGGGGTCTTAGCGGGCGGCGCTGCCTTCTTGCCAAGCATCCCGCGGTCGCGCATTTCCCAGAATGCGTTTAGCAGGAAGCATGCCGAGAGCGTGAGCAGGATCAGCGTCATGAACAGGCCGTCCATTGTGACTGAAAACGGAGAGAGTACGATCATTCCGCTCACGAAAATCCATACGACGCCCACCAGGGGCACTAGACCGAGCACCAGAGAAAGCACCAGGATCATTGGACGCAAGCTACCTCCTCTTCTTCTTTTTGTCTTTCTTTTCGTCTGCTGAATTTGCTTCGCGCTCTTCACTCCAAAACTTGTGGCCCGTCCGGTGGATGAACACGTCTTCCAGCGCGGGCTTGCTCACCGAAATTGCCTGAATCTCGCCGGGGAACGCTTCAACGACGTCGGGAACGAAGCGGTGGCCGCCTTCGCGTTCGATACGCACCTGGTTGCCCATGACCGTCGCTTCCACGTGGAAGCGTGCCTGGATGTGTTCGGCCAGCAATCCGGCGTCGTGCGCGGCGTCCAGCAGGATCACGTCGCCGCCGATTTCGCTTTTCAATTCTGTAGGCGTTCCCAAGGCCACCAGATTTCCTTCGTTCATGATGGCCAGGCGGTCGCAGCGTTCGGCCTCTTCCATCAGGTGCGTCGTGACCAGCACGGAAACGTGTTCTTCATCGCGCAGCATCTGCAGGTATTGCCACAAGTCGCGGCGAGCGCCCGGGTCGAGGCCCGTGGTGGGTTCATCGAGCAACAAGACACCGGGATGATGCAGTAGGCCTTTGGCCAGTTCGATGCGGCGCTGCATTCCGCCGGAGAAGGTTTCCACGCGTTCTTTCGCACGGTCCGCCAGTCCGACGCGGGCCAGGATCTCTCCTACGCGTTGTTTCAGTGTTGATCCACGCAAGCCATACAGATGTCCCTGATGCCAGAGGTTCTCGTAGGCCGTCAATTTTGCGTCCACACTTTGCGCCTGAAACACGACTCCAATCTGCCGCCTCAAACTCGCGGGATCCTGCGCTGCGTCGCATCCCATGACGACCGCACGGCCGCCGGTCGGGATCATCAGAGTCGAGAGAATACGGAAGAGCGTCGTCTTCCCGCTGCCGTTGGGCCCGAGCAACCCAAACAGTTCCGCCGGACGCACGTCGAAGGAAACGCCGTTCAAAGCTGTGCGGGTCTCGTAGCGGTGGACCAGATTTTGTACGGAAATAACGGGCGCGGCTGCTTGCTCTAGTTCGGGACCGGGCTCAGCGAGCGCAGATACTTTCGAAACCAAAGTCGACTCCGGGGACTGTATCCAGTTTACGACATCATGCTGACAATTGCGGCTAGGAACAGCAGTGACACGTCGAATACTTGCAGGCGGTGAGAACGTTGTGGCTCGCCCCATCCCCGGGGGAAAAACGGCCCTATGCTGCTGAGGCATCGCGTTGCGCTTCCGGCAGTGTCTCTTCGAAAGCGACCGGAACATGCCGCCATACCTGGATTGCCAGGATTACCGTGGTCGCGAGCAGAAGTGCTCCCACCGCGACGTGAGCCACGGTAGCCAGTACCATGGGTAGCTCCGGTTGCACCGCGTCTCGTCCCCACGACACGCGAGTCAGGAATGCGGTAAAGCCGAGGCATAGCTGGGCGATGACCAGTGACAGCATTAGAACTGCCGGACGACGAACCGCTTCGATTTGCGGATAGACTGTGAGCGCCCGCACGGCCGTCCATGCCAGCACGAACGAGACGAGAACGGCGTGTACGACGTGGGGCCACCAGCTCAATCCGTGGTGACGGAACATCGCTCCCAGAATCAACTGCACGTAGAGCACTAAAATGGAAAGCAGGGTGAGGGTGAGTAAGCTCGGACGCCGCTGGTCGAACTCCACGCGAGGGTGCTCCTCCACCCACTTACGGCCAGTGAACAACGCCATCGCGACCGCAATGCAGAAAAAGGTTTGAGCCAGTGCCGCATGCGCGGACGAAACCGGTGGAGGCAGAAAAAATAGGACGGTGAGACCGCCCAGAACTCCCTGGGCAATCACAGTTCCCAAGGCGGCAAGGCCCAGAATTCGCATCCAGCGCCGCTTTTCGACGACCCAGGTCCACCAAGCCAGGATAATGGTTAGAAGTCCTGCGCCTTGCCCGATCATGCGGTGCGTGTGCTCGAACTTTACTCCACCCACCAGTTTCGGGATCTTGTACAAGGAACCGAACGAGGTCGGCCAGTCTGGCACGGAGAGTCCAGCGTCATTGCTGGTGACCAACGCGCCCGCGATGATGAGAAGGAAAGTCCAGCAGGCAAGAATGACAGCGAGCCGGTGATGCCCGCGATTGTAGGTTGTCGCGATGGCTTTCAGAGTAGTGCCCCTTGGGTCGGGCGTCCGGAGCCGGAAACGAGACCGCTCTTGGCTTAGGAGGGCGGAGCAGGTCGCACGCTGAGCGCAACCTGCTCTGTCCAACCCGGTATTTTACCACCGGCGCCTCTATTCGGCGGCTGGTTTGAAGCTCTGGTCCACGGTTTTTGTATCTTTCGCGGCGACTGTCACCTTTTGATCTTGTTCGCCGAGTTTCTCTTGGACGAACGCGATGGTATAGTCGCCCGGCGGCAGGCCTTTGATCTCATACTTTCCATCCTTGCCGGTCACAGCGAAGAATGGGCTCTTCACCACGTTGATGTACATCTTCATCCACGGGTGCTGGTTGCACTTCACGGGCAGCATGATCTCTTCACGCGCGAAATTCTTTTCGATCGCTGGAGAAGAGGGCGGCTGCGACTCGTTCCACTCCCGGTTGTCCTTCGGCGTGGGATGGATATTGTGCGTCGTAGGATCGTCGTTCTTGATCTGCACGGTCTGGCCGGCTATCACGCCCAACACGTGGGGATGGTACTGGCAGCCCTTTTGGTCAAGCACGACCGGATCCCTGGGCACATCGAAGGTGCGGTTGCCAAGGCCGTCTTTCACGTAGACGAAGACATTGGCGAGATCGCCGCCGGTGACGACGACATTTTCGGCTTCGTTTGTGCCCTTGCAGCCGGGATCCTGGCTCATGTCGATCTTGGAGGCCTTGGGAGCCGTGCCATCAAACTTCACCGTTCCGTTCACGGTGGCTACCGTTGCCGGGTCGATCGGCGTGGCTGGCTGCGCAGGGGCCGCCGACTCCGCAGGAGCGTTGCTCGATTGCTCTGTATTCTCCTTCTTGCTGCAACCTGCCAGGATCAGCAGCGCACACAATGCCAGCGCGCTGACCGTCAGTCTTGTCCAACCTGTCTTCTTATTCATGATGTCGCCTTTCTTTGAAGTGGTAGCACCGGCGTCTCACCGGCTGTCGCGCGGGCGTCCCGCCCGCGCCGTAGAGACTTACAAATGCAGGAGCATTTACCAAACCGGACATTCTACCGCGAACCACCGCTCGCCGTATGATGCGATTCCACGGCCGCCTGTTTACGAGTACTCGAAGGCTGCACCGCCGCCTTCGCCCGCGGCATGGACGACGCGACTCGCCGCTGCTCCTCCGGAGTCAATTGGAAGATGTAATCCGTCAGCAGCTTGCGGTGATCGCCCGTATAGCCATTAAACGTTGGCGGGGTCGGCCCCGCAAAGACGTACTGGGTACCCTGCTGCTTGAACAAGCCAGACGGCATCGACGTACCCGGGCTGACCGCTTGTGGATCGGTAATCCAGCGCTCGACCCAGTCCGGCTTCAGGCGCTCTTTCGCCAACAGGAAGTTCGGCGCGGTAGCAATCTTGTCGTGTGACGGATCGCCTGTAGCGTGGCATTTCAGGCATGGCGCTGCCGTACTTGAGAACAAGCTCCGAGCCATGTCCGTTTCTTTGGCGGTGAGCGCTGGCACTTCCTCCGGAATGTAGGGAAGAGGCTGCTGCGACAAAGCTTCGAAGAAGCGCACGAGTTTCCGAAGCTCGTTGTCTGAGAACGAGAACGTTGGCATGCGAACTTTCAGATACGGGCGCACGCCGTTTCGGTTCGTGTCCGTGGTGCTGAGTGCCGGATTCGACAGGAACTTGCGCAGCCATTCGGGATCGACGCGGGCGCCTTCGGTGAGCAACTTCGGTGGCAATTGCTCCTGTACGTCCTGATATTGCTTGAGGCCCATCAGAATTGTGCGCTGGCCGGGGATGAACTGGTGGCATCCCATGCAGTTGTACTTCTTGACGATCCACCAGCCTTCCTGAATGTCGTGGCGCGCGTCACCCGGCTTGTACTGATAGCTCTGGGGCAGGGAAGTCTCCTGGCTGCCCAACAGGAAGGTCGTGAGGTCGAGGACTTGGTCTTTCGTGAGGTGCAGGTTCGGCATGCGGAGAGCTTCGGTCTCGCCCTTCACCTTGCCTTGATCGTAGATATTCGGTTCGGCGAGTTTATGCTCGAAGAATCCTTTGTGGTCGTACCATGGCTCAGTCGCCGGACCATCCGGGAGACGGGCCAGATCTTCCTTGTCCTTAATTGGCTCCGAGCCCTTGCCGCCGCGTTGCGCGACTTCGGTGAAGAGAGCGAAGTCGAGGCGCTCAATCGGCTTACTGCCTTCGAACGTCAACTCAGTGCCGATGCGACCTTCGTCTTCGAAGCCCGCGATCTCGTGGCATCCAGCGCAGCCGTAGTGCCGTACCCATTTCTTGCCTTCTTCTTTGAGTGCCGGATCATCCATGAACGACGCAGCCGCGTAGGACGACGGTTCCTGCTTTTTCTGTGTCATCAGGTACGTGGCGATGTCCTCTGCATCCTCGGGACTCAGGCGCAGGCTCGGCATCACCGTCATATTCTGGACTTGCAGTTCATGGCCGTCGTTCGGGCAGCGGCTGTGATCCAGGTCGAATACGTAGGGGAGTCCCTTCTTGGCGTAATCTTCGGGACCAATGTCTTTTTTCTCGTACGGGCAGTACGGTCGAGTCCGCTGCCGCGCGTTGTGGATCCAGCGCACGAGATAGTCGTAGTTTGCTTTTTCGCCAACGCGGGTCAAGTTCGCTGAAAACACGCCGCCCTGCATCTGGTCGCCTTCGCCGATCGAGTGGCAAGCAAGGCATCCACGCTCTTCAAATAGTTCTTTGCCATGAGCGGCGTTGCCGGGCTTGTGTTTGGGAAGTTCGTCGGTGAATCCGGATTGCCAGATGTACGCCGAGATGGCCTGAATCTGATGGTCGGTGAGGCGGAAGTTCGGCATCTTCGTCGTCGGCCGGAAGTCGGACGGTTTCTTCAGCCACACTGGAATCCAGTTCTTGTTCAGTTTCAGCCGGACATCTTTCAGATTGGGGCCGACCTTTTTCTGGTCCTGCATCAGGCTGTGCGACTGAAAGTCGAGCTGCTGCAAACGCGCGTCCAGCTTGCTGTTGGCCACTTTCAGATCGACGGCCTTGACGTTGAGCGCGTTGGCTTCGTCGTTCGATTCGGCGGCGTCGGCCTGCTTCATCAAATCGGCGGAGTTCTTAACGTTCTCCTTCTTCTGCGTCTCGATTTGCTTGATCTGCTGCCCGACGGAGTTCAGGTCTTCGGGCTCCTTGTCATAGCCCTCGTAGCGATGGCATCCCATGCAGCCGCGCTGCCGGAACAAATCCTTGCCGTTATTGATCGTGTTGAACTGAACGTCGCCGCTGGCTAGGACCATGTCGGCAGAGTGGCAACTCTGGCACCCTGCCTGCGAATTCTCTTTGGGATAAAGCGGCCACAGCCAGTGTTCATAATTTCCGTGTGCCTTCTCGATGCTGGTCGTGGCGCGGCCGTTACCCTGGTGGCAGGGCGAGCAGCCAAACTTCTCGGGATCGTGGATCGAGAGCAACTCAGGCTCAGGATGGCTTACAAACGCATTGGCATACTCGTCCGGCCGCTTTGCGCCTTTGGCCGTCATCGCCGCGACCGTGACCTTCAGCGGCTCGCGCGTATTCATGTGGCAGGACTCGCAACGGTCGACGATATTGGCGTCGGCGACATTGATCTGCACGATCGCCGGATCCCACTCTGTGGCCCGTCTCTTCAGTCCCTGAATCTGTTGCGGAGTCAGGTCGACCATGTGGTCCGAGATGTAATCGTCCATCTTGGCCTTCGCCGCAGTCACCGGCTTGAGGACGTCGCCTAATTCGAGACTGAGCTTGGTCCGCTCGTCGCGGATTTCGTTGTACTTCTCCTCCAATTGCGGGAATGTAAATTTCTGCTTGGTACCGTCGGGAAACTCGACCGTTGCTTGTTCAGCTTTGTAGGAATCGATGTCTTTCTTCTTGCTGGCTTTCGCGGAGTCGCTGGCGCTCGTTTCCAACTCGTAGGTCAGGGCATTTACATAGGCACGGCGGTCGGTAAAGACGCTTTGCACGGCCAGCAAGCGAGCGCTGGCGTCGTCGAGCTTTTTGCGCGCTTCCTCCGCTTGCGGTTTCGAATCCTGATAGGCCTTTTCGTACGCTTGTTTCAGAACAGCGTATTGAGGATCCTGCTCGACCGATTGCTCTGACTTGGACGACTTGGACGTGGCTGTGTTCAGGAAGGCGCTGTAGCGGTCCTTCCACTGATCCTGGAAGGCCTTCCACGGTCGCTGTCCCCATGCTTCGTCGTACAAAGCCCAGAACAGCGTACCTATCAGAATCACCGTCGCGATCAAGTAGTGGATCGCGTACGATTTTCCGGTGATCGGATCCTGCTCGGGAATCGGTTTTTCAGGCACCAGTTCCTCCGAACTTACTTCTACATGTCATTCAGAGCGAAACGTACCTACCTCGGCAATCCTGCTCGGGTAGGGATGCTTCGACTGCGCTGGAATCTCGTTTCGCGAAATTCCAGCTCCGCTCAGCATGACAATCAAACGTTAAACCACGGCGTAATCCACACATACTTGATGTGCCACAGAAGGCGCAGGGCCATCTTCAGCGGCAAAGCCAGCATGGTCAGCCACAAAAATGCCATGAGCGAAAACTGCAGCAGGCTCATGCGCTGGAAATCTTTCTGCATTTTCCGACGGAACAGCGAGTACACTGCTCCGCCGCCGACCACATAAAATCCGCCGACTACGATCGCTCCGAAAACAGCTTTCGCCATGTTGGACGTGAGACCGAATATATCGGGCAGGTCGCGGTTCACTTCATAAATCAAGCGGTTGTGATCCCAAGTCTGCCCCGGCCAAAACCATTGCCAGCCCGGCCCGCGAATAAACGTCCCGATGATGATCATCGCGACCCACAAAATTACAAAACCAAACATGAACGTGGAAATCGAAAACTTACGCTGCTTCCACGTGTAATACCCGCTGCCCAGAGGATTCGTATCGATGTAGGGAATGACCATCAGTCCAATGATGATCATCGTCGGCATGACCACGCCGGCAATCCACGGATCGAAATAGACGAGCATCTCCTGCAGTCCGAGGAAGTACCACGGAGCTTTTGCAGGATTCATCGTAAGGTTGGGATTCGCCGGTTCCTCGAGTGGTGCATTCAGGGTGATGGACCAGACCATCAGGATGATCGTGATGATGATGGCAGCGAGAAATTCAATGCGCAGCAGAAATGGCCAAACGTGCACTTCCTTCGCCCAGCCGGGCTTGAAGGGCCAAGTCTTGCGATGATGGGTCTTGGCCATCGCGGGGTCGGCTTCGAGTTGTTCGATCAACTGGTCGTTGGCGCGCGCCTGTTTCACCGCGAGAT